>FWPU01005748.1_pt1 | contig 26175 bp, 19 predicted proteins | sample 2228361 | NCBI WGS metagenome assembly FWPU01 (sample SAMEA103939777, study PRJEB20133) | metagenome | reverse complement strand
CGGCACCCCCCTCCGTTCCGTGCCTGACGACAAACGGTTCGTAGTCAGCCACGCAGCGCAGCGGAGTGGCGTCCCAACGGCACTCCACTCTGTTCCGTGCCTGACGACAAACGGTTCGTAGTCAGCCACGCAGCGTAGCGGAGTGGCGTTCCCACGGCACTCCACTCTGTTCCGTGCCTGACTACAAACGACGCAGCGTAGCGGAGTGGCGTCCCCACGGCACTCCACTCTGTTCCGTGCCTGACGACAAACGAATTTTGGGATAGGCTCTTACTGTTTACTGCCCTCCAACACTTTCGCCCTCAACGCCGCCACTCTTTCCCACTCCTCCGCCGTGAGGTAGCGGCGTTTGTCTAACTTCAACTGCTTGAGAATCGCCTGACCGTAAACGGTGCGCTTGAGGGGTTGGGCGTCATATTTGCCCTTTTTGCAGACGGGGACAATCTGACGCAGCGCGTCCAGACGTTTCTGGATGACGGCGGGAACGAGGAATCGCAAGCGGGTTTGAGCGATGGCTTCGACAGGAAAGGGGCGCAGGGGCGATTCGATAGCGACCAGAGCGAGCAGCGGTTCGGCGACGCGGTTGACGAGAAAGTTCAGCGCATCGTTCAGGGTGTCACAGGCGTTGAAGGCTTCGCGCACGAGCATGGTGGTAATCACGGCGGGGGCGAAATTGGCGGCGGTGTCCAGTCCGTCCGTCAGCATCAGTTCGCGCAACTCATCATCGCTGGGCGGGTCTTCGGCGGTTTTGAGGTAAGCGAATTTTTTCTCCCGTTGACGGCGCACGACGGTTTCCCGCGCCCGTCGCAGTGCGGCTTGCAGTGGGGACAAATCCTCGATGAAGGCAAAGTCCTCGCACGCCTGAATTCCGTAGTCAATCTCCGACAGCGAAATCTCCTCGTCATGCAGGGCGCGGTCAAGAACGTGCAGCGGACGGTAGCGGCTGATGACGGGCGTGCTGCGCTCAATTGCGTGAATGGCTTCGGCAAGTGTGATGCGACGACGCGGGGCGAGCAGGCGCACGTTGCCGCGCACTTCGACGGGTTCACGCGAACACAAGGTCAAATCGAACGGCTCCAACTCCGCCGATAGCCGCGCCGTCGGCAGTGGGACGTAGGTCGCGCCCTCGCGCACGGCTTTCAAATACGTCCCGCGAATCAGCGACGCGCTCGTCGTCCATTCGACGATGATTTGGTCGGGATACAGGGGGGCGCGTTGTTCGTCCGTCACAGCGCTTTCACGCGGCAGCGCAGGCGCAATGCGCGGGTTGAGGCTGCCCCAGCGTTCCACGACTTCGCGCTTCACCCGCTGCGCTTCCGCCTCCCACGCGTCGCGGAGGAACGGGATGTCGCCGTTCGACAGAGCCGATAGGACAGGATAGTGCTGCACGAAGTCGCTGGCAAAAATGTAGTTGTGTTTGCCCTCCAAGCCGCAGGCGTCCAGCACGAACCGCTCCAGCGCGGCAAGCCGCCCGACGCGCAGCCAGACCAACGGGCTGCCACTTTCTTCCGTGACGTGAGAGAAAGAGAGGCGCATCATTACGCGCTTGTCCCGCACGAGGCGCAGCAGCCAGCGCACCTTGCGCGTGAAGGCGTCTCGGCGAATTTGCTCCAACTCCTCGCGGTAGCGTTGCAGGCGCGACTCCAACGATTGTGAGGACGCGCCCAGACGTTTCAACGCCTCCGACAGAAGTTGCACATCGGTCTCCTCGGCAAAGTGAATCATCGCCGTTTCCAGTCGGCGCGAAATCAGGGTGCTGCCAGCGGAAAGTTCGCGTTCGTCAGGGAAAAGGTTTTGTATTTTCAACGATGGGGTCATGCCCAACAGCAAACACGCCAGCGCGATGCGCGGCACCGGTTCGCTCGCCTGCGCAAACTGTCGCCGCGCGGCGTCCAACACCTGTGCGCTCAGGGCTTGCCCCGCGTATTTGAGGACGGTTTCGATGGCTGCGGCATCGGTCAGGGCGGTGATCACGTCGCTCTGCGCGGCGATGGATTCCAGCCCCGTGAGCAGCGCGTGATAAAACCCCAGAAACACGACGGGCGGGGGGCGCAGGGCAACGACTTCGGTGGCGAACTGCAGCGCCTCGCCGGGAGACAAATGCTGCGCCGCTGTCAGCAGAGCGCGCGTGGTGCGTTCCTCAAACGCCGCCTTCGCGCTGGTCGCGGCCGCCGCCGACATCAACGTGCCGACTGCCTCGCGGATTTTGCCTTCTTCGAGCAGCCGCAGAAAAACGTCCTCCTGCGTCTGTGCGCGCACGCGGGCAACCGTGCGCTGACTGGAAATGAACTGCCACGTCCGGTCGCGGGCGATGTCGTCCAGCAGCGCGTTGGCGACTTCGAGCGGCAGCAGCATGAAGAACTTCGCGACGTGCTTGCAGAATCGCCGCGTCGGGGCTTGTCGCTCCTTCCAGTCGGGGCAATCGTGAACGATGGTTTTCTTCGTCTGGTCCACGTGAACGACGTATCCGCCAAACTGTCCCGTCGCAAACAGCCCAAAGGCGACGAACTGCCCCACCCCCCCCGTCAGCGTGACGCTGTGGAAGTGACTGTCCGGGATGCCCCGCGCCCGCGCCATCGGCGCGTTGGAGACCAGACCGTGGAAGTTGAGGGAGCGTGTGTCCTGCATGTGTTTTGGAAACGGTCAGAATCTTTCTCGCATCATAGAGAGCGACAAACTCAATCGAACAGGAGGACTCCAATGAAACGAACCCATCTAACCTTGATGGTCTTGGCGGCTGCTTTTCTGCTGTGCCGCCACGTCGCTCTGCAGGCGCAGCGCAGCGTATCGGCAGAGGATTTGATTCACGATTTAGACAAGGACCTTTCGAACCTCGTGGAGAAATTCGCCCGCACGTTCCACCATCAGGGCGAAGGACGCCTCGGCGACAGGGAAGCGACGGCTCTGATTAGCATGAGCGCGTTTGCGGGCGAGATGCACGGACTTCATGCAGTCGTCGAGAACGCGCGGCAGGCGCAAATTACCACGATACTGCAAATGATGGAGGGAACTCTTCGACAAGCCGACCACGCCGTGCGCCGCGCCCATATCGCGGAATCAGTCAAGGCGGAATGGGAGCGCCACGTAGCGCGTTTTGAAGCCCTCCGTCAAGCTTACGGTTGCGCTCCGACCGGGCACGTTCGCCCGCGTCATTACGGCAATTGACGGACAAACGGCAAGGATGGGAGTATGGGGGGGGGGAGCGAAAACGCCCATACTCCCACACTCCTACTGTTCTGTCAAGGTAGGATTGACGGGTTGAAAAAGGGAGGGCAAGGCTCCCGCCGCGCCGAGGGAGTTCGGCAGGAGCCTCACTCTCCCACCGGTCAATCCTCCCTTGACGGAACACCACACTCCCATACGCCCATACGCCCATACTTGCTGTCTCTATTCCTCGTCCTTCATCTCCAGATCCTGCATCAACTTCTTAAACTTCTCTATCTCTTCGTCTTCCTCCGGCAAAATGTCCATCGCGTCCATGGCTTTGCCCGTGACAAAAATCGGGGCTTTCGTGCGAGCGGCTAAGGCGAGCGCGTCGCTGGGTCGGGAGTCAATCTCTTTGATGCCGCGCTTCGTCTGCAAGCTGATAACGGCAAAGAACGTGCTGTCCTGAAGGTCGTTGATGACCACCCGCTGGACGCTGATGTTCAACTGGTCGAGAATGTTGCGCAGCAAATCATGGGAGAGAGGTCGGGGGGGCGTCTTGCCTTCCAACTCCATGGCAATGGACTGGGCTTCCGTGATGCCAATCCAGATGGGTAGCCGCCGCGTGCCCTCAACGTCTTTGAGCACCACTACCGGATTGTTCTGGTGGTCAAATCCCACACCCTCAATGCGCATACGAATCATAATCGTTATACTCCTCTCATTGGTCGCAGGACAGTCAAGGCTCTACCCCTCAAGGCAAAGTGGTCCTGTCCCTGATTTTACCCGACAGTTCCGCTGTCTGAAACGTTCGCTCCGTTCGGCTTTATTCCTCTTTTGACCGTCTATCTTTCTAATCGTTCTTGATGGACTTCACCATTTCCAGAAACCGATTCAGCAACTTTTCTATCCTCTCGTTGCCCCCCTGCAATTGAGTTTGCGGGTCGCCCAATTTCTCAGTTTTGCCTCTGACTCGGAACCAGCCGTCGGCCACCACCACCTCCTTGATGCGACCCGGCACCTGCACGGTGCGCCCTTCCTGACCGACCCCCACGCGGGCGGCGACTTTTTCAATGACGTTGTCGACCACGTAAGACGGCAACTTGACCCTGCCCACCAGCACGCTCTGCGGTGCCATCGTCAAAGTGTTGGCGTTTACTTGCACAGGGCGCGCGCGGGCGGTGATGCAGATGAGTCGCTCGCTGGACGCCAAGCCGCCGGGCAGATACTCCTGAATCGCGTGCCAGCGGGCGGCTAACCGGGCGATGGGCGCAATCGTGATAACGCTGACCTCGCCGTCCGCGAAGCGCACCTGCATTTGTTCGGCGTATTGGGTGCCGGGCAGTTTGCCCTCCGCCAGAATGCGCTGGAGGAGGCGGTTCATATCCGTCTCGCTCAGGGACAACTCATAGTCGCGCTCTTTTCCCAGTTGCTGTTCGAGGGCGAGTTTCTGCACCTCCGTTTGCACCTTGCGGAGGGGCGCGGTCACGTCGAACGTCGCCCCCCCACCGGAGACGGACGGCGACAGCGATTCTACCGGCGGCAGCGTCGGCACGTAGAAAATGGACTGGTAAAAAATCCACGCCCCCAAAATCAACACGCCCACGAGGGCGAGCAGAACCTGAACCCCCCGCCGCTTGAAAAATGGTTTGCGCATGACTCATGCTCAGTGAGCAGTGAGCAGTGGGCTGAAGCTGGCTGGGTTGGCTCAGGTTAGCTAACAGCAACCCCAAGCAATCCCAAGCCAACGACTCACTGCTCACGGCTCACTGACACCCGTCCCTCCACTCGTCCCTCTTTGCGAAACGTCATCCGATAAACTCGTTTACACCATCTGACGCTCAATGACACCGTGCCGTTCTGCTCGTTCATTTTCACGTCGGGGGAGGGCGTGCGAGCATCCGCCGGGCAGAGCAGATGAAGGAAGTAGCCTCGTTGTTGCGGGGTGGTCGCCGACACCTCCACGCGCCACGGCGCGAACTTGCCTTTTTCACGCACCGCTCGCAGTTTCGCGTTCCGCGGCAGCAACGTGCGCATCACCAAAACGTGCGGTCCCGCCCCCTGACTCGTCACCGTCGCATCATTCACCGCCCGCGCCTGCCCGTTCAGCCATTTTCCCCCCCCCGACTCCGTCAACCGAGGCTGTCCGACGACGTGCGTCAGAAACTTCTGCGTCACGCGCGGCGCAGTTTCCACGCGGTCAAAAATAACCATCGCGCCCGGACGCAGAAACACGACTTGGCGGGTGAACTCCTTGACGTTCTCCGGCGGATAGGCAGACGTCACATCAGCAGCGACGTAATCATATTCCTTCGTCGTCTCAAACTTCAGAATCTTTCCTCGCCGAAAATGCTCCGGCGTTTTCAGCCACGCCTTGCGTCCGATGCGGTAACTCCATACGCGGCGATATTGTCTCTGCCCACCATGCGAAACGCCGGGCGGCTCCAGCGCGAGCGTGTTGTGACTCGTGGTGTCATAAATCGGCTTGCCAGCCCTCCCCACTTGACCGGCAACAGAGGCCCACTCGCTGTAAAACTCGGCTTTCCCAAGCAGCCATCCGTCTTTATACAGCATAAAATGCCCCGCGTCGTGGTGATTGTGCAGACCAAACCAATCGCCGACCTTGAACATGCCAATGCAGTCCCCGCGTCCCTCCCAACCGCTGCGAAAAATCACGACCTGATTTTGGGGGAAGAGGCGCGTGGTCGGCAGCGAACGCGGGTGTTTCTCGGTTACGCGCGGGTCGTACCACATCGCTTCTTCTAACGGCTTCACAGGCTGCGTGAGATAATTGAGATACCATTGATAGTAGGGATTGCGAGTAAAATAATTGCTCGCCAACATCGCGTGCCGCACTTGCCATTCCCGACTGTTGCGTATCTCTGAATCACCGTAGGGCATTGTCAACTGCCCGGTCGCCAAATCCGTCTGATAGAGCAGAAAATATCCCACGTTGCCCAGATACGGGAACGCTTCTTTGCCCAGCCCTGCGCTGGTGTAGGTGATAGAAAAGACGGAAGCTATCTTCGCGATCTTGCCGCGCGGCGCCCAGTAGCCGCCCTCCCAAAACGCGCCGTCTTTCAAATACTCAAGGAACAACGCCGCGTCCTTGAAACTCATCTCCCAAATTGCCCGCGCCGCCTGCGTCGCCTGCGGATGGTGACCGGCTAACGCGAAGTAGGGAGAGTAACGCTCCGCGCCGTTCTGAGAGCAGTCCGCCCAGTCTTCGCTGTGAAACGTCCAGTTGTAGTAATCATACCAACGATTCTCCGGCGTTTGCGAAGGCAGCGGACGGCTCAGGTCGCAATAACTGGACACAAACGGCATCTGTCCCTCCCGGAGACCGAGAACTTTGATGAAGCGTTGCACCATCTCCGTCTGCGTCGCTTTATCCCAGCTGGGAAACGCCCAGTCGAACGCTAGGGCATACTGGGTGTGATTCAAGTTCGTCTCGTCAACCTTGCGCAGCGAACGCGCGGCTATCTCCGCGAACGCGCGCTCGCCGGTCATCTCGTAGCACAACCCCGCTGCGGCGGCATTGCCCTGCTGCGCCAGAGCCACCAACTTTTCCCACGCAGGATGACGCGGATTCAGCCGCCGCCGCTGTTCTGCGATGTTCTCGGGGGTGAGATGCAGGCGCGGATGTTCCGAGCGCACCTTCACCGTCTCCCACTTCACAGGGGGCAGCGACGCCCCTTCCCGCAGCACTGCATTCTCCCATGCGACGAATTGGAAGTGAGATAGGATAAATTGTAAGTAAGACCATTTGCTTGCCGCAAGCAGTCCAACTCCGACCGCCGCCAGCCCCGCCCACAACTTCCAACCTCGCATGAACACACTGGGGAGTCGTGAGTGGTGAGTGGGGTGATAAAGAATGAGAGATGAGAGAGGAGGGATGAAGGTAGACGCCATGCTCCCTCATCCCTTATCCTTCATCCCTCATCCTACCCCTTCTCACCCCTCACCATCGTCACGCCTTCGGCGCAATCATGTCCTCTGGCTTCACGAGCTTATCAAACTCCTCGCCCGTCAGGAACCCTAACGCAATCGCCGCCTCGCGCAGCGTGAGACCCTCGCGGTGCGCCTTCTGCGCCACCTTCGCCGCTTTATCGTAGCCGATGTGCGGGTTGAGCGCGGTCACGAGCATCAGCGAATTACGCAGGTGCTTGTCAATGTTCTCGCGGAGGGGCTGAATGCCTTTGGCGCAGTGTTCGTTGAAGCTTTCGCAGGCATCGCCCAGCAAGCGAATCGAGCGCAGAACATTGTGGGCAATCAGCGGCATGTAAACGTTCAGCTCAAAGTTGCCCGACGCGCCACCGATGTTGACCGCCACGTCGTTGCCCATGACCTGCGCACACACCATCGTCATCGCCTCGCACTGCGTCGGGTTGACCTTGCCCGGCATGATGGAACTGCCCGGCTCGTTTTCGGGGAGGGCGATTTCGGCGATGCCGCAGCGCGGACCGGACGCCAGCCAGCGGATGTCGTTGGCGATTTTGTAGAGCGACGCCGCCAACGTTTTCAACACGCCGCTGCACTCCACCAGCGCGTCGCGTCCGCCCAACGCCTCAAACTTGTTCGGCGCGGGACGGAACGGCAAGCCAGTCAACTCAGAAATTTTCGCAGACATCTTCTCGGAAAACTGCGGGTGCGCGTTCAATCCCGTGCCGACCGCCGTGCCGCCAATCGCAAGTTCGTAGAGCGAATCGAGGCAGCGCTCCAGCCGCTTCAACCCATTCGTGAGTTGCTGCGCGTAGCCCGAAAACTCCTGCCCCAACGTCAGCGGGGTCGCGTCCATCAGGTGCGTCCGCCCGATTTTGACGATGTTCTTGAACTCCTCCGCCTTCGCCGATAGGGTGTCGCGCAGACCTGTCACAGCAGGAATGAGATGGTGCTGAATCTGCTCCACGACGGCGATGTGAATCGCCGTCGGGAAAGCGTCGTTGGTGGATTGCCCCTTGTTCACGTCGTCGTTGGGATGAATCGGGGTCTTGCTGCCCATGACGCCCCCCGCCATCTCAATCGCGCGGTTGGAGATGACCTCGTTCGCGTTCATGTTCGACTGCGTGCCGCTGCCCGTCTGCCACACCACCAGCGGGAAATGGTCATCCAACTTCCCGTCAATGACTTCCTCCGCTGCCTTCACTATCAGGTCGGCTTTGTCCTGCGGCAACTTCCCCAACTCGCCGTTGACCAGCGCTGCCGCCTTTTTCACAATCCCCAACGCCCGAATCATCTCGCGCGGAAACCGCTCGCCGCCGATTTTGAAGTGAATCAGCGACCGCGCCGTCTGCGCCCCATAATACTTGTCCGACGGGACCTGAATCTCGCCCATGCTGTCGGTTTCGATGCGATACTCCATGACGTTCTCCTCCTGTATTGTTGTGCTTCTCTAAATATATCTCATCCGACGGCGGGCTGCAATCGTAGCGAATGGCAGCGCCCCGATATTCGGGGCATAAAGACGCCGACAGGATGTCGGCACTACTTCTTAAAACCGCCGCGTCACCTTGACCTGCACGCGCTGGGCGTCGCGGAACTGACCGAAGAGCGTGTCGCGCCGTCCGTTGAACCAGTCCACGCCGAGCGTGAGCGTGGTGTCATCGCTGAGGCGAACGTCCACTTTGGGGCTGAACCAAACGTCGCTCTGGTTGAGGCTCATCACGAAGAGAACGGCGGGTTTGACGCGGCGCAGCGAAGCGTCGTCCGCGAGCCGCAGAGAAAACCCCGTTCGCGTCTTGGGTTCGCGCAGGGGCGAAGCAGATTGCTTCGCCCCTACAATCGCGGTCTGGAAAAGTTGCGCGTCAAGGTTGTAGCGCGACACGGGATAGTTCGCGCCGACCATCGCCGTCAGCGCGTTGCGTTTGAGCGCAGGCGTCGGGGTTTCCGCCTCGAACAGTGTGCCCCACGTGAACACCGCTTCGCTTCGCCACACGCCGCTGCCGATGGATTTGCTGACGGTTGCGCCCAAACGGTTGACGCGCGGGTGCAGCAGCGAGACGTTCACCGTCGGCACGCCGCCGACCATCACGAGTTCTTTAGAAATCGCAGGCACATCATCAAAAGCGCGATGGTAGAAAACACCCACGTCCCAGCCGTTTTTCAGTCCCGAGTAGCGCACGCCGAAGTTGCTGTTGGAAAGACGACGCGGCGGCTTCGCTACGGGAACGAAAACGACGTTGACCCCAGGGGGGGCGGCGGCACGAAGAACTCAAACTCCGCGCCCGTCGTGGGCAGTTTGCTGAACCGCACCTCCGGCGACCAGAAGATTTCCAGCACGCGGTCTTTGCCTGCCTCGTAAAGCGCGTCCACACCCCACAGCGACACGCGGAGGTCGTCGAAATCGCGCAGCAGAAACTCGCGCAAATCCTTCGGGTTCACCACGTCCGCGAAGAACAACCCCACCGCCTCGCCCCACACCACTTGCTGCCTGCCGATGCGCAAATCCCACCGCCCCGCCCTCACCGCCAGCACCGCCTCGCGGATGCTGACCTCGCTCTCCTCATCCTCCTCCACGTTCGGCGGGAAGTGGTTCGTCAAATCAAATACGCCATCGTAATAACCGCGCAGCGTGAAATGGAAAGTGATGTTTGCTGGGGTTGGCTCAGGTTGGCTCAAGGGATACTTGCCGCGCAGATAAACATACTGCCGCAGTTTGCTCATTGTGCGCGGTTCGTTGAGGCGGAAGGCGAACTCGGTGCGCGTCGTGAGAGAGGTTTGTAAGCGCGACGGGGCAGCGTCCTGTGCGTGGGCAGAGGAGAGAAACACCAAGAGACACGCGAGGAGTGCAGCCCCACAGCGCCGAACTGTGAATGTCTCCATTGGCTCAGTCTCCAGACGAATCGGCTCATGCGTCATTGCCCTTCACTGCCACGCCCCATTCTACCATGCCCCCACCTCCCTGTCAACGCTTGCTGCGCCAGACAGCGGGCTATCCTTCCTGAACTGCTGACCCCATCAACAAAACGCGGACGGGCAGAAGATTGCCCGTCCGCGTTCGTTCATCAAGTCAACTGGAAAGAATTCAATGGCTACTCTTTCTAACCCTTCTGTAAGGGGATCAAGCAATACAGGTTTCACCTTACACCTCCCCGCGAAGCGCAGAATCTATGGCAGCGCGGCAGAAATCTCTCACCGCCCGTCATTCTAACCGAAGCGAACCCCGATGTATCGGGGTCGTCGTTGGCTGGCTGCTTGACCTTTCCTATCGCTTTTTACCGCTGTTCGCTACTTTTTCTCCAGACACGCCCGCAGCGCCTGCGCCGCCTGTTTCGCGTTCTCGGATGCCTCCCCCTCGCCCAGCAATGCGCGGGCGAAGTCCGCTCCATTCACCCAGGTCGTGCAGAGATGCCCCAGCATTTTCTCTGTGGCGTGACGTTCTCCGCAGTTGCGCAGGGCGACCGCCGCCTTCGCATCCTTCCAACTGGAGGGCAAGACACGGAAGCCCTTTTCCTGAAAGTAGGGCACGGACGGGTATTCGTCGCGCAGACCATAGTGCCAGTCGCACATGATGATGTCCTTCGGAATCAGGTCAATTGCAGGAGCAGTGCCGTTCGCGCTGGCTTCCCATTTGCTATACTGCATCGCAGCGGCGGCCAGCAAGCGGTCGCCCCACATCAGCATTGTCAGTTTCTTTTCCTTGACGAGGTGCTGGTGATAATCGTTCACCGCCTTAGCGAAGAGTTCGGCGGGGTTCTTGCCCTTGCAGCGTTCACACTGCTCGCTGGCGATGAGGAACACTTCGTCCATCCCAACGTGCAGCGCGTCGGCTTGGAAGGCGTCAATCAGTTCGTCCATCAGAGCGAACACGATTCCGTTGACCTTCGGGTGCAGCGGACACCAACTGCGGCAGTAAATGCCGGGGTTGTCTTTGGGGATTTGCGGCGTCTCGTCCAGTTCGGGATACTTTGTCAGCAAAGTGAAGGTGTTCTTCGCCCACGACTGATGACCCAAACACTGGAACTGCGGGATGAGTCGAATCCCGTGCTTGCGACACAACTCAGCGAGGTCGCGCGCGTCGGCTTGCGTGAGAACGGGTTCCATACGCAGTTCGGGGTGCGACTGGAACTCGAACTTGTAGTTGACCTCCAGCACGATGACGTTCACGCCCAGCGGCACAAGCGCTTCCGTGATGGCGCGCTTCAGCAGCGGCAAACCATCAGGATTGGGCGCCATGATGTGAACGCCCCGCCAGCGTTTCTGACTTGCCGCCTTCTCCTGACCCGCCGTCCAGCGAATCGCCTGCGCGACGAGTTGGCGGTAGTTGGGGTTTTCGTAAGCGGTGTGGTCGTGCCCCAACTGGATGTAGACGACCCGCGACTTGCCGTAGGTGTGCGCCCAGCCAATGGTCTTGCCGCTGGTGGGTTCGTCGGTGGTCAGCAGGGCTTTCACGTTCGGGCTGACGTCAAAGTTGCCGTAGGTCTCGTCCACAATCTCAAAATCCTTCAGCCCCCGCGTGACGGGATGGTTCGGATCGGCGACGTGGACGGTGAACTTGACGCCATGCTTGTAGGTGGATGCAGGTTTTTCGACGCCGTCCACCACAGTCTTTTGCCGGCGGAACTTGCCGCCGATGATGTTGGCGTACTCATCCCACGTCGGATAACCCGCGAGGCCGTGGTGCAGCGCAACGACTCCTTTACCCTGCTTGAGCAGGTTCACGAAGTCCGCCTTCGCCTCGTCGGGGATGTTCCCCCACATGTCGTAGAGCACGACGACGTCATACTGCCGGGCGGCGTCGGGTTTGAACATCTCGTGCGCCTTCGGGTACTCGACCTCCTGATACGTGATGCCCTCCATCGCTTTGAACATCGCAAAGAACGGCTCGCGCTCGAACCCGTGCCCGCCGGTGACCACCAGCACGCGAATCTTCCCGTTTTCAGCCATTGCTTTTTCCTCCCCTTCTGTTTTGAATGTAAATCCCCCTGCCAGAAGCAGCGTTGCCATCGTCAGCATCGTTGCCCGCATGAGTGCCTCCTTGGAGTGTGGGAATGTTGGAGTGTTGGAGAACGTCGTCGTTCCATTGCTCCATCACTCCATCACTCCATTACTCCTTAACTCTCAACCTTAACCCTTTTCCTCTGGAACTTCCAACACCGCTGCCCCGTTTATCTTTCCCTCCTTGAGAAGTTGCAGCGCGCGGTTGGCTTCCTCCAGTGAGAAGGTTTGGACCTCGGTGTGAATCGGTATCTCAGCGGCGAGCCGGAGCAACTCTTCGGCGTCCTGGCGGGTGCTGTTGGCGACGCTGCGCACGGTGCGCTCGTGGTAAAGCAAAGCGTAGTCCATCGGCGGGATGGGGCTGCTGTGAACCCCGGCGTGCGCCACGGTGCCCCCCTTCCGCAGCACCCGCAGCGCCTCCAGCACCAGACCGCCTACCGGAGCGAAGACGATGGCGCTGTGGAGTTTCTCTGGCGGGTCGTCTTCCGCTCGTCCCGTCCAGACCGCTCCCAACTGTCGGGCGAGTTGCCGGTGCGCCTCGCTCCGGCTGAAAACGTAGACCTCACAGCCCCAATGGACGGCGATTTGAATGACGATGTGCGCGGACGCGCCAAAGCCGTAAAGCCCCAGTCGCCCTCCGGGACGCACCGCACTGAGCCGCAGGGCGCGATAGCCGATGACGCCCGCGCACAGCAGGGGAGCCGCCGCTAAGTCTGAGAAGCCACCGGGGATGGGGTAAGCGAAGTCTGCCGAGACGGTGATATACTGAGCGTAGCCCCCGTTCACACTGTAGCCGGTGAACAGCGCGGACTCGCACAGGTTCTCTCTCCCCTCCCGGCAAAACTTGCAGTTCCCACAGGTCGAGTAGAGCCACGGCACGCCCACTCTCTCGCCCGGCACAAACCGCGTCACCCCTTCCCCAACGCTCTCCACCACGCCCACAATCTGATGACCAGGGATGATGGAAAGAGTTTTGAGCGACAGTTCGCCCTCCACCACGTGCAGGTCGGTATGGCAGACGCCGCACGCCTTGACGCGGATGCGCACCTGTCCCTTCGCGGGGATAGGCTTGGGCACTTCGACAGCCTCCAGCGGACTCCGCCCAATCGGTGCAGGTTTCCTCAGCAACATCGCTTGCACGGTCTCCTCACCGCCCCTACCGGTTCGCAAACCAAACGCAGTAATCCTGGACGGGTTGGTAGTTGGGCGACTTCTTGTCTACCACCTCCAAATCACACAGCGGGAGGGCATACTTGCGCCGCCCCAGCCTGACGTCCACGATGACCCCGTAGAGGTCATCCACCAGACCAATCCCCAACACCTTCACTTTATCGCCGGCTTGCAGCGGTCCTCCTTCCTGCAACTCGGAGACCTCTGCGTCGAACGGGAATGACAGGGCTGATTTCAGATACTTCCCCCACGCCTTCATACAAGCCCAATCGTCATGGGGGTCAACACCAGCAAGCACCTTCTGGATGCCCTCGCCCTCCTCGCCCAGATGATCCCAATAATGGCGGGACGCTATCTCATCATACGCCGCCTTCACGTCCTGTGCGGTGTCCCTGGGCTGAGTGAGTTCCACCTCGTCAACGAAAAGCCCCATCTGGCTCCAGTCCAGTCCGTCAATCTCGCTCTGGCGGACGTATTCATCTGGCAGGGACCGCAGGGGGATGCTGTCCAGCGCAAAGCAGACAGTGGGACGCCCTTCCTCCTCATAGAACTCCACCACGCGCCCTTGCCATCCAGCGATAGACAACCCTTCATAGTCGGGGCACATCACCCCTTCTTTCACGACCACTGAATCACCAACCTTAAACTTCACCTTTTCCTTCTTCACGACAAATCCCCTCCTTCGCGGCTCTCGTAGGGGCAGCGCGTCCCTGCCAGCCCTCCCTCTACCGCAACAACGGGCTGGCAGGGACGCACCGCCCCTCCCCTTGCCGCCCCTACGTAGTCTCGTGGAAATATCGCCGATGCTCCGGCGACAGATAGCGTCGAACGTATTGTCCCCACGGCGCGCGGTAGGCGCGGCACAGAAGTTTATTCGCGTCTTCGTCGCCGAGGCACAGTTCCTTTTTGGCGTCCCAGCGCACGACGCGCCCGCTGCGGTAGGCGACGTTGACGAGGTGCATGGCGTTGGTGGACCAGTGCCCCCACTCCAGCGGCGCAGTGGTCGGCTGACGCGATTTCACACAGTCGAGGAAGTTGCGCACGTGCGGTTCGTCCTGCGCGGAGCCGCCGTGCTGCACGGGTTTCATGCGGTCGCCTTCGGGGAACACCTGAAAGCCGCCGCGATGCAGCAGCATCGTTCCATTGACGCCGTAGAACACAATGCCATAATCGCTGCCCTCAATCGGTCGCGCGTTCGTGTGGTAGATGGACGCCTGCATGTAGAAATCGCCGTAATCAAGGAATCCATCCTGCGTGTCGGGCGTGTCGCGGTTGTCCTGCAAGGCATATTTGCCGCCGACCGACGTGACCGACTTCGGCGCGGTGATGCCTAAAATCCAATGCACGGTGTCAACGTGGTGAATCGCCCAAGACAGCATAAAGCCGCCAGAGTAGTCCCAGAAGAACCAGTAGCCCGGCGAAAAACAGCGGTTGCGGTTGAACGGACGCTTGGGCGCGGGACCCAGCCACATATCGTAGTCAATGCCGGGCGGCGCGGGTTCGTCAGCGGGATTACCGACGCCGTGCGGGACTTCGTTCCAGCAGTTCCAGATGCGCACTCGCGTTATTTTGCCGAGCGCACCAGAACGAACGAGTTCCTTCGCCGCCGCGTAATGCTGTCCGCTCAACTGCTGTGTGCCGTGCTGCACGATGCGGTTGTGCTGCTTCGCCGCGTTGACCGCCGCCCGTCCTTCCGCGATGTTCTGTCCGAGTGGCTTCTCCACGTAAACGTCCTTGCCCGCCTCGCACGCTGCAATTGTCTGAATACAATGCCAGTGGTCGGGCGTGACAATGAACACTGCGTCGAGGTCTTTCTGTTCCAGCAACTTTCGGAAATCTTTGTAAGATTTTGCCTTGCCGCCCGTCATCTTCACCGCGTTCGCCAAGCGGTCTTCCATCACGTCGCACACGGCGGCGATTTTCACATCCTTATTCTGCATCACCACGTTCATCAAGTGCGACCCGCGCCCACCGGTGCCGATGAAGCCCAGAACAACTTTCTCGTTCGCGCCCAACGGCGAAGCGGTGGCGCGCGTCGCCGTCAACCCAACGCCCAACGCCGCTGCGCCGGATTGCTTGAGAAAATCCCGTCGCGTGAGTTCCTTCGATTCCATTGGAGTTTCTCCTTCACTAACGTCACGCGGATTGGGACTAACGCGGATAAGTTCTTGTTTTCGTCCGCGTTAGTCCCAATCCGCGTGATATTTTTTCTCCCATCTCATTTTTGTTTGCCCCTGGGGACTCACCAGCGGAAGAAGCGGTAAGGATCATCCCATTCCTCCGGCTGGTCGAGATACAGTCCATCAAGCCACCGCTTTTCCGCCTTGTCCGGCGATACCGGGTTGCGGAAACGGGACAGCAGCGGAGTGGAACCAACGACCCCCATGTTTGCCAGCACGCGCGACACCAGAAAACTGGCGCGGCGGTAGGTGCGCCGGAGGTTATACTGCCCCAAGGACGGCGCCGCTCCCGGCGTATGGCTCACCGTATAAGGCGGGAGTTGGCAGAACACAACGTTGGCGTTCTCGGTCTTGGCGAGGACACCGTTGCCGACGACCGTCGCGCCTCCTTTCACCAGCGGCAGAACTCGTGGGTCGCGGTTGTGGACATCCGCTGGGCACACTCCTGTCAGCGGAGAGTTGACGCCTAACGGCTCGAAGAAGGAGGCAATGTGTTCTTCCCTTTTCATGCTGACCTTGAAGGGCAGAAACAGATTCGCCTCCGGTTCATCCAGTCCCAGTGCCAGCAGGTTGCCCCCCGCTTTCAGGAAGTCGGAGACCGCCGCTGCGTTGGCAGCAAGATGTTTGCCTCCACCGACGCCGACGATGAGAACGTGGTCAGCGGATAAATTCCCGCCCTCGTAAGAACTCAGAGCGATGCCAGCCGATTCAAGATGTCGCTTGCCGTCTGGGTCGCCGATGTAGACAGCCTTCCGGGTTGGGCGGGGTTTCCAAGCCGTGACGTATTGGAGGATGTTCCGCGCCAGCGTCTCCGCCGCCGGGTCGCTCTCGGTTCGTCCCGTCACGTCCATCTGGCAGAACAGCACCATCCCTTTTTCCTCACGGTATTCCATGAGAGGACTGTATTGCAGGCTGAAGCCGCCGTCGGTGATGGGCAGAAAATCGCCGCGCGCGGGTTTCTCGATGAGGACGGAGGCGACGTTGCCGCGATTGCCGCAGCGCCATATCCGTGGCAGCTCAATGTCGCACCACTTGACCGTCGGCGCGGTGTTGAAGCGGGGACTGAGCGTGTATTTGAGGCGGGGGGGAAGGATGGTCGCCTCCCCCCGCCAGTCGCGCAGGTTCTCCGTGTCCAAGCCAGCGAGAAGGGGATGATTCGGCACGCGCTTGAAGACCTGCCGCAGTCCGTACTCCGCCACGCGAAATCCGAACCGTTTCTCCATCACTTCCGAGGTCTGTTCAAACACGATGACCTTCAACCCGTCGCGCACGCGGCTCACGTCCGGTCCCAACCCGTCTACGGACAACGCCCCCTTGCCGATGACGAGAACGTCGTAGGCGGAGAGGTTCGCGTTCGCGTCCACCGACTGATACCGAACCCCCATCGCGCTCAACAGTTTGCCAGTCTCGCCTTTGGGGTCGAAGAGCGCGACCTTCGCAGCTGTTTGAGGAGCGCTTGGAAGCGGAAGAACGTGAACGGAGAAGGTGTCCTGCTGTGTCTCCCCGGTGCTGAACTTGACCGTCGCGGTAAGTTCGTACTTGCCCGGCGACAGCCCGGCGGGCAGGTCGAATCGTAAGGGAACGCGCACGCTTTCACCCGTCGGAACGCTGACTTGCTTGCGTCCTGCGACGGACTGCGGCAAGCCGAACGACCACGAGCAGTCACACGTCACCGTCTCACGCGAGTTGTTGATGAGGATGAGTTGCTTCTCAACGGCTTCTCCGGGAATGAAGTTGTGGTCTTTGCTCGTGAAGCGGGCGGGTTTGCCGCCGATGTAAGAGAGCAGCGGCATGTTGTTGCGCAGCAGGGACTGGGCGGTGGGTGTCGGAATCCAGTCGGAACGCTGGAAGGACAGGTCCATGCGTTCGTATTGCTGGTCAACGTAGTCAGGGCTGAACCCCGGTCGCTGCAAGTTGTCCCAGTCCACCTTGAGTTCTTTGCGCGTCCGGTCAATCCCCTCGCGGGGCTTCCAGAAGCGATGGTGTTCCCACGGCGAGTTTGCTGACAGTCCCCACGTGCGGAAGGCGCGCCAGTTGTGGGTGGTGTACATCGCCTGAACTGGCTGCATCTCGTCGAGGCTTCGTTCCCCCACTGGAGTCGGGTAATCCCAGCGGTGCCAGAGTTTGCCGTCCCGAAACTGCTTCGCCTCCCAGCGCAGATTGGCTTTCTCCCTCTCGCTGATTTGGAACGCTCGGTCGCCGAGGAACTGCGCGTTCCACTCGGCGAGGGAGTAGTCCCAAGGCACCGCTGCGCTCCCGAAGGAGCGCGCGCCTTTATACCACCCGCGATACATCGTCCAATCCCAACCGAAGGGCGCGCCGTATTCGACCAGAAACACCGGCTTGACACCGACAGTCGCCCAGTGTTCGAACCAGTCGTCGAGTTCCTGAACGGGCGCCCAGTTGGGATAAAAGTTGCTCGTGTGCATCGAACTGAGGTTGCCCGAAGAGTGGTGGTAAACGATGCGGTTCGGGTCGAGTCGCTTCACGATGGCTTCCGCCCGCAGAGCGCGCTGGGCGTTGTTCAGCGACCATGTATCACGCCGGTTCGTGAGACCGTCAATCATGTCCGGGTTCATGTCCTCGCTGTATCCCGTCGCGTTGTGACTCATGGAATACGCCACGACGGATGGATGGTTCTGCGCCACGCGCACATAAAACTCCGCATGGCGGGCGTAGCCGTTCTTCTGGTCGGCGTCGGGAGCCTGCCAATCGTATGCGCTGAAATGCGGCTGGGAGAGCGCAACGAGCATCCCGACGTCATCCGCCGCTCTCAGGATTTCCGCGAAACTCAGGTGAGAGCCCGGCTCGCAGCCGTAGTTGTGCGTGTAAACGAAGTTGATGCCGAAACTCTGGAGACGTTTCATGCTCTCCTTCGCGCCCTCGTAAGTTGACGGCAACGCCCCCACCTGAGCATTGTCCAGCGGGACGGCAGAGAGGAAGATGCGGCTGCCGTTCAGGAAGAAGTCACGTCCGTTAATCCAAAACTCGCGGAATCCGAAACGCAACGGGGGGGCGACGTCCAGCCTCTGCCCCCCGGCGTCCAGCAGCGAAAGGCTGAGGTCATACTGGTTCTGGGGTGTATGGACGTCCCACAGTTTGTCGGGCTTCCATTTCTCGGTGAACGCGATGCGTCCCTCTTTGAGTTCGCTCGCACGGAACGCTTGACTGGTGAACTCTTTGACCTTGCGGCTGCCGTCCGTAATCAAGGCGCGGAGGGCGTAAGGCTTGTCCGCCGCGAGTCCCTCCAATCCGGCGCTGAAGGTAATCTCCCCGTTGCGCACCGACGTGTCCACCTTCACGTCGGCGAGGCGCGCGCCCAAGGGTGTGCTGGCGAGATAAACGTCGCCGCACAAGCCGCGTCGCGCCACGGATCCCTTCACCTCGCGAGCCGAGTTGGTGTCAGTGTAGGAGAGCATGACGCCTTTGAGCGGCATCGCGACGACGAGCAGGCTTAGAACGTGCTTGCCGCCCGGTCGGCACGTGGAAGTCAGGTCCACCTCGCCGGCGGGAAACCGTATTTCACCGACCTTCTTGCCGTCCACGTAAACAGTGGCGTATGAGTTCACGTATTCTGCGTTGATGGTGATGCGCCGTCCGACCCATTCGCTGGGAATGGCTATCTCACGCTGATACCACGCGGCAGTGATACTGCGCAGGTTCTCGCCCTTCCAACTCGGATGCGCGTGGACTGTCTGAAAGTCCTTCTGCATGTAGTCGGTGATTCCGGGCCAGCACCCGGGGACTTTGAAATAGCCCCAGTTGTTAGTGGGCAGTTGGTCAGCCTTCATGTCCGCAGGCTGCCAGCGCCACAGACCGTTAATGCAGATGCGTTCACGCGTGGGCGTCGTCTCCCGATATGCCTTGCTGACATCCCAAACCGCTCTGATCCCTCCCGGCAGCGGAGCCACCGACTGCGCCTCATCACGCCCCTGCGTTGTTCCAATGGTTACACACATCATCATCACCATCCAAAGTTGCCAGTGCGTTTTCATAATCTCCTCCGAGAATAATCGTAATCGTAATCCTACTCGTAATCGTAATCGTTCTTTAAGCGAAGCGGTTCCCGACAGGTCGGGACGAACGACGCGAGTAAGATGACGAGTAAGATTACGATTACGATTTTCATGCGGCGCGGTGCGTCAACGACACATGAGGAATTCCTTTGTTTGCTTCTCACTCAGAATGAATCGCCTCAGATTAACCCCGCCCCCAACGCCACCGCGACCAGCATGAGCGTGACGCCCACAATGCGCTGAACCGTTTTCATCGTCACCTTCTTCATCAACTTCGCGCCGCTGTACGCGCCGATGAACGCCGCGAGCGTCGCCGCGCCCGCCAGCCCCGCGACGCCCGATGCGGCGACTTGGTCGAAGTGTTTGGAGAAATACGTCACGCCATAGGTCAGGAGGCGGGCGCAGTCCACCGCAACGGCGCAGACGACGCCCGTCGCAATAAAAGCCTCTTTGGAAAGCCCGCAGCGGATGAGCACCGCTGACCGCAGCGCGCCCTGATGTCCCGACAATCCGCCGAAGAAGCCCGACAACGCCCCGCCCAACGAGAGATACTTGCGACTGAACTGTATCCGATTCTCCAACGACGGCGCGAGTTCAAAAAGGGCGAACACGGCAATCAGCGCGCCGATGACGATTTTCACGATGGTCATTTTGCAGGGATGATGTCCGACGGTGTAGACCATCAGCGGAGGCAACTGGGAAAGGAGTTCAAGGACTGCCGCTCCTACAATCGCCATGATTGCGCCCGGAATCCCAAACCGCGCTGCCACCCCCCAATCCGTGTGGCGGCTCAACAGCCCTAATTTGAAGAGATTGTTGGAAAGATGCACCACCGCCGTCGCTGCGATGGCGATTTCCAACGGGAAGAAGATGGCAAACGCCGGCATCAGCAGCGTCCCCAACCCGAAGCCTGAAAACAACGTCAGCCCCGACACCAGCAGCGCGACGACACACACGACAGAGTATGCGATGATTCCTGCGCCCATTGGCTATCTCCTCCAAAAACGTAATGCGCCCCAAGGGACTATGCGACCACCCATTTCGTTCATTCGTTACCTGTTCGTTGACAGAAAATTCTTAGCGTTCAAAAGTGCTGGGATTGAGATTCTTCGCTTCGCTCAGAATGACATGCGCCGGACTGTCATTCTGAGCGAAGCGAAGAATCTCGTCCCATCGGTTTTTATCGCTAACAGAGAATTCGCCACCAGCAACGACTCTCCTCCAATATGAACAAGGCGGAGGGAAATCACCTGAAAATCATCCGCAAGCCGAAATGATCGAAAAATAAGGGGACTGCCCTGAGCACTGCCGATCATCGCTTGCCTCTGTTTTTTCCCCAGACGGGGGATTCCCCTATACCAGCTGTGTCGCTGCAACGGCAGAATGAATGAAGATGAGGAGGATAGAGAGGAGGACTGTTCTCCATTCTCATCACACAGAGGGGGTAAAACAGAATGCGTTGGTATCCACTGTATTGGCTGCCTGTGGCAGCGGTTCTTTTGTTCATCATCACGTTCACGTCGGGAGGCAAGGGGCAAGCGCAGCAGCCCGCCATCCAGGTCAGCAGCGATAAGTGCCTCGACTGTCACAAGGGCATCGTGCAACTCTACGCGAAAGGCAAGCACGCGCCAGTCAATTGCGCACAGTGTCATCCGAAGGCGGCGGCGCACGCGGCAGCGCACACCGCCAAAAAAGTGCTCGCGGCAGAGACCGACTATCGCTGGGAATCGTGCGGCTTCTGCCATATCAATCAATACACGACGATGAAGATGGACGACCCGGTGAAGATTGGTCCGTTCGGCGGCACGCCGCGTGAAATGGATCACGCTCCCAAAGTTGACGAGTACCCGCTCATCAATAAGATCATCGCCGGTCACGGATTCACCGCCGAATACAACGAGGACCGCTCCCACAAACTCCTGATGAAGGTTCACATCACGACGCAGCGCAAGCAGAACGCCGCGTGCCTCAACTGCAAGAGCACGGCGGTGGCTTACTTCTGGAATCGGAAGTGGAACGGCGTTGAGTTGAACGAAAAAGCCGACTGGAAGACGATTATTGACCATCTCCCGCAGGGCACGCAGGACTACGGGATGAGTTGCAGCCACTGCCACGACCCGCACTCGGCGCAACCGCGCCTCGTGCATCAACTCCTCAAAAACACGATTGCGAAAAACGGCGTCAATCCTTACTGGAAGGAGAAGAACGTCAAGAGTTTTGAGGCAGCCGACAAGCAGCAGCAGCAGAGCCTCGTCTGCTCGCAGTGTCACGTTGAATACGCCTGCGGACCGGGCGCGGACAAACAGCCGCACTACCACTTCGCATGGTCGAAGGTGCGGGACGTGCATGACTATTACACGAAGGAGTGCAACTACCAGCAGGACTGGAAGCACGGCATCACCGGCGAGACGATGGTGAAGATGCAACACCCCGACACCGAGACTTTCTGGGAGAGCAAGTATGAACGGGCGGGCGCGTCGTGCGTCACCTGCCACATGCCGAAACTCACGTGGGAGGGCAAGACGTTCACCTCCCACTGGATGACCAGCCCATTCAAGTATCTCGACCGCTACATCAAAGGCGACAAGGAGTATGGGGCGTATCCGTGTCAGCAGTGCCATCCCAACGTTCCCGCTGAGAAGTTAATGGAAAAGGCGATAAACGTGCAAAAGAGCGTCTACGAACTGCAGAAGAAAGCGCAGGAAGCATTGAGCGATTGCATTGACGCCATCGCCGCCGCGAAGAAAGCGCAAAACGTGGACGCTGCAAAACTCCAGCAAGCCGTCGAAAACCACCGCCTCGCGCACGTGCGCTGGGAAGGCTTGGCAGTGGCGGAAAACAGCATGGGATTCCACAACCCCGAAGAGGTGCTGCCGGAGTTGAACAAAGCGGTGGAGTTCGCGCGCAAGGCGGGGCAATTGGCGAAGGAAGCGGTGAAGTAGGGGCGAAGCATTTGTCCATCCGAATCAGTCCGATTCGGATGGACAAATGCTTCGCCCCTACACCCCCAACAACTCCTTCTTCCTCTCCCAGTAATAAACGAAATTCGCGTAGGGCACGTCCGGCGGGATGGAGTGGTCAATCGTCGGGATGTAGCCGCCCTGTTCGACGACGGGCATGAGGCGGGCGAGTTCGGCGTCAATGGCTTGCTTGCTCTGCGAGAGCACGCGCTTGTCGAAGCCGCCGGTCATCAGCAGGTCCTTGCCATACTTCTTGCGATAGGCGACGACGTCGTTGCCCGCCTGCACCTCCATCGGGTAGACGAGGTTGACGCCGCCTTCCAACCAGAGCGGAACCAACTCGTTCACGTTCCCGTCGCTGTCCACGCCGATGATGTCAATGCCGTGACTGCGGATGAACTCCGTCACCTTCTTGTAGCGCGGCAGCATGAATTCACGGAACATTTTTGGTGAAATGAGACTGGCATTTCGGTATGCCATATCTTCCCAGAAGATGACCCAATCAATCGTCGCCTCTTCCAGCGCGCGGCGCATGACGCCGATGAAGAACTCGGCAATGAACTCCATCATCTCGTGGACGAGCATCGGGTCTTCGCCCATGAGAATCATCAATGCCTCCGGTCCCCAGCGTTCGCGCAGCGGACCGAAGAAGCCCATGTTCCTGTCGCCCATCAGGTGCAGCACCAACCCGCTCTGCTTCCAACGCGCTCGCCGCTCGTCCCAGTCGGCGGGGTAGCGTTCGGGTGAATCGGGGTTGTAACGCCACTTGATGGACTCCCACTCCTCGCGGTTGTGAACGGGGTAGTCCAAAAACAGCGGCATGGACATTTCCCACTCGTGGAGGTTCTTGAGCGTCTGTCCAATCTCGTTGACGTAAGTGACGCCGCGCTCGTCTTCCGCAATCACTTTCCTTTCAAATCGCGGCACGACGCTGAAATCCACGCCGCAGTTCTCGCGCGGGTCACACTCCGCAAACTGCGGCACGCCGCGTTCCGCCGTCAAACCTTCTTGCCGCCAGCGGCGCACCGTCTGAGACCACGGTCCCCACTCCCACAAGGGCGGGCGGTCAACGGGTTCGAAGCGCATACAACGATGAAAACGTTCGCGGGGTGTCATCTTCCAATGGTCAATGGTCAATGGTTGATGGTTGATGATTGATGGATTTCATTGACTATTGACCATCAACCATTGACCATTTCAACCGTGCACCGACACGCTCAAACACAATCCTCTTGGCGACAACGCGCTTTGCAGCATCTCAAGTTCCTTTGCTGTCAGCCCGCCCGTGATGATGAGCGGCTTGCGCTCGTTGATGCGTTTGAGTATCGGCAGAATGTCGGAAATGGATGGACCGGCGGGATAGTCCAAACTCACTTGAATCGCCCGCAACTTCTTGGTGTCCAGCAGCGAATCCACCATGATATGAATGACGCCCGAATGGGTGTGAATGAGCGGAAAATCGAAGGCGTTGCAGATGCGCTCATCGCACGGCTTGAGAAATTCGCGGTAGTCTTGCGGCGAAATCAGCGCGGCGTTGTCGGCTTGGGTGCGCACTACCGTCCCCGCCGCCCAGATGCCGTATTCGCAATAGCCGCCCAGAAACGGCGGCGATGCTGCTATCCACGCCTCCATAATCGCGATGAAGTTGTCGGTGCAAACGTCAAGCAAACGACGGAAACGTTCGGGGTCGTCCTTCATTAGAAAGCAGGATGGCTCGTCACCCAATACCGCCGTCAGAATGTCAATCGGTCCGCGCAAAAGCGGCTGCGTGACGGGATAGCGACCCTGCGCGCGTTCGACCAGCAAGCGCGTGATGGACAGCAACCTGTCAAGCCACGCATTGTCAGATGCGACACGCAGATGTTCCCATTTCGGATTTCGGATTGGCGTCGTCCAAACGTGCCCCGCCATCCAGTAGAGCGGGCAACCCGTGATGACCTCCGCCCAGCACATATCGTAGGGCGCGACGCCGTGAACGAAATCGCCCACGAATGTCGAAGAGGGCTGACCGTGAACCGCCGCCAACTGTGCGGGGTCAATCAAGTCGGGCGTTAACTGCCTGCCTTCGCTTGCCCTCGTTCCGTCCGCCAGCGGAATCGGCGTGCGCGATTGCAGCGAATGGTATCGCCCCACGCTCAACAGCGGGGCGTCCACGTCTTTCATCTCCCAGAACCCAGTGTGACGTCCTTTCAGATTTTCAAAGTCATTCATGGTTCACCCACCCACCTGCGCCTGCAACCTGTGCGCATCCGCGATGTCCACCATGCGCGACAATGCCTCCGATGACGGCGGCTCTAACTCTTGCAGCGGATACGTCTTGCCAATCCACTCATACTTCGCGGGCGTGGATGGATTGTAGGGAAGAAAAGCGATGCGCTTGACGCCGACCGATTGCGCGTAGGCGCACGTTGCGATGACGTTCGCGTCGTCGTCGTTGCACGTCGGTATGATGGGCACGCGCACTTGAACATCTTTTCCCAGCGTCGCAAGTCGCTTGAGATTCCGCAGGATGAGAGTATTGGACACGCCCGTTTGCGCCTTGTGCTTCGCGTCGTCCATCTGCTTGAGGTCATAGAGGAACAAATCAACGTAGGGCGCGAGGGCTTGCAGAGTGCCCCAACTGGTCAGCCCCGTCGTTTCCATCGCCGTATGAATGTCGCGCTCCTTCAAGCCTTTCAGGATGGCGTGAGCAAATCGCGGCTGCATCGTCGGCTCGCCGCCGGAGAGCGTGACGCCGCCGCCGGAGTTACGGAAGAACGCTTCATTCTTCGCAACGTCATTGACGACTTCCTCTGCCGTCATCTCCTTCCCGCACAGGCGCAACGCCTGTGCGTAGCACGTTTTCGTGCAAGTGCCGCAGTTGACGCATTTCTCGCGGTCAATTTTCCGCTGTGGTCGGTTGTCGTCCCCGATGTAGTCGGACAGCCACTGCGCCCCCTGCGGGCAGGCTTGCACGCAGTTACCGCAGGCGACGCACTTGCTTGCGTGAAACACCAACTGCGGCTTGGGCGACCACGATTCGGGACTGTGGCACCACAGGCAGCGCAGCGGACAACCCTTCAAAAAAATCGTCGTGCGAATGCCCGGTCCGTCATGAACGGCGAACTTGTCAACGTCGAAGATGATGCCAGTTGTGGCGGAGTCTGTGGTTGTCATGCTGCACCTGCATATTGCGTCTTACGTCTTACGTCTTGCCTCTTGTGCATTGCCATACGAAACACGCAAGACGCAAGACGTAAGACGCAATACGCAATACGTTCACACGTCGCACAACTTAAACGTCTTCCTCATCGCCTCCAGCGGGTCGCCTTTGGGGGAGAACTCGTGACCAACGTAATCTTGATAGCCCGATTCGGCAATCGCCCGCAGGACGGCGGGATAGTAGATTTCCTGCGTCTCGTCCAAATCGCGCCGACCGGGATTGCCCGCCGTGTGGAAGTGACCGATGTGTTGAATGTTCTTCGTAATCGTGTGAATCAAATCGCCCTCCATGATTTGCATGTGGTAGATGTCGTAGAGCAGTTTCATGTTCGGCGAGTTGACGCGCTTGCATACCTCCGCACCCCACCACGTTCGGTCACACTGGTAGTCGGGATGGTTGACCTTGCTGTTGAGCAGTTCGAGGCAGAGCGTAATCTGCTTCTCTTCCGCCGCTTTGATGACGCGGTTGATGCAGGCGACCGTGTTATACGCCGCACGGCTATAAACTTTCATTTCCAGGGAGACTAATGGCTCCCTGGACACGGCCCCCGTGGGTGCTTAGAAGAC
>FWPU01001684.1_pt1 | contig 26175 bp, 24 predicted proteins | sample 2228361 | NCBI WGS metagenome assembly FWPU01 (sample SAMEA103939777, study PRJEB20133) | metagenome | reverse complement strand
CAGCTTCACCCCGACGAAATAGCCCGCGCGCCCCAGCATATGCGCAGCGATCGGCGTGGTGAGCAGCAAAAAGACGATGGTGGCGACCGCTCGCGTGGTCACGCCTACGCTGCCGAAATGCACAGCGACCGCCAGCAGCAACGCCCCCGACCCCAGCGTAGACGCCTTGGAACTGGCCGACATGCGCAGGAACAGGTCGGGCATGCGCAGCGCCCCCAGACCGGCCATCACCATGAAGAAGGCTCCCACGATCATCAGGGCGGCGGTGATCGCGTCGGTCATGGTCACACCGTCCTTTCGATGTAATAGGCGAAAGCGACCGTCCCCAGGAAGGAGATCAGCGCTGTGGCAATCGCCACATCCAGGAAGGCCGCCTGTCCGGTAGCGATGGCATAGGCAGCGATCACCCCAACGCCCAGCGTAGTCAACAGGTCGAGCGCCATCACCCGGTCGGGCAGGCTCGGCCCGCGCAACAGCCGCGCGATCGTCAGGAGAATCGCCAGCATCAGCGCTGGCAGAATGCCGTACAGCGCCAGATCGCTCACATTCATTCCAGCAACTCCTTCACCCGCCGCTCGAAGCCGTTCTTGATCCCCTGGCGGAATTGCTCCAGATCGTGCACGTGAATGGTATGCACATACATGACCCGCCGGTCGGCGGAAACATCCAGATAGAGCGTGCCCGGCGTGAGCGTGATCAGGTTGGCCAGCAGGGTGATCGCCGGATCGGAGCGCACATCCAGCGGGATCGCCACCACTGCCGGGCGCAGGTCCAGGCGCGGCGACAGCACCGAGAGCGCCACGCGCAGGTTGGCCTGGATCAATTCCAGCAGAAAGAACAGCACGAAGGCAATGACCCTGGGCACCATGGTGAAATAGCGCGACGGAGGCAGCAGGCGCTGAGTGAAAGCCAGCAGCCCATAGCCGAGCACGAAGCCAAACAGCAGGTTGGCCGGTGTGAACGTCCCCGTCAGCGCGATCCAGGCCAACGCCAGCAGCGTATTGAGCAACAGTGTGTTCATGCGCCACCCCCCAGCACCGCCTGAATATACGCCGACGGATCGAGCAGTTGGGCGGCGGCGTCCGCCGCCAGCGCGAAGAACGGTTCCGCCGCCACCCCCAGAATCACAGTCAGCGCGGCCAGGCTCACTACGGGCCACAACAGCGGTCGCCGCGTCTGCGGGGCCAGCCGTGCGAAGGGATGCTCCGGCTGCGGGTGATCTTTCCAGAAGGCCTCGGCCCAGATTTTGGTCATCGAGAACAGCGTCAGCAGGCTGACGACCAGCGACACGGCCACGATGGCATAGTCCTTCGTCTCCAGACCGGCGCGTACCAGCGCCAGCTTGGCCCAGAATCCCGAAAGCGGCGGCAGACCGGCCAGTGCCATGGCGGGCACGAAGAACAGCGCCGCCAGGGCCGGATTGGCGCGGTACAGGCCCCCTACTTCCTTCAGATGATAACTGCCCGCCTGACGGCGGATCACCCCGCTGACCAGGAATAGCGCCGACTTGGCGATGATCACATGGGCCATGAAGAAGATCATGCCCGCCAGCGAAAGCGCCGTGTACAGCCCCAGCCCCATCAACAGATAGCCGATCTGACTGATGATGTGGAACGACAGCAGCCGCCGCACTTCCATCTGCGCCACCGCGCCCAACACGCCCGTCACCATGGTCAGCCCGGCGATGATCAGCAGCAGCGTATGCGTGTAGGCGATGTCGTGCACGAAGATCAATGTGAAGATGCGCACCAGCGCGTACACGCCCACCTTGGTCAACAGGCCAGAGAACAGCGCCGTGATCGCAATCGGCGGGGTGTGATAGGACGCGGGCAGCCAGAAGAACAGCGGAAACAGGCCCGCCTTGATGCCAAACGCCACCAGGAACATCATGCCCAGCACCGTCGCCAGGCCGGGGGCGACCGTGTCGCCTGCCTGTACCTGCCGCGCCAGGTCGGCCATGTTCAGCGTGCCCGTCACACTGTAGAGGATGCCCACCGACGCCAGGAACAGGGCGGATGATAGCAGGTTGATCGTCACATACTTGAGCGCGCCTTCCAGTTGCTCCTGGCTACCGCCGAGCGCCATCAGCACAAAGGAGGCGATCAGCATCACCTCGAACCACACGTACAGGTTGAAGATATCGCCGGTCAGAAAGGCCCCGCTCACGCCCATCAGCAGGGTGTGCAGCAGCGCGTAGTAACCGAAGGATTCGCGGCGGGCGTCGATGCTGCCCAGCGAATAGATCGCCACCGACAGGCCCATCAGGCCGGTCATGACCACCATGATCGCGCTGAAGAGATCGGCCACCAGGGTGATCCCGAACGGCGCAGGCCAGTTGCCAATCTGTACAGCCTGAATGCCTTCGCGCGATACCCATATCAGCAGCGCCAGCGCCGCGGCCAGGTGCAGCGCCGCCCCGATCACATTGATCCGCCGCTGCAACAGGCGGTTGTGCCAGGCCAGCAGCGCCGCTACTGCCGTCAGAAAGGGGATGAGCAGCGGCAAGAGCAACAACAGCCTCATGATCATGCCCCTAACCTTTCGCCTGCCCCATTTTGCGAGGCTTCTTCGGCAGTTCTGTGGAACGAATCTGATCCAGATCGTCCGTGCCCGCCGCCTGATAGGCTCGCTTGAAGAGCACCAGCGCGAACGCCTGCACCCCAAAGCCGATCACGATGGCGGTCAGGATCAACGCCTGCGGCAGGGGATCGGCGAACGGTTCGATGGGGCGCATGGCCCCTTCGGGTACCAGCGGCGGCCTGCCGCGAATCACCCCGTTGACCGTGAAGATGAGCAGGTTGGCCGCGTAGCTCAGCAGCGCCAGGCCAATTACCACTTTGGCCAGGCTGCGCCGCATCATCATGTACAGACCCGCCGCGTAGAGCGCGCCGATGATCACCGCCAGCACTACTTCCATCTCACTCCTCCTCCGCCAGGGCAAAGATGATCGTCAGCACCACGCCAATGACCGTCAGGTAAACGCCGATGTCGAACAGCAAGGGAGTGCCCAGCTTGCCCACCACGGGCAATGGGCGATTGTCCCAGCGGGCCGTCATGAAGGGATCGCCTGCCAGCACGCCGATCAGCCCGCTGAGCACAGCCACCAGCAGCCCCAGCCCGATCAGGCGGCGCGGGGTAATCGGCAGCAATTGACGGGCACGTTGCACGTCGAAAGCAAGAGCGTAGAGCGCAAAGGCCGAAGAGGCCACCAGCCCGCCTACGAAGCCGCCGCCCGGTTCGTTGTGCCCGCGCAGCAGCGCGAACACCGAAAAAAGCAACAGCAGCGGCAGCAGGTAGCGTATCGCAGTACGCAATACCAGAGAATCCATTCCGCCCTCCTCCCTCAGTCACCCGACACCGCGTCCGCGCCCGTCTCGACGGTTGGTGCCGCCTGGAATTCTGCGGTGCGCACCTGCTCCGCCCGCGCTTCGGGCGCTCTTGCCTGGGCCGGGCGCAACTTCAGCAGGGCGAAGACTCCCGCTGCTGCCACGGCCAGCACGGTAATCTCGCCCAGCGTATCCAGGCCACGGAAGTCCACCAGGATGACGTTGACGATGTTGCGCCCTTTCGCCAGGGCGACGCTGTTGTCCGCGAAGAAGGAAGTCACATGCGCCCGCGACGGGTCCGCGGTCACGATCAGCACCAGCAGTGTCATCAGCGCTCCCGCGCTCAGGGCAATGATCGCGTCGCGCCAGCGCTCCGCCCGACTGGTGAGCGTGGCAAAGCGCGGCAGGCGGTAAATGACCAGCACGAAGAGGAACACGGTCAGCGTCTCGACGGCGAACTGTGTCATGGCCAGGTCGGGCGCGCCGAACAGAATGTAGAGCAGCGCCACGCTGTAGCCGACCGTGCCCAGGGCTGCCACCGCGGCCAGCCGCGAGCGTGCCCGCGTGACCGCATAGGTAGCCGCCAGAATCACCACCGCAATGGCCCCTTCGTAGACGCGCATCTCCGGCGCGCGCAACACCCCGCTGAGGTCTGTCTCGGCCAGGGCAGTGTAGCCCACCAGGGCCACGGTGACTGTCACGATGGTGATCAGGTAGAAGCGCAGATAGCCGTTCTGCAGCAGGTCGGTCTGCCAGTCGGCCAGTCTCAGCAAACCGTCCAGCGCACGCCCATAACCGCGCTCCGGCCCAAGGCGCTTTCCCACATCCAATCGCCGCGCCCAGGGCAGCAGCCATCCCCGCCCCGCGTACACGCCCGCGCCTGACGCCAGGGTCAACAGGCTGAGCACCAGCACCGGGTTAACCCCTGGCCAAAGGGCAAGCTCGACCTTGGCGGGGCTGGCCAAGACTGCCTCCGTCGCCGGTTTGACCGAGTAATCCGTCACCGGCGCAGGCCATAGGCCGAACAGGAGGCTCAGCCCGGCCAGGAGCAGCGGCCCCAGCCACATGCGTAGGGGCGCTTCGTGCGGATGGCGCGGCGTATGCGCCCGCGCCCCAAAGAACGGTTTGAGCGCCACCAGGCCAGCGGCGGCCACAGTCAACACGCTGCCGAGCACGGCCAGCGCCGTCAGCAGGGCGGGGAGATCGGGCGCTTCGTAGGTCGCCTTGTAGAACACTTCTTTCGCCACAAAGCCAAAGAGCGGCGGCAACCCGGCCATGGATGCCCCCGCCAGCAACGCCGCCGCAGCCGTGACGGGCATGGCCCGCCACAGGCCGCTCAGTTGCGTCACGTCGCGCGTGCCTGTCTCGTGATCCAGCGCGCCGGCCACCAGGAACAGAGCACCCTTATAGAGCGAATGAGCCACCAGCACCGTCAGTGTGGCCTTGGTCGCCAGCGCCCCGCCTATCCCCAGCAGGAACACCAACATGCCCAGGGCGCTGATCGTCGAATAGGCCAGAATGCGCTTAAGGTCTACCTGCTGCCAGGCCAGATACGCGCCAAGCGCCATCGTCGCCGCCCCGACCCCGCCCACCAGAGCCTGCCATTCCGCCGTGCCGCCAAGGGCCGGACTAAGCCGCGCCAGCAGATACACGCCCGCTTTGACCATCGTCGCCGAATGCAGGTAGGCGCTGACGGGCGTCGGCGCTTCCATGGCGTTGGGCAGCCAGAAATGGAAGGGGAACTGCGCCGACTTGGCGAACGCCCCCACCAGCACCAGCCCCAGGATGGCAGGATACAGGTCGCTGGCCCGCACGCGCTCCCCGTTGACCGCCAGCCCGCTGAGGTTGCTCGTGCCCGCCACCTGTCCCAGCAACACCAGACCGGCCAGCATCGCCAGCCCGCCGCCGCCCGTCACCAACAGCGCCTGCAAAGCAGCGGCCCGTGACGTGCCGTAGCTGTGTTTGAAACCGATCAGCAGATACGAGCTGATGCTGGTCAGTTCCCAGAAGACGAAGAGCGTGATCAGGTTGTCGGCCAGCACTGTGCCCAGCATGGAAGCCATGAAGACCAGCAGGTACAGGTAGAAGCGCCCCAGCAAGGGGTCGTCGGCCAGGTAGGCGCTGGCGTAGAGCAGCACTACGGCCCCGATCCCGCTGACCAGCAGGGCAAAGGTGAGGCTCAGCCCGTCCAGGTAGAAGGCCAGGTCTATCCCCAGCGACGGAAGCCAGGCAACCGACTCGCTCAGTGCCCTGCCCTCGGCGACGTGTGGAAGCTGAGCGACGAACCAGGCAACCAGCGCCAGCGGCAGGAGCGTCAGCCACCAGCCGGCTCGTTGGGGCAGGCGGCGTTGTAACCAGGGCGCGGTCAGCGCCACTCCAAAGCCGGAAAGAACGGCAATCGTCATTGTCGTCTACCCCCTCAGGGATCAGATCAGCGCTGTTGGATCAGCCGGCAGTACAGCAGTCCTTTATAGTATAAGAGCAACCCCTCTCTATTAGCATCAGAAATCCATTAGGCTGTGTTAGAAACGTGATGCAGCGCCCCCCACAAATTGGGGGCCATCACTGCGGTTCGGACTTTGCTACGATCTGAAGCGCCTGACCTGGCATATTGAGAATACCGCGTCTCTGTTGCACTTAGCCGAACGAGGAACGCACGCTCTATGTCCATTCGCTCGCAAGCTCAAGAAGCACAACCCTGGCACACCCAGCCTGTCGAGACTGTGTTGCATGCTCTGGCCGTTGATCCCGATCAAGGTCTGAGCAGTGAGGAAGCCGCACAGCGGCTAGCCCACTATGGCCCCAACGAACTACAGGACCGTGGTGGCAAATCTCCATGGCGTATCCTGTGGGAACAGTTCACCAGCACCATGGTGCTCATCCTCATCGCCGCAGCAGTTGTGTCGGCGTTGTTGGGCAAACCCCTGGAAACAGCGGCTATTTCTGCCATCGTTGTGCTCTTTGCGCTTCTAGGATTCGTCCAGGAATACCGCGCCGAACAGGCTATGGCCGCCCTGAAGAGACTTTCTACGCCTGTAGTGCACGTCCGACGTAATGGCCGCGAAGAGCAGGTACCCGCCCAAACGCTGGTACCCGGCGACATTGTCCTGCTGGAAGCCGGTAATCTAGTCCCTGCTGACCTGCGCCTGATCGAAAGCGTCAACCTGCGCCTCCTGGAGGCAGCGCTCACGGGTGAGTCTGAGCCGATTGAAAAGAATAGCGCCGTGCTCACCAACCCCAATCTGACCCTGGGAGATCGCGTCAATATGGCCTACCTGGGGACACAGGTAGCCTACGGGCGTGGCAGGGGCGTCGTAGTGGCAACCGGCATGAACACCGAGTTAGGGCGCGTGGCAGACCTGATCCAAGAGGTCCAAGAGCAGGCTACCCCCTTGCAACAGCAACTCGATCAGGTGGGCAAGTCGCTAGCGCTGGCAGGGGGGATCATCGCCGCGCTGGTTTTGCTCATTGGCGCAGCTCGCAGTGAACCCCTCAGCGAAATGTTTCTGACAGCGGTCAGTGTGGCTGTGGCAGTCGTCCCCGAAGGTTTGCCCGCAGTCGTCACAGTAACGCTCGCCCTGGGTGCCCAACGCATGTTGCGACGCCGGGCTCTGATCCGCAAACTCCCCGCCGTAGAAACGCTCGGCTCGGTCACGGTGATTTGTTCCGACAAGACCGGCACGCTCACCGAGAACCGCATGACAGTGACTGTCATTGACGTGGCCGGGCACTATCTCGAACTGGCCGGAACGGGGCGTCATCCGACGCCCACCCTGGCTGTTGGCTCACATGATCTCCTGGCCGGGCAACCACCTTCCGTAGGGTTGGTGCTGGCAGGAGGTGCGCTGTGTAACGATGCCTCCCTGTCATCCGATCTGCAAAACGGGCGCATTGTCCCCATTGGCGACCCCACCGAGGGAGCGCTACTGGTCGCCGCGGCCCAGGCAGGTCTGGACAAGAAAGCGCTCGAAGCGCTTGCCCCGCGCGTGGCCGAAATACCCTTCGACTCCGAGCGTAAACGCATGACCACCGTGCACCGCCTGCTCAATCATGGCGTAGGCCAGACACCGGCCATGTTCTCCCTACAAGTTCTCGATACAGAATACGTTGCCCTTACCAAAGGGGCAGTAGACAGCCTGTTGGAGATTGCCAATCAGGTTTGGGAAGGGCATGGGCCAGTACCGCTCGACGCACACTGGCGCGAGCGCATTCAGGTCGCCAGCGACGATCTGGCACTGAAGGGAATGCGCGTGCTCGGTCTGGCCGTCCGCCCTCTGACCAGCGTGCCGCCCATCACTGCCGACGCGCTGGAACACGATCTGATCTTCGTCGGTTTGGTCGGCATGATCGATCCGCCACGAGCGGAAGTACGGCAGGCCATCGCCACCTGTCGCGATGCGGGGATTCGCCCGATCATGATCACCGGCGATCACCCGCTGACGGCGCGCTTCATTGCCTATGATCTGGGAATTACCACCAACGGGTATGTGAAGACCGGTCAGGAACTCAACCGCATGTCGCCAGCAGAACTGGCAGCGGCGGTTGAGGATGTGTCGGTGTTCGCCCGCGTCACGCCAGAGCACAAGCTACGCATCGTCGAAGCGTTGCAAAAGCAAGGGCACGTTGTAGCCATGACTGGTGACGGGGTGAACGATGCGCCAGCACTCAAGAAGGCCGACATCGGTGTAGCCATGGGCATTACGGGCACGGACGTTTCCAAAGAAGCGGCGCAAATCGTCTTGCTCGACGATAACTTCGCCACAATCGTTGCTGCGGTCGAAGAAGGGCGCGCGACCTATGATAACATCCGGCGCTTTGTCAAATTCTCCATTGCGGGCAATGTGGGCAAAGTGATCGTCATGCTCTTCGCTCCCTTCTTTGGCATCGCAGTGGCGCTGTTGCCGTTGCAATTGCTCTGGCTCAACCTGCTCACCGATGGATTGCTGGGCCTGGGCATGGGCATGGAACCCGCTGACCGACGCATAATGCAGCGCCCTCCACGTGGTAAACAGGAAGGTATCTTCAGCGCTGGCTTGCTTCATCACATGCTGTGGGTGGGGGTGCTGATCGGTGTGCTGGCCCTCGGTGTGGGGGCGGTCTTCTATCATACCAGCGATGACGACATGCGCACCTGGCAGACCATGATCTTCACCTCGCTGGCCTTCCTGCAAATTGGGCAGGCGCTGGCCTCGCGTTCTTCGGAAACGTCTCTGTTCACGCTCGGCATCCGTACCAATCCCACCCTGCTGGCCATGGTGATCGCCGTGATCGCGCTGCAACTGGCCGTCATCTATGTACCTTCTCTGGACGAGTTCTTCAAAGTAACGCCGCTATCTGCCTTCGAACTAGCCATTTGCGCAGGACTAGGCAGCCTGGTCTTTGTGGCCATCGAGATAGAGAAGTGGCTGTTGCGCCGCCGCGAACGAATGTCCCCAGAGCTATCTAACATCTCGCACATGTAGACACTCGGAGGTCTCCTATGAAATGCCCTGTCTGTCAGACGACCGATCTGTTGATAACCACCCGTGAGGGAGTGGAAATTGACTACTGCCCTCAGTGCCGGGGTGTATGGCTAGACCGCGGCGAACTCGACAAAATCATTGACCGCACTCTGGCCGAGCGAGACGATGATCGCGATTACGAGCATCGCGACCGCGACGACTGGGAACAGAGGCACGACAGATCCAAATCCTACAAGCCTCGCAAACGTCGCTCGTTCCTCAGCGATCTGTTCGAGTTCGATTAATCACCCTGTCCCACAGGCGCGGGGCGCGAATACAGGCGGCGTTCGCGCCCCGCCGCTCTTTTTGCGCCCTGCCTGTCACTGGCAGATAATGACCGTTCGAAACAGCTTGATTTGCTGTTGGGAGGAATGTTTTAATGCCTCTCCGTCCCTTCAGACTGCCCGCCGATCTCGACGTGTTGATGACGCTGCTGCCCGCCTCGTTCCAGTACGCGGAGAACGAAGCCTGGAGCCTCCGCCCCGACGAAGTCGAGGGCATGGTAGATAGCCTGCGCGGCATCCGGCGCATCTGGCCTGTGGTGCGCCTGTTGCAGGCGTTGCATCCGCCTCTGCGCGACGCGCTGCGTGGCTTCATCTGGGAAGAAAACGGGCAGCCGGTGGGTCTGGCCAATGTACTGCGTCTGGGCAACACCGATCGCTGGCTGATCGGCAACGTGGGCGTGCTGCCCGCCTATCGGCGGCGCGGCATCGCGCGGCGGCTGGTGGAGGCGTCGGTCGCCTACGCTCGCGAACGGGGCGCGGCATCGGTGGTGCTGGATGTGGTGGCGGGCAATGAACCCGCCTATCGTCTGTACGAGTCGCTCGGTTTTGTCCACTATGACGATCGCTTTGGGTTCAGCTATACGCCCGTCCCTCTGCCGGACGCCGTGCCCGCCCTCGACGGTTACCGCTTGCTCCCCTGCTCTCCGGGGCGGTGGCGTCCGCGCTATGAACTGGCGCAGCGCATCACCCCCCAGGCGGTACAACGTTACACGCCGGTGGAGGAAGGACGGTTCCGCCAGCCGTCCCTGGTCCGGCTGGTCACACCTCTGTTCTTGCTGGCCGAGGGAGTACAGGTACAGGCCTGGGTGGCTCACCCTGGCACCATCAACCAGGTTGTAGCGTGCGCGCGCTGCGTGACCCGTAAGCGCGCTGGCGGCACCAACCGTCTGGAGATCGAACTAGACCCCGCTCATGCAGTCCTGGCCCCGCACCTGATCGCACGGCTGCTGCACGTTGCCGCGCCTTCGGGATCACAACATCAGGTCGAACTGCATCTGCCACGCTGGCAGCCTGCCCTGCTAGACGCTGCGCAGCAAGCCGGTTTCAGCCTGCGCTACGAATACCGCTCGATGGGGCTGTTGCTGAGAGACCGTGGGGAAAGATGCCTGCTAATGGAGAAAACATAATGATTGGCCCGCCAGTTTACCTCACCCCCAGCCTCGCTTCGCTCGGCTTGCCCCCTCTCCGCGTCGGAGAGGGGGCAGCGAGGCGCGTCAGCGCCGAGTGGGGGTGAGGTTTCCCACGGTCTCTGAGAGGCTGAGCCACAGCGGGCAATTCCTGTTACCCCAAAACGAAAAAGCGCCCCTGCCACGGGGCAAGGGCGCGCAGTTCGACCCACTGACGAGCAAGTGTTAGCGGATGCCCTGCTCGATCAAGGGGATGATCTCGCCAATGTTATCGGGCGTGACCACACCCACGCCGGTATCCACCACCAGGCCGGGGATCTTGTAGTTGTAGGTCAGCCAGATTTGCAGGATCGGGATATAGCCCTGCAGGTAGAGCACCTGGTCGAAGGTGGCGCTGATGTAGCCTTCCTGCACACCGGCTACGGTCGCGGGCGACAGGTCAATGCCGCCGACGATGATCTCGCCCGGCGCATAGCCCGCTTCCTTCAGCACGTTCACCAGCGCAGCAGTGATATTGCCGTGCTGCGTGCCGATGGCGCGCAGATCAGGATGGGCTTCCAGATAGGCGGTGAGGATAGGAGTAGCCAGCGACACATCGGAGTTGACTTCCTGGGAGACATCGAGCACGTCCACAATCACGCCCGCCTCTTCCAGAGCATCCTTGATGCCCTGCGGGCTGCGGCTGCGCAGTTCCTCGTGCCAGATGTCATAGACCAGCGCCTTGTCGCCGGGCTTGAGGCCCGCGGCGACCATGGCCTTGCCCGTCATATAGCCGCCCGTCCACAGGTCCGCGCCCGCATAACCAAAGCCAAAGGGCTGATACTTGGCCTGCAGGTTGGGCAGCGAGTTGTTGCCGCTGGTGACGATAATGCCACGGCTGATCGCCTCTTCTACCAGGGGCGCGAAGGCGTCTTCACCAGGATGCCCCATGATGACGATGCCATCGGGATCGGCGGCCAGGGCTTCCTTGAACTGATTGATCATCGTCTGCTGATCCCAGCCCGCGTACTGCTCGTGCAGCTCGATCCCCAACTGCGCCGCAGCCTCGCGCGCGCCATTGGTGCGGGCCAGCGTCGTGCCATCGCCCTGGTGACCGCCCATCTGCATGTAGACAACAATCTTATCCTGGGCCTGCGCTGGCCGGACGGTCTGCACCAGCCCCACTACCAGCGCGGCAATGAACAAAACGGCAATCAAACCACTCAGGCGTTTCATTTTTTGCTCCTTTTTTCTAGACAAGCGATATAAAACGAATGAGCGTACAGACTCTTCTCGGCACCCGATACCAGCCTCCTTTCAAGCCGTTCGACGGCCATGCCCCGCTGAGATCGCTCAGTCACCCTGTTCGGGTGGAAGCGCTTCCCTGGAATAGCTGGAACGCATCGGCACGCCCCAGTGCCGGAAGCGCTCCGAGAGCGCGGCCAGGTCGCCCCGCCCCAGCACCGTATTGAGCACTACCGATGCGCCCATCACCACGCCCTGCACCAACTGCACCCAGAACCCGCTGATGCCGGTCGCCACCACTCCGGCTTCCAGCGAGCCGATAATGTACGATCCGAAAAATGTGCCTACGATAGAGCCGATACCGCCAGCGATGGACGTGCCGCCGATGAAAACGGCGGCCATCACCGGCAACAACATCCCCTGCCCCTGCGTCGGATAGAAGACGCGCATCTCCATCGTGAGGATGACTCCGGCGAAAGCGGCGATGACGCCCATCATGGTGAAAAGCTGTATGCGCGTCGCCTCCACGTTGACGCCCATCACCCGCGCCACATTGGGATTGTCGCCGATGAACATCACAGCTTCGCCGAATTTATGGCGGTTGAGGATGAACCACAGGAAGACAGCCAGCGCCAGCGCCCATAGCGCCTGAGTGGGAATGCCGATTCGACCGCGCTCCGGATTGGGGATGATGCCGTAAATGCGCCCCGTCAGAATCTGGTGCACGGCATTTTCTTCAATCGTCTTGAGCGCCGCCTGCAATCCCCCGGCCAACAGCACCGTGACGCCGTACCAAAAGAACTGCGCGGCCAGCGTCGCCATGATGGAGGGCACGCCCACCCTGGCCACCAGAATGCCGTTGATGTAGCCCACTATTCCCCCGGCTATCAGCGCCAGGCCCAGCGCCAGCAGGGTTGCCAGCCCGCCATCAATGCCTTCGCTGAACGTCCGGAAAGACCAGGTAAAAACATAGCCGGAAAAAGCGACTACCGCCGGAAAACTCAGATCGATCTCGCCCGCCGTGATGACGAACGTGAGTCCCAGGCCGAGAATCAACGGCGGAGCGACCGTCTGCAGGAACGACATGTATATCCGCCACTTCAGGAAAACGTCGGGGGCGGTGATGATGAAAACGACAATCAATAGGACAAAGACCACTGCCACGGGCAGGCCTTCGATCTTGCCCAGGAATCGGATAAAGGAGCGTAGTTTCTTCATCATTCGCGTCTGTCTTTCAAACCGTGTGCATAGGAGAGCAAGAACTCATCCACATCTTTCAAAGACACGTTTTCTTTGCGCAGGTCGCCCACAATTTCCCCGCGATCCAGCACCACGAAGCGATCGGCAACTTCGTACACATCCTGAATGGCGTGTGAAATATAGATGCAGGCTTTGCCCCCTTCCTTGATGCGGTGCACAAAATTGATCACCTTGCGCACTTCTTTCAGCGAAAGCGCCACTGTCGGCTCGTCCAGGACGATCAACTCCGCCTCAAAGTACATGGCCCGCCCGATGGCGACCCCCTGCCGCTCGCCGCCGGAGAGCTTGCTCACCGTCGAGTCCACAGTGATGCCCTTGCCGCGAAAGCCGATGGTGTTGAGCATCACTTCCTGGGCGATGCGCTTTTCCTCTTTGACGTTGATGAAACCAAACCGACGGGTGATCTGCCGCCCGATGAAGAAGTTGCGCCACAGCGCCTGCTTTTCGCCAAGAGATTTGTCCTGATACACCGTCTCGATGCCGTATTCGTGCGCCCGCTGCACGTTGTAGGTGTTCCAGTCCACTTTTCGCCCGGCGATGTACAGCTCGCCGCTGGTAGGCCGGTACACACCGGTGAGAATCTTGACCAGGGTGGACTTGCCCGCCCCGTTGTCCCCGATCAACCCCACGATCTCGTTGCGACCAACTTCCAGATTGATATTGGACAGTGCGTGCACCGGGCCGAAGTATTTCTCTATGTTGACCATCCGCAAGGCATAAGGGACAGACTCTTCGATCACCCGAAAACCTCCTGAAGATGACATTTTGAAAGGGCTGCACCGAGGTGAGGCTTTGGCCTGGAATCCGCCCCGAGAGAGGCGAACCGTGGACCGCATCTCAATCTATTTCGAGATTATCACATACGTTTAGCTTATGATCGCTAGTGTCGCTTGTCAATTCAGCCAACACTCACGACTTTTGTAGTCACAACGACATCATCATGCTGAGCTGCAAACTCTGTTAGCGCAAACATAATTGCAGTATATGACACTCTGGGCCGTCAAGTCAAGCGGTCTATGAGAAATCCGTAATGCCCCCATGACACCGCTCGACCGCCCCGAAGAAGGTGTTTCAGAGACCATATGGACAAGGTCTACGTTCGATTTACCTCACCCCTGAGTCCCCTTCCGCGTGTGGAGAGGGGGCCGGGGGTGAGGCTTTCAAACGGTCACTCAGCCCCTGGCGCAGAGTTCGCGCCAGGGCTATGCATGACACCCTGTCTGTTAGCGCTAGCAGTCGGGGTGATGAATTGCCAGGCCGTTGCATCTACCCTTTCTGGCAATGACCTTGAACTCACGGACGCCGAGAGCGAAAAAAAGGCCCAGGCAAAGACTCTGTGTCCTCCCCTGTGCTCTTCTGCCCCCAATCCGAATGTGCTCCCGCCGAGCCAGAGTCCATCTTGCCAAGACCTGCCCTGCGAGCGACAATCAGGTTAGCGAGATCATTCAGACCCATGCAGGAGACCAGCATCATGCCCCCAACCTTGCGGCCTTTCCTTTCGTTCCGCCCCTCTCATCTGCGGCGACGGTTGTCGCTGGCCTTCCGGGCAAGCGCCCTGGCCTTCGCGCAAGCCCAGCAAGAGGCCGCGGCATCGTCTCAGGCGCAACCCGCCTACTGGTATGGCGGGCAGGCTGTGATCGAAGGCGTGATGATGCGCGGGCGCTACCTGGCCGCCGTTGCTGTGCGCAATCCCAGTCAGACCATCGTCATCAAAGAAGTGCCGCTCAATGCCGCGCTCTATCGGGGACGGCTGGCGCGGTTGCCCTTCGTGCGCGGGCTGGTGCTGCTATGGGATGCGCTGGTGCTGGGCACCAGTGCGCTGATGTGGTCGGCAGACGTGGCCCTGGAAGAAGAAGAGGATATTGACTTCTCCCTGCAGGGCGCAGCAGGCATGGGGCTGGTTGTCGTCTCTCTGGCGCTGGGCATTGGCCTGTTCTTCGTGCTACCGGCAGCCGCCTCGGCGGCGGTGAAGTCGCTCACCGGCCTCGATAGCAAGCTTGTCGCCGACCTGATCGAGGGTCTGATCAAGCTGAGTCTGCTGATCGGCTACATCTGGGCCATCGGTTTCATGCAGGATGTCAAACGACTGTTCGGCTATCACGGCGCCGAACATAAGACGATCAACGCCTACGAGGCGGGTGCGGAATTGACGCCCCCCGTCGTCGCCCGCTACCCCATCCAGCACCCGCGCTGCGGCACGGCCTTCCTGCTGACGCTGGTGGCGCTCTCGGTGCTGATCCACATCGTCACTGGTCGTCCGGATAGCGTCCCACTGCTGCTGCTGTCGCGCGTGGCACTGATCCTGCCCATCGCCGGCATCGCCTACGAGACGATCCGTTTCACCGCCAAACACCAGGACAATCCTCTCATCCGCTGGCTCATCCGCCCCAACCTGGCCCTGCAAAGCCTGACCACGCGCGAGCCTGACCATGCCATGCTCGAAGTAGGGATCGCGGCGCTGGAGCGCGTGCTGGCCGCCGAACGCGCTCAGCGGCCCCTGACCGAGCCGCGCGTGAGCGAGGCCGCGCTGGGCGAGCCGGCGGACTGAGCGCCCTTCATCCCTTCTCGGCCACGCACACCCATACCACGCTGCGCGGCAGCGGCTCGGCGAGCAAGCGGGGAGCGAACCCCGCCTCTTTCAGGCGCGCTTCCAGGACAGCCGCCCAGGGGCCACGCTGACCGGTGACCCGATAGGCCAGTTCCAGCGAGCAGGTGGCGGCATCTCGCCCGGTGAGCGTTGCACCCAGTACAATCACCAGCCGTCCTCCTGACACCAGCACGCGGTGAAGCTCGGCCAGCGTGCCCGCATCGGCGATGAATTCGGTGGGAAAGGTGCTGATCACTGCTGCGAAGTGTCCCGCCCCGAACGGCAAGGCCTGCGCTTCGGCCCGCACCAGCGCCGGACGCCATCCCCAGCGCAACAGGCGACGGCGGGCGATGCGTCCCATCGCCGGGCTGCGATCCAGCGCCACCAGCCGGTAACCGTGCCAACGCAATGCGCACGCCAGGCGTCCCGTGCCATGCGCCAGTTCCAACACCGGAGCGCCAGGGGGTGCGCCCAGGTGACGAAGGGCCACGCGCTGCCAGTCCCCCCACTGCCCCAGGCTGACCACCTCGCTGACGGCGTCGTATGTCCAGGCCAGTTCGTTGTACAACAGACGAAACCCCAGCCGCACCAGACCCCACCACAGGCACATCGCCTGGCGCTGGATCGTTGTCTGTCTTGATGCGCCCATTTCCCGGTCTCCCCGTTTCGGCGCAGGAAGCAGAACGCAAAGACACCGAAAGCGCAGAGGAAAGGCGCGAAAAGCCCCTGTGCTATTCTATACGACCTAGTATGATAGTAGGCATCGGGTACGGCAACTTGTCTGCCGGGTGCCTGCCATGACTGTCAGCGATCGGTCTGGGCCATTCACCTCACCGCCGCTCGACGTTGGCGAGGCCGTGGGTGAGGTAAACCAAAGCGGCGACATGCCTGACACATCTTGCACGCACCCTGCTTGCCGCTAGGCCCAGCCAAAGATCGCCGTACACGCGGTCGCCATGCATCGCGGCCCAACCCATCGGCGCATTCTCAGGTTCCAGGATTCACAGCCTGCCTGCCGGAGAGTGGGCCGCGCAGATGGTTTCTGCTAAGTTTGAATGCGGAGTGCACACACAGCGCCGGTTGGCGCAGGATCGCCATGCAGCACGTCTATCGTCTGGAAGATGCCCGACCTGACGGGCCAACCATCCTCGCCGTCGGCATGTTCGACGGCGTACATCGCGGACATCAATATCTGCTGGAGCGCCTGGTGGACAAAGCCAGCGCCGGCGGATGTATCCCCGCGGTGCTGACCTTCTTCCCGCATCCCGATGTGGTTTTGGGACGGGCAAGCGGGCGCTATTACCTGACCTCGCCGGAGCAGCGCGCCGCCTTGTTAGGAGCGCTGGGCGTGGAATTGATCGTGACCCACCCCTTCAACGATGAGGTACGGCAGATGCGGGCGGCGGATTTTGTAGACCGGCTCCTGACTCATCTGCACCTGCGCGAGTTGTGGGTGGGGGCCGACTTCGCGCTCGGCTACCGGCGCGAGGGCAACGTGGCTTTCTTGCAGGCCGAAGGGGCGCGCAAGGGATTCGCCGTGGAGGTGGTGGAACTGGTGACCAACGATGAGAGCGGAGCCGTCATTAGCAGCAGCACCATTCGCGCTGCGCTCGCCGAAGGGGACGTGAGCACGGCGACGCACCGCCTGGGGCGTCCTTACCGGCTGGAAGGCACGGTGATCCACGGAGACGGGCGGGGGCGAACGCTCGGCTTCCCGACCGCCAACATGGACGTTTGGGAAGAGCAATTCCTGCCGCGCAAGGGGGTGTACGCTGGCTGGGCGCACCTGAACGGCGAGACGTTCATGGCCGTGGCCAATATCGGCAATCGCCCCACCTTCAACGGCAAGACAGTGACCGTGGAAGCCTACCTGCTCGACTTCGACCGCGATATTTACGGCGCGCACCTGGCCTTCGACCTGGTGGCTTTTCTGCGCCCAGAACTGAAGTTCAACGGTGTGGAGGCGTTGATCGCGCAGATGCACCAGGATGTGGCCCAGGGACGCACCATCCTGGAGGCCTTGCCGCGCCCCCGCTGAGAGACCGTAAAACCTCACCCCACGCCTCGCTTCGCTCGGCTCGTCCCTTCTCCGACGCGGAGAGGGAGAGTAAGCATCAGGCTAAGTGCCTTCTCCGCATATGGAGGGTGAGGTAAAACCGCAGAGCAGGATGTCTCATACGGCCTTTGAAAGCGCACAAGTACACCAAGGCCCCGCCTGCTGTCTTTGGCGGGGCCTTCTTTGCGGAGCCTGACTATTTGGAGCGCGGCAGGCGATACCCCAGGCGGCGCAGGGCGTGTTCGTCGCGCCGCCAGTTCTTCAGTACCTTGACCCACAGCTCCAGGTAGACGCGCGTGCCGATGAAACGCTCGATCTCCTCGCGGGCCTGCTGACTGATCGTCTTGAGCATCCGCCCGCCTTTGCCGATCAGGATGCCCTTGTGCGACTCGCGTTCGACGTAGATAGTGGCGCTGATATAGGTCATGTCCTCGCTGCGCCGCTTGAATTCTTCCACCTGCGTGGCGACGCCGTGCGGCACTTCCTCGTCCAGGTTGAGCAGGGCCTTTTCGCGGATGATCTCGGCGACGATGTCGCGCACGGCCACGTCCGAAAGCTGATCTTCGGGGTAATAGCGCGGGCCAACCGGCAGCATATCTACCAGGCGCTGTACCAGCTCCGGCAGGCCGACGCCTTGCGTGGCGATGGTAGCGATCCAGTCGGCGGAGGGCACCAATTCGCGCAGTTCGGCGATACGCGCTTCGCGGGCGCTGCCGCCTCCCGCCAGATCGATCTTGTTGATCACCAGCAGCACGGGCGTGACCTGTTCGGCCTCGTGGATCAGGTCGGCGATGCGGCGATCCTCGGCGGTGGGCGGAGCGCTGGCGTCCACCACGAAGAGGATCACGTCCGCGTCGCGCAGCGCTTCGACGGCGACCTCGACCATGAACTTACCCAGCGCCGTGCGCGGGTCGTGAATGCCCGGCGTGTCCACGAAGATGATCTGCTTGTCCGGCTCGGTGAGGATGCCCAGTTGGCGCAGGCGCGTCGTCTGCGGCTTGGGGCTGACGATGGCGATCTTCTCGCCCAGGATGGCGTTCATCAGGGTAGACTTGCCCACGTTGGGCCGCCCAATCACGGCAACAAAGCCGCTCTTGTGACCCGGCGGCAGTTCTTCCTGGGGCGGAATTTGAGCCAACAGGTCTTCGAATTCGTCGTCCATGCTGTACCTCGTGTGCTATGCCAGCATCGCGCGGCGGTATTGTAACACAGGTCAGAGTATAATGGCGCTATCGGCTGACCAGTCGGAAGGGAGCGTGAGTATGCCCAGAGCGCGGTTACAGGGTGGGATAGTGTGTCTGCTGAGCGCGGTCGTGCTGCTGAGCGCCTGTAACGCCAACACGCCCGTCCCCACAACAACGCCTCCCCCACCGACCCTGCCGCCCATAATCACGCGCGTGGTGACACCCGCCCCCCCGCCTACGCCGACGCCTCCGCCAACGCCTGTGTACGACATTTCGCCCATCGAGGGCCGCTGGTATCTGCGGGTTGACGTATCTATCACCGGCAGCCGCCTGGCCGGAGAACTACGCTATAGCGGCGCGCTCGATCTGCGGGTGGAAAGCTCCGGCCTGGTGAGCGGAACAGGCTCCTTCTCGCCGGGTGTTCTCAGTCCGCCGTGCGACGCGCGCGTGGTAGACGGACAGCCGCTGTCCTTCACCGCGCAGGGGACAACCTTCTTCGACGGGACATCCCTGGGCATTGATGTGCAGCTTCTGCCGGTAGACGCGCAGCAGATCGAGCGCTATCACCTGATCTGCCCCGACTATGGCGACGTGCGCGAAGTCGAGCAGCCCGTGCTGTGGCCTGCGCTGAGCGCCCTGGCGCGACAAGATGTGGGCGGCGCGTCGTTCGCCGGGCTGCACTGGCGCGTTCCTCTGCGGGTGGGCTGGACCTATGCCTTCAGCGCCGACCTGGCCGCGCTGACGGGTGGCGCGCTCGACGGCTTGCTGGCGCTGGAGGTGCGCCCGGCGCGCGGATGAACGCAAACAGGGGCAGGGCGCGAAGTCCCTACCCCTGTGCTTTCCATAGAAGAGTGCGTTTCAGTTCCCTTCGGCGGCGGGAGTGGGCGTTTCGGTAGCCGCCTGCTCCGCTTCGGGAGTTGCGGTCGCTGTGGCTTCGGGCGCGGCTGCCTCCTCCTCATAGGCTGCCAGCAGATCGTACACTTCCTCGCGCAGGTCTGTGCCATAAGCCTTGAAGTCGAAGCCCGCGAAGGGGTACTTCGCCAGCGTTTCGATGCTGGTCTCGTCGAAGAAGTGCCACAGATAGGCGCGCAGCAGCGCATTGTCGAAGGCCGCCTGGTTCACGTAGTAGCGCACGGGGAAGGCCAGCGGGTAGCTGCCATCGGCGAAGGTCTCTGCGGACGGGGCGACACAGCCCTGCCCGGCATCCACGCTCAGCAGTTTGACATCCGCTGTGCTGTTCTGGAAGTCCGTCCACCACAGATAGGTCAGGCCGTTGTCGGTGTTGGCGACGCCCTGCGCGCGGTAGAGCGGATCGTCGTCCTCGACCATGTCGGTGCGCACCGGGAATGATAGCTCGCCGATCAACCGCGAGACCAGCAAGTCGGTCTCACCGGTTTGACGGGGCGGCGCGACGAGCAACAGGGCGCGGTCGGGCCAGTCCGGGTTGACATCGCGCCAGGTGACGGCGGCAGGAGTCTCGTCGGTGCCTGCCCGCAGCAGCGAGGCCGCCGTTGCGCTATCCAGGCAATCCACCCAATCGGCCTCGGCGGGCACGGCGATCAGTAGCGCCTGATAGCCCAGGTCGAGCATGAAGGGCGTCACACCGTTGGCTTCGCACTGTGCCAGCTCGTCATCGGTGGGCTGCCGTGTGGCAACCATCACCTCCGCTTCACCTGCACAGAAGGCTTGCCAACCCGCCGTGTTACCGTTGTAGGTCGCCTCCAGCTTGGCATTGGCGAACAGATTGGTGAATTCGCGGTTGATCAGACGGGTGAGGTCGTAGAGCAGAGCCGAACCCGCCAGGTTGATCGTGCCTTCTGCGGTGGCGGCAATCTGCACAGGACTGATCAGGCGCGAGAAGGTGCGCCCCGCCTTGACCGCGCTGAGGTTGGCAACGCCGGTTTCGTAGGTATCGTCAGAGGCGAGCACATAGCCCAGCGCCGGACCGTGCGCCTTGACGCCGCTCTCACCAGTCAACGCGAACTCGATGAACGCCTTCACTTCCGGGCGCTCGGCGCTGGTCGCGTTGATGTAGAGATAGTCCGTGCGGGCCAGGGGATAGGTGCGGTCTTCCAGCGTCTCCAGGGAGGGGCTGATGCACGCGCCTGTTACGTCCTGCACCTGCAGGGGGGTCAGCACCCCTTCGGGGTCAGCCTGAGGTAGATCGGCCAGCGACAGGAAAGCGAAGGCGCTGGCATCTTCTTCCTGGACTTTGGCGACAAGCTCCGCCGGATCGGTAGCCGTGACAATATCGTCGCGCAGGGCACCGGCGGGCACCAATTTCTTGAACAGCAGATAGGCCAGCGACAGATCGTCCGGCCCGTAGAACGTCACAGGCGCGTCCAGTGCTTCAGAGCCGATCTCCGACCATGTCAGGTCAGTCTTCGCGCCGAGCTGCCAGGCGTCGAATAGCGGCTGCTGTGCCAGGCAGGTCAGTTCCGCGGCGGGCGGGGTCAGCAGGGCGATAGCCTCATACGCCAACACCGTTTCGACGAAGGTCTGTCCCTGCTCGGTGCACGCCTGCACCTGCGCATCGCTGATCGGTTCGGTGGACATCACGATATCTACCTGGCCCTGGCACAGCTCCTGAAAAGCTGTGCGCAGGCCCGCACCGGGGTCAATTGTGACCTGCGCATCCTCGTTGACCGTCAGGTAGGCGTCACGAATGGCCGTGACCAAATCTTCGAGTTCGGGCGTGCCCTGAATGGTCACCGGCTGCGGTGACTCGTCCTGAGCCAGAGAGTCCGGAGTTGCCAGGGGAGAGAAGACGGTCGCCAGGGCGACGACAAGTAACAGAGGTCGGAAAAGCCGCCACGCATACGGCATACGAAAATCTCCTCACAAACAGGGGGAGCAGCACGTCATCGCAGCCGCCGTATGCCGCAGAGGGCCACGGCAGAGGGTGCGCCGCTCGCCAGACACAGCTCACTTTTTGCGCTACACTGGGGCACGATTTTACACGGTCGCGGCGATATGTCCAGAACGATCCGCTCACGCCCCGCTGCGGGGAAGTGAGGTAATCATCCCCGCGTCAAGCACAGTCGCCGACGACCTTCGCGGTAATCGCTATCCATCAGCCGGCAAAGACCTTCACCGGCTGCCACCAGTCCCCGCGCCGTTGCAGCACCGCCACAAAACGCCCCTCCGGATCGTAGGCCCGCGCCAGCGATGCTGCTATCACCTCCGCCGCGACCGGCACCCTGCGTCCATGACACACATCATTTAGCCCTGCCGTATCCAGATGCACTGCCGGATGATGAGCCAGCGCCAGATCGGGCGGCAGGAGATATGACCGCCATGTGCCATCCGTCATGGCCGCGGCCAGTTGCTCCCAGGGCACGGCCTCCTCCGCGCGGAAGTGCCCGCTGGCCGTGCGCTCCAGCGCGGCCAGGTGCGCTCCCACGCCCACCGCCTGCCCCAGGTCGTGCGCCAGGCTGCGAATATACGTCCCCGCCGAGCAGACCACCTCCAGCGTGGCAAGGGGCGGCTCCCACGCCAGCAACTCCAGCCGGTAAATGGTCACCGGGCGCGGCGCAAGCTCGACCGTCTGCCCGGCGCGGGCCAGTTCATAGAGCTTGCGTCCACCCCGTTTGATGGCGCTGTAGAGCGGCGGTACCTGCGCAATCTCGCCGCGAAAACCGACCAGCGCTGCCTCGACCTGTTCGCGGGTCACCGGGCGAGCATCGCGTGCCACGATCTCGCCTTCGGCGTCATATGTGTTGGTCTCGATGCCGAAATGCACCCGCGCCACATAGGTCTTGGGCGACCCCAGCAGATACTCGCTCAGGCGCGTGGCCGGTCCCAGGCACAGCACCAGCACGCCCATCGCTGCCGGATCAAGCGTGCCGCCATGCCCCACCTTCTTCACGCCCGTGCCGCGCCGTACCCAGGCCACCAGGTCGTGACTGCTCGGCCCGGCAGGCTTGTACACGTTCAGCAGCCCGAAGGCGCTGACCTCACTCTTCACCGCTGCTTCTCGCCCACCAACGGCTGACCCGCGCGCACCGCCTCTTTGAGCATGGCCACCACGCGCGGCACCAGCGTTTCCAGCGGTTCGCGCACGGTCGCGCCGGAGGCCAGGCGATGCCCGCCACCACCCAGGGCTACCGCCACGCCCGACGTGTCGAAGCCCGGTACAGCGCGGATGCCGATCTCCACAGTGCCCTCCGCCGTCTCGCGGAAGACGACGGAGATGTAGGCTTCCTCCGCCTGTACCAGCACACTCACCAGACCAGCGTCGTCGGAGCCAGAGTAGCCGGCCTGGACGAACATCTCGCGCGTGATTGTCGCCCAGATGACATGATCTTCCAGGCGCACCGTAGGCATCACCAGCGCCCACAGTCGCAACCCGGCGTAGGACTTGCGGTTGACCGTGCGCTGCACGATCTCCGCCAGCGGCGCGCCCGCCGCCATCAAGCGTTGCGCTTTGCCCAGCGTCTCACTGGTGACGTTGTCGGTACGGAAGCACAGTGTATCGGTGACCAGGCCGGTGAGCAGGCAATAGGCGGTAGCGCGATTCAACGGCATGCCCAGCCGGTCGAGCCAGTCTAGCACCCCTTCTGCCGAGGCCACGGTGCGGGCATCCACCAGGTTGGCGTCGCCGAACAGCGTGTTCGTCGGGTGATGATCCAGGTTGATCAGCGGAGCGCCGCTACCGCGCGCCACCTGCCCCACCTGCCCCATACGCGACTCATCGCCGCAGTCCACGGCAATCACCAGATCGGCCTGTACACCATTGAGCGAAGCGTGCACGGTCTCGCTGCCGGGCAAGAAGGCCAGTTCGGGCGGCACGCCCTCATCTACTGCCGTGCTCACCTCTTTGCCCATGGCCCGCAGCGCGTGCGCCAGGCCCAGCATGGAGCCAATGGCATCGCCGTCTGGGCTGACGTGCGTCAGCACCAGCACGCGACGCGCCCTTGCCAGCAACTCCGCCGCTTTATCCCACTCCATCGTCATCTACAGTCTGCTCCTCAGGCGTTTCTGCTGGCGGTTCCGGCGGAATATCCAGAGTGCTGAGGATTTCGTCTATGCGCTCGCCGCGATCAATCGCCACGTCCCAGTGAAACTGCAAGACCGGCGTCTTGCGGAAGCGCGTGCGCGCTGCCAGTTCGCGGCGCAGGTAACCGCTCGCCCGTCGCAGCCCGGCCATCACCTCATCGCGTTCGGCCAGCGAATGCACGTACACATCGGCATACTCGATCTCGCGATCTACCTTCACCTCGGTGATGGTCACGTCCTGCAGTGCGGGATCGGTCACTTCGAACATCAGCAGCGTGCTGAGAATCTCCTGAATCAGTTGCGCTGCCCGTTCCTGTTTGATCGTCATGGAACTATACCCTCGTCCTGCGCATTTTACCGTCAACCGCTCCCCCCGACGTGCCACAGATGCTTAGCGCGTCGCCGCGACCGCCTCCAGGGCCGCCGCCAGCGCTACGCGGGGACTGTGTCGCGGCGACCAGCCCGCTGCCTGCAGGCGTTCCGTCGCCAGCAATGGCCCACATACCAAAGCCCGCGCCCACAGCGGCGGTGTTGGCCAGCCACGCCAGCGCCAGCCCAACCAGGCCCGGCCCATCAGCCAGATCATAGGTACGCAGGTACGCACCCGCCCAACCAGCGCCGCCAGCTCGCCGAAGGGAACGCTGCCCCCCGCCACATGATACACGCCCGGCAAATCGCGTTCCAGCGCCCACACGATGGCTGACAGCGCGTCGTCCTCATGTACCAGCGCCAGCGCGCGCCCCTCCTCACCGCAGACCAGCACCGGCAAGCGCCGAAAATGCCGTACCAGTTCCGTATGCCGCCCGCCGACCAGCCAGGCGCAGCGCAGGTGCGTCAGCACACCATTGTATTGCGGGCGCACCTGCAGTTCGAGCCAGTCCGACAGGCGCGCCCGCGCACGCCCGTAGTCGCTGGCCTGATGACCGCGCACTGCGCTGCCCTCATCCAGGAGCGTTTCTGCTGGCACCGGCCCGTAGAGCGCCAGGTTATTCGCCACCACCAGGCGCGGCACGCCTGCCGCGGTCACCGCGTCTACGAATGCCTGGGCGTTGGCTACCAGATGGGCGTCGCGCGTCCGCTCGCGCCGCGGAGATGGCCAGCGCAGCGGCGTCAGCAGCACCGCCGCATCTACGCCAACCAAGTAGCTGTGCCACTCTGGCTGCGTATACCCGGCGCGGACGAACTGCAGCCCTGGTACCGCCGGGTAGCAGGGGCGATCGTCCAGGCCGGTCACCGCCATGCCACGGGCCAGCAAGCTCTCGGCCAGCAGTCGGCCAGTGTTCCCCGCTACGCCGCCGATGAAGACATGCATGGCATCTGTCCGTTGACAAAGTAACGGGCCAGAAGATCGCGCGCCCTCCTGGCCCGTCCGGTAATCGGCTCAGTCCGCCGAATCAGTTGACCCGCTCGCGGATGTAGAACTCGATGCGATCGCCTTCTTCGAAGTCGTGAAAACCGTCCAGGCCAATGCCGCATTCGAAGCCCGTGCGCACTTCGCGCACGTCTTCGTCGAAGCGCTTCAGGCTGGATACGGCCACATCAGAAGCCAACACCTGTCCCTGGCGCACCACGCGAGCCTTGGCATTGCGCCGCGCCACCCCTTCCAGGATATACGATCCGGCGATATTGCCCACTTTCGGCACGCGGATCACGCGCCGCACCTCGGCCACGCCGAGCACTTTCTCGGCAAATTCGGGTTCCAGCAGACCGCGCAAGGCCAGTTCGACGCTCTCGATCAACTGATAGATCACGTCATAGGTGCGGATGTCCACCCCCAGCGACTCGGCCAGTCGTTCGGCGGCGGCGTCGGGGTGTACGTTGAAGCCAATGATGACCGCATCCGACGCGGCAGCCAGGTTCACGTCGTTCTCGGTGATCTCGCCCACGTCGGCGTGCAGTACGCGCACTTTCAGATCGCCGACCGCCAGGTTTTCCACCGACTTGACGACCGGCTCCAGCGATCCATCCACATCCACCTTGATGATCAGCAACAACTCTTTCGCCTCGCCAGCCTTAAAGCGGTTGAAAATGTCTTCCAGGGTCAGGCTGGTGCGCTTGACTTCCGTGGCTTCTTCGGCGGCTTGCTTGCGCTCCGCGACGATCGCGCGCGCTTCTTTGACATCCGCCACCACCTCGAACATATCGCCCGCATGGGGCGGCGTGTCCAGCCCCATCACCGAGACCGGTCGCGAGGGTTCCGCCTCGGTGACCACTTTGCCATTTTCGTCGAACATGCGCTTGATGCGCCCGTGCGACAGGCCAGCCACCACTACATCACCGGTGCGCAGCGTGCCGTTCTGCACCAGCAGAGTGGCCAGCGCCCCGCGCCCGCTTTCCATACGCCCTTCGAGCACCATGCCCGCAGCTCTGGCGTTGGGATTGGCGACGATCTCGTGCTCGTCGGCCACCAGCAGAATGGCTTCTAGCAGGTCTTCAATGCCCTGCTGCGTGCGCGCGCTTACCGGCACGATCAGCGTGTCACCGCCCCACTCGTCGGAACGCAGGTCGAGTTCTTCGGCCAGTTGTCGCTTGACGAATTCGGGGTTGGCATTGGGTTTGTCAATCTTGTTCAGCGCCACCACGACCGGCACGTTGGCCGCCCGCACATGCGCCAACGCCTCGCGGGTA
>FWPU01005747.1_pt1 | contig 26178 bp, 21 predicted proteins | sample 2228361 | NCBI WGS metagenome assembly FWPU01 (sample SAMEA103939777, study PRJEB20133) | metagenome | reverse complement strand
GCTTGCAGGGGGTCATCGTTTCCGCGCATAACACAAACAAAGACGCGCGGGAATGTTTCAACGTCACAGCCCAACCGAATTTTTCAACAAGCTCCTGGACCACTTTGCGAGCCGAGTCAGGGATCGTAAGGTGATTGAGGTGGACCGGCTCGAGCAGCTGCTTCCAGACGTCACGCGGGCGGAGATCATCGACGTATTCAGGAAGCTGGACGAGCTCGGGTTTGGCCGGTTTGTAGTTGGACGGCGAGGGGCATCATCGCGATTCGAGCGGGAAGTGTCGCTGCCCAGTCTTGGCAGAGCCGCTGCGGGTCGGGGTGCGGTGATCGCGGCTCCCGACGATCCTGATGACGCGGAGGATGACTTGATCTGTCACCAGTACCGCCTCAGGCCCACCTTCACCGCACAGATCCACTTGCCAGCGGATTTGACCGCGAAGGAAGCCGAGCGGCTTGCCAGCTTTATCCAAACTTTGCCCTTTGAGAAGTGATGCCGCCTGCGATCGTTTACAGAACAAGGAGGAAGAACAGAGGTCAAGAGCGAGAAAGGGAGCTGTGCGCACCGGTCGGGGTGTGATGTGTAACATCTGCGGCCGGAACTGCGGAAAAGGGGGGCACTCAAGAAGCATGTCGAAGGGAGCCACCGAGTCAACTACGACCAGTACAAGCGCTGTTTCTATGGGAACGTGAAAACCCTCATCGCGGACGGCTGGGACGATTCAGTTTCGACCGCCGACGGGCGAACCGTTATCACCCACGTCTTGGTGCGTCGGTTCGTCGGTGATCCGGGCCCCCGTGGGGCTACTCGGAGTGTTAGGCCGGCCGTATAGGCTGTGGAAGTACGGCCGAGTCCGAAATTGTCCCGCCGGGCTACGCTCTCAACCTTGGGTGTCCGCACGAGGAACACAATGAGTCTCGAAGAATTGAACAAGGCTCTCCTTCGTCATCGAGCCGGACGCCACGGCGAGCACCGCGTCCACCAGCGCGTCTTCGCTGAACGCCGGCTCCCAATCGTTCATCAACAAGAAGGTAATGGCCGCGTTCGCCGCCACGCGTTTGTTGCCATCGACGAAGGGGTGGTTGCGGCAGATGTGAAACAGGTAGGCGGCGGCCATGGCGGGAATGGAGGTGTGCAAAAACTCGGCTGAAAACGTCGCCTGAGGCTGAGCGATCGCGGATTCGAGCAGGGTGCACGGTGAGGCCGGTCGGGCGCTATTCCGCCAGACGCTTGAAGGCTTTGCCGTAACGCTTGTGCGCCCACTGCTGGGCGGCGTCGAACTTCTCGCGGCGCGCGGAGGGTGCGGCGGGCGCCACGATCAGCCGCTGCCCGTCCGTGCTGATCTCAAGGGGTGTTTCCACGTCGATCTTCAGCAGGTCCAGGATGGGCCGGTCGATCACCAATGCCAGGCTGTTCCCATGCTTGGTCAGCTTCTTCACCATGGCGGCCTCCGTCAGTCCAATGGTAGCACAATGGTATAACCATTCGGTCTCTCAATCACTCTGGGCGACAGTTCGAAAACCGCCAGACCGGGCTGCGCTCTCAACCGGCCTGTCAACAAACGCGGATCTGTCAACGGAGAAAACGGAGAGTTTGGAGGGTGGAGAGTTTGGAGGGTTCAGAGAGGCCAACGGGCTGAACCATGATGGTTCAGCGCGTGGCCCGGTTGGAGGCGTTTCCGACCGCAGAACCCCGCCGAAACGCAAAACCTCGCGCATGTTTGGCGTAGCGCGCCGGCGCAGACGGCGATGGCGTCAAGCAAAACGGGGCGGCGGGAAGTTACGGCTTTTGGGTGTGGCTCCCCGGCAAGGATTCGAACCTCGATTCACGGCTCCAAAGGCCGTTGTCTTACCATTAGACGACCGGGGAGTTCGGGCCTGCGCCCCGCTGCCTCCTAGTGTAGCAACGCGGCAGCCGCCTGGACAAGGCCGCTCCAGCGACGCGCTAATCGGTGACGCGGTCCAACACGAGCGTGATCTGTCGCCGCGGCGGCACCCTCAGCTCCACAACCTGCGGGAGCCGCTCTATGCGGATTTCGCCCCCATTCCACCGATAAAGCCCCGGCCGCAAGCGCCAAACGCGCACCGGGACCGTCTTCTCCGAGTCCTCGAAATTGTACAGGACGAACTTCAGCCTCTCCGCTTCGGCCTCCAGCACCGCACGCGCAACGTCGCCGTTGAACGGCGGCCACGTCACCGCGAAAGTGGGATAGCGATCGCCTCGCGGCGCTTCGCCTCCGAACAGGTACCAGCGATATTCGGCAGGCCAGCGGTAGTAAACGCGATCGGTGAACATGGCTTCCGAGGTGTACATCGGAAAGTTCACGGCCAGACGAGCTTCGGTCTCCCGGGCAAGGGCCGCCATCCTGGAGAGCACAGCTTGCTCAGAGGGCCGCGGCTGGTACCCGAAGGCGCGATCATAGCGGGCATCCCCGGTGCGCCGGCGCCACTCGTAAAACCCCTCAGGCGCCCGCAGGATCGCCTCGCAATACTGGCGTGCGGCTTCGCAGCGTTCCAGAATGCGAAACGTCTGGCCGGCGGCATCGAGCCAGCGCCGATCTCCCGTCAGGTCGTGCACGGCCAGCAGGAGCGAGGTCAGCGACTCCTGAGCCGCGCCGCTCCACTGGAAGTAGTCCCACTCGGCGTTGGGCTTGTCCCATTGTGGGGACCCGATCAAATATGACCCGTCGGCCGAACGCACCACGGGCGGGAAAAGGCCGGCCGGCTTCCCGTGCGCTGTCGAGCGCATCGCCTCCACCCAGGACTCGGCCCACCGCGTCAACAAGCTGATCATTTTGGGGTCGCGAGTGATGGCCGCGTACCACAGAGCCGGGCCCATGGCGCGAGTGTTCAGATGGACGTCCAGCGCGCGCTCGGGGTTGGGGTCAAACTCGCGGCAGTTGAACCATGCTCCTCGGAAACGCCATCTGCCGTCGCGCTGCGGTGCGATCCAGTTGTAAGCGCAGGTCGCTGATTGTCGCAGCCGCGCCAATCCCTCGGCATCCTCCGGCAGGATCGCCACGCGCAAAGGGATGGTGTCGGTGCTGGGTTCCGAGGAGTGCTCGACGTCGGAGATCCGGCGGTCGTAACCATCCAGCAACAGATCGCTCTCCCACAAGCCGTCGGCCACGCGGCGGATTCCGCGAAGCGCCACCTCGGATCCGAGCCCCAACGCCAGAGGTCCCCACTGCCGTAGGATCTCCACGTCGTCACCCCAGCCGCCTCCCAGCTCGCCGTTCGGCTGCAGGCGACGTTCCACCCACCAGCGCGTGATCGCCTCCATGCGCGCGCGCATCCTGCGTTGCTCGACAGCCCATGCGGGCGCCTGGGCCGGGGCGGGGGAGATCTCCAACGGCCAGACCTGGGGCGCGACTTGTTCGCAATAAGGACCGCGCGGCATGCGCTCGGGCGAGGAATTGGTACCTGAACACGACGATGAGATCATCTGCCGCAGGATCGGCTCTTGCGGCATCAGGCGCAGGCCTTCGAGGAACAACTCGTGCGTGCGGGCGATGTCGCGCGGCTCGTGATTCTCTGCGGCCAGCCAGTAGGCGGCGCGCGTCTGATCGAGCAGCGCTTGCCGTCGCACGTCCGGACGGCGCGAAAAAATCAAACGATCGGCCAATTGTTCCAGGTAATCGCGCCGCCGCGTGCGAGCCGGCGGTTCGCCCTCGGGAAAAGGCGTTTCGGCCCACATCCGCGCTCGAGCGAGCCACTGGGGAACCAGCTTTTCCTCGAAGACCTCTTCCGTCGTCCATCGCACCGCCGAGACGACGTAGCGAGGGGAGTTCGAGCGCACGCGAAGCCGGCCCGCGCCGTCCGTCATCGCCAGCAGGGTGATGAACTGCCAACCCCGCTTGGGGCGCAGGCGGTCGGGGCCCGTGTGCAAGCGATACCGCGTGTCCACGGGCTTTTCGCCGATCTCCAGGATGTAACTGTGCTTGAGCTCGGCCGGCACTACCAGGAAGACCTCGAGGAGATGACGTCCGGAAAGCCGAAAGTCGAATTCCAGGTCACCGGCGACCACGACGCCCCGACCGAGCGCCGGGTCCGCGAGCGCGCGATCGTAGGGATGCGGAAGTTTGAGTGTCTCCGACGTCGCGGGCCGGTTCAACCACGCCAGATCCGGCGATGATGCCGAGCAAAGCGAGCCGGCGGGTGGTTCGGCGAGCGCCAGGCAACCGGCCAGCGCCAGGGAACCAGTGAGCACACTCAGCGCTAGCATTCGTGTCAGCATGTCAGCCTCTTCCCGTCGCCGCCTCCAAGAGACGCTCGATTAACCACACTTCCGCATGATTTGGGATGTTCCTCATGGCTGCCCTCTCTTCTTCCATGCGAATCAGCTCGCCTGTCGGCGTCTCGACCAGGCGACGACCAGCGAGCCGGAATCCCTCGAGCGTCGCCGTGCGGCAAATTCCCATTGTGCGGCACGCCATGCGGATTTGCTCGACCTGCCAGTGACCCGGCTCTTCGATAAGCATGAGCGGCACGCGGAAAGCGATGGCGTCATTGACCGTGCCGCCGCCGGCGCGCGTGAGAACCAAATCAAAGGCGGCGAATAAGGGGTGGTGGGTTTCACCGGCCACGCGGCCCAAGAAGATTAGCCGTTCGCAGGCCGGGTGGCGCGCGCATTCGATCGAGCCGCAAGGCGCGGGCTGCGCCGCCAGGCGAACGCCGCGGCGGCGCGCCTCGGCGGGACTGAAGACCACGACGTGGTAGCGCGGAGGGTGCGCGACGTAATCATCCAGCAGTGCGGTCAAGGTGTCATCCCACACCGAAGTGCCGCCGCCGGAGATGAACAGCGCGGGGAGCTCGTCGCGGATGCCCAGCAGCGCGCGGACCGTCCGGGGGCACGCCTCTCCGGCCCAGCGCTCCGTCCAGCGAGGCCCTCCGAGCACGCCGGGAAGCGCCAGGACCGAAACGCCGAGCACGTCGCGCCAGTGCCGTTGGAAGATCGCCGGCGTGATGGGCTCGGGGAACAGGACGGTCTGCGGGGCGCGGACTTCATCGTCCTGAAGGACGCGCAGCGCCGCGGCAACCGGTTCCGTCAACAGCCCGGCGGCAGACGCCATCTCGCGCAGCGTGAGGCTCCAACTGTGGTCCTGAAGCGTAACCGCCGCGAGGGGCCGTCTGCCAGAAGCGAGGCGCTGCCGGTTCTCCTCGGTGACGAGGCGCGTGAGTTGCGGAACGCCAATGTCCACCAGTAAGTCGGCGTCCTCGAGGATTCCGCGGGCTGCGGTTGCACGGTCGTATTCCTGGTGCGAAGCCGCATAACCTGTCAGGGCGCTCTCAACAGTGGCGGCGACATCCACGCCGCCCTGGTTTTTCACCAAACGCAGCGGTCGGCGAACTTCCTCGAGGCGCACGATTTCGACGGGCGCGCTTCCATACTTGTCGCGGTGGAACGCCTCCAGCGCTTCGGAGCTAACCAGAATTCGGATCTTGGCGATGGGGTGGTCGTGTCGCCGTAACAGCTCGCGCGCGATGCGCGCTGCCCACGCCGAGGCTCCCAGGCCGTCTTCGTGGGGAGCCAGAAGGATGGTTCGGCTCATGAGTGCGACGCCTGGCCGCCACCAACTATCCTAGCGGGACCAAGCGCCGCGGTGGGGAAGACTGAGCGGGGCCGGCAAGTCGAGGCGCCGTGCAGAGCCGGCTCTCTGTCGCCGTCAACGGCCGATTGGAGCGCTCACTTGCCGCGGCGGAGTAGGGGCAGCACGAGCAGAGCCACGCCTAGCAGGCTCAGCGTGCCGGGCTCAGGGATCGCGGCGGAGGCGTTACCGAAGGCCACGTTGTCAATGCCCTCAGCCTGGCCCGAGAGACTCGCGAGAGTGAGACTCCCGATCGGGCCCCCATCGGAAATCACCCCGAAGAAGGCCGGCGCAGTGGAGGCCAGGACGCTGGCGCTGCCCAGTAGAGTTCCCCCGGGAGCGTAGATTGAGATCTGAATCGTCGAGCCAACGAACAATGAGTAGACATCGAAGCCGATTGCATTGGCTGGGGCGAGCAAGTTGATGGAGAGGGTGTCCACAAAATAGTTGGCAAAGATCGCCTTCGACGGCGGCCCATAGAATCCGGGCCCCACCAGCGCGATTCCATCGACCGGGTTAGAGGAGCTGGCAAACTGGATGCCGGGCAGGATCGAGCCTGTTGCGAAACACGCGTTGTTGCTCGTGCTATCCAGCGGCGAGGGGCACCCAACAACGCTGCCGGAAGCCACGTTGCCGAGCTCGAAATCCTCGACAGGTAGGCCTGGCGCTGCCGAACTGAACACGCCGCGGTCGGAATAGTAGATCAACCCCGCTTGCGAGGGAACCGCGAACGCAAGCAACAGCGAACAAGCCGCCAGAGTTCGGAAAATAGAGATCACAAAGCCTCCTTGTGTTGACAATCGCGCAAAGCCAGATACTACTCGTTTTTTGGGGAGCGGTCAAGGGAGACGGCGAATTTGAGAGTACCAGTACTTCCACAGCGGTGGCTGGGAGGGCAACCATGCAGACGCCTCTAGACAAAGTGCGAAAACGCGCCCAGCGTCAGAGGGAACCGCAGGGGATGAAACGCCGAGGGAAGCGTAAGCTCTCACTCGTGTGCGGCTGATGTCGGGCGGCGCATCTGGACATTCCGCCGATGGCGGTTGTGGGAGGAACAGAGGAAACATGCAGGCTCAGCAGAACGGTCTTGCTCGGACGAAGAAGGAGGGCCCGAGCGATCCAGGCGGCGCCTGGCCGCCACCAACTATCCTAGCGGGACCAGGCGCCGCGGTGGGGGTCAGTGGTTGAGCGGGGAATCAGGGGACGCGCAGATCTTCTTCCTGGATGAAGTTGGTCCACTCTTCGGTCCAGTTGATGTCGCCGAAAGCGCCGCTCCAGACCGCCCACTGATCGAAGAAGCCATCGTCAGGAGGCTGGACCCAGTTGGCGCGGAAGACCGGAGAACCCAGGAGGGGCCGGAAATCCGGATCCGAGTATTCGAACGGGCGCCGCAGCAGCGGGTCGGCGACCAGGAAATTCCGGCCCTGGCCGCGCTGTCCGTTGGCGAGCGGACGGGCTGAGGCGGTCACCTGATCCTCGAGCGTGTTGGCCTTGTTGGCGGATTTTCCGTTATCCCAGAGGATCAGGCCGTTCATCGTCAGATCGCCCGAATCCAGGTTTTGCAAGGTGCGCTCATCCCTGAGGTCCAGGCCGGCGGTGATCCAGTTGTAGATCACGAAATTGTTATAGATGCCGGCCGAGCCTCTGCGCAAGAAAATCCCTGCGACGCCGGAGCCTTCGTCAGCGGACTGAGCGAACTGGTGGCCCACGCCGACCAGCGTGACGTTATAGAACTGCGGCTTGCCGAGGGGGGTCAGCGAGTGGTTCGTCTCGTTATTATCCATCTCGATGCCGCGATTGGCGTTATCACGATTGACCAGAGCCAGAGCATGCTGCACCTTCCCGCGCCAACCGATCTGCCCGTCGAAGTAATCGTCGCGGGCGTAGAGTCCGACCAGGTACTTCGCATTGTTGGTTCCGCCGAACCACTCGAAGGCGTCGTCAAAGCCGTAGGAGACTTGCAGAAACTCACTGACCGTGCGGGTCCCGCAAGCGCCCCAGGTGATGCCGTTGACTTCATTGTTGGGTTGGAATTCCGCTCCGGCGAACTCGACCCGCACGTAGCGCAGTGTGCCGCAATCGTGCGTGTCGTCGGTACCGCCGTAACGCGTGTCGGGGCTATCGGGCAAGCCTTCGATGGAGCCCTCGCCGGTGGGCCAGTTCGTGCCGGCCCGTCCGAGCAGGATCAATCCGCCCCAATCACCCGGCTTGCGCTGGCCGAAAGGTTGCGAGCTGGTCATGATGATGGGACGGTTGCGGGTGCCGTTGGCCACGATGCGCCCGGTGCGCGTGATGACGAGGGCCGAGGGTGGTTGCGACCCCGGCATGCCCATAATGAAAGTGCCCGGCTCGATGGTGAGGACGGCGTTATTCCGCACGAAGACCAAGCCGCTGATGCGGTAGAGCTTGGTGTTGACCCAGGTTGTGCTGGACTCGATGTTGCCGGAGACGTTCACCTCGCCGTCCACGACGCCGAACTTGAAGTAAGCGGCCTTGACCACGCGTGTGCCGGTGAAGTCCCGGAGCTGCACGACGATGGTGTGCATGCCGAGCTCAGCGGGAGCGGCGAAGGTCGCCATGACCTCCTTCGTGCGTGCTTGCAAACGCGCGATGCGAAAGCCCTGCGAGAGATCGTTCCCGAAGATGTCTACAGCTTCCTCGGAACCCTGCGGCAAGTAGGTCTTCGCTCCCGTTTGGTTGTTTTGCCGGTACGCGACCAGAGTGTAAGGGTAAGGATCATCGTACGGCTTGACCGTCCAGCGGACCGTCACCTCTTCGCCGGGCCGGTAAACATACTTGTCGGTCCAGACCCATATGGCGGCGTTGGTCTCCAACTGAGTAGACGATCCCAGCTCATGTTTGACGTCGCCCAGACTCAGGTTTCGCAAAGCGGCCTCGTTTCCGGCGGCTTGCACCAGCACGGCGGACGCCCAGAACAGGAGCGCGCCCTGCGTGAACTGTCGAAACCACATACTCATATCTTCCTCCTTGTTGATGTCGAATCGCCTTATGGCTCAGAAAATCGTGTAAGTTGTCCCGATGCTGAAGGTCCTGCCCAGACGAAAACTACGATGCAGGAAACCGGCCTGCGTCCAACGATAATGGTTGTCGCCGAGATTTTCCGCTGCGAACCGGAAGGACCAGCGGCCATTCTCTCTGGGAGTGAATTGGTAAACAAGATCCATGTACGTATTGCCTTCCTGGTAGATATCCGGCAATCCCATGCTGCCCACATCGCTGAGCCGACGTGACGCGTGGTGCACCAGGAAACGCACCTGGGATCGGAGACTGGGCCTGGTCCACTCCGCGATCAGATTGGCTACGTAGCGCGATTGGCCTGTCAGCGGGCGGCGAAGTGAAGTCAGAATGTGCCTTTGGGAGGCGGGGATGCGCACCACGGAATCTACAAGGGTGAAGTTCGAGAGCAGACTCACGCCCGCCAGGCGGGGACTCAGCTTGCCCAGGTTGCGGCGGAACTCGACTTCCACGCCGGCGTTGCGGGCCGAATCGGCGTTGAGGAAGCTCTGGCGCAGGTCGGAGGTGGTCGCCTGAATGGTCACTTCGATGGGATCCTGAAATCGCTTGTAAAAGGCGCTCAAGGCAATCAGCTCCTCCCCGCCGAAGAACCACTCCCAGCGCACGTCCAGATTGTCAATCGTGGCGCGGCGGAGGTTAGGATTGCCGACTACGTTGAACCCTCCCAGCACGTTGGTAAAGTCGAAGGGCGATAATTCGCGGAAATCGGGGCGCGAGAGCGTGCGGCTGTAAGCCCAGCGCAGGTTCTGGCGAGGCGTGAGAGCGTAAATGACATTCAGCGCGGGCAACGGATCGCGATTATCTAACCGCGCCAGGACGGGGATACTGCCGGGAACCAGGGGATCAATCGTCGTCACCCGGGTTGATGCGTCTTCGACTCGGAGACCGCCGATCAACCGCCAGCGGCTCCCCAGCAACACGTCCGTCATGACAAAGCCGGCATAGATGCGCATGTCTGCGTCATAGGCGTCGGTGGCGCGCGTGTTCTCGCGTACGACAAAGCCGTCCGGGCGGATGTTTTCCGGACCGAAAAGTTGATTGGAGGGCTGCGTAAAATCCAGGGTGAAGGTCCGCACCGGGGTGAAGCGAAACCTACGGGCCCAAAAATCCCTGCGGCGGATGGTATTCCGAAAGCCGATTTTGAACTGCCCGGCCACGCCCTGACGGTAGAAAGGCAGGCTCCATTCGGCTGCGGGTTCGCTGATTCTGTCACGGAGGTAGTTATAAAAACGCAGGCCCGAAAGCGGCATGGCGCTGAAGGCCAGCGTGCCGTCGGCTCTCGGAGTTCGGAAAACCTCTCGCAGGTCCGGCTCATCGCGCAGGGAGGCTGACCTTGTGAACTGCCACTTGAACAGGCTGTTGCCCAGTGCGGCGAGCGTGTGGCTTCCCTCGACGCCGCTGGAGAACAGCCGCCGCTCGATGAAGCGCAGTCGTTGCGAGTGGATGTAAGTATCCACGCCGCCGTTGTATCCGAAGAAACTCCGCGCTTCCTTGTCGGCGTCACGAGTCAGCGTGTTGCGAAAGAGAAGTTTCGTCGCGGGCGTCACCCTCAGGGCGGCGTTCAGGACGGCGCCCATCCGCGCCGATTCCAGATCCGCCTCGTAGTCGGGATACTCGGTGAGGACTTTCGCACGGGGGCCCTCATTGACCAAATAACGCTGCTGCTCAAGATACTTCTGAGGCGTGTTGGAAAACGTCAGCGCGCCGACCAAACCCAGGCGGCCGAGGGTATCTCCTCCGACCACGGAATAGGTTTGCTGCGGCCGGATGGACGGGACGGTCTCCGGCTCCCAGTTCACCGGAAAGGCGCGCCCGAACTGCTGAAACTGCTGCTCGGTGAAATTACCAGGGAATAAGCGCTCGGAGGCAGGGATGGCGCGAGGCAGAGAGCGCGTGCCGTCATCGAAGCCGAAGAAATCGAAGCGGCCCCCAGGGTAACTCTGAAACCTCTGGAAAGTCGTCCGGGTGTTGAAGCCGACCGAAGAGCTGACCCGCAGAGTGCGGCGCGTTGGAAATTCAATGGTGTGGAGCTGAACCAAGCCTCCGGAAAACTCCCCGGGCAGATCCGGGGTGTAGGTCTTCAGAACCTTGATGGTGTCCACTAGATTCGCGGGAAACAGGTCCAGCGGAATCACCCTCCTTTCCGGCTCGGTGCTGGGAATCAAGGCGTTGTTGAGCATGGTGGCGCTGTAGCGTTCGCCGAGACCCCGGACGTAGACATAGCCCCCATCCACGACGGAGACACCCGTCACGCGCTCCAAAACAGCGGCCGCGTCGGAAGCCGCCGATCCGCGAATCTCCTCGCTGGAAAGGCCATCGCTGATCGCTGCTGCCAGCTTGCGCTCGGCTACCATAGCCGCGGCGGAGCTCCACACCGGGCTGATGGTTTCCACTACGTCCACCGAAGTGACGGCGTCGGCAGGAGCCAGGACCGTACTGGCGTCCGCCTCAGCGCCTGGTCGGACGGTCACCTCGCGCAGCGTCACCGGCAGATAATGCGTGGCTTTGATGCGAAGGGCGTATGTGCCCGCGGGAACGCTGAGCCGAAATGCGCCGTCGCTGCCGGAAACGGCCTTCTTCTCCGGCAGGCTCACGATCTCCACCGTGGCGCCGGCTACGACTTGGCCGGTGTTGGCGTCGTAAAGGACGCCCGTAATGACGCCTTCCGAGGACTGAGCTGCGAGCTGAATCGCCATCGACACGCAGCTCATTAGTAAGACGACCATCTTCCGTGCGGCGGTCAAACCATGCATCAATGCGCTCTCTCCCGTTCGATTGCTCCGTTTCCTTGCTACTTTGCTTGCGCTGACTGCCGCGGGCACAGTCAAACAACCGGCCCGCGACAGACCTTGAGTCTTGTGCGTCAGCATCGAAGCTCAGGATAGCCGCCGCCGGTTACGAATTCGTTGCGGCGCGGTGAATAAGTGCATAACAGTGCAAGTAGGCGCCCCTGGTCCCACGTCAAGCCGCGCCGTGAAACTGCCTCTCCAGGGATGCCGGCGCACCAGCAGCAGCTTGCGCTCGGCTCAAACGGAGGGCCTGTCGTCCGATGAGAGAGGCGTGAGCTTCTGGTTGCAGGCGGCGGAGCGAGTACGGCGCAGGATGCTATGGGAGCGCACGAGCGAGCTGCTGGAAACGGCGAGCGCCGGCGTCGAAGCCTGCGACCTGACGATCGCACTGGGCCGCGACGGCAGCATTTCCATGAGCGCGACGTCCGACTGGAGCCTGGAGCAGTTCATCCGCGAGCGGCAAGCCGAGGCCGGCTGGCGCATTCGTCGCCGTGGCAGCTCGGTGTGGATCGAGGCGCGCTCCGGCGCCGCGTGCTGGAGCATGAACTCTGGAACCGCCGGCGTCAACCCAGGCCCGCCTCGCGCAAGAAACGCGCGGCTTCTTCCGGCGGCGTGGGGTTGATGTAGAAGCCGGTGCCCCACTCAAACCCCGCGATGCGCGTCAGCCGCGGGGCCAGTTCAATATGCCAGTGGTAGAATTCCTTCGGCGACTCCTGCACCGGGGCCGTGTGAATGATGAAGTTGTACGCCGGTCGCTCCAGCACCTGATCCAGTTTGCGCAGGACCACGCGCAACACCCAGGCCAGGTTGGCCATGGCCGGCGGGTCCGTGTCCTCGAAGTGCGAGTGATGCCGTCGTGGCACAATCCAGATCTCGAAGGGGAAGCGGGCGGCGAAGGGGCATACCGCTAGAAAGGCCTGCGTCTCCAGGACCACGCGGGCGCCGGTTTCCATTTCCTGCCGCACGATATCGCAGTAGAGGCAGCGCTCCTTGAATTCGAAGTAGCGTTTGGAACCCTCCAGCTCCTCCTGGACGCGCCGCGGCACCACCGGCAAGGCGATCAACTGGGAGTGCGAGTGCTCCAGGGTGGCGCCGGCCGACTCCCCGTGGTTCTTAAAGATCAGCAGATACTGCATGCGGCGGTCCTTCTTGAGGTCCAGAATGCGGTCGCGGAAGGCCCAGAAGACGTCCTCCACGCGTTTCTCCGGCAGATCCGCCAGCGTGGCATGATGATCCGGCGTCTCGATGATGACCTCGTGTGCCCCGATGCCGTTCATGCGATCGTAGACGCCTTCGCCCTGGCGGTTGAAGTCTCCCTCGACCCGCAGAGCCGGGAATTTGTTGGGAACCACGCGCAGCGTCCAGCCGGGTTCGTTCGCCCCGCCGCTCTGCCGGTAGGCGAGAATCTCGGGTGGGGTCTTCGGTTCGTTGCCGGGGCAGAGCGGACACGAACGGCCGCCTTTGATGACGACCGGTTCGCGCGAGAAGTCGCTGGGACGGCGAGCCCGGTCTGTGGCGATGATGACCCATCGCCCGGTAATCGGGTCTTTCCGAAACTCAGGCACGCGATGATCTCCTGATTACGGCGCGACCGGAACGGCCAGGTAGCCGTCCGCCAGCCCGCATGAGGGAAGCGATCATTATACCCGCCCGGACGGAGCTTCAGCTCTCTCGGCTCCGAGACCCGGATTCGATTGAACCGCAGGCGCGGCGACCTCGCCTGCCGCAATGTTGCGCGAGCGACAGGGCGGGCCAGCTACAGCGCTTTGACGGGGAAGGCGTCGCGTTGGTGCCGGATCACCGGCGGATCGTCCAGCACCACGCTGACCAGATCCAGGCGCACGCGCTCCCAGGGCACGCCGGCGCGTCGGGCGAAGTCCCGCCCCGCGCGCTGCATCTGGCGCACCTTGTCGGCGTCCACGTTGCGTTCCGGGGCGCCGGCCTCGTCGCTGGTGCGGCACTTGACCTCCACCAAAACCAGCGTCTCGCCGTCCCAACCGATCAAGTCAATCTCCCCGCCGCCGGACGGCGGACGGTAGTTGCGCGCCACGATGCGCAGCCCCCGCTTTTCAAGGAAGCGATGCGCAAGGTCCTCACCGCGTCGTCCCACGACCTGTTCGACGGAAGCCCGTCGGCTCCGCGCGGAATGCCTGGCCTCATCGGCCAGACGTAACAGCCAATTCCACATCGCCGGTTGCCTTCTCGAGCTCGAACTCGATCAGCTTACCTCGCACCAGGAAACACAAGTAATGCTCCCAGAAGCGTCGGAAGCGCGGCCAGTGGTTGACCAACCACTCCAGCCCCATCCATCTCCACAAGGCAAGTAGCCGCAAGCGCACGGAAATCTCGCGAAACCTGGCGCGGGTGTAGTAGCCGTAGCCGCCGTGATCCTCGCCGAAGTAACGGAAGGAGTAGCTGTTGAGATGCCAGCGGTGGGTGGGATCGCAGAAGGAGCTGAAGTCGGTGTAATGCGGGGTCACAACATACAGACGGCCGCCGGGCCGCAAAAGGCGGTGAAACTCCTCCATCGTGCGGAGCACATCGGCCACGTGCTCAATGACGTGGACGGCCCGCACGCGATCGAAGGAGGCGTCACGGAAGGGGTACGGGAACCGATCCAGATCGCAAAGTACGTCCGCCTGACTGGCCGGATTGCGGTCTATGCCGATGGCGCCGGGTTGCTTGCGGAGACCGCAACCGACGTCCAGGATTCTCAGCTTGGTCGCGACAGCAGACGTAGGCACTCCTCGAGTGTGTCTACGGCGAAATCGGCCTGCTCGCGGGTGATCACCAGCGGAGGGCTGAGACGCACTGAGTTGGGACCAGCCCCCAACACCAGCAGACCGCGCTCGAAGGCCATCTGGACCAGGCGATCGCGCAGTTCAGGTGCGCGCTCGCGGGTCGCCTGGTTCCGCACCAGCTCGAAACCGATCATCAGGCCCAGGCCTCGCACTTGCCCCACGCAGGGAAATCGCGCGGGCCAGGAACGGATCCGCTCCATTATATGCGCGCCCACTCGCGCCGCGTTCTCCACCAATTCCTGCTCGAGAAGCTCCAGAGTCACCAGCGCAGCGGCCACGGCGACCGGGTTGCCGCCAAAGGTCGAGGCGTGTGCGCCCGGCGGCCAATCCATGAACTCTGCCCGCGCCACCATGGCGCTCAGGGGCAAACCGCTGGCGATGCCCTTGGCCACGGCCATCAGGTCCGGAGTCACGCCGAAGTGCTCGCAGGCCCACATCTTGCCCGTACGGCCGCAGCCGGACTGCACTTCGTCCACGATCAGGTAGATGCCGTGTTCGCGCGCCAGTTGCTCCAGGGCCTGGAAGAACTTTGCCGGCGGCGTGACGTAGCCTCCTTCCCCCAGCACCGGCTCGATGACGATGCCGGCCACCTCATCGGGCGGCAGCGCGGTGCGAAATCGCTCCCGAATCGCCTCGACGCACTCCAGCCGGCATGTGGCTTCCTGTTGCCCGTAGGGGCAGTGGTAACAGTCCGGGTACGGGACGTGATGCACTCCGGGCAGCAGAGGGCCGAAACCTCGCCTCTGCACGGCGCGGCTGGCCGTCAGCGAGAGCGCGCCCAGCGTGCGGCCGTGAAATCCTCCCAGGAAAGCAAGGAACTGCGAGCGCCCGGAATGATAGCGCGCCAGCTTGATGGCCGCCTCGATGGCCTCGGCGCCTGAGTTTCCGAAGAATACCCGCCGCGGCACGCCTCCCGGGGCCAGGCGCGCCAGACGTTCGGCCAGCTCCACCATGTTGGCGTAGTAAAAGTCCGTACCGGACATGTGAATCAGCCGTCCCGCCTGTTCCCGGATGGCCTGCACCACGCGAGGGTGGCAATGTCCGGTGGCCACGACGGCAATGCCGGCGTTGAAATCCAGGAAACGATTGCCGTCCACATCCTCGACGATGGCGCCTTCACCGCGCTCGGCGACCAGCGGGTAAGACCGCGTGTAGGAGGGCGACAGGACGGCGTGATCCCGTTCCACGATGGCGCGCGCCCGCGGGCCGGGCAGTTCGGTTACAAGCTGCGGTAGGTCGCGCCGCGTTGTTCCTAAAATGCTTTCCATCTGTGAGCACCTCTCTATTCCTGGGTCTGTTGACGACTCCCACGGGGACGCTCTCGGACGTTCCCCGGAACTGGATGACCGGCGGACGCAGGCCGATAGCTCCACGCGCCGCAGGGGAACGGTGAAAACGCCGAGAAGGCAGGACCTGAGTTAATCGCCGCCGAACAGGCCCGGACGCGCCAGTGCGGGCACCGGCCTCATGCTTCTTAATGTAACCCAGAATGCGCAGGGACGCCAGTGCCGGCGCGGGCCTTTCCGGGAAGCCACCACGCCTGCCCGATCGGATACGGGTCGGGGGCGGATTTCGTCATGGCAGTTCGATCGGACTGTCTGTGAGCGCGCCCATGCGTACGGAAAGCCGATCCGTCGTGGCGGTCAGGAATAGATGCGCCCGGCCCACCGGCAGCGCAGGAGTGCGCTGATCGGCTATGGGCGATCTCGGAGATTTTCGGAACCCCTCGGGGAGCCACTCGTGAACGTCTCGGAACGGAGGGCCGGAGTCCGTTTCTGCACGGGCCTCGACACGGCCCGCCGGCGGACTGGACCGGTCGGCAAGGCGCGCGGAGGGGGAGATTTTTGCGGCCATCTCTGAGGCAAGGGTTTGCCCGGGCAGGACAACGTCTCCGGCACGCTCCCCGTGATGACGCATTCGCCAATTCGGGCCTTCGGAAGCGGCGCATGTTATACTTATCTGTCTGCGCGGTGCAGGGCGAAATGGGGCCGGGGCATCGCCGCGGAGTCGGAATTTTTCGTGCTCGCCGACGGCAGATAGCCCTGGAATACGGCCGGGTGAGAGAGAAATTCTCTTGAAGACGGAGAATAATGACATCGCATTTTGGCTCGCCGGATTTCTTGCGTTCGCCGGCTCACGACTCGGCGCCTGCGGGCGTTTTTCGGGTGTCGTCGGGAGGCGCACCCGGCGGGTGGCGTGAACGCGTGGTCTTAGCTGCTGCTCCGGAGGACGATGACGATGTGGCGGGGTGACCTGGGCTTTCTCTTATGGAACCTCATCATCAAAGACTTCCGGGTTCGCTACCGCAACATGTCGCTGGGCGTGTTTTGGTCGCTGTTGAACCCGCTGGTGTTGATGGGAGTTCTGACTTTCGTTTTTACAAAGATATTTCCTAATCCCTCGATTCCTGATTTTGCGCTGTTTGTCATGTGCGGCTTGGTGCCGTATAACTTTTTTACTCTCGCTTGGGTCAGCGGGACTACGTCATTGGTTGACGGCGCGGGCCTGGTGAAAAAAGTTCCGGTGCCCCGGGAGGTTCTGCCCGTCGCTGCCGTGCTCGCGAACTGCCTCCATCTTTTCATCCAGATCGGGTTGTTGTTCGCCCTGGTTTTTATTTTTGGCAAGACGCCCAATCGTTACTGGCTCTGGCTGCCCGTCATCTGGGCCCTGGAAATCGTGTTTGTGTGTGGTCTGGCGTGGATCACCTCGGCGTTGAACGTCTATGTTCGCGACGTTCGTTACGGCGTGGAGTCCGTGAATGTGGTGATGTTCTGGCTGGTGCCGATTTTCTACCCCTTCGCCATGGTTCCTCAGGAGTACAAGGAGATCTATCAATTCAATCCTGTGGCGGCCCTGGTGCTGGCTATGAGGAACATCCTTTTGGAAGCCACGCCTCCCCGTTCCCAGCTTTTGATCAAGCTGGCGCTGAGCTCGATCGGCATGTTCGTGGTTGGTTGGTTCGTGTTCCGCAGGCTCAGGCGGAGCTTCTATGACTATCTCTGAGGCGCTATGACGGCCGTGGAATTCAGTAACGTCACGAAAAGCTTTCCGTGGCATGCCGAGCGTTTGCTGTTGCGCGCGCGCCTGGCCCAGTTGCTCCGGGGCGGCGGTCAGGAGCGCTTCGTCGCCCTGAAGCGCGTTTCCTTCCGCGTCGAACAGGGGGAAGGCCTGGCGATCATCGGACCCAACGGGGCGGGCAAGAGCACCGTGCTGGCTCTGGCCGCCGGCGTGGCGGTGCCCGATGAAGGCCGCGTGATCATCAACGGGCGCACGGCGGCTTTGCTGGAACTGGCTTCCGGCTTCCACCCGGATCTCACCGGGCGGGAGAATCTGCGCTTGAACGCGTCGTTGCTCGGTTTTTCGCGTCGTCGGACCGATGCCCTGACCGAGCAGATCGTAGAATTCTCCGGCATCGGTGAGTTTATTGACGAACCGCTGCGCACTTACTCGAGCGGTATGATCGTGAGGCTGGCCTTTTCCGTGGCCATCCACATGGAGCCGGAGATCTTGCTGGTGGATGAGATCCTGGCGGTGGGCGATAGCGAGTTCCAGGCCAAGTGCCTGCAACGCATCTGGGAGATGCGGCGTGCCGGGACGACTCTGCTCCTGGTGACCCACTCCATGCCGCTGGTGGAGCGATTCTGTGACCGTGCGATCTGGCTCGACCACGGCGAGCTCATTATGAGCGGCGCCGCGGCCGAGGTCTGTCAGGCGTACGCCGGCGGCTGATCTCGCCTCGCGCGGCGCACCACGTGGACCGCATCGCGAGGATGTGATCCTCGACCGCAGCCGCCGACCGGGCCGGAGCACTCTAACTCTTGCTCCTGGCGCCCGGATAGTTGGGTGAGTACAACATGGAATCCGGGCGCAGCGCCAGTCGGCCGTGTTTGATGAACCGCTCACCGCGCTCGGCCAGATGATCCGTCAGACGCTGACGCCAGAGCCGCAGCGTTTCCTGGTGAGCAGGATCCCCGGCCAGATCCTCCTTTTCTTGCGGGTCGCGCTGTAAGTCGAAGAGTTGCTCCCACCCGTCGCGCGCGTGAAAAATGTATTTCCACCGTCCGTCGGTCAGGGCGTTCCAATGATTTTCCGGGCTGTAGCAGATATCGTGCTCGAGGTCAATCCAGGGCCGCCACGAACAAGCAGGGTCGCGAATCAAACCGAGCAGGCTGCGCCCGTCTAGAGTCTCGCGACCCGGGGCGGAGGCTGCTTCGAGAAATGTAGGCAGCACGTCACGCAATTCCACCGGCCGGCGGATGATTTGCCCGCGCCGCGCCGCCACCATGCCTGTGGGCCAGCGGACCAGCATCGGGATATGCGCGGAGGCTTCATAGGCGTAAGACTTGCGCCAGAGGTGATGATCACCGGTCATGTCGCCGTGGTCAGAGGTGAACAGGATCAGAGTCTGCTCCAGCCAGCCGCGCCGCTCGAGAGCCTCCAGGATCCGACCGATTTGCTCGTCCAGGAAGCTGATCGAGCCGTAATAACCCTGCCGCGAATGGCGGACCTGCGCGGCCCCGAGGTCCCCGTGCCAGAGATCGTCGCGGTCGGAGCTGCGCGGCGCGTAGCGTTGCGACCACCGTCCCAATGCGGGTTCGGGCAGCGGGGCATCTTCGTAAAGTTTCCAGAACCTCGCAGGCGGATCGTATGGACTGTGCGGGCGGGCAAAGGAAACTTTCAGGAAAAAGGGCTCCGGACGGTTGTAAGTCGTCAGGAAACGGATGGCCGTCCGGGCGGTCCATTGCGTGGGATGCAGACGCTCAGGCAACGCGTAGACGCCCGCGCGATAGCTGTTCCATCCGATCCCGGTGGCGTCCGGATCCAGGTTCGGCTCCTCTGAGAAAAACCACGCGCGATAGTCGCTCCGGAAATCGGGCGATTCGACCCTGCCGGATTCATCCAGCAGCATCTGATGGAACCCGTGGGGATTGCGTTGCGGATGGTAGTGCATTTTGCCTATGCCGCAGGTGTAATAGCCCGCATCGCGGAGGGCACGCGGTTTTTCGATCGGATAGCGCTCGGCCACACGTCCGTAACCGAGCATCCCGTGGCGCCACGGAGACAGCCCGGTCAGCAACGCGGAGCGCGCCGGTGTGCAGGTAGGCGTCGAGGAATACGCCGCCGCGAACAGAGCGCCCTCGCGAGCCAGGCGGTCGAGGTTTGGCGTCCTGATGGCTGAATTGCCGGCGGCTGCCAGACAGTCTCCGCGAAACTGATCGGCCATGAGTAACAGAATGTTGGGGCGGGAAGCGGCCAGCGCCGCACGTCCGCCGCTGAGGACCGCCGGGGCCGAAGCCCAGCCCAACGCTTGCCGGCGAGTGATCTTCAAGGCCATACGGATGGCACTCTAGCACATCGCTTGGATCAACGCGCTCAACAGTGGCCTGAGGTGGCCCCCGGAAGGCAGACCCTGCCCGGGAATTGTTACAATCGAGTTTATTTTGCGTTACAAAGCCTTAACAGCCTTGTGCTTCGGCCTCTTCGCGGCGGCTGGCGGCCCGGCCCAAGAAGCCAAAGCGCCCGCACTACAGATCGGGGCGCTATCGCTGCGTCCTTCGGGCTTCCTCGATTACCTGGTCGCGCGCCGGCCCGCGATGGCCTCGAATTCGATTCGCACACGCTTCAACGCCGTCCCGCTCGAACCTTCTGCCCCGCGATGGCTTCAGTCTGTGGCCCATTCGCGGACCGCGTTGGCCGCCGATCTGGAGGCTGGAGGACGATGGCGGGGCTATTATGAATCCGACTTTTTGAATGAGCCGGGCCTCTCGCCTTATCGCTTGCGCCAGTTTTGGGGTCAGTTCGAACGCGGATCCTGGAGGATCCTGGGCGGACAAGCTTGGAGCCTGTTGCGACCGAATCGCGTGGGCATCTCCGCGGAAAACGATTTGATGAACACGATCGTGGTGGAGCCTGGTTACCATGTCGGCCTGGCGGGCGCGCGCAAGCGCCAGATTCGCGTGACGCGCTCATTGGGCCGCTGGCATGCGGCAGCAGCTCTCGAGCACCGCGCGGGAAGTGATTTCACCGCCAAGCTGGTTCGCGATGGCGGACGCGCGCACTACGAAGCGGCCATCCTGGCGGGCCACAACGGCAGACGGGGTGCGGCGCTGGGGGTGGTGGTCCGGGCCACGCCGAGGCTCACCTGGGTCAATCAGCAAATCTGGTCACAGGGCCTGGGCCCGGATCTGGTAGGCCCGCTGCCGCCGCGAGTGCACGCCCACGCCGTGATTCACGGTCTCGAAGCCAAGCTGACCTCCGAACTCCAGGTGTTCGCCTACGGGGGGCTAGCTTACGCCTCGCGATCGCCCAGTACGCGGCTCCTCCGGCAGTGGAGCGCGGGATTCCACCGCAGGCTTTTTGTGCATCCACATTACGGCGCCAGTGTGCTTTCCTTTCAGTTCGCGCAAGCAGGTCGCGCCATGTGGACCGGGGGCTCCGGCTCCATGAATTACTTCGTGATCGCGCTGCGACACTATCTTCCACCCAAGCGCTGAGGCCGGTGGTTGGGGAACTGATCGCGCTGCGGCGATATCCGATCTACTTCAAATGCCGGGCTATCAGCAACGCTCGTTTCCAGGCGCCGGCCGTCTGGAATGGATCGGCGCCTGGGGAAAAGTTACTGAATGCGCGCGCGGATGATGTAGTCCAGGCGCGGGAACTGCCGCTCCAGATAGGCGTTGCCTTGTAACTCGATCAACCGCTGGTCGGGACCCTGTCCCCGCGGCGGCCCATCCCCATAGTCACTGTAAAGCCGGTCCACGACTTCCATACCGCTCAGCACCCGGCCGAACGGTGCGAATCCCATCTTGTCGAGCCGAGTATTGTCCGCGAGGTTGATGAAGACCTGCGTGGTGCGGGTGTTCGGACCCGAATGAGCAAAGCTGAGGTATCCTCGGAGGTTGCTCTGGCGCACCGGGTCGTCTGCGATCACCATTCCGCGCCAGCGGGCGGAAACTGCCGGATCGGCGTGGATCCCGAATTGGGCCACGAAGCGCCGCACCACGCGGAAGAACCGAGCCTCGTCGTAATAACGGGCGCGCACCAACCTGAAGAAGCGCTCGGCTCCTTCGGGCGCCCATGCCTTGTGGACCTCCACCAGAACGTCTCCGCGGCTGGTCTCCAGCAGCACCCGGTAGCTATCGGGAACCGGCTCCGGCTGCTTCTTGGCCTTGGGCTGTTCGGAAGTGCACCCGAACACTACCAGCCATGCTGCCGCCCACGCCGGACGCACCCTCTTCATCCTGCCTTCTCCCGTCCCCTGATGCTACCATGTTCTCTCCGATACCACTCGCGAGGTTTCCATGCGAAAGACCGTCCGACTTGCGACCTTCGTTCTGCTCGCCGCGCTGGTTGCGGCTCAAGAACGCGATCCGCTGCCGGTTCCGGACCTTCCGGGTTACCGCACCCTGAAGTGTGATTTCCACATGCACACCGTGTTCTCCGACGGCCAGGTGTGGCCGACGGTGCGCGTCACAGAGGCATGGCGCGACGGACTGGACGCCATCGCGCTCACCGACCACATTGATTACCAGCCGCACAAGCAGGACGTTCGCAGCGACCCGGCGCGGCCCCACGCCCTGGCGTCCGCCTTGGCCGACCAACTCGGGATCCTCTTGGTGCCGGCCTTCGAGATTGCGCGGGGCGACATTCACTTCAACGTTCTGTTCGTCACCGACTTCAGCGCCTTCCGCGGGTTGGATCAAGAAGCCGCGCTCCGCGCGGCCCGCCGGCAGAACGCGTTTGTCTTCTGGAACCATCCCGGCTGGCGTCGTCCCAAGGCCGAATGGCTGCCCATCGTGGACGGCTACTATCGTGAAGGGCTTTTTCAGGGCATGGAATTGATCAACGGAACGACCTTCTATCCGGAAGCCTTCCCCTGGGTGGAAGAGCGTAACCTCACGATCCTGGCGAACACGGATGTCCATGGTCTGACGGCCTGGGAGTACCCCGACCGGACGCGCACCATCACGCTGGTGTTTGCCCTCAAGCGCGACCTCGAGGGGATTCGCGAAGCCCTTCTCGCCCGACGCACGGCCGGATGGCAAGGCGACCGGGTCTGGGGGAGCAACACTCTGCTGACCGGCCTCTGGCAGGGCGCCGTGAAGCTTGAAAGTTCCGAGCTGCGTGGCCGACCCGGCGCCACCGTGGCTTTGCGCCTGCGCAACGATTCGGCGATTCCATTCCGTCTCCAAGTGGAGGATGCGCCGACCTGGTTGCGGGCCGTCCGCGCAGGCCAGTTGCGGGGGGAATCTGCCACCGGCCTGCCGCTGAGTATCGCGAAGGATGCCCCGGCCGGGACCCATGAGGTTCAATTAGGCATCGGGGTCACGAATTTCAACGTGGCGCCAGGACGTCATCTCACGGTGCGGCTTCCCTTGCGCGTGACCGTGGCGCCATGACACTGGCCAGCGCGGCGAGGAGCTTTCCCGGTTGCTGCTGGCTCTGCTAGACTCGGTTTCAGAGAAGCCTCGTTGGGCGCGTAGCTCAGGTGGATAGAGCATCTGCCTTCTAAGCAGAGGGTCGCTGGTTCGAATCCAGCCGCGCCTACCATTTGTTTTCAGCAAGTTACAGGATAGACCTGAAACGCGGCGGATACTCCAGTCGGCGCCGCTGCGGACGCTCGATTCCGGGGGATGCACCTGGAAATCGCGGGTCTCCCTCGACGTCAGGCATGAGGCGAGGGTGCGGGCCGCCATCACCGTTTCGGGTTCTCACCTGTCCCCCACGGCGCGCACCGCACCAGAGCGGGCGGCCGCTCCAGGCGCGTTTGCACGACGGCGACAACGCAGTCGAGGTCTGGGCGCAGAGGATCCTCGACCCATGGAAGGGCTTGCGCTGGGAGACCGTGCGCGCGCTACGCATGTTCTGACCCCGCCGCTGCTAGTCGCCTTCGTAGCCCATCCCGGCGTCGGGCTTGACCAGGGAGCGGCTCTATCGCTTGCGACACCTTGAGCGCTCTCAGCATCGGATACATACGGCCCTCGAGCAGTTGCGATGGTTGCGGCTGTCACTGCTGCGCCCGGCAGTGCTCAGCGGCGAGCCCCTCTGGCGGGCCGGCAACTCGATAGCGGGTCCAGAGGCAACCAGCCACGCACCTTCGAATCGTCATAGCCCAGGGTCAGGGTGTAGACCCGCAGCCGGGGCAGCCCCGGCGCTTGGGGCCAACTCCTCGACAGGGTGCTCGATGCGCTCCGGGCGGCGGTCGTCGCGGAAGCAGGCGGCGAAGCGGCGCAGGATGCCGGTGCCCCCGGCACGTCGGGACCCGCAACAGCAGGGCGCCCCGTCGCTTGTGATGTGACCGCCGCCAGAGCGGTCCACCGCCTGGGGGGAAAGTGGTCCTGAACGGGGAAGGGCAGGTGGGTACACTGTGCGGAGGGCGAGGTCGGTCGGCTTTCGGGGATCAAACAATTGTCCATACAAATGTTTCTCCCGGAACCGAGGGCCTCGCCTCGAGCCTTTCATGAGAAATTCGAGCTGATCAGGGGAGGTGCGGCGTAATCCGATGTCGTCAGGTAGTCCAAGATAGCAACCCCGGTATATAATCCTTGCGTGATGAAATTGCGTTGCTACCTGGTCTGGGCAGGCTCTTGTCTGGCCGCCTGGGCCGCCGGGTTGCCTGCCTTCCCGGGAGCCGAGGGGTTCGGAGCGAATGCGGTCGGCGGGCGCGGCGGCGACGTCTATCACGTCACCAATCTGAACGACTCGGGCCCCGGCAGCTTGCGCTACGGAATCCAAACCGCAGCGGGCCCGCGCACCATCGTCTTCGATGTTTCCGGCACCATCTTTCTCCAGTCCGCTCTGGCGATCAACAAGCCTTATCTCACCATAGCCGGACAGACCGCGCCCGGCACCGGCATCACGATCGCAGGTTGGGGAGTGACGATTTCCCGCACCCACGACGTGATCCTCCGCTATCTGCGTTTTCGCCCCGGCGATCTCTCCTGTACTCGCATGCAAGGCGACAGCCTCAGTGTGGACCGTTCCACCGATGTCATCATTGACCACATCTCCGCCTCCTGGAGCATTGACGAAACGCTTTCGGTAACCAACTCGGATCGGGTCACCGTCCAATGGTCCTTCATCACGGAAAGCTTGGATCGCTCCTGCCACGCGGAAGGCGCGCACGGTTATGGTAGTTTGCTGCGCTATGGGGATGGGCGTCTCACCTTTCACCACAATCTCTACGCGCATCACCGCAGTCGCAACCCGCGCCTGGGCGATGATCTGAGCCTGGATTTCGTCAATAACGTGATTTATAACTATGGCGTTGACGCCGGTTACAGCGGGGCGGACTCCGAAGGCGTCCCGCGCATGAACTTTGTGGCGAACTACGTGATTGCGGGACCTTCGACCTCGGCCGCGGGCCGTTGGCGCGCTTTCCGCGGCGGCGGCGTCAACACTCAGATTTATCAGCGCGACAATCTTATAGACGGCAACCTCAACGGAATTCGCGACGGTGTGGATATCGGCTGGACTATGTTTCTGGGCTCCTACAGCAGGGCGTCTGACCGCTTTGAATTCCCGCAGGTGGAGACCGACGACGCCGGCACAGCCTACCGACGGGTGTTGGGTGAAGCCGGGTGCTCCTTGGTCCGCGACCCCGTGGACGCGCGAATTATCAGCGAGGTGATGTGTGAAGGCGGCAGAATCATTGACTCGCAGGAGCAGGTGGGCGGTTGGCCGGAACTGGTCGGGCGCCCCGCGGCGTTAGATACGGATCAGGATGGCATGCCCGACGCCTGGGAGCGCGAGCATGGCCTCGACCCTCAAGATCCCACCGACGGCCGCTTAGCGCGATCGGACGGTTACACCAATCTGGAGCGGTACTTGAATGAATTGGCCACACTGCGGGGACCCCCGGGGCGCAGGGCGGTGGTGCAGGAGGCACTTCCGAATTTTGGGAGCTTCTTGGACGACCGTCGCCGGGTTAAACATTCTGCGGCCTTTTTGTTCTGCCCGGGCCGGCGCCTGCCGGCGGCTCTCAGCTCGGCTCCAAGACCGGCGGCAGGCTACCCAAGGCTGAATCCCTTCCCGGAGCTGCCGCCAACGGCACTGGCTGGACGCCTTTAGCGGGCTGGGTCAACGTGTGTCCGAACCGGAGAGCGGGCCCGTTTGCTCCGGCAGGCAAGTCGTGCTATGATCGCCCGCGGGAGAAGAGGCATGAAAGGGGTTCATTACTTGATCGCGGTCGGGTTGGGGGTGTGCGTCCTCTGCGTCGGCCAGGACGCCCGCGGACGCATCACAGGATTGGTTACAGATGCAACCGGTGCGGTGGTGCCCAACGCGACAGTTACCGTGACGCACCTGGAGATGAACACCCGGGTGGCGAGCCGAACCAACGAAGCCGGCCACTATGAGCTGCCGTATCTGTTACCGGGCGTTTACCGCATGGTGGTCGAGATGCAGGGCTTCAAGCGTTACCAGCGCGAGCCGATCGAGGTTCGCGTCGGGGACGCCATCACGCTGAACGTCCGGTTGGAGCTGGGCACGATTGCCGAGACCGTGAACGTGACGGCCGAAGCCCCGCTGTTGGAGTCAGCCACAGCCAACATCTCGATGGTGTTCGAACGGCGCTTGCTCGACGACCTGCCCATCGCCGGCGGCAGCGTCACCTATCTGGCGCGATTATCCCCCGGGGTCACCTCCGGCCAGGCTCCCGGACATAACTGGTTGCCGAGCGCGGTGGACGTGCTTTCTAACTTTGCGGTGGCGGGCGCCGAATCCGGCGCCAGCGAGTTCTCCTTGGATGGAATCCCTAACATGACGCGAGCACGCATCTCGTTTTCGCCTCCCGCGGACATCGTGCAGGAGTTCCGAGTCGAGGCCGTCAATTACGATGCGGGGCAGGGGCATGCTGCAGGAGCCAACATCAACATGAGTCTAAAAGCCGGCACCAACCGCCTGAGCGGAACCGCCACCTGGGAGGTCGCTCCCCATCCCTGGCAGGCGACGGATTTCTTTACCAACAAGA
>FWPU01005746.1_pt1 | contig 26190 bp, 26 predicted proteins | sample 2228361 | NCBI WGS metagenome assembly FWPU01 (sample SAMEA103939777, study PRJEB20133) | metagenome | reverse complement strand
GCCGCCCGCCGCATGGCCCCGCCGCCGCAGTCCGCCCTCATCAGCCCCTCAGCCCACCGGAAGGGTAATTTTTACTGTCTGAATCGCAGAACGATTGTTAAGAAGCCCGGATTTCCTCGTGGGCCAGGCAGCCCCAGTGCTGTAGCCGCAGGGCCTTCCGCGACGGGTGCAAACTAGGGCGCGGTCCGCCGCTGCTCCCTCCCTAACGGTACAGTCCTTCCCGTTCGGCCGACGGTCACCGTCCGCGGTTCCCGCCCAGCTCCCGGAACCGTGTGGCAATTCCGATTTGACACCCCCGCAGCGGGGCGCCTAGAATGACATATAGGACCAAAACGGTCCTATATTCGAATGCTCAAGCTGAGCAAACGCGCCGACTACGGGCTTATCGCCCTGAAACACCTGGCTATGCACGACGGCAAGGGCAGCGCCAGCGCCAAGGAGATCGCCGGCCGCTACGGGATTCCTCTGCCGCTGATGTCCAAGGTCCTCCAGATCCTGGCGCGCGCAGGATTCCTGAACTCGGAGCATGGAACCAGGGGCGGATACCGGCTGGCCCGGGATCCGCGGCAAATTAGCGCTCTGGAGGTGATCCGCGCCATCGATGGTCCGGTCATTCTGACGTCGTGCTTTACCGAGCGCGGCGACTGCGACCAGTCGGAGCTGTGCTGTGTGCGGGAACCCCTGCGGAAGGTGCACGAGGGAATCCTCGACCTGCTGGACGGCATTACTATAACGGACATGAGCGAACCGGGGCCGGCTGTGTCCGGCGATCGCCGGTGGGAGAGCGAGACCCGGCTGTACGACGTGGAGGCTCGGCTTCTGAGCAGACGCTAGCGGGAATCCTGCTATGAAGTTGCCGATTTACATGGATAATCACGCGACCACGCCGGTGGATCCGCGCGTTCTTGAGGCGATGCTCCCTTACTTCACCGACAAGTTCGGCAACGCCGCCAGCCGCAACCACCGCTTCGGCTGGGAAGCCGAAGAAGCCGTCGAGAAGGCGCGGAAACAGATCGCCGATCTGATCGGCGCCAATCCGAAGGAAATTATCTTCACCAGCGGCGCCACCGAATCCGACAACCTGGCGATCAAGGGCGTCGCCGAGATGTACGCCGAGAAGGGCAACCACATCATCACCGCCGCCACTGAGCACAAGGCGGTTCTGGACACGACCAAGAAGCTGGAGAAGCAGGGTTTTCGGATCACGTATCTTCCCGTGAAGCCGGACGGGTTGATCGATTTGGATATGCTGCGCGATGCCGTCACGGACAAGACCATCCTCATCAGCATCATGTATGCCAATAACGAGATCGGCGTCATCCAGCCGATCGGCGAGATCGGCCGGATCGCCAGGGAGAAAGGCGTGCTGTTTCACACGGACGCTGTCCAGGCCCTCGGCAAGATTCCCTTCAACGTCAACGACGACAACATCGACCTGGCGTCACTAACCGCCCATAAGATTTACGGCCCGAAGGGCATCGGGGCACTGTACGTTCGCCGGCGCAATCCCCGCGTGCAGCTCACCGCCCAGATGGACGGCGGCGGCCACGAGCGCGGCATGCGTTCCGGCACGCTGAATGTGCCGGGCATCGTGGGCTTCGGCGAAGCCTGCGCCATCTGCCAGCGGGAAATGGCCACAGAGTCCGAGCGGCTCCGCAAATTGCGCGACAAGCTCATGAACAAGCTGCTGTCGGAGCTGGACGAGGTATTCGTCAACGGCAGCCTGGAACACCGCTTGCCGCACAACCTGAATGTCAGCTTTGCCTATGTGGAGGGCGAATCGCTGCTGATGGGGATCAGCGATGTCGCCGTCTCCAGCGGTTCGGCATGCACCTCGGCTACCCTGGAGCCCAGCTATGTGCTGAAGGCCCTGGGCGCCGGCGACGACCTGGCCCATTCCTCGATCCGGTTCGGCCTCGGCCGGTTCAACACGGAGGAAGAAGTCGACTACGTGGGCGAGAAGGTGGTTGAAACGGTCAAGAAGTTACGAGAGCTGTCTCCGCTGTATGAGATGGTCCAGGAAGGGATTGACCTGTCAAAGGTTCAGTGGACAACGCATTGACAGGGCTGCTGATGCGGCCGGCGCCTTTTTATTTTAGAGGGAGCTTGAAAGGGTAGGAAGAGATCAATATGGCGTATTCGGACAAGGTGCTTGACCATTACAACAACCCGAGGAACGTGGGTTCCTTGGACAAGAACGATCCGAATGTGGGCACGGGCATGGTCGGCGCCCCGGAGTGCGGGGACGTCATGAAGCTGCAAATCAAGGTCAACGAGATCACCGGGATTATTGACGACGCCAAATTCAAGACCTTCGGCTGCGGCAGCGCGATCGCCAGTTCGTCGCTGGCCACGGAATGGCTGAAGGGCAAGACCATCGACGAGGCCCTGCAGATCAAGAACACTCAGATCGTCAACGAACTGAGCCTGCCGCCGGTCAAGATCCATTGTTCCGTGTTGGCCGAAGACGCCATCAAAGCCGCGATCAATGACTATAAGAAGAAGCGGGCGGCCGCGGTGGAGGCGGCCGCCGGCGCCAAGAACGCATAAATGGCTGAGACATCTACATTGAGCATTCATGTAACACCCAAGGCGGTGGCCAAGATCAAAGAGGCCTTCCAACGTGAGGGCGTCTCGGGCGGCCTGCGCCTCGGCGTGCTCGGCGGCGGCTGCTCCGGGTTGAGCTACCAGTTCAAGTTCGCCCCCAGCCCCCGCCCCAACGATCACGTTTTCGAGTTCGACGGGGTCCAGATCTTCATCGACCCGAAGAGCATGCTGTACTTGAACGGACTGACCTTGGATTACAAGGAGTCCTTGATGCATTCCGGCTTCACCTTCGACAATCCCAACGCGCAGAAGAGTTGCGGTTGCGGGTCATCGTTCAGTGCCTAGTGAAAAACGAGTTCAGAGAGGCCGCTGAGTGCTGGCAATGCGGCACGCCGGCCGAACATTCCCTGTTTTGCCGCTTCTGCAACAGCCTCCAGAAACCGAGGATGGACTACTATCGCTTCCTCGGCCTGGAACGCAAGCTCAGCCTGGACGAGGCGGATCTCAAGAAGCGTTTCTACGACCTGAGCCGCTTGCTACACCCGGATCGTTACACTCGCAAGCCCGCCACTGAGCGCCAGTACTCGCTGGAGGCCACCGCCATCCTTAACGACGCCTATCGGACCCTCCGCGATCCGGTGGCGCGCGCCGAGTACGTCCTCAAGCAGAGCGGCTTTGAAAGCCAGGAGCCGCGATCGAACCACGTCGACCCCGACCTGCTCGAGGAGGTCTTCGAACTCAACATGGCCCTGGAGGAGTTTCGCCACGGGGACCAGTCGGCACGGCCGCAGCTCCGGGAGGCGCTGGACAAGTTCCTCGCCCTCCGCCGCGGCCTTGATGAGGAACTGACCGAGCTGTTTCGGCGCTACGACGCCGCCCCGCACGAGGCGGTGCTGGCGGATATCCGTAAATTGCTGGACCGCCGCCGCTACGTCCAAAACCTGGTGGCCCAAGTCGAAAGGGAACTCGCCGCTTAGATCAGAATCATGTCGGTATTTCAAATCGATTTCGGGGCTCACCGCCGGGGCCAAGTTGTCGGCATCGACCTCGGAACCACCAACAGCCTCGTCGCCTGGATGGATGTGGGAACGCCGAAGGTCATCCCCGACCCGGGCGGAGCCAAGATCGTGCCCAGCGTGGTTTCCTACACCCGCGACGGTCAATTCGTCGTCGGCGAGGCCGCCCTCCAAATGCTGATCACCGATCCGGATCGCACGGTGTACTCGGTCAAGCGGCTAATGGGCCGGGGCATCGAGGATGTCGCCGGCGAGCTTAGCCTGTTTCCCTTCCGCATCGCCGAAGGCAGCGAGTCCGTCATCCGGCTTCAGCTCGGCGAGCGCGCCTTTACTCCGCCGGAAATCTCGGCCTGCGTGCTCCGCCAGCTCAAGCAGAACGCCGAGAGCTACCTCCAGGAGCCGGTCACGCAGGCCGTCATTACCGTGCCCGCCTACTTCAACGACGCGCAGCGTCAGGCCACCAAGGACGCCGGGCGCATCGCCGGCCTGGAGGTGCTGCGGCTGGTCAACGAGCCCACCGCGGCGGCCTTGGCCTATGGCCTCGACAAGCGCAAGGAGGGCATTGTCGCCGTCTACGACCTTGGCGGCGGGACGTTCGACATCTCGATCCTCCGGCTGCACGATGGGATCTTCGAGGTGCTCGCCACCAACGGCGACACGCACCTCGGCGGGGATGACATCGACAACCTGCTGCTGCGGATCGCCCTGGAAGATATCGCCTCGGAATGGGGTCAGGACCTGTCCTCGGAACCCGGGGCGGTCCAGCTTCTGCGCCGGCACGTCATTCGCGCCAAGGAGCAGCTCTCGTTCGTCCCCTCGACCCGTATCGAGTTTGACTGCCACGGCAAGAAATACCGGCGCGAGCTGGACCGCGAACTGTTTGACAGGTTGATCACGCCGATCGTCGACCGAACGCTCGGCCCGTGCCGCAATTGCCTCGCCGACGCCGGCGTCTCGGTCGAGCAGATTGACGAGGTGGTCCTCGTCGGCGGATCCACCCGCATCCCGCTGGTCCGGAGCGCCGTCGAGCGGCTGTTCCGCGCCCGCCCGCATACCGAGCTGAATCCGGAGGAGGTGGTGGCCCTTGGGGCCGCCGTTCAGGCGGCCATCCTGGCCGGCGATGTCCAGGACCAGTTGCTGCTCGATGTCACGCCGCTGTCGCTCGGAATCGAAACCATGGGCGGCGTGGTGAGCAAGCTGATCCCGCGGAACTCGACCATCCCGGCTAGTGCGGTCGAGCACTTCACCACCGCCGTAGACGGTCAGACCAACGTTCTCATCCACGTCGTACAAGGCGAGCGCGAGCTGGCCAAGGACTGTCGCAGCCTGGCAAGGTTCGATCTGAAGGGCATCGAACCCATGCCTGCCGGCATGGCTCGCATCGAGGTGCGCTTCCTGATCGACGCCAATGGCATCTTGAACGTGACCGCCCGCGATTTGCGTACCGGCAAGGAGCATCAGGTCGAGGTCAAACCCTCCTACGGCCTGACGGACGAGCAGGTCGAGAAAATGATTCGCGAGTCGATCGACATGGCGGAGGAAGACTTCCGGGAGCGGCAAGTTCGCGAAGCCCGCCTCGAGGCCGACACGATTCTCCGTGCTGTCGAGAAGGCCAAGCAGGACGAAGCCTACGACCAGCTCACGGACGAGGAACGCCGGGCGATCGACGCTGCGGTCAATCAATTGCTGCTGGCCTACCATAGCGACGATCACCTGCTGATCCGGGCCAAGACAGCCGAGCTGAACGCGGTCACGATGAAGCTGGCCGAGACGATGATGAACACGGCCGTGCGCAAGGCCTTGAAAGGGACCAAGATCTGATGAAGTGGACCGATTCGGAAGAAATCGCCCTCGCGCTTTACGAGAAGAACCCCGAGCTGGACCCGCTCAGCGTCCGCTTTACCGACCTCCACAGGTGGGTCACTGAACTGGAAGGCTTCGACGACGATCCGGCCGCCTCCAACGAAGCCAAGCTCGAGGCGATTCAAATGGCTTGGTACGAAGAATGGAAGGAGAACCGGTAACGTGTTTGACCCGATCCTCGGCGTCGCTTATACTGAGTCAAGAGCGGGCGAAGCGGCCGGTTCTTACTGGGCCGGCAAGCGAGTAGCATCGAAATGGTCGTTCTGCTAACCATCATCCACGTATTGATTTGCTTCTTCCTGGTTGTGGTCGTGCTGCTGCAAAGCGGCAAGGCGGCCGATCTCGCCGGGGCGTTCGGAGGCATGGGCTCGCAGACCGCCTTTGGTCCCCGGGGAGCGGCCACCGTACTGTCAAAGGCCACCACCATCGCTGCAGCGCTGTTCATGATCACCTCCCTGACTCTTGCCATCATGGCCACGCGGCGCGCCGGCACGACCAGCACGGTGCTGGAAGGCGGCGCTGCTCAGACCACAACAGCTCCGGCCCCATCCGGCCCGCAATCGCCACCGTCTCCTGCCGGCGAGACGGGCTCGGCGCCGGCGAGCCAGACTCCAGCGCAGCAACCCGCGTCACAACCCGAATAGCATTACAATAGAGGTGGATACACCTTAGCGTGCGGATGTGGCGGAACTGGCAGACGCGCAACGTTGAGGTCGTTGTGGGGTAATCCCCGTGGAGGTTCAAGTCCTCTCATCCGCACCACTTCCGACCCGGCTCGGATCACAGAATGGGGCTGATCATTTCGCGGTCGATTTCTACAGCCACTGAGCGGCGCAGCAGCTCGACACTCACGACCACCCTCCAGGCATCCTTCTCGCGCACCAAGATGCCTTCGAGCCCAGCCAGAGGTCCGCGTTCGATTCGCACCCGCCGGCCGGCGCTCAGATAGGGCCAGGGTCCGGCACGGCGGCCGGAGGCCACAATCACCTGAATCGCCTGGATCTCTTCGTCCGGGACGGGCGCCGGCTGCCCCCCGAACCCCACAATCGACGTCACACTTGGAACCTTTAAGACCTCCAGCTTTGCCTCGTGCCCGAAGCGGCAGAAGACGTAGCCGGGAAACAGGCACAGCTCGACGATTTTCTTCCGGTCGGACCACCGCCGCAGCGAGCGGTACAGGGGCAGAAAGGTTTCGAGCTGCTTGCCGGCCAGATGCTGCGCGGCAGCCTTCTCGTGGCGAGGCTTGACGGTCAGCGCGTACCAGGCAAACCCGCTGTGGGCGCCCCCTGCCTTCATGGTGAGCGTTCATTGCCGGCGCCCGTCACCGCCAGCGCCGCCCCTGCTCCGCCCCCGGCCACGGCCGCAATAATGGCCACTTTGGCCCCCGCGGACATTCCTTCCCGCGTGGGCACAGGCGCCGGCGGCTTGGCGGGCGGAGTTGGTGCTGCGGCCGGTGGGGCCGGCGGCAATTCGGCCGCGATGGCGCCGGCGACCGGTTCGCAACCACCCTCAGCAAACCTTGCCACGCTAGTCACGTCAACGACTTGCGCCGCCACCGGCGAGGTGGCCGTGGTGTCCGTCGTCCCGATGATCTGAACCCGGTTGCCCCACTCCCTCTCGAACCCGGCGCCCCGCAACTCTACGATGATCCGGGTCGTTTGATCGTAGAGGATGAATCGGTTTTCTTTCTTAAGAAGGCAGCCCAAGAAGCTGGACGGCGGCGCCGCTCCGCCCACTTGGGGCTCGAGCTGCAACGCCGAGCCTTCAGCCACGTTGGCCAGCAAGATGCCCTGGGCGTTGTAGACGCGCAGTCCGCCTTTCAGGGCCCCGACCTGCACCGTTCTCTCTCCCAGCCTCGCGACCCGGCCGGCGCCGTTCGCCGTTTCGGTGGTGATACGCAACGTCGCGGCCTCGATCCCATACGCCCGCGGCATCGTGAAATCGCTGACGCCGGCCTCCAGGACCAGCCGGTCCCGAAGGACGGTTGCCTTGGCCCGCACCCCGAGATCCACCACCGGACCGCTGTTCAGCCGCATACGCGACGGCACGGCGGCGGTCTCGATGACCGCTCCCTCGAGCAGTGTTGCGTTGCCGTTCACCGTGGATCCGTTGAGCCGGAAATCGCCGTTCGCCGTCACAACCCCAAGGACGGCGTCGGCCCCTGAGGCTAGAGACGCTACCCAGCAGAATAGGGAAATGACCGCTAGCACTGCTCTGGAATGTCTGATCATCTGAGCCATCCTCCACGGTGCGGTTTAAGATAACAGTATGCAGGCTGGGGCCTGTTAAAGCAACAGCCGGCAAGTGCCATACTGTGGCGAGCCCTCGAAACTGGCGCCGTGACTCAGTCCTCCTCCTGGCCATGGGCCTTTTCGCCCTCGCCGCCTACCGCGCCGGCCGGCTGGCGGAGGCCGACCGCCAGTACTTTAGGAATACCGAGGCCAGTGCCCGAAACGCCGTTCGGCTCGAACCCCGCAATGCCCTCTACTACGTAGGGCTCGCCGAGCTGCTGGAACGCACCGGTAAAGACCCGCGTCCAGCGCTGCGCCAGGCGGTGGCTCTCAAACCGGACGATGCCGACATCCGAATCCGCCTCGGTCTGCGGGCTGAAGCCGCCGGGGACCTCGAGGAAGCCGAAACGCAACTGCTTGAAGCCGCCCGCCGCAGCAGAAAATACGCTCCCCGCTGGAGCTTGGCGAACTTCTACTTTCGCCGGGGCCAGCACGCCGCCTTCTACAAGTGGGCAGCCGAGGCCCTCACCGTCTCTTACGGCGACCGGACTCCGCTGTTTGAGCTTTGCTGGCAAATCTCTCCCAACGCTGATTTCCTCCGCGACCGCCTGATCCCCTCTCGGCGCCCGGTGCGGCGCGATTTTGCAACGTTCCTCCTCGCCAAGCACGAGTTCTCCGCAGCCAGTGCCCTTGCTGCCGAACTGGCATCCTCCCCCGCCGCCGCCGAAACGGACTATTTCCTCGGCCTTACCGACCGCTTTCTGGCTGCTGGAGAATTCCGCTTTGCCCTGGCCGTCTGGAACTCGATCGCGGGCGCCGGCTTGACACCGCATGCCCCCCTCGACCCTGCCCGCGGACCCGTCATTACGAACGGCCGGTTTCGCTCCCTGCCCCTGGGCCGTGGCTTCGACTGGCGAATAGTCGACAATCCCGGCGCCTACGTATCTCATGCCCGGCCCACCGGTCTACGCGTGTCGCTCAGCGGCCGGCAGCCGGAGCGCTGTCAGTTGCTCTGGCAGTTCATCCCGCTGGCGCCTGGCGGCGTCTATCGGCTGAGTTGCCGTTACGGTTTTGCCGCTTCGCTGCCCATGACGCCGGGTTCCCTAACCGGCCTGCGCTGGGAACTGCACGCCACCGGCGACGGCGGGCCTCGCCTCCTGACGTCGGGCTCCCTTCTCTGTCAGGAGCGAGGCTCTTTGAATCTCGTCTTTCGGGTCCCAAACCAGATGACCGCCGGGCGCTTGGCGCTTCTACACGAACGCCCGCTGGGCAGCGCGCGCGCCGAAGGAGTTCTCACCGTCGATGCCGTTCAGATCACTCCTGAAGACGCGCCGCCGTCCCCTTAAGGTGGATCGAATTAAGCTAGGCTAAGCAGTAAGAAGGTGCGCATTCTATGGATCGTTCGGCGCCGGCTCCCGGCCCTCGTTTGCGGGTCGGTGTTGGCGGCTGTGGCGCCGGCCCTCGCCGATCTGAAGCGGGGGATGCTCGCCTACGCGGAAGGCGATTTCCAGACCGCTCTTGCCGAACTGCGCCCCGAGGCCGAAAAGGGTAACGCCTTGGCGCAATTCACCCTCGGTTTCATGTACGCCAACGGCGCCGGCGTGACCGCCGATGACGCCGAGGCGGTCAAGTGGTACTCGCGGGCCGCCATGCTGGGTCACCGCGACGCCCAGTACGCTCTCGGCTTCATGTTCTCGCGCGGCAAAGGCGTGCCGAAAGCCGACGATTCGGAAGCGGCGCGCTGGTACCGCGCCGCGGCCGAGCAGGGACACGTGGCCGCTCAGTACGCCCTCGGCGTGTTGTTCTCCACCGGACGCGGGGTTCCGCGAGACGATGCCGAGTCCTTCGCCTGGTTTCGGAAAGCCGCTGAGCAGCACCACTCCGACGCCCAGTTCCGCATCGGCGTCGCTTACGCCACCGGCAGAGGAGTCGCCCGGAGTGAGTCCGAGGCGGTGCAGTGGTTCCGCCAAGCCGCCGAACAGGGGCATGCCGAGGCGCAATTGCACCTGGCCCGCGCGCTCTCCGGACCCGGCGGAACTCCCTCGGAGTTGGCCGAAGCTGCCCGCTGGTACCGCGTCGCCGCCGGCAGAAACGTGGCCGAGGCGCAATACGAGCTCGGCCGGATGTATGGCGCCGGCCGCGGCGTGCCCCAGGACGATGCCGAGAGCCTGAAATGGTACCGGGCCGCGGCCACCCAAGGGCACGTTGAGGCCTCCTACGCCGTCGGCTTCGCCTACGCCAACGGCAAAGGGGTGCCGCAGGATGATGGGGAAGCTGTGAAGTGGTACCGGGCGGCGGCCGAACGGGGGCATGAGGGCGCACGGTATGGCCTGCGCCTCATTTTCGAAAGCACGCGCTCGGTTCCGGCGGATCCGGCGAAGGCGGCGGCCTGGTACCGCACTGGCGCCGATCTGGGCATCGCCGCGGCCCAGTTTCAGCTCGGCCGCGCATACGCCACCGGTTCCGGCTTGCCCCAAGATCCGGCGGAGGCAGTCCGCTGGTATCTTGCCGCGGCAAAGCAGGGTTACGAACCCGCACAGTACGAACTGGCCCGTGCTTACGCGTCAGGCGCCGGCGCCGCCCAGAGCATGGCGGAAGCCGTCCGCTGGTTCCGGGCCTCCGCCGAGCAAGGCAATGTAGAGGCTCAGCTCTGGCTGGCCACCACCTACGCCGGCGGCCAGGGGGTCCCGCGCGACCCGGCGGAAGCCGCCCGCTGGTTCCGCATGGCTGCCGAGCAAGGCAGCGCGGTGGCGCAATACAACCTCGGCTTCGCCTATGCCAACGGCGACGGCGTCCCGCAGGACGACGCCGAGGCCGTCCGTTGGTACCGTATGGCGGCCGATCAAGGCTATGCGGACGCTCAGAGTAACCTCGCCTTCATGTATTTCAATGGGCGGGGCGTGCCGCAGGACTATGTCGAGGCGCTGATGTGGGCCACCCTCGCCGCCGGGCAGGGCGATCCGGTCGCTGAGAAAAACCGTGAGATTCTGGCCGGTCTGGTAACGCCGGAGCAGCTCGAGCGGGCGCGAGAACGAGTGGCTGCCTGGGAGCAGCGTCGCTCCAGCCCCGCGGTCGAGCCTCGGCCCTCGGAGGCCTCGCAGGCGATTTCACCCGCACCCTCCCACTTGACCGAGCCGGCCCCATCGTTTTTCGGGGAACCTTCAGCGAGCGGAACGGGCTTCGTCGTCAGCCGGGCCGGCCACGTCGTGACGAGCCACCACGTCGTCGCCGGCTGCCCGGTCGCCGCCGTAAGGTTCGGTGAGCACCGCCAGGCCAGCAAGGTCCTGGCGTGGGATGGCCCGACGGATCTTGCTGTCCTTGAGCCGATACGCTCCGCGCCGCCCCCAGTCGCCTTCAGCGAACGGCAGGAGCTACGACTCGGGGACGAGATCTACGCCGCCGGCTATGTGCTCGAAGGCCGTTCCGCCGGCGCATTCAGTTTCGAGGCCGGCCGAATCCGCGGCACGGTGGGTCCGGAGGGGGACACCCGCATGCTGCGGATTACCGCCCCGGTCCACCCCGGCAAGGACGGCGGACCGTTGCTGGACCGAACCGGGTCCGTCGTCGGGCTCCTGCTAAGTCCCCTGAGTCCGATTCTGCCCGCCGATGCCGCCCAAGAAGTGAGTTTCGCCCTCAAATCCGATTTAGTCCGCACGCTGCTTCAGAACACTGGCGTGCCGTACGAGAGCGCGCTGGCCCCCGAGCCGCTCGACGCCGGATCGATCCGCGAAAAGGCCCGCAAATCCACCGTCGTCGTCGAGTGCTGGCAGCAGGAGATCGCCCCTTATTGACGCTTAGCGCCGTCTGCGGAAGGCCACCGGTGCTTATTGCGGCTAGTCTTCCAATAGCGATCCCCCCACCAGGTATCTTGCTCCGGGGTCACCGCCGCGACGCCCGAGTGATCGGTGCCGCGGCCGGTGCGAGCCACCAGGATGGGTGACGCGACGGCCGCCGCTGCCGGCGCCAGCCCCGCGATCAGATCATTCCCCCTGGCTAAGGACGAATTCCGGCCACATTCAGCCGCACCCGGTACAAACCGGTGCGCGCCGTAATGTAGAGTGCCTTGCCGTCGGCGTCGCCCCAAGCAAGGTTGGCCGGCGTTTCCGTCGGCTTGATCGAGCCGAGGTGTTTCCCGGCGGGGTTGAACACCCAGACACCGCCCGGCCCCGTGCAATAAAGCCTCCCCTGTTGATCGACCTTCATCCCGTCAGGCAAGCCTTCCTCGGTCTCCCTTGTTACATCGAAGAACACCTCGCCCCGGGCCAGCGTCCCGTCGGCGGCCACCTCATACTTCATCCAGATCTTCCGGGCAGGGTCGGAGTTGGCGACATAGAGGTACTTCTCGTCCGGCGAGAACGCCAGGCCGTTGGGCCGGCTCAACTCCTTGGTCAGCAATGTCAGCTTCCCATCTTTGAGCCGGTAGACGCCATTGAAATCCAGCTCTTTCTTGGGATCTTGGTCCTGCTGGGGAAACCCGTACGGGGGGTCAGTAAAGTACAGCGACCCGTCGGACTTATACACGGCGTCATTCGGGCTGTTGAGCCGCTTGTCTTCGTACTTGGCCGCCAGCACGGTGAGCGAGCCGTCCTTTTCCAACCGCGTGACCCGCCCGTTGCCATGCTCGCAAATCGTCAACCGGCCGTCGGAATCAAGCGTCAGGCCGTTAGAGCCGATGAAGGCGCCGGGCGGCGCGTCGGCCTTCTCATAACCGCTCTTTTCGCGGAAGATGGTGACCTGCCCGTCGGGTGACCATTTGCGGATCACATTTTCGGGTATGTCGCTGAACAGCAGGTATCCCTCTTTGATCCATACCGGCCCTTCCGTGAAGCGGAACCCGCCGGCGAGCTTTTCGATCTTCGAGCCGGGGGCAACGATAGCGTCCATTTCGGGGTCGAGTCTTACGATCTCGCCGGCCGCCGCTGGCCCGGCTGCGGGCGGCGCGGTTTGGCGGCTCCCGCAACCGCCGAGGAGAAGGCTTCCGGCGGCAAAGATCACGACGAATTGTCTGTCCATGTGCTAAATTATGGCGCGGCGGCGGCTGATCGTGCTCGGAAGCCTCCGGCTGGCTGATATAATTGAATGGTTTATGCAACCTGGCGTTCTGGGAGGCAAGGGGGCATCACGCAAAAAGATCCTGTTGCTGACGCCGCGGGGTTTTTGCGCCGGCGTCGTACGCGCAATCGACATTGTCAGGATTGCGTTGGAGATGTTCGGCCCGCCCATCTACGTGCGGAAAGAGATTGTCCACAACCGGCACGTGGTGGATGAACTCCGCCAGTTGGGCGCGATTTTCGTCGAGGAGTTGTCCGAGGTTCCCGAGGGCGCCCGTGCTATCTTCAGCGCCCACGGGGTCGCTCCGGAGGTTCGCGCCGAGGCGAAAGCCCGAAGACTTCAGGTGATTGACGCCACCTGCCCGTTGGTGACCAAGGTCCACTTGGAAGCCGTCCGTTTCGCCAAGCAAGGCTACACGATCCTGCTCATCGGTCACCGCAACCACGACGAGGTCATCGGCACCCTGGGCGAGGCCCCCAACGCCACCCTCATCGTCTCCAGCGAGGAGGAGGCCGACCGGGTCCAAGTCCGGGATCCGAACCGCGTGGCCTATTTAACCCAGACGACGCTCAGCCTGGACGAGACCCAGGGGATCCTGGATCGCCTCAAGAAACGCTTCCCGTCAATCCAGGGCCCGCCGGCGCAAGACATCTGCTATGCCACTGAGAACCGCCAGACAGCCGTCAAGGCCGCCGCGCCCTATTGCGACCTGCTGCTGGTGGTGGGCTCGCGCAACAGCTCGAACTCCCGCCGACTCGTGGAAGTCTGCCGGCAGCAGCACGTCCGGGCCTACCTGGTCGATGATGCGCGCGAAGTGCAGCCGGAATGGCTGGAAGGCGTTAACACGGTCGCCATCACCGCCGGGGCCTCCGCCCCCGAACATCTCGTTGACGAGCTCGTTCGTTTCCTGGCCGGCTACGGCTTTCATGATGTGGAGGAGATGCGGATCAAAGAAGAGGATGTTCGGTTTGCCCTGCCGCCGGAACTATCTCATGCCTCACCGGAACTGACGACGATTGCGCTGCCATGAGCATCCCGGTCCAGGTTGCCGGCGCCTTGGAGGCAGCTGCGCTGGAGGCTGCGCGGCGCGCAGCCGACGCCTTACTCGCCAGGCGCCACGCCGAAGGCTACTGGTGCGGCGAGCTGACCGCCGATACGACGCTCGAGTCCGACTTCATCCTGCTGGAGCTGTGGCGCCACCCGCCCCAGGGCGGCGTTTGGAATCCGCCGTCCCGGGCCCGGATTGAAAAGGCCGCCCGGTCCATCCTCGCCCGCCAACTGCCCGACGGGGGTTTCAATGTCTATCCGCAAGGACCGGCCGATGTGAGTGCCACCGTCAAGGCCTACTTCGCGCTGAAGCTGGCTGGCTTGGCAGCGACCGACCCAAGGATGGTCCGCGCCCGCCAGCGCATCCTCGACCTCGGAGGCATCCAGGCGGCCAACAGCTACGTCAAGATCAATCTCAGCCTGTTCGGCCTCTATCCAAAACAGTTCTGTCCCTCGGTGCCCGTCGAAATGATCCTATTTCCGGGCAAATTTATTTACCAGATGTCCTCCTGGACGCGCGCCATCGTGATTCCGCTGGCCATCGTGCAGGCGCTGAACCCCGGCCGGCCTGTACCCGAGGGATTCAACCTGGCGGAGCTGTTCCGGCCGGAAAAGCCGCTGGCCTACTCCTCCGCCAACGGTTTGCTTAGCTGGCAGAATTTCTTCCTGCACCTCGACCGACTCCTCAAAGTTTGGGAGCGGTTCCACATGGCCAGCATTCGCCGCACGGCCTTGCGCAGAGCCGAACGTTGGATTCTGGAGCGCACGCGTTACTCGGACGGCTTGGCGGCGATCTATCCGCCGATGATGTACGCCATCATGGCGCTGGACCTGCTGGGCTATCCGCCGGATCACGCCGACCGCGCCGAGGCCGAGCGCCAATTCGACGCCCTGCTGGTGGACGACGGAGAGCGCTTCTTCTTCCAGCCCTGCTTTTCGCCCGTCTGGGACACGGCTATTGCCTCGTTCGCACTCACCGAGACGGGCCTGGCCCCGGAAGGGATGCTCGCCGCGACCGCGGACTGGCTCCTGAGCAAGGAAGTGCGCCGGCCCGGCGACTGGACCATGAAACGGCCCCACGTCGAGCCCTCGGGCTGGTACTTCGAGTTCGCCAACGAATTTTATCCCGACATCGACGATACGGCGATGGTGCTGCTGGCGCTCCGCGGTCTGGGCGCCTCCGACCGGGCCGCCCAGAACGCCGCCGTGAGGCGCGCGCGGAACTGGCTGCTGGCGATGCAGTCGCGAGACGGCGGGTGGGCGGCCTTTGACGTCGACAACAACTGGAGTCCCCTCGCATCGGTTCCCTTCGCCGACCACAATGCCATGCTCGACCCCACTTGTCCCGACATCACCGGCCGTGTGCTGGAGGCCCTGTGCGCGCACGGGCTCCAGGCGGACCACCCCGCTGTGGCCCGCGGTGTGCGGTATCTCCTCCGCACGCAGAAGCTGGATGGCAGTTGGTTCGGCCGGTGGGGGGTGAACCATATCTACGGAACCTTCCTCGCCCTGCGGGGCTTGCGGGCGGCCGGGGAAAGCGACCGGCAAGCCCATGTGCTGCGCGCTGGAGAGTGGCTGCGCTCGATTCAGAATGCCGACGGGGGCTGGGGTGAAAGCTGCGAGAGCTACCGCGAAGAAGCATACGTGCCGGCGCCCAGCACCGCCTCGCAGACCGCCTGGGCCGTGCTCGGACTCCTGGCGAGCGGTGATGTCCGGAGCGAGAGCGTGCGGCGGGGAGTGGGGTATCTCATCGACAACCAGCGCGACGACGGCGCCTGGGAAGAAGACCTGGCCACGGGCACCGGCTTTCCGCGTGTCTTCTATTTGACTTACCACCTGTACCGGCATTACTTCCCGCTGCTGGCGTTGGGAACGTACTGGAAATCACAACAGCAGGGCCGGGGAGGTGCGCGGTGAGATTCCCGCTGTCGATGACCGCCGGCATGGCCTTGTACATCGCCCGGAATAAGATCCGGCCGAAGCCCGCGTGGCAGGCCAGCCGGGCAGCCCAGGCGGCCGGCTCGGGCCCCTTCCGCATTCTGAATACGGATCCCAACGGAAAGCGCCGCCCGCACCCGCTGATTGACAGGCGGTTCCCGCTGGTGCTGATGCTCGAGCCTCTGCATGCCTGTAACCTCACCTGCACTGGTTGCGGGCGCATCCGCGAGTACGAATCGACGATCACCGAGAAGTTGTCCGTCGAGCAATGTCTTCACGCCGTCGACGAATGCGGGGCGCCCATCGTATCCATCTGCGGTGGCGAGCCCATGCTGCATCCCGATATGGCGCGCCTGGTGCGGGAGATCCTCGGCCGCGGCAAGCATGTTTACCTGTGCACGAACGGCATGTTCATCCGGAAGAAACTCCATGAATACACGCCGGATCGCCGCTTCTTTTTCAACGTCCACTTGGATGGAACCGAGAAGACCCACGACCTGGCGGTGGAGCGCGAGGGCGTCTTCCGCGAAGCTATCGCAGGAATCAAGGCCGCTAAAGAGGGCGGCTTCAGGGTCTGCACGAACACGACGGTCTACAAGCAAACCGACATGCGCGACATCGCCGCTCTGTTCGAGTACCTGGCGCCGCTCCGCCTGGACGGCCACATGATCTCGCCCGGCTACGGTTACTCGGCAGTCAACAACCGCGAAATCTTCCTCACCCGCGAGGACGTCCACGAGAAGTTCCGCCAGATCGATGAATTGGCGCGGAGATTCCCCCTCAACACGACGCCCGTCTACCAGGACTTCCTCAAGGGGACGAGGGAGCTGCCCTGTACGCCTTGGGGAAATCCGACCTATAACGTCCGCGGTTGGAAAGGCCCTTGCTACCTGATCACCGATGCGCACTACCAGACCTTTGAAGAGCTGATGACGAAAACGCCTTGGGAAAACTACGGCGCCGGCAATGACCACCGCTGTGAACACTGCATGGTGCATTGCGGATACGAACCCTCGGCCGCCCTCGGCATCAACGGAAAGTTCAGCGACCACTTCCGTCTGCTCGGCTGGGCGCTGCGCTAAGATCCTTGGTGAAGCCAACTCTCGTCACCGGTGCGACAGGCTTTCTCGGCTGGCACGTAGCGCGGGCGCTGCTGGCCGCCGGCCACCCTGTCCGCATCCTCGTGCGCCACCGCGCTCGCGTGCGCGAACTCGAAGGGGCTGAGATCCGCGAAGGCGACTTGCGGGATTCGGACAGCCTCCGCAGAGCTGTTGCCGGTTGCGGAGTCGTCTACCACGTCGCCGCCGACTATCGACTCTGGGCCCGTGATCCGCGCGAGCTGTACCGGTCTAACGTCGAGGGCACGCGGAACATGCTCGAGACGGCCCGGCGCGCCGGCGTCGACCGGTTCGTGTACACCAGCACCGTCGGCTGCGTCGGCATCCCCGCCTCCGGCATCGGCGATGAGACGACGCCGGTCGGCCTGGCCGACATGGCCGGCGCGTATAAGCGATCCAAATTCCTGGCTGAGCGCATCGCACTGGAGTCCGCCGCCGCCGGTTTTCCCGTCGTGATCGTCAACCCGACCGCGCCGATCGGTGATCACGACGTCAAGCCCACACCGACCGGCCGCGTCATCGTCGACTTCCTGTGCCGCCGCATGCCTGCCTACGTGGACACCGGGTTGAACCTCGTGGATGTGCGCGACGTCGCGGCCGGCCACCTGTTAGCCTGCGAACGCGGGCGCCCCGGTGAACGCTATATCCTTGGGTGTGAGAATCTCACCCTGAAAGCCATATTTGAGACGCTGGCCGATATTGCTGGTCTGCCCGCGCCGACCTTGCGCATTCCCTACCCGGTCGCGCTGGGCGTGGCAATGCTTAGCACGGCGTGGGCAAGTCTGACCGGCAGGCAACCCCGAGCGCCGCTCGATGGAGTTCGGATGGCTCGCAAGAAGATGTTCGTTTCTCACGACAAGGCGGCGCGGGAGTTAGGGTATGCGCCCGGGCCGGTTCGCGACGCCTTGCGGCGGGCTGTCGAGTGGTTTCGTTCGAACGGATACTGCGGAAGTGGAGACCATCCTCTTAGTGGCCGCCTCGCCTGACGAGTTTGCCGGGCTTCGCCGGCGCCTCAAGCCGCTTCGTCGGCTGGCTTGGCCGGTCGAATATGCGGCCTGCGCCGACGGGCTCGGCAAGCGGTGGCTGCTCGTAGCCAACGGCATGGGCCCCAACCTCGCCGCGGGCGCCGTCGAGACCGCCCGCCGGCGGGCGGATTTCACCGTCGTGGCCAGCGTCGGCTTTTGCGGTGGCCTCGCCCCCGTTCTCCGACCGGAAGAAGTATTCGTCGCCTCCACCGTGCTGGCCTTGGATACGGGCCGGTGCTTTGCTGCGCGGCTGCCCAGGGCTCGCTACCCTTTCCGCTGCGGTACTCTGATCTCGGTGGACCGGGTCGTGCAGACACCTGATGAAAAAGCGGAGTTGCACCGCGGGGGCGCCGAGGCCGTCGAAATGGAGGCCGCCGCGGTCGCCGAGCGGGCCGCGCGCTGGAACCTTCCCTTCTACTGCGTACGGGTTGTCACCGATACCGCCGCGGAGGGCTTTTTTCTGGACTTTAACCCGCTGCGCACCCGGGAGGGCCGCCTGCCGCGGTGGAAGATTGTCGCCGCCGCCTTGCGGCGCCCCTCACGGGTCGCCGATTTGCTGAGGTTGCGAAACCGCTGCCGCAGGGCGGCGCTGGCGTTGGGAGAATTTCTTGCCGGCTGCGAGTTCTAACGTGCCGGCGCCGGCTACCATGCGGGCCGCGGTATACCGCGGTAACGGCGCCGTCCGCATCGAATCGCTTCCGGTGCCGGAAATCGGCCCCGGCGAGCTGCTCGTGCGCGTGGAAAGTTGCGGCATCTGCCACACCGACCTCAAGAAGATCGAGCACGATCTGCTGCCCCCTCCTCGCATCTACGGACATGAGACGGCCGGCGTCGTCATCGCCGCCGGCGATGGCGTAAACGGCTTTGCGCCCGGCGACCGCGTGGTCGCCTTCCATCATGTTCCTTGTGAAAAGTGCTTTTACTGCGACCGGAAACTCTATGCCCAGTGCGATACTTACAAACGCGTCGGGATCACCGCGGGCTACGAGCCGGCCGGTGGCGGCTTCGCGCAATACGTCCGGGTCATGGACTGGATCGTTCGCCGCGGCGTCGAAAAGGTCCCGGAGGGTGTGCCCTTCGAGGTGGCCTGCCTGGTCGAGCCGGTCAATACCTGCCTCAAGGCGGTCGTCGAGGCCGATCCCCGTCCCGGGGAAGTCGTAGCCATACTCGGCCAGGGCCCAATCGGACTTCTGTTCACCATGCTCGTCGGCCTGCGCGGCGCCAGAATCGTCGCCACCGACATTTGGCCCCGCCGGCGCGAGCTCGCCGTCGAGCTCGGCGCCGAGGCGGCGTGGGACCCTCGCAACGGCGGGATTGCCGCCAGGATCCGCGCGATGACGGAAGGCCGCGGCGCCGATCTGGTGATTGTCGCCGCTTCCGCCCCCGGCATCGTCGGTCAAGCCGTTGAATGCTCCCGCCCCGGAAGCCGTATTCTGCTGTTCGCGCAGACTTCCGATCAGGAGCGCATCGAAGTCTCCGGCGCGGCCATCTGTAGAGAGGAGCGGACCCTGTTCGGCTGCTACAGCGCCTCCGTCGAGTTGCAGCGCGAATCGGCCGAGTTGGTGTTTTCCGGCAAACTGCCTGTGGAAAAGCTGATTTCGCACCGCCTCCCCCTGGATCAGATCAGGCGGGGGATTGACCTGGCGTTGCATCCGGACGCGAAATCGTTGAAAATTGTGGTTCTACCCCAAAGGACGTCGTAAGTGAAAACGCAGATGCTGGCCGCCGTTCTCTACGGCAAAGAAGACCTCCGCATCGAACCGGTGGCCGTTCCTGAAATTGGAGACGGAGATCTACTGGTCCGGGTTCAGGCCGCGCTGACCTGCGGCACTGACGTCAAAGTGTTTCGGCGAGGCTATCATGCCCGCATGATCGTGCCGCCCGCGCTATTTGGGCACGAGCTGGCCGGCGATGTGGTCGCCGCCGGCCCCGGCGTCACTCGGTTCCGCGTCGGCCAGAGAATCGTGGCCGCCAACTCGGCGCCCTGCGGGCAGTGTTACTATTGCCTGCGCGGGGCCGAAAACCTCTGTGAGATCCTCCTTTTTAACAACGGCGCTTACGCCGAATACATCCGGATTCCGCAGCGGATCGTCGAGAAAAACACCCACGAAATCCCTCCGCACGTCACCTATCAGGATGCCGCGCTGGTCGAGCCGCTGGCGTGTGTAATCCGGGGCCTCGAGGAGACGCAGGTCCGCCCGGGCGATTCTCTCGTAGTCATCGGCCTAGGCCCCATCGGCCTTATGTTCGTCCGCCTGGCTTACCTCCACGGCGCTCGCGTCATCGCCATCGGCAGGCGGCCGACGCAGTTGGAGCGGGCCGCCCGCATGGGCGCCGCCGAGCTGTTGATTAGCGACAGCCAGTCGAATCTCGAGGCTGACGTACGCCGCCTCACCGGCGGCCGGGGCGCCGACATCGTCATCGAGGCTGTCGGCCTGCCGGAGGCTTGGGAGGCCGCGGTCACCCTGGTTCGCCGCGGCGGCACGGTGAACTTCTTCGGCGGCTGTCCGAACGGCAGCCGCATCGAGCTTGATACCGCGCTGTTGCACTACTCGGAAATCACCTGCAAGGCGAGCTTTCACCACACTCCGGCGCATATCGAGAAGGCTCTCGCCTGCGTCTCCCGCGGCGAGATCACGGCGCGGGATTTCGTCAATGGCGTCGAACCCCTGGGAAACCTGTTGGAGGTGATGCGCCATCTGATGAGCCATAACGGTCATATGAAGACCGCGATCATCCCTTAGTTGACTCGGGCCGCTCCCCGTGCCACACCACTTCCTGGCCCCGAAGGAATTCGTCAGCACGCCCGCCGCCTCCGAGCGATCCTACCGTTTGGAGGAAGCCCTCGCCTACACCCGGTGGCTGGCCACCACCCATTACGAGAACTTCCACCTGGTTACTTTTCTGTTGCCCGCGCGGCTCCACCAGGATTTCTACAACCTCTATGCCTACTGCCGTTGGGCTGACGATCTCGGTGATGAAATGGACAGCCCCCAGGAAAGCCTCCGGCTGCTGGAATGGTGGCGAAGCCAGCTCGATGCGCTCTATGAGGGCCGGGCCGAACATCCGGTTTTCATCGCCCTCCGCCAGACCGTCGCCCGTCATCGGCTGCCAAAAGAGCCGTTTGCCGACCTTCTCCGCGCCTTCATCCAGGACCAGACCGTCTCGCGCTATCGTGACTTCGAGTCGCTGTTTGCCTACTGCCGCTGTTCCGCCAACCCGGTCGGCAGGCTCGTGCTCCAGTTGTGCGGCTATTCCGACAGCGAGCGGCTGGCGCTCTCTGATGCCACATGCACGGCGCTCCAGTTGGCGAACTTCTGGCAGGACGTCGCCGCCGACTGGCGCAAGGGACGCGTCTACATCCCTCTGGAGCTGTTGGAGCGCCACGGCGGCTCGGTCGACGACATCCGCGATGCCCGCCCCACACCGGGCTTCCGGGCGGCCGTCCGGGAGGCCGTTGGAGTAACCCGGGAGCTCTTCCTCAAAGGCCTCCCGCTGGCCCGGATGGTGGACCGCCGGCTGGCGCTTGACATCGAACTGTTCAGCCGCGGCGGAATGCGCGTGCTCGACAGGATCGAACGCCAGGGCTACGACGTCCTCTCCCGACGGCCGTCAATCTCCCGGGTCGAGCGGGCAGCCCTGCTGCTCGGCGGCTTGGCGAGAGTCGCCCTGCGAACAGCGGCATGAGCGTATCGCTGGAGAGCTCGTTCGCATACTGCCGCAGAATCGCCCGCGCCCGCGCCCGCAACTTTTACTACTCCTTCCTCCTGTTAGACCGGCAGCGGCGCGACGCCATGTGCGCGCTGTACACCTTTAACCGCGTCTGCGATGATCTCAGCGACGAGCCGGGGTCGTCCGGTCCCACCGCCCGGGCCCATTTGTTGGAGCAGTGGCGCGCCGAAATGGAGTCCGTACTCGACGGCGGGCCCGGAACGCATCCTTGCTGGCCGGCTTTTCGGGACACCGTAATCCGATACGGCATCCCCCGGCGGTACTTCCACGAAATGATCGATGGAGTCCAGTCGGATCTCGTGCCGGTGCGGATTCGGAGCTTCGATGACCTGTACCGCTACTGTTACCGCGTCGCCTCCGTTGTCGGGCTGTCAGTGCTGTACGTGTTCGGGTTTGAATCCGACCAGGCCCCGCCGCTGGCTGAGAAATGCGGCGTCGCTTTTCAGTTGACGAACATCCTTCGAGACGTGCGGGAGGATGCCTTGGCCGGCCGGGTCTATCTGCCCGCCGAAGACCTGGTGCGATTCGGTGTTGACGATGAGCTGTTGCGGCGGGGAGAGGCCACGGCCGGCTTTATCGAGCTGATGCGATTTGAAGCCCGCCGCGCGCGTCGCTATTACGAGGAATCAGCGCCTTTGATTGGACTGGTGGCGCCGGCCAGCCGAAAGGCTTTGTGGGCGCTGATCCACATATACTCTCGGCTGTTGGAGCGCATCGAAGCCTCGGGCTACGATGTCCTCCGGCGCCGCATTCGCGTGCCCGCCTGGGAAAAGTGCGCCATCTTGGCCCGCGGCCTCGCCGGCGCCGTTCCTCAGACCCGCGCCGTCTGAACGGGCTCCGCCTTCCAGTTCAAGCGGTTGAGGAAATGCGTGTCCAGCCGGCCCGCCACAAAATCCGGGTGAGCAAGGATTTTCTGGTGCAGCGGGATCGAGGTATGAATCCCTTCGATCACGAACATTTCCAGCGCCCGCCGCATCCGCGCTATCGCCTCGGCCCGGTCCCGCCCGTGGGTGATCAATTTGGCGACCAGTGAGTCATAGTACGGCGGGATCACCCCATCCTGGTAAGCGGCCGTGTCCACGCGGACCCCGATGCCGCCCGGTATGTTCAGGCCTGTAATCCGGCCCGGTGACGGGACAAACGTTTCCGGATGTTCCGCGTTGATCCGGCACTCGATGGCATGGCCGGTCATCCGGACGGGTTCCGGCGCCACCTCCTCGATCCGGCCGCCGGCCGCGAGGATGAGCTGTCCCTTAACCAGATCCACGCCGGTTACGAACTCCGTCACCGGGTGCTCGACCTGTATCCGGGCGTTCACTTCAATGAAAAACAGGTTGCCCTCGCGGTCCATCAGAAACTCTACCGTGCCCGCGTTCGTGTAGCCGACCGCCGCCAAGGCCGCCGCCAGTCGCTCGGAGACCGACCGGCGGAGCTCCGCCGTCATGCACGGCGAAGGAGCCTCCTCCACCAGCTTCTGGTGCCGGCGCTGAATCGAGCACTCGCGCTCTCCCAGCACAGCCACTCTGCCGTCGGCGTCCCCTAGTACCTGGAACTCGATGTGGCGCGGCGCAATGATGAACTTCTCCAGGTACAGATCGGGGCACGAGAACGCGGCTTCGGCTTCCTGTTGCGCCTGTTGGAAAAGGCCCGGCAGCTCCTCGGGAGTCTGCACCACCCTCATGCCGCGCCCGCCGCCCCCCGCGGCGGCTTTCAGCAGCACGGGGTAGCCGATCTGGCGGGCAGTCTCCAAGGCTTCGGCGGCGCTTCCGAGGATGCCCTGCGAACCCGGAAGAATCGGCACGCCGTGCTTTTCCATCGCCTCTCGCGCCCTCTGCTTGGAGCCCATCAGGCGGGTCACCTCCGGCCTCGGGCCGATGAAGCACAACCCCGAAGCCTCGCATACCTCGGCAAACTCCGCGCTCTCACTCAGGAAACCGTAGCCCGGATGAACGGCGTCGGCGTTGGTGATCTCCGCCGCGCTGATGATCGAGGGGATGTCGAGGTAGCTCCGGCTGCTCTTGGCCGGCCCGATGCAGATTGCCTCGTCAGCAAAACGGACATGCAGACTGTTGCGGTCGGCCTCCGAGTATACCGCCACGGTGCTGATCCCGAGCTCCTTACAGGCGCAGATCACCCGCAGCGCGATCTCTCCTCGATTGGCAATCAGCACCTTCCGGAACATGGCCCCTGGTGAACGTGCCGCCCGTCAGTCCGGACGTATGGCGAAGAGCGCTTCGCCGTACTCCACGGGGCGCCCGTTCTCAACGAGCTTGCCGGCGATCGTCCCCGCCAGCTCGCACTCGATCTCGTTCATCAGCTTCATCGACTCGATAATGCAGAGCACTTGTCCCGGCGTCACACGCTCGCCCACCCGCACAAACGGCGGCGCATCCGGCGCCGGCGCCTCGTAAAATGTGCCCACGATCGGCGACTTGACGTAGTGCAGGGAGTGGTCTTCTTCCTCGGCCGGCGCCTCACGAACCGCACTGGCCGCGGGATTCGCCACACCCGAAACCACCGGCGAAGAGGACGGCCCCGCCACCACAATCTCTTGGCTCCCCACACCGGCGTTGCGCCGGATGCGTACCGTGTTCTCGCCCCGGGTCACCTCCAGCTCGGCGACGCCGCTGTCAAGTACGAGCTGAACTAATTCGCGGATCTCTTGCAGTGTCATATGAGCTAGTTCCCGTGAACCGCCCCAGAGGGTCAGATCACGAGCAACTCCTTCGGAACCGCCGTGAGCACCTCGCCACCATTGCGGGTTACGACCACAGCGTCCTCGATTCGAATTCCGCCGAAACCTTCCATATATACGCCAGGTTCGATCGTGACCACCATCCCCGCCTGCAACCGCGTCTGCTCCCCCTTACCCAGCCTCGGCGTCTCGTGAACCTCCAGGCCCAGGCCGTGGCCCGTCGAGTGCGCGAACCGCCGGGCCAGTCCGTGCTGCCGGAGCACGCGGCGGCTTCTCGCATCCACGGCTGAGGCGCTGACCCCCTCTCGGATGGCATCGACCGCCGCCGCTTGGGCCTCAACCACCGCTGCGTGGAGCTCCCGGAGGGACCGGGCTGGGATTCCCAGGTGAGCCATCCGCGTCATATCGCTCACGTACCCGCGACGGCGAGCGCCCATATCAATCAATACTAGCTCATTCGCCTGCAACGGCTTCTCGGTGGGCTCGGCGTGTGGCAGCGCGGAGCGCACCCCGGAAGCCACAATCGTATCAAACGCCGGTCTGTCGGCGCCCAATCTCCGCATTTCGTGGTCAATCTCGGCCGCCAATTCCAATTCCCGCAGCCCAGGGCGGATCCGCCGGAGCACCCGGCTGAATGCTTGTTCGCCCAGTCTCACCGCCGAGCGGATCAACTCGATTTCGGCCGCGGACTTGATTGCCCGCAGTTGCTCCACCAACTCGGCTGTCGCGACCAGTTGCACACCCGCCGGAAGCCGTTCGCTCAGCCGGCCGTACACCGAATATGGCAGGCTCGATTCGAACCCCAAGTTTTTCAATCGATTGCGGCGAATCTCCCGGCCTGCCGCCTCCACCAACTGCCCCTTGCAAATCCTCACCGCACAGTCGGTCTGCGCCCGCGCCTGGATCTCGTAACGCGGGTCCGTCAGAAGAATCGCTCTGTGCGGGCTTACTAGCAGCCATCCGTTCGAGCCCGTGAACCCGGACAGGTATCGGACATTCGCGGGCGCCGAAACGAGCAGCGCCTCCAGCTTTCGCTCGGCCAGAAGCTCACCGAGCCGCGCGCGCCGAGCCTGGTATTCCGATGAGTCCATGCGGTTAGAGGATGCAATTGGCCGAGCGAAGCACTCTTGCAAAGGATTGTATCATCCAGAGCAGACATGGTTTGCCGGAACGGTCGCGTGTTGCGTCGCGAACTGCTTGCGAGCGCCAGCCCGGAAGACGCCGCCGGCAATCTCAGTGATCTCGCGCGGATTAACCGCATTTTTGGACCCCACCGCATCCTCCGGACTCTGCTCAAGGAACTTGTGACGAATCCGGAGCCATTGTCGCTGCTCGATGTCGGCGCGGCCTCCGGCGACCTCGGCGCCTGTGTCCGCCGGTATTTCCACAATGTGGAGGTCACCTCAACCGACCGGAAGCCGGCGCACTTGGCCGTTGCCGCCGACCCCCGCATCGTGGCCGACGCCTTTTGGCTGCCCTTGCACGAACGCAGCTTCGATTTGGTCCTTTGTTCGCTCCTGCTGCACGAATACCCGGACCCCTTAGTCAGAGACTTGCTTGCGCGCCTGTACGCCATCGCCAGGCGCGCTCTGATTGCGCTGGACCTTTACCGCCACCCCTTGGCGTACTACTTCCTGCCCGCGACGCGCTGGGTTTTTCGGTGGAATCGGCTCACGCTGGCGGACGGCCCGGCGTCGGTCGAAGCCTCATTCCACCCCGGTGAGCTGGCGCAGTTGGCATCTGCGGCCGGGCTCGAAAAGGCGGTGATCCGCTGCCACTGGCCTTGGTTCCGGCTGTCGCTGGTTGCGAGGCGGGATGGGAACTAGAGTAGTAAAAATCATCGGAGGAGGGCCGGCGGGCGCGGCCGCCGCCCTTGCCGTCTCGGCCGGCGATGCGATCGCACTGCTGTTCGAAAAGTCGCCCGGC
>FWPU01004392.1_pt1 | contig 26190 bp, 19 predicted proteins | sample 2228361 | NCBI WGS metagenome assembly FWPU01 (sample SAMEA103939777, study PRJEB20133) | metagenome | reverse complement strand
ATCCACATCACCTTCCAGGTGGTTAGCTTCAAAAAAGCTCCCGGATTCATCCCGCTTCGTACTGCGTAAGTGGGCAAAATTAATCCGTTTAGAAAGACGTGAGGCCATTGCCGCTAAATCATTATCCTTACGCACGCCTAATGAACCTGTACAAAAGCAAATTCCGTTGGCTGGCGAATCGTACACATCCAGTAACAGGTTTATATCTGCTTCGGTGCTTACGATGCGCGGTAAGCCTAAGATCGGGAAGGGGGGGTCATCAGGGTGAATGGCTAGTTGAAGGCCAGCTTCGTCTGCCACGGGCGCAACTATTGAAATAAATTCGCAAAGTGCGCTACGCAAAGCTTTTTCAGTAACGTTCCGGTAATCCTCTAAAGCTTGTTTAAATTTTCTAAGGGTATAACCTTTTCCCGCACCCGGTAAACCAGCTAGGATATTTTTTTGAAGGATTTTTAAATCTGTTTCAGATGCAGAAGTGAAATAAGCAAAAGCCTTGTCGTATATTTCCGTGGTATAGTCCAGTTCGGCATTTTTTCGTTTAAGAATAAATAAGTCAAAAGCTGCGAATTGAACCTTGTTGAAACTTAGCGCTTTAGAACCATCTGCTGTTATGTAAGAAAGATCCGTACGTGTCCAATCTAACACTGGCATGAAATTATAGCATACGGTGGTAATGCCGCAGGCGCTTAGGTTGCGCAATGTCTGGTTATAGTTATCTATATATTTTCTATAGCCTTGCTTTTGTAGCTTGATGTATTCATGCACGGGTACACTTTCAACAACACTCCAGGTTAATCCATGCTTTTCAATTTCATGTTTTCGGTCAAGAATTTCATTAACAGGCCAAATCTCCCCAATTGGAATATGATGAAGAGCAGTAACAATTCCGGTAGCACCCGTTTGTTTAATGTCTATCAAGCTTATCGGATCGGCTGGGCCAAACCACCGCCAAGTCTGCTCCAATTTTTTCATAATAACATGAGGTAAAAAAGCAATCCCGTGTGAAAACGGGATTGCTTGAACTAAATCATTTAGAAAAAAAACTTAATTTCTTATAGTACCGTCTGCATTTTTAGCCCAACCTCCCGTAGTCCAATCGGTGGCGCCAATTGCACCCACGTATTGAAATGCTTGAAATGAGAAATTACTATCGTTTAATGTGGTTGGGTTAAAGGTGGAGCTTTGCACTGCATTAGGTGTGAAGTCGTTTACTCCAATTCCGGCAATGGTTGTTGTTGATGGATTTATGTTATTGTTATACACAGGAGCGGCAAATTGGACTGCATTTTCGCGTAGAGCAGTTGAGTTACCAAGTTCTGGAATGCCAGAAGCGTCAACTCCACTAATTTTAAATAGGTACGAATGTTCTACCCGCGAGTTTGGATCATTATTGCTAAACCGTAGTCCGTCTTCCGGGAACTCAGCAACAATTGTATTATAAATCAAAATTCTTCCATTTCTTGACTCAGATCGCATCGCATCAGCTGTAGAGGGACTGCCACCAGCGGTAAAAGCAGCACCCGGGCCTAGTAAAGTTACATTGGCAGCCGTTAATGTATTTCCGTTGAAACCTGTGGGTGGATTACTCATCAGTATATCGCGAGAGTCCTTATTCACTGTCGAATTATGGGAAATAAAACGCTGCAAGTATAAGTTAGTATGAATAACATCGCCAGCAGCAGCACTTCCAGTATGGCGAATGTTTAGATTTGATTTTAAGTTCTCTGTGGAAATACAGTTGGTTAAGGCTATCGTTGATCCTTCAATTCTAAATCCTTCTCCTAGACTTTTATAAACCTGTACATAGTCGATTTTTGTTGAAATGCCGGCATTGATTATAGTCAGAGCACCTTTGTCGGAGGTAGGTGTGTCCTCATCACCACCACCATACTCAATGCGAACATATTTTAATGAACCAGCATTATGATTGGTTGCCAATGGATCACCTTTTATAACAAGGCCTCGCCACATGCCAGGCAGTGGATTGCTTGAATTTACCGTAAATACGATGGGTTTTTGAGCCTCACCCTCTGCAATAATTTTTCCAGTAGGCTCAATTCGTAGGGCTATTAATGTTTTGGTAGCATCTTGAATTGGCTTGCCATCATCGACTGCTTGAACTATTGTGCCGGGTTCAATAGTTAGCGTGGCATTCTCGACTTTTATTGTGTTATTTAAAACATAAATATTTCCCTCTTCCCATGTAGTATTGGTGGTTATATCTTGTGTAACCTGAATAGTAGATCCGATTACGGTTATTGAAAACGTTGCCACAGCCGTTCTATTCTTTTGGTCTTCAAGAACAAAATTGATTTCGAGAACCCCTAATTCGGCAGTTGCCGGTACAGTAAAGTCATATGCTAGTTCTTGAGTGATTTGGCCAACATTTACACCGCTTACGCTGTTTCCGTTAGCTGTTAATGATTTAATTTTTCCTTGTGCGGTAAGGTTAAGATTAATGGTAACAACTTGACCGCGCTCTGCATTTGCTGTGTTTCCACCCGTGAAAGTAATTGTGGGCGGAAGGGTTTCAGGTTCTTCATCATCGCTGCAGGCATAAAATCCAACAACAAGCATGATTAAAACCCATAGATTCATTAAATTTTTCAGTGAGTTCATAAGCATTGATTTTTAATTAATAGACGAAATAATTCAAAGCCACCCTTACTCTTCGGGATATTTGGGCAATAAGAATATCCTGTAATTCCCTGAAACTGATTTATTACGACCTTCTATAATGGTTTCATCGGATTTATAAAACACGAGTTCCATGTTTAAGCCTTGGGAGTTTAAGTTCAATTGCATATCGATACCCGATAACCGAATTGCAGTGAAAGATTCATTAGTGAACTGCCAGGCTCCACTATTTCCAAAAAGATCTCCTCCATTAAGGGCTGTCCATGTGTTATTCTGTTCAAATCGCAATTCAAGGTTTTGGTACCCAAAATCGGTAATGTCTACACCATCTAATAGTATACTACCGGTAACCCAAGTTTTACAGAGAAGAATAGTAGCTTTTTCTTCGTCTGTTAGCGATGAATTATCATCAGAGCAAGAAGTCAAGGATAGCAAGAAGCATACTAAAATCGGAATAAATAAGTTTGTTGGTTTCATTGCTTAATCAATTTCCGTGAAATAACGTGATTGTTTGTTAGCGTAAACTTCAGTATCAATGTACCTGGCATAAAATTTCTTATATCCAATACATTAACTCCACTTGTTAAGTTTGTTGAAAATAATTCAACTCCACCTAAATTCAGAATTTGCACTGAAAGGAGAGTACTTTGTGTATTATTAATATAAATAAAATCGCAAGAGGGGTTGGGGAAGAAATGAATTTTTTCGTCTATGGGAGACTCAATGGCAGTGACAATAAAACTTGCCTTTGCGTTTTGAATTGCCTGTTGCAGCGCATCAAATGCAGCAGCGGTTTGTGCACGGTTGGTTACAGGGTTATCAGCAACTAATTGTGCAGAGGCGATTTCAGCTTGAAGTTGTGTAATAGCCGTTGGGTCTGCAGAGATGACTCCATAACTTTCAGTCAGTTCCTGCAAAAGGTTAGTAGCTTCTTTAATTAACTCTTGTAGGTTCCATAGGATTTCAAAACCCGTAAACCAACGCAAATCACCAAGTGGTTCACCAGTTGATGAGCCTGAGTAGGAGTTGGCTGAAGTATTATACGAAAAATTATGATACGCATCTGCATCCAACTGCCATGGAAAACTGGTGGCAGCTCCTGTCCAATCCCAATCCGGAACAGTCGATCCATCTCCTAATTCAGAATCAATAATAATGGCTGAAGGGTCTACTGGTCCGTTTGCGAAGGTAAGTGTTTCTTCGAGCAGTCCAATTGCGTTAGTTAAATATACTTCATTTGCCGGACTAACAAATGGGGGCCTGATTCGGGGTGTAGTTTGTTGAGAAGTAATAAAATCCCATGCATCAATTACATTTTGGGTATAGTAAATGTTATTGTAATTGAGGTTAACGGTAGGTGATGTCCCTGATAAATTAAACTCCAAGGAAACAATTTCTGAAGTAGGTGTATTGCCATAGAAACGAGGATTGACAATTATGTTGTTAGTGAAATAGAATTGATTAACACCACCAATGGAGGCAAGACGTTGACCAACGTTAACAAAGGTATTTTGGTTGAATTTTGCGAATGTTATATCTGCACCACCATCCCGCACAATACGCGAGGTAATGTTGTACCAAGTATTATTCTCAACAATAATGGAGTCAATTGGATTCCCTCTATCATCAATAACGCGTCCATTGTCTGGATTACTTGGTCTTCCCATCCGGCTTACGGTACAATTTCTCATATAAATTTTGCTGCCACCTGAATTAAGCCTTATAAATGTTTGCCCTGAGCGGTCAATTAAACAGTCAATAAATTCAAGCTTGGCATTAGGGGCATCCACGCTCACTACTCGCGCGATGTAAGTGTTAAATTCGTTTATATTAGTGATGAAAAGTGATTTCATTCTTAAATTATTAAACACCTTAAACGATTCCTCAACCTGAGTTGCACCTGTTAAAAACCCCATAATAATATATGGCCGAGGCCCATCTCCTTCCTCAGCTTCAATGTTCAAGTCAAATCCGCTAGCTACGATAGTACCACTTAAAACATAAACGCCACCTCGCTTTAGTATGTACACTGTATGCGGATCTTTTCGTTGTCCATTTGCAAGAGTATCATTGCGAATTGCCTCATTGAGTGTACCAAACCCTTGGGGTACGCGCACTTTTCGTTGTTGCCCGACAGCGGAAGAAAGGAGTGCAAAATGTATTATGAATATGATCGTTGGAGTTTTCATGTTCAATCAGAATTTGTACTGCACACCTAAGTCAGCTGTAAAACCAAAATATGATTGTTCTGTTGTTCGTGAGTTGTCACCAAGAAATGCCAACTCTGGCGTATTGGACATGTTGTTCCAATTTAAGTATATGCTAAAATTCTTCTTTATTTTCTGTTTTATGGCCATGTCAAAACGTGTATTTCCCCCAGTGAAGGCATCAAGCGCTGAAACTGGACCAATAGTGGCTAGTGTATTTCCCTGATGCACCATAGATATCCGAGCGGAAAAACCTTTGTACTCATATCCTATTGAAACATTGCTGATCAGGTTTGCTTGACGAGGCGCTCTGCCAGGTCTGAAATCATCCAACACAACAAAGGGAGTGAAAGGCGGTTCTGATAAACGCTGTGGAGTAGGAATAAAAGGATAGAAAGTCTCAGATCGTAATAGAGTCACATTCGCGGCTATAATGAAATTGGTAAATGGCTTGGGAAGAAACCTCAAATTGACTTGTAGATCAAATTCGCCACCAAAAATCTTAGTATCGCGTGTTGAGTTTACCGGACTTGATATCTCATACCCAACAAACGGATCATCAACCGGGAGAATTCGGGTAAATACCCGGTTGTAGTCAATATTGTTAAGCACCTTATAAAAACCACTAACTGATACCAGACCATACTTGTTGTAGGCTGAAAAAGTAAGATCGTAATTCCAAGCTGTGGTATGTAATAATTGTGGATCCGCCTGCCGAATAGTCTGTTCATTGTCATTAATTCTACGTAATGGAATTAAGTTGGTGAAATCGGGTCGTGAGAGGGTACGCGTTACGGCACCACGAACATCGAACCAGGTGTTAACTTTGTACTTGAAATGAACCATGGGTAAGAATTCGGTATAGGTTCTGCCGCCTATACTGTCTTTAGTCAAGCTCTCAAATGCTCCACCATCATCATAATCGAATCCTGATTCCATGAAATTGCCGCGGTAAGTAGTTTTCGTTTGTTCCACACGGACACCTGCTAAAATGGTTAATGAGGTAGATAGATTTAGTTCAGTCATGGCATAGCCTGAAGATATGGTTTCAGTGGATTGATAATCATCAATGTCAGCAAGAAAATCCTTAGCTAAGTAATTCAGCGAATTGAGATTTCTGATCAGCCCTGATGTGAGGCTACGATTTAATCCAGGTCCGTTGGTTTCGCCAGGCCCGGGGCCAAAGAAATAGTCACCACCAAGAAAATTACGTGCAAAGAATCCACTCAAAAAATTAGTCATGGCAATACCGCCATTGTTGGTAAGCTGATAAAGACCAGGGAAGTCATTAATAAAAAATGCCAGTTCACCTGACAACGGTGTGAAGTAATTACCAACTAACGAGTTTCGTTCACGAATTCTTTCGTTATCTCTGATTTTTAAACCTGTTTTAAAAAAACCATTAACTGATCCGATGTTTATCGGTATTTTCAAATCAGCTTGCAAGGAAACCATAATGTCATCAGTTTTATCATTATCCAGAAAAACCTGATTTAGAAAAGTTTCACTCACGTTATTTACAGCTAGTTTGGGGATACTATCGAGTGTTTGACCGGTTAGGTCAATACCCGTAGAATTGAATGCAGAAATTTCCCGAAAACGAGAAGTAAAACTTTCTGGTAGATCCTGAACACTTTTGGAATAACTTGCCGACCAGGATAATTCAACTCCTTTATTGAATTTATGTTCTCCACTTAAAGCCGTGCTGAATAGGCTAATACCAATAAGTCGATCCCGTATCTCGTATTCCTGCCGTTGTTCTGACCACCGATAGCGTCTTCTCCTGCGTACTTCGTCACGATCTGTGTAGCTGAATATGTTATCCCATACAATTGAGTGGTTTGGGTTAAAAGTAAAATCAGTTGTTAAATTTCCTCCATATCGTTTCCGTATCTCAATGATATCGGTTAGGTCAAGTTCGGATGGTTGAATAAGTTGTTGCCCAAAAACATCTTCACCAAGAAATTGGTAATCGCCCCGGAGTTGATCAGAACTACGGTTGGCTCGCTGATAATTTCCGGTTGCGTATACTCCGATTTTATTCTTTTTGAATCTCCTTCCATAGCTAATATCTGCCTTATACTGTCCAAATTCCTGTTGCTGGCTGTTGTATCCGGTTTGGAGATTAGCCCAAAGTTCAGGATCTTCTTCTGCTTTTTTAAATTTAAAATTCACTGTACCCCCAATAGCATCTCCATCTTGATCAGGACGAGCAGCCTTGTAGACTTCGATTCCAGATAACATCGAAGGAGATATCATGCTTAGGTCTACAGACCGATCATTCGCATCAGTAGAAGGAATCCGTTGACCATTTATGGATATGTTATTAAATCTTGGTGCCAGACCTCGAACCACAACTTTTTGACCTTCTCCGGCATCACGTTGAACATATACTCCTGAGATTCTTCCCACTGTTTCAGCCGCATTTTGATCGGGTAACTCACGGATGCGATCCTTGGAAACAACGTTTAATATAGTACTTGAATTAATCTGTTGATTGATAGCTCCAGCTTGACCTAACGCCTGAGAGGTTACAATTACCTCGTCCATTACGGTTGCATCCAATTCAAGCGAAACTTCAATATCGGTAAGTGTACCGGCTTCAATAACAACATCTATTAGAACACTTTTGTACCCGACATACCGAACTTCAAGTTTTACAGGCCCTGGCTTAATACCTAATAGGAGAAAATTACCGGCCACATCAGAAATTTCACCACGTGTCGTTCCAGAAATGCTTACAGTTGCACCAGGAAGGCCTTCGTTTGTTGTTTTATCATAAACCCTTCCCGATACCCCTCCTGTTTGCGCAAAAGCAAAGGCAGAATTCAAAAAAAAGATGACTAATAGTAATCGCATTAGCAAATTAGTCATGGGATTCAAAACATTTCTGTTGCAACAATTCATTTAATTTTATCGGATCGGACTTCCATAGATTCAATTCACATAATATTTTTTGAAGTTGACATAAATCATCAAGCAAGGACTTGTCATAAAATAACCAGTACTCAACCATCTCTTTTTCAGGAGGAGATAACTCATCGAACATCCATCGGCTTAGAATGTTCCAATCCACAGTAGGATTTGGTGTCATATAGGTTAAGACGATAACTCATAGTTAACCCCTGTATTGCTTGCTTGCTAAAATAGTTTCACGTAAATATTTCAGGGCCCGACCCATATGTGTTTCAACAGTTTTTTTAGAAATGTTCAGTTTTTCAGCTATTTCACGATACTTCAATCCGTGTTCACGATTTAATAAGAACACTTGCCGACATTGAGGTGGTAGATCGTGAATAGCGATTTGTATAGAGCTGGCTAATTGTTCGTTTTCAATTTTTTCTTCTGCATTTTCTTCTTCATAAGCCACATTGGAAGCATGAGATAAGTCAATATTTTTTTCACGTTTCAATTTGCGCAAGTAATCAAGCGCTTTATTTCGTACGGAAGTGAAAATGTAAGCTTTAAGCGAAGATTCAACATGAATATGTTTGCGGTTACGCCACAAGCTGCAGAATACATCACAGATAATCTCTTCAGCCAATTCCCGTGAATGTACAATAGGAATGCATAGGGCAAAAAGAGGACGATTCATCAAATTAAATAGTGTACCAAAAGCTTGTTGATCATCTTCATTAACAATTCGTTCAAACAATATTTCAAGGTGATTTGATTTCACTAGTGTTTGAGAAAGTTTTTCCATACCCGGTGTTTTTTATTTCAATCGTTTGTTATGAAGTTCTAGCGAATTTAGATTTTTTTTTAATAAAATACGCTAAGAAAATTTGACTTTTTGCTAAATATTTTTATGGGAACGTTCCCGGGAAGGTTCCCGATTATTTTGTACCTTTCGCTGAAGATTAGTTGTTGAATTCATTATGGGCCGTGTAACTATTATTGATATTGCGCGTATGTTGGGTGTTTCAAAGTCCACCGTATCGCGCGCTTTAGCTGGTCATAGTGATGTGAATTCGGAAACCAGAAGAAAAATTCTTCAACTAGCTCAAAAGCTCGACTATCAGCCCAACGTAGTTGCCTTGCACTTAAAGCAACAGCGTACTAATACCTTGGGCGTCATTATACCTGAAACAGTAAACCGATTTTTCGCAAAAGCAGTGGGTGGAATACAACAAGTTGCTAATCAAGCTGGCTACAATGTCATTATTTGCCAATCCAATGAATCATTAGCAACCGAAAAAATGAATCTTCGTACTTTGCTGACAAACCGTGTTGACGGGTTACTTGTTTCTGTTTCTGGAGAAACTGACCATTTCGAACATTTTGACATGGTTCTTAAGAAGGATATCCCGATTGTTTTTTTTGATCGTGTGGTAGAAAATATCAAGACATCAAAAGTGGTAAGTAATAATTACGAAATTTCAAAGGAAGCTACACTACATTTAGTTAAACAAGGCTGTAGACGGATTGCTATTATGGCGGGGCCACAGCATCTATACAACAGCCGAAACAGACTTAAGGGATATATGGATGCCCTTCATGAATCGGGCCTTGAATGCAATGAACGATACATCACGTACACCGATTTCAGGTTAAAAAAATTAGATGAATTAGCCCGGTACCTGGTCAGTATGAAAGAGAAACCGGATGCTATTTTTGCCATTAATGACATGGCTGCCTTGGAAATGATGCACGTGCTTAAGAATATGGGTTACCGAATTCCAGAAGATATAGCCGTTATGGGTTTCAACAACGAGGCTATCTGCAAATTCGTAGATCCGCCTTTGACCAGTATTGACCATCCAGCAGATGAGATCGGAGCTACCGCTGCAACTATATTGGTCAATCAATTAAAAACTGGTGATACATCAGTTATTGAACGTTGTATCAATAGTCGATTGATAATCAGGGGTTCAACGCACCGAATTAAAAACTAAAGTTCGTTTTGAACTTTTTCAAGTGCTGTAATCATACCAAATTGGTCGATCCAATACAGGTACAATGCTACTTTTTCCACCAACCGGTGAATATTGGTGAGGTCCTGGTTCCATAGTGTCTTATCCTGCAATACCGTTTCAGCTAACTGGCGAAACCCAGTCTCCGTAAAATTGGTGTTTTTCCATCTTTCCCGCATGAGTTTAATGACATATGGGTCATCTTTAAGCGGTATTTCCATTCCTTCTTTTATACCGCGGTACAAAAACAACAATGATGCCATAGCAAATGCAAGACCCCTACCTGAGAGTCCGTGAGTTTGCTCAAACAACTTTAAAGATGGGAGTAACCTTACCTTGAACTTGGAAAAACTGTAAAGTGTAATATCAATCAGTTGGTGGTTGATTGCCGGATTCAAAAAACGCTGGATCACTTCATTGCTATATTGTTTGTTGACTTTGTAATCACCGGGTATAAATGGAAGAATCTCTTTTTCTAAGGTGTTTCTAACGAAAGATCCGATAGTTTTGTGTTCCATTGCTTCTCTAACTGTTTCTACACCTGCCAAATATCCTATAGGAGCCATTATGGAATGCATTCCATTCAACATCCTAACTTTACGAATACGGTATGGCTCAAGGTCGTGGGTATAGATCACTTTTAAATCTGCCTTGTTAAGCGGAAATAGTTTTTGCACCCATAACGGAGCTTCGATTGCCCACAGGTGATAGGGTTCACACATAACCAAGGCATTGTCTTCATAACCAATATCGTCCCAAAACTGCTTCGGATTTTTTGGAATACCAGGCACGATGCGATCAACAAGTGTTTGGCAAAAATGGAGCTTGGTTTGGACGTACTGCTCGAACTCAGCTCCGAGGTGCCAGTGTGAGGCATAATTAATTACACACTGCTCTAAAACGCTGCCATTTTTTTCGATTAACTCGCAAGGTATTATAGCAAGCTGTTTTTCAGGGTAGGCTTGCATTCGCTTGAATAATACCTGTGTTAGTTTGCCTGGAAAAGTTTTTGCGACTTGCCTAATCGAAGCATCTGTTGAATCAAATGTGATCCCGGTTTCAGTTGTATTTGAAAGAATGATTTCAAGATGTGGGTTCAATGCTTCGCTCTCAAGAGCCGATAGGTCTTGCCCATTCACAATGCGCTGAACAACATCCACTTTATCAATTTGAGTGGTATCCAATCCATCTTGAAGTCCGCGGATGTAAACGGTATAGGATCCATTCTGTTTGATAAGCGTGTCCTGATTGGACATGGATTGAACCATGGTTACACCCATATTTAATCCAATTCGGTCATTAGCTTTTTGGATCATCCAATCAGCAAAACCACGCAGGAAATTGCCTGTGCCGAATTGCAATACCCTGACTGGATATTGTTTTTTGGGTAACACTGTGATCGGTTGGAGTTTCTTTACGACATCCATACTTCGGGAAAGACGTTTCCCTTATTTGAAACCCTTAGTTCATTCCTTATTCTTTTTGAATATGGCGAAAAAAGAAGCATAAGTGTACAGGAAAAAACGGACATTTAACGTCTTAATTAAAACAACCCCTTTATTTAGGCTATGAAGCGAAGAGAATTTTTTCTTAAATCAGTCATGACGGGTTTAGCCGCTTCGCTAATGCCAAATATGCTAATATCCCAATCGGCACCCTTGATTATCCAGTCCATCGAATTGTTGAAGTGGAGGGACAAGCATTTTGTAGTTGTCACCTCCGCTGATGGCATCAAAGGTATTACCCTCGCCAACACGCGCATCGACTATTTGTATGGTATTTTCAATGGATTGGTCAAACCGTTTTTCATCGGTAAAGATGCCCGTCAATTAGCGCAACTTATTGATGGCGTATATCGCGATGAGCGCAACTACAAATTCAGTGGCATGCCGTTTTGGAATTGTGTGGGCCATATTGAAGTAGCCATTTGGGACTTGCTCGGCAAAACGGACAACAAACCTGTTCATCAACTGCTTGGTAAACAACTTCGCACGGAAGTGCCTATGTATTTGTCGAGCTTAACGCGCGATAATGCTGCCGAAGAAGAGGTAGAGAAAATCAAAGATAAACTCTCGCAAAGCGGATGTAAAGCAGTAAAGATCAAAGTGGGTGGCCGGATGGGTACCGATGCCAAGGCAGAGCAGCGCAGCTATAAGATTGTGGAGTTGCTACGCAAGCATTCCGACACGCTCACTATCTATGCCGATGCCAACAGTTCGTTTGATGTGAAGCAGGGAATTGAAATGGGTAAATTTCTGGAATCGCAGGGCGTGGCCATTTTTGAAGAGCCCTGCCCCTGGGAAGATTTTGAGAGCAATAAGAAAGTAGCCGATGCTTTGAAAAAGGTGAAAGTGGCTGGTGGCGAACAAGACACGAGCTACCACCGCTTTGAATGGTATTGCCAAAACAATGGGTTGGATGTGTTGCAGCCCGATGTGTTTTACAACGGTGGTCTTTTGCGCGGCCTGGCCGTGAACAAGCTTTGCGAGCAACACAAAAAAGGATTTGCGCCCCACTCGCCCAAGTCCGATCCGCTCGAAGCGCCCTTCCTTCATCTCGCAGCCGTTAGTTCTGCGTTGTATGGCTTTCAGGAATTTCCATTGAATGCCGTAGGCCGCACGTTTGGTGATTGGTTTACTCCGCATTTTATTCCAAAGAACGGCAGTTTGCCGATTTCTAATCAACCCGGCCTCGGCATTGCGTATGATAACGCCATTTGGAGAGAAGCAATATTGATTGAATAATGCGCGCTACTTATATTTTTCTGCCTGAAGCGATGGCATTGTCATCGTGCTCAACAAAACAAACGGACGATACACGCCCTAACATTATCGTGGTTTTGGTGGACGATATGGGTTTTAGTGATATCGGGTGTTATGGGTGGTGCGCCACACCCGTTGGAAGTTGGTGAGTGAACCAAACAAGCCTTGGGAACTTTACGACATGCAGAACGATCTAGCGGAAATAAACAATCTTGCCGATAATCTGCCCGACACTGTAGCCTGGTTGGCGGGCGTGTATGATGCGTGGGCAGAACGTATGCAGGTGAAATCAAATGAAAACGAGAAATGATATGAGTCTGACGCGAAAAAAATTTATCCAAACAATCGGCCTCTCTTCGTTGGCGTTGAGTACAACACCACTACTGGCGCAGGAAAAACAATACAACAAGCCAGCAAAGTCCGGTGTAAAAATCATCGATGTAAAAGTGTATGCACCCGAGAACGCTACCTATGTGAAAATTGAAACCGATGCGGGCATCAGCGGTTGGGGCGAGGGAGATCATTTCAGTACGCCCATCGTGGCCAAAATTATTTTAGATATTCTTAAGCCACAGTTAATCGGGCAAGACCCCTTCGATAGCGAATACCTATGGACTCAAATGTTCTTCGAGGGCTTTGAAGGAGGAAACACGGGGTTTGTACCAGGTGCAGTAGCAGGAGTTGATAATGCACTGTGGGATTTGAAAGGTAGGTTACTCAACATGCCTGTTTCGAAATTGCTGGGCAGCAGCAAACTCGAAAAAGTTGCCGTTTATGGAAGCTATGGCCGCAAGAAAGGCAATGGCTTCAAAACCATTGATGAAATGGTGAAGGAAGGGATGAGGTTTGTCGAGCAAGGCTACAAGACCATCAAAACGCGCATGCAATTGTATGATCGTGGAAGAAATCCTGAAGATAATTATACGTATGAATGTGTGAAGGCCGTGCGCAAAGCGATTGGAGATGATGTTAATTTGTTTGTTGATTTCAATAATGGCTACACGGCAGGCAAGGCAATAGAATTGGGTTTACGTTTGTATGAGGAGTTTAATGTACAAGTGATTGAAGAGCCAGTGAGTAGTATGGACTATCACGGCTTGCGACAGGTGGTAGAGGCATTGCCATGTGATGTGAATGCAGGCGAACATGAATATAACAAGTGGCAGTTTCGCGATTTGATCACGATCGGTAATCCCGATTGCTTAAATCTGGACACTGCGAAGTGTGCAGGTATCACCGAATGCCGTAAAATTGCTGCCATGGGCCATGCATTTGAAAAAGAAGTAATGGTACACAACACCCGACCCACACTTGCAACTGCGGCAAGTTTAAATTTGTTAGCCTCCATTCCCAATGCGGCTAAAGTGCAGGAATTCTCCGGTATGCGCCCTGAACTAAACCTGTCAATTTTTTTTCATAACTCTCTTAGATTTGAGAATGGATTTTTATTTATCCCTACTGAACCGGGTCTTGGGCTTGAAGTGAATGAGAAAACCATGGAACGGTTTTTAGTAAAGTAATTACTTACAATTGACTTAAAAAATCAGCGAGCGATAAATCCTTAATTGCTACTATTTCTAAGCTTTGAGAGTTACTTAAAGGGCACACCTTATAATGTCAGGGAATACAATCATTTTTACGTCCATCTTAACATGAAGAAAATATTTTACTGCATACTAGTTAGTCTTTTAATTACAGAGGGCACTTCCCAAGATTTGAAATCTGGCGGCCTTCAGGGCGATCAGCCTCTTTTACTGACCCCTTCGCATGCAGAAAATAAAAGGATTGAAGGGCAATCCGTTTACAAGGTCGAGTACTTCGGGTTCAAGGAGACAGATCAAAGCTTTCAGTTTACACCAACCTTGCAAGATAACTGGAACTGGTTGGCGATTTTCAATGCCCCGCTAAAAGGCAAAAAGGTCAATACATTTTTCTATGACGGCTGGGTAGCTACAGACCAGCCCAAAACCATGAGCAACGGACGCAGGCGTAATTTTGATAAAGACATAACCAAACTCATTCGTTCCAATGCCTTCCATATCGGTTTTCAACGCAAACAGGCGGTGGAAAATGAAATCTTCTTGTTTGTGGTAAGTCCTGCAAAACAAAAAGTGATATTGGAATTGGATGAAGAAACTATTGGTATTAAACGCAGATTGACTTTTGAAATGGAAGCGCTTGAAGCGAAATTCGTGCACATTGTTATTCCACCAGAAGAGTACACCGTTGTCATGTGGAAACCCGAACAAACTCAACGTGAAGTTCGCGACATCAGCTTTGGGTGGAAGTTTTACAAAGGCGATTTGCCGAATGCCCAGGCTGTTAATTTTAATGACGATGCCTGGCAGTTAATCAATATCCCGCATACATGGAATGCTGAAGAGTTGTATGACTACCGGAACTACAAAGACACGATTGATGTAACACAAATGATTTACCGGGGTATCGGATGGTATCGTAAAGAGTTTGTGGTGGATGAGTCGTGGAAAGACAAATACATAAAAGTAAATTTTCTGGCTGTTAACCAGGTAGCGGAAGTTTACCTTAATGGCAATTATCTCGGTAAACACATAGGTGGCTACACCGAGTTTCACTTCGGGCAGCCATTTATGAAGTATGTTAGATTCGATAAGCCCAATGTACTGGCTGTTAAAGTTGATAACCGTTTTAGCTACGACATTCCGCCACACACAGCGGACTACAACATGCAGGGTGGCATCTACCGCGAAGTGCAACTGATTGCTACCGACCACGCGTTTGTAAAAGAAGCACGAATCTTTACACCCAATGTATCGCCCGAAGAGTCCACGGTGGAAGCCAACATCATGCTCTGCAACATGGCCGACAAGGATCGCACGGTGAAACTCATTACCAACGTCATCTCGCCTTACAATGAAATTATCGCCTCTGATGTGCGTACTGTAACCATCAAGGCGGGGGAGAAGCCTGTTTCGAAAATCAATTTCACGATCAAGAACCCATTACTTTGGTCGCCCGATTACCCGAACCTCTACCGGGTTTCGGCAGCCATCTATGAGCCGAGCGATTGGCAACGCAACGGAGACTGCATCGACCAGCAGTTCTATCCACTTGGCTTTCGCACGGTTTCATTCGATGCAAGCAAGGGTGTAACGCTCAACGGCAAACCGATAAAACTAAAAGGCGTGAACGTTCACCAGGACTTCATGCATAAAGGCTGGGCCGTTGATTTGGCACAGAAGCGCAAGGACTTCATCCTGATTAAAAATATGGGTGCCAACTTCGTGAGGCTGTCTCATTATCCCCACCATCCGTATGTCATGCATTTGGCCGATAGCCTCGGACTGATGTTATGGTCGGAAATACCGGTAGTGAATACCATCGGCCGCGACAAGTTTATTGAGAATGCCGTGAACATGATGGAAGAGCTCATTGCACGCGATATGAACCACCCAAGTATCATCATGTGGGGTGTAGGCAATGAATATTACCGTAATTTCTTTACCAAAGAAGATGCCGAGTACGCATTGAAGGTTACGCAGGCTGTTGCTAAGAAAGCTAAGGAAATGGATCCATACCGCCCCACCGTACAAGCGCAAAACGATTTGATTGATGAACGCATTATGCCACTTACCGATATCCAGGGACGTAACCGCTACTTCGGTTGGTACGAAAAAACATATAATGACTTCGATCACGAAATGAAAGAAGAGCATAAAAAGCACCCCGAGTGGAAATTACTGGTTAGCGAGTATGGTGCTGAAGGTAAGTACGGTTATCATTTGAACGAACCTGCCTTGTTCGACCACAGCGAATCCTACCAAGTAAATTTTCACAAAGCCTATTGGTCTTCCATCCGTGACAATGATTTCATCCTGGGTGGAATCATCTGGAATATGTTTGACTTCGCATCGTTCGCCAAGGTGGGTAACATTCCGCACGTCAATCAAAAAGGCATGATGACGTACGATCGCAGACCAAAGTCAGTTTATTATTATTATCAAAGTGAGTGGACTACCGAGCCGATGATTTACATCTACTCTCACACCTGGACACACCGTTATGGCAAGCCAGGCGAAAAACAACCGGTGGAAATTTTCAGTAACTGCGAAACTGTGGAATTGTTTGTGAATGGAGTTTCGCAGGGAAAACGGTCAAAGACCAACGGCTACATATGGCAGGTTGATCTTTTGCAGGGCATGAACGATTTGAAAGCTATTGGTACTAAAGAAGGCGAAACCGTAAAGACTCACATGCAGGTGCACTTCCGGCATGGGTCAGACAAACCACAGGTTAAAACCACTGGCCGGGGTGACGGCTGAAACAACACACTTTATCCTGGCATTATATTCGATGAGTAAATGGATGCGTACCCTCTATGTGCAGGTAATTATTGCAATTATCCTGGGCTGCCTTGTAGGTTATTTTTTCCCGGGCTTTTCGTCCAACGCCAAACTTATCAGCAACATGTTCATCAACCTCATCAAGATGCTGATTGCGCCCATCACTTTCGTTACCGTGGTACTGGGTATTGCAGGCGTGGGAAACATTAAAAAGGTAGGCCGTGTGGGGGGGATTGCCATTTTTTATTTTGAGGTCGTCAGTACTATTGCGTTACTTATCGGCCTTTTTGTCGCAAATTGGATACAGCCAGGTAAAGGTGTGCAGGCAGATGCCTTAAAGACAGAACAAGAAGAATATCAACGGAGGGTGGTGTTAGGCACGTTTGAACAAGATTAACGTATAAAAGTAACTATCTTATTGCCTTAATGATCATGTTGCTGTTAAGGGAAAAATGAAAACTGCAAAGCACAACCAAGACAAGCATTCAAGTTAAATAACTGAGGTAACCAATGAAATTTTGATCATGAATTAAATTTGATTAATCTAAAAAAAATTGGCCTTTTACTCATTGATTCTGTTAATCGCAACCATTGCGTTTATAATCCTTTCAAGCAGTTATTGGAAGTGGCACCCATTTACTAGTTTAATTTCAGCATCTCTAATTTTTGGTATTTTTTCTGGCATTGCGCCTGTTGAGGTTATATCTCATATGTTAACAGGTTTTGGTTCGTTAGTCGGTACCATTGGACTGATTGTGGTTTTGGGAAGTATACTGGGTGTAACTCTTGAAAAGTCAGGATATGTTACTCATATAGGCGATTGGTTTGTACGCCACAATCGCATAAATCCTTCATTAGGAATGGCTCTTCTCGGAATGGTGCTAGGAATACCTGTTTTTTGTGATTCGGGATTTATCATTCTGGTTAACTTAGCCAGGTCTGTTTCAATTTCATCAGGCTCTCCATTTGCCTCTGTCAGTTTAGGGCTTTCAGGAGGTCTCTACACAACACACACGTTAGTTCCCCCAACCCCCGGTCCTATAGCCGCAGCTGGAAATCTTGGGGTGGAGCAATCACTTGGTATTATTATTCTGCTGGGCATAATCGTATCTGTCCCTGTAGTCTTGGTAGTTTACTTCTATGCGAAATACATTGGCAGTCGTTTACCATTAAACTACACTGAACAAACCATTGAGCCTGTTGTTGATTCGGCAAAACTAGGCCGAGCCATCGCATTAATATTGACCCCTGTATTGCTCATTGCAGTTTCTTCAGTATTTACTCTTCTTTTTAAACATGATGTGCCCTGGATACATGCCGTGCGCTTTATTGGTCATCCTTCAATTGCTTTGCTAATTACTCTTTCTTTGGCTTATTGTTTCTTTAGGAGAGAACAATTTCATGCATGGACAACAACAGGAATTTACCGGGCGGGCCCAGTGCTTATTTTAACTGGCTGTGGTGGAGCGTTAGGAGCCGTGTTGAAGGCAAGTCCCGTGGCGACTATGATCAGTACATGGGTGCAGGATCAAACACTTACGGGTATGGGATTTTTATTGACCGGATTTTTTATCAGTGCACTTTTTAAAACCGCACAGGGGTCAAGCACCAGCGCAATTGTGGTGGTAAGTGCGCTAACGGCTCCGCTCACGTTACAGGCTGGATTTAGTAGTCCTGTTGAATTATCCTTGTTGGTGCTGGCTATAGGTGCTGGTGCAATGACTGTCTCGCATGCAAACGATTCCTACTTTTGGGTAGTATCACAGTTTAGTGGATTTAATTTGCGGTCGGCCTATATGGGTATTACCATTATGTCTTTGCTGCAGGGGATTACGGCTTTTTGTGTAGTGCTGTTGCTTTATGTAATACTGGTATGAATATCCTCATTGCCCCTGATAAGTTTAAAGGAACCCTTAGCGCTTCCCAGGTCTGTGATTCCATTGAACAAGGCCTATTGCGCAGTGGATTAAATGCTGCTATCCGTAAATTTCCATTAGCCGATGGGGGTGAAGGCACACTTGATATTTTTCTTCAACATAAAAAGGGTCGGTTGATTGAAATCGATGTTCATGATCCATTGATGCGAAAAATAAAAGCAGGTTATGGTCTTTCAGGTGATGGTACGGTAGCATTTATTGAAATGGCAAACGCAAGTGGCCTTGCTTTGCTTAAGGCTGAAGAGAGAAATCCATTGCGCACAACAACGTTTGGTACAGGTGAAATGATAAAAAATGCGTTGGAGCGAGGTGCTGAGCATGTTATTCTTGGTGTGGGTGGAAGCGCAACCAACGATGCTGCATTGGGCGCATTGGTGGCGCTGGGAGCCAGCGTAACGGACGATAAAGGTGACATGATTTTTCCGGTTGGAGAAGCGCTGGGAAATATTGCATCCATAGAACTGCACAATGCCGTAAATTTGCTTCAAGGGAAAACAATCACGGCAATATGCGATGTTTCCAATCCTTTTTATGGTGAGCAGGGCGCTGCAAAAGTTTATGCACCACAAAAAGGTGCGGATTCTGAAGCAGTTGAAATTTTGGATAAGGGATTGCGACACCTGGCCGAGCTAATTGGTCGTAAATGTGCCATCGATTTGCAGACCATTCCAGGCGCTGGTGCCGGAGGTGGATTTGCCGGTGGTGTTTATACGTTCTTAGGCGCAAGGTTGAAACGAGGTGTAGAGGTTGTATTTGACATGTCCGGCTTTAAGAATGCTGCCGCGTGGTCGGATGTGATCATAACCGGAGAAGGGAAGCTTGATGCGCAAACACTAAACGGTAAGGTAGTACAAGGAGTGGTTGATGAGGCAAACAGGTTGAAGAAGCCCGTATGGGTGGTTTGCGGACAGAACGTATTGGGCAAACCCGAACAGGCGCGGCTTTCAGTCACCAACGTGCTATCACTTACAGAATGGGCTGATCTTGCGTCAGCCCTTGCGAATCCCGCTGCCGTGCTGGAGGATATGACATTTAAATCCATCGCCACAGCGCTTAAAAGCAGCATTTGAAATTTCTTACACTGGGGTAACATGGCGACTTGAATTTTTTAATAAATTTAAAGAATGCTGAGGCTTTTCTGTAATTGGTTTTTTCTGCTGATCGTTTCGTACTGTTCTGTTGCTGCTCAACCTTTAGAACAGCAAATCGACAGCTTGCAGCAAGCGCTTCGCACGGCAAACGACACTACCCAAATTTTAATTCTTCTTGAGATCAGCAAACGCAAAGCAATAAAAGAGCTGGATGAAGCTGTTAAATTGGCGAATCAAGCGCTGGGTCGTTCTCACCAGTCCAACTATGTGCACGGTAAAGTGGCATCTTACTGCCTCTTAATTGACTTTAACCTCATTTTACTGAATGATTTCAGCAAGGCTAAAGCTTATCTTGACTCCGCTTTCTTGCAAGAGGAAGTTGTACATGCTCATAATAAACGGCTTATTTACAATGCAGCTGGATTGTATTACACATCTCTCGGCAAAATGGACGAGAGCTATTATTGGTTTTTGAAGTCCCTGCGACTTACCAGGGACTTGGAGGATGAAACCGCAACGATTACCTACAAAATGCTGGGGTATAATTCCAACATGTTAGGCAAGTATGAAGATGCCAAACACTATTTTAAATTATGCATTCGCCTCGCTGAGAAAATCGGACGAAAGAGCCTGGTAGGGGCATCACTGACCAATCTGGCTACAGTCTATGGTCATTTGGAAAAATATGACTCTGCCTTGTTTTACTTGCGCCAGCTTTATGCTTTTGAACTGAAGTATGGAAACCCCAACGACAATGTATTGCTGTTGTCTAATCTCGGTACAGCTCATTTTGAATTAAATTCAACTGATTCTGCATTTTACTTTTTTCACAAGTCATTGCAAGCTGCACACCGGGTTAATCTCCGCGAAGGATTTGACGGCATTTACTCAAGCCTTGCGGCCTACCACCAAAATAACTTCCCTGACAGCGCCATATACTATGCCCGAAAGGCTCTCGCCATACCAGGTGACATCAGTATTTACTCCAAAGAAAAAATAACAAAGATTCTGGCGGGTGCATTTGCTGCGCAAAAGAAATTTGATTCAGCCTATCACTATCAGCGACTTCATTTGCAATTCTATGATTCAATAATGAATGAAAAAAAAGCAAAGCAAATTGCTGAGTTGGAAATGCAGTACGGACTTGAAAAGAAGGAAGCTGAAATTCATGACCTTCAACAAGCTCAGGCGCTGGATGCCTGGCGCCAACGCATACTTGTGTTAGGACTTATAGCAGTTCTTGTATTATTGACTGGACTTTATTTTTACTTCAAGCTGCTCATCCGAACAAAAAGAAAGGAGTTATTGAATGCCAACAAGCAGTTGAGTGACTACCTCAACCGGCTGTTGGAAAAATCTGAATTGGTAGAGGAGCTAAACATGGAGCTTGAAAAAGTTCGGAAGGGGCACACCACAAATGAACAATTGGAGAATCTTGAAAAGGTGGTAAACTCAACCATTCTTACCGATGACGATTGGCGCGAATTCAAAATAATTTTTGAAAAGGTTCACCGGGGCTTCTTTGCCGATTTAGTAAACAAGTTTCCAGACCTGACCAATGCGGAGATACGCCTGGCGGCTCTGTTGAAACTAAAATTATCCACCCGTGAAATAGCAGGCATGTTGGGCATCTCGCCTGAAAGCGTAAGCAAAACCCGCCATCGCTTGCGCAAACGACTCAACCTGCCTGCTGAAGAAGACTTGCAGGATTTCATTGCCAACGTTCAGGCGTAGTTTAATCTGCTAATAATCAGGCAATTGACTTTGTCCAGCCACTTGTCCACCCTGTTTTTTACTTAGTTCCGGATTTTACTGTGGATTTTTGTTTGTCACTAAACCCCACTATGTATGAAATTATTGAGATGTGTTTTGGTATTGCTGTTTTTGGCTGCAACACCTGTATTGGCACAACGTGCACCCGCATGGAAAGCACACCTGAGCCAGATTGAATGGCTTAAGGTTACTTCATTGGGCTATCCGGTTGTAAGTTCTCTGGGAAGACTAACGGCTTTGGATCCTGAAACAGGTAACATGTTATGGCAGAATGATCGGTTGGGAACGTTGCGGTATGATCAGGTGGATGACATCTGGGGCACGCAATACCTGCGGATTAACCATGGTACTGAAGCAGGAGAATTATCCTTTCCGATGATATCTGTTGTAGATGTTGTAACGGGTTCGGTTCTGTTTGATTCACAAAAGGAAAAACTGGGAGTTTTGGGTACCTATGCGCTGGCGCGTTCCGGTAAGTTTTTGGTTATTGGTGTTGAGCCCGGAAAGTTTTCGGCCAAATTGCTCATGTATGATATGGCTACCGGAAATGAACTTTGGGAGAATACAGAGATTTTCAAAGGCGGCCAGGGAAAGGGAGGTTTAATGGGAAAAGTTGCTGGCGCAGTTCAAGGTGTGCTGAATATGCAATCCCTCACATCCGATCCGGTGGAGGTTGATGATGAACACATCATCATTACTCATCCCAACTATGTTATTAAACTTAAGGTATCAGATGGTTCAGTGGTTTGGCGAACCAAAATTGAAGAATCATCCAATGCCCGCCTTGTGTTTGTTGACTCACAGCCGGGAGTAGTTTTTGTTGGAGCAGAAATGGAAAGTGAATCGATGATGTCATCCGGAAGTGGTCCTCCACCTAAGACCTATTCAACAAATTATTATGCTTTCAATCTCAACACAGGTCAACCAGCCTGGAAAGCCCCTGTTAGAAACAGCAATGAGCGGTTGAATTATGTTATCCCAACTGAAAAAGGGTTATTGATTTTGCCTGGATTCAGTACCAATCAGCAAAAATCGAATTTGAATTTAATTGATTATGCCACCGGAAGTACCTTGTGGGGAACAAAGGGAAAAGGGGTAAAAGCCGATGGCGAGGTGGTTGATGTTTTGCCAACCGCGCAAGGTTTAGTGATCAGCTCCTCGGCCACGGCCTTTAATCAGAATAAAGGCGACAATTTCTTTCTGAATATTTTGAATACGGATGATGGCACATTGCGCTTTGCTAAATCAGTTAAGGTAAAAGGAAGGCTGGTGGGTACTGAAGTTGTGCCAAAGGGAATACTGTATACAACAACGCATGAGGTAAATATTCTGGATATGACCACAGGCACCAATGTGTTGACATCGTCCATTGAATCAGGCGGGCCAAACCGGTTTGGAAAAATTCTGCCCTTTCCAACAGCAAGCAAAGAGAATAAACTTTATGTGTTTGCAACCCGCGAAGGAATTGTAAAGGAATTGGATAAAACAACCGGGCAAGTTCGGAATTTGAATTCATCCAAATTGGAGTTGGGAGGTAAAGAACTTCCTAAATCACTGGATGCTTTCGATGAGGGTGTGGTGGTTTGTTCCGATCAGAACGTGATGATGGTTGGATACGATGGGTTATTGAAATTTACGAACTACTTCACCCCACCAAGACAGAGCGGCTTTATGCGAGCCCTTGCGTTGGCTGAAGCCATAAAAGGCGCTTACTTAACAGTGGTGCTGGTATCAGCCTCTGCAACGTATGCAGGAATAGCTTCTTCCTCTGATGATGCCGCTACAAAGCAAGCCGGATCGGCTGCATCTGCATTTACGGGTGGTATGGCTGCGTACTCCCTGGCTTACACCGGAAAAGCATTAGCAGACTTTAACCGAAGATTTAAGGCAACCACTGCTACCGATAATTACCTCATTGTTCTTTCGGAAGTTGCTCCGCGTGATTTCAGGTTGTTGCATGTGGACAAGCGTACAGGCAAAACACTTACAACGATTGATTTGGGGAAAGATCGTGATCCGCAATATACACTTGATTTCATTGATCATAGAATTTATTGGCAATCGGGTAATTCTGAAATATCCTGTTTTAAACTTTAAATTTCTCTACCATTAATCCGATTCAGTCATGAAAAAATTAATCATAATCGTATCTGTTTTCTATTGTTTAGGAATACATCCCGGCCATGCACAAACGTCACCCGAAGAAGTTTTTAAAACGTTTATGAAGGCCATGCAAAAGAAAGATATTGATCGCGCAAAAACAATTACCCATAGTAAGTTTCATCCTTTTTTAGGCATGATGGCGGATGCTAAGCTAAAAGAAGGTGCAGATACAGTTGATCGAATTGATTATAAAGGCCTGCAATTTAAAGCCCTGGGCGAGGGAGGAATTATCAAGTTTAAGAATAATGGAGCTGATGAACTGTTTTACCTGGCAAAGGAAGAGGGTCAGTGGAAAGTGGATTTGTTTGGAACAGTAGGTAATTTGGGTGTTGGCATGATGGTGATGGCCTACGGTTCATCAGAAGAGAGTCCGGTAAAATTTGTGCTGGAGTTTGATTACCGAATTGGCGGCCTACAGGTAAAAAAGGTAATGAATGATGAAACCAAACCGGATATGCCCATGATCCGCCAATTTTTAGCAGAAGAAATCGTTCGGCTTAACTTAAAAATCGATCCTCCAAATGCGGCATTCACATTTAACCTGGATTATGATGCAAAACCAGGGGGAGGTGGAGAATTGCAAAGTCTGATTTCAAATCCGTCTTTTGTAAACGGTGTCTATGAATATACGAAAAAGTAAGTTGCTTTAATTTGGTACATATAAAAGAGGCTGTCTCAAAAGGGCAGCCTCTTCATTTTTTTCTTCGTTTTTGATTCAAAATCGAAGCTGATTTTTCAAAATATGATAGTCCGCACACATACCACTAAATCACACAAGGATAAGGTTATCAAATAGATTGACTGCATATCATCTATTAAGTTTGAAACAGAACTCATCTAGGTACAATTGTAAGTACTTTTCTTTGATCACATGATATGAAGTAGTTTCGACTTAATCTGACAGTTGGGTTAACTTAAAAGTGCAAACTATCAAGTTAAACCCTTTAAACTGTCAGAAAATGAGAACAAAAACGAAGTTAATCAAAAACGAAATTAGGTCTTATCAATTTAGCTGAACATTTGGGCAATGTCAGCCAGGCGTGTCGCATGATGGGTTATTCCCGAGACAGCTTCTACAGAATCAAAGAACTTTACGATACAGGTGGTGAACTGGCTTTGAAGGAAGTCAGTCGCAAAAAAACTATTCCAAAGAATCGGGTGGAACCGGAAGTCGAGGAAGCTGTTGTACGAATGGCTATCGATCAACACGCTCCAGGCCAGGTGCGCGTAGCCAATGAACTTCGCAAGCGCGGTGTATTTGTATCTCCTGCGGGTGTGCGATGCGTATGGCAGCGTCACGACATGGAAACTTTCACTAAACGGCTTGCTGCACTTGAGGCAAAGGTTGCTCAGGATGGAATCATTCTCACCGAAGCACAAATGATCGCCATGGAGCGCAAGCGGGAAAAGCGCGAAGCCCATGGAGAGATTGAGACTGAACATCCGGGCTATCTGGGCGCACAGGATACTTACTACGTGGGTAATATCAAAGGCGTAGGAAGAATCTATCAGCAGACCTTCATCGATACATATTCGAAAGTTGCTTTTGCCAAATTGTACGATCGCAAGAATGCTATCACTGCAGCAGATATGCTAAACGACAAAGTCGTTCCATTCTTCGAGGAGCAGGAAATTCCATTGCTGCGCATCCTTACCGATCGCGGCACCGAATATTGCGGAAAAGCGGAGTATCATGAATATGAACTCTATCTTCGAATCGAGAACATCGAACACTCCAAAACAAAAGTAAAAAGCCCTGGCCTGTGCCCGCACAAAACTCCTGCATCGAATATACATGCCGTTCATGGAGTTGGTCATAAAACCAAAGATATGTTCGACTCGCGCTCTTGTTCTTGATTTCTTCTTGTTCCAGTTTTGTTGCACTTTTGTGAGTGGATTGTTTCGGTACCCTTTTTCGTGGATCATAGAGGTTACTTTTTTGCGCTTTAACTCTTGCTCAATTTTTTCACTGCGGTAAGTACTATCGGCAAACAGCTTTTGGCCAGCCTCCTTTTTGCCCACCAGTTCACCAATCATTTCACTATCGTGGATATTGGCCGAGGTTACTTTGTACCCCGTGATCAGTTTGGTGTGCTCATCGGCTTTGATGTGATCTTTGAAGCTACTAACACACTCTTGCTTTGTGCGCAATGTGCGGTGGGAAAAAACTTTATTGTTGTTATCCCGCGCTCTATTTGAAGTCTCCAATTATTCACTTTGTTGTCAACCGTTACTATTGTTTATCTGTCCAACAAGTCATTGTCGTTAAAACCAGTTCTTTTTTTAAAAGGCATTGGCGCTAACGCTTTGTGCTTATTCAGTGCCGGGCTTTGAAATACGCCATTGTCAACCGTGTGTAAACAAGGTTAAGGAACCAATGCTAAA
>FWPU01005742.1_pt1 | contig 26203 bp, 20 predicted proteins | sample 2228361 | NCBI WGS metagenome assembly FWPU01 (sample SAMEA103939777, study PRJEB20133) | metagenome | reverse complement strand
TCGCCGGTCGCCACGGGCGCCCCCGCCGCCGGGCGGGACGCCGCGCCCGCCCGGCGGGCGGCTTCCTCGGCGAGCTGCGCCGCTCGCATCTTGAGCTCCGCCACGACCGCGTCCACCTCGCGCCGGGCCTCGCGCAGGTAGGCGTCCAGGCGCTCGGACGCCCGGCGCTTCTGCTCCTCCTCTCGCCGGCGCAGCGCTTCGTCGCGCGCGTGCACGCGCGCCGTCTCCTCGGCGAGCGCCTGGCGCTCCCGGGCCGCCAGACGCCGCTCGTGCTCGAGCGCGCTCAGCTCGCGCTCGATCTTCGCCAGGTGCTCGGCGAGCTGCGCCTCGCGCGCGGTGCGCTGGGCGCGCGCCGTGTCGATGATCGACGCCGGAAGCCCCAGGCGCGCGGCGATCTCGAGGGCGAGGCTTCTGCCCGGCGACCCATAGGTCAGCCGATAGGTCGGCGCGAACGTCTCGGGGTCGAAGCCGAAGGCCGCGCAGGCGACGCCAGGCGTGGTCGCAGCGTACGACTTCAGCGCGTCGTGGTGCGTCGTGGCCACCACGATCGCGCGGCGCTGCCGGAAGTGCTCGACGATCGCCAGCCCCAGCGCGCCGCCCTCCACCGGGTCGGTGCCAGTGCCCACCTCGTCGAGCAGCACGAGGGCCGGGAGCGCCAGGGCGCGGTCCATCGCCGCGATGTTCGTGATGTGCCACGAGAACGTGCTCAGGCTCTCCGTGATCGACTGCTCGTCGCCGATGTCCGCGAACACCGACCGGAACACGGTGGTCTGCGACCCGGCCGCGGCGGGCACGTGCAAGCCCGCCTGGGCCATCAGGGCGAGCAGCCCGGCGGTCTTGAGGGCGACCGTCTTGCCTCCCGTGTTGGGCCCCGTGACGACGAGCACCTCGGTCGGTGGAACGACGATCAGGTCCACGGGCACCGGCTCCTGAGGGGCCTCCGCCGCGCCCGGGGCCGCAGCGGTCTTCGCCTCGCTCGCGGGCCTCCGCGCCGCCTCGTCCAGCAGGCTCCGGACGGCAGGGATGAGGAGCGGATGTCGCGCCGCGCGCCACTCGAGCCGCCCGTCGGTGGCGACCGCCGGCTCGACACCGTCGACGAGCACCGAGAAGCGGGCGCGGGCCTGCAGGACGTCGAGCTCCACGGCGGCGTCGATCGTCTTCTTGAGCTCGACGGCCCGCCGCCGGAACCCGTCGGCCAGCCCCAGCAGGATGCGCTCGACCTCCTCGCGCTCCTGCTGTTCAAGCGCGACGATCTCGTTGTTGATCTCCACGGTGCTGAGCGGCTCGAGGAACAGGCTCGCGCCGCTCGCCGAGCTGCCGTGGACGATGCCCGGGATGGCCGCCCGATGCTCGGCCTTCACCAGCAGGACGTAGCGCCCGTGGCGGTCCGTGACGATCTGGTCCTGCAGGTACTTCGCCGTGTCCTTGGTGCGCAGGAACGACTCGAGGGTACTGCGGAGCCGCGCTCGCTGCTTGCGGAGGCGGTCCCGGATGATCTTCAGCTCCGGGCTGGCCTCGTCCACGACCTGGCCGGTCGCGTCGATCTTGCGACCGATGTCGGCGAGCTCGCGCTCGAACGACGCGACGCCGTCCACGATCCCCCGCAGGATCGGGTAGTGGCCGCGGGCCTGCCGGACGGCGTCGCGGGTCGCCGCCACCGATGACAGGAACCGGGCGAAGGCGACGAGTGCCGGCGCCTCGACGGGTCGGCCTTCGATGGCAAGGGCGGTGAGCGTCGACTCCAGGCCGGCCGGTGCCTCGAGCGGCCACGCGCCGTGCTCGCCGAGAAGGGCCTTGGCTTCCGACGTCGCGGCGAGCGCCGCGGCGACCGTCCGCGGGTCGGTCGACGGCACCATTGCCTGCAGCCGCGCCGCCCCGAGGGGCGTCGCCGCGAGCCGGGAGACGGCGTCCACGATCCGGTCGAATTCGAGGGCCTTTAGGCCGCCCGGGTGCATGCCCTGTGAGGTCCAGGTGGAGAGTCGGCAGACGAAGGCAATCTCTCAGTTTACTCCAGGCACCCCCTGCTCGACAAACCCACCCCCAAATATCGGCACCGCACGCCCTCGTGTCAAGGTGTCAAGCGCCTCCGGCTGTCGCTCGCGCCCCGCCCGCCATCGTGCGGCGGCGAGTCAGGGCAGATGGTTGATGGCGCTCGCCAGGGCGGCTGCGCCGAACCCGTTGTCGATGTTGACCACCCCGACGCCCATCGCGCAACTGTTGAGCATGGCCAGCAGCGCTGTGAGGCCTCCGAAGCTCGCGCCGTAGCCCACGCTCGTCGGCACGGCGATCACGGGCACGTCGACGAGCCCGCCGATCACCGACGGCAGGGCGCCTTCCATGCCGGCCACCACGATCACGACGCGCGCGCCCACCAGCCGCTCGTGCGCCGCGAGCAGGCGGTGGAGGCCCGCGACGCCCACGTCGTAGAGGCGGTCGACGCGGTTGCCCATCAGGTCGGCCGTCAGGGCGGCTTCCTCGGCCACGGGCACGTCCGACGTCCCGGCCGCGGCCACCAGGATGACGCCGCGGCCGGGCGGCACCTCGCCCTGGCGCAGCGTGATGGCGCGGGCGTCGGGATGGAACTCGACGCCCGGCACCCGCGCCTGGATGGCCGCGTAGACCTCGGCCGTGGTGCGCGTCACCAGCAGGGTGTGGCCTCGCGCGACGATGCGCTCGGCGATCGACACGATCTGGTCGACCGACTTGCCGGGCCCGAACACCACCTCCGGAAACCCCTGGCGCACGGGCCGGTGGTGGTCGACGCGCGCGAAGGTCAGGTCCTCGAAGGGCGCCCGTCGCAGGCAGTCGAGCACGCGCCACTCGGCCGCCTCGAGCGACAGAGCTCCGGCGCGCACCGCTTCGAGCAGGTCGCGCAGCTCGCTCCGCGTCATGATGGCCGAGCCCTCAGGGTTGCGTCGGTCGGTGGACGTCATCGGCGTTGCGGCGTCCGCGTTCGGCGTGCCGGGTTCGAGGCGGTGTGGTTTGACTTCATGGGGACCGGGCTATAAGATGCCGTGTTCGGCCGCCGGGCCAGGGTCCGCTCGCATGACGCCCTTCGACGCCCTCATCCTTGGCCTCTATTTCTTCCTGCTCACGGTGCTCGCCGTCTACGGGTGGCACCGGTATTTCCTCGTCTATCTTTACACGAAACACCGCGATCGCCGGCTCGAGCCGAGCGGGCGGTTCGCCGAGCTGCCGCCGGTGACCGTCCAGTTGCCGATTTTCAACGAGCTGTACGTGGCCGAGCGCCTCATCGAGGCCGTGGGCCGCCTGGACTACCCCCAGGCGCTCCTGGAGATCCAGGTGCTCGACGACTCGACCGACGAGACGCGGGACATCGTCGAGCTGGCGGTGCGCCGGCTCGCCGCCCGGGGGTTCGACGTCGTGCACCGGCACCGCAGCGACCGGCGGGGCTACAAGGCGGGGGCGCTCGCGGAGGGGCTGCGCGCCGCGCGCGGCGAATTCATCGCGATCTTCGACGCGGACTTCATTCCGCCGCCGGACTTCCTGCAGCGGACGATCCACTACTTCACCAACCCGGCCGTGGCAATGGTGCAGGCGCGGTGGGGCCATCTCAATCAGGATTACTCGCTGCTCACCAAGGTGCAGGCGATCTTGCTCGACGGGCACTTCGTGCTCGAGCACGGCGCGCGGCACCGCGCGGGCTGTTTCTTCAACTTCAACGGCACGGCGGGCATCTGGCGGCGGGAGGCGATCGAGTCGGCCGGCGGGTGGCAGCACGACACCCTGACCGAGGACCTGGACCTCAGCTACCGGGCCCAACTGCGCGGCTGGCAGTTCGTGTTCGTGCCCGACCTGGTCGCGCCCGCCGAGGTGCCCGTCGAGATGAACGGCTTCAAGTCCCAGCAGCACCGGTGGGCCAAGGGGTCGATCCAGACCTGCCGGAAGGTGCTGCCAGAGATCCTCGACGCGGATCTGCCGCTGGTCGTCAAGGCCGAGGCGTTCTTCCACCTGACGGCCAACTTCAACTATCCCCTCATGACCGTGCTGTCACTGCTCATGTTCCCGGCCATGTACGTGCGGTACACGAGCGGCTGGTCCGAGATGCTGCTCATCGACGTCCCGTTCTTCGTGGCGGCGACCGCCTCGGTCGGCTACTTCTACACGGTGTCGCAGCGCGAGGTGTACGCCGACTGGCGCAGCCGGGTCAAGTACCTTCCGTTGCTCATGGCGATCGGCATCGGCTTGTCGATCAACAACACCCGGGCGGTGCTCGAAGCGCTGTTCAACCGCGAGAGCCCGTTCGCGCGGACGCCGAAGTACGGCATCGAGCGGAGCGGCGACGACTGGATGGGCAAGAAGTACCGTCAGCTCGTGTTCCTCCAGCCGCTCGTCGAGCTGGCCGTCGGCCTCTACTTCACCGGCGCCGTGCTCTACGCCCTGGCGAACGGGATCTACGCCTCGCTCCCGTTCCTCGTCCTGTTCCAGGTCGGCTACCTCTACATGGGTCTGGTCTCGATCCTGCAGCAGCACGGGGCCGACCTCATGCTGCGCGACGCGCCGGCGGCGTGGGGCAAGTGAGCGACGAGCGAGTGAATCTGCCCCGCGTGGCCCTCGCGGCCGCGGTCGCCTGGGCGGTGTCCGGGCCGGTCCGGTTGCTGGCGATCGCTTACTTCCGGAGCGAGTTCTCTCCGTCGTACCCCACGCTCTTCCGCGCGGCCGGCGACGTGAACCTGCCCCTCGGCTTCGCGCTCGAGCTCATGGGCTGCTTTGTCCTCGCCTACGTGTACGCCAAGGGGTACGAGGGCACGAGCGGCGTCCAGGAAGGCCTCCGATGCGGCGTGCTGGTCGGGCTGCTGCTCGCGACCTTCGCCGTGGGCTGGAGCGCCGTCGTCCAGCCGATCCCGGGTCGCGTCGTGCTCGCGTCCGTCGTGGACGCGCTCGTCGAGATGAGCCTGTACGGCGTCGTGATCGGGTCGGTGTACCGGCCCCGGCGCGGGGCGCCGAGAGCGAGGCGCGCGTGAGCGATGGCGAGAAGGCGCGGGCCGGCCTGGAGGACGTCGTCGCGACGACGTCGGCGATCTGCTATCTCGATGGCACACGCGGCGTACTGGCCTACCGCGGCTACGACATCCACGATCTGGCCCGCGCGGCGACCTTCGAAGAAGTGTGCTACCTGCTCTGGCACGGGCGCCTGCCCACGCGCGCCGAGCTGGGCGACCTCGCGTCCGAGCTCGCCGCGGCGCGACCCCTGCCCGAGGCGATCCGGCGACTGATTCGGATGCTGCCGGTCGGCTCGACGGTGGACGCGCTCCGGACGCTCGTTTCGTGCCTCGCGCTCTACGAGACGGACGCGGGGGTACCGACGGCCACCGCCGCGCTGCGCCAGGCGATCCGCCTGACCGCGCAGGTGGGGTCGATCGTCGCGACCTGCGGGCGGGTGGCGGCGGGTGGGGCACCGGTCGCGCCGGACCCCGCCCTCGGCCACGCGGCGAACTTCCTTTATCAATTGACCGGCGAGCGACCCGCGGCCGAGGCGGCGCGGGCCTTCGATGTCGCGCTCGTCCTCCACGCGGACCATGAGCTGAACGCGTCGACGTTCGCGGCGCGCGTCGCCGCGTCCACGTTGAGCGATCTCTACTCGGCGGTCGTGGCGGCTATCGGGACACTGAAGGGACCGCTGCACGGGGGCGCGAACGCCGACGTGATGCGGCTCTTCCTCGAGATCGGCCCCGAGGCCGGTCCGGAGCGGGCAGAGGCGGTCATTCGGGCGAAACTGGCCCGCAAGGAGAAGATTCCCGGGTTCGGGCATCGCGTCTACAAGACGGAGGACCCGCGTGCGACGCACCTGCGTCGCCTCGCCCGCGAGCTCGGCGAGCGAAGCGGCGAGGGGGCCTGGTTCGCGCTGGCCGAGCGCGTCGCGCAGGTGGTGCGTGCGGAAAAGTCGCTGGCCCCGAACGTCGATTTCTACTCGGGCCTCGTCTATCGCGCCCTCGGGATCCCCGTCGACCTCTTCACCCCGATCTTCGCCGTGAGCCGCGTCGCTGGCTGGACGGCACACGTCCTCGAGCAGTACGCGAACAACCGGCTCATCCGGCCCCGGGCCGAGTACACGGGCCCCGCCTCCCCGCAACGATTCGTGCCGCTCAGCGAAAGGTAGCCGTGGCGTCCGCCTTCAAGCGGACGAGCCCCCTCGCCGGTGCACCCCGCATCGCTCGCGAATCCGGCTCCGGCCTCGCGACGACCCGCGTTCTGGGGCATGATAGCGAACGCGGAGGTGAGCCGTGACGCCAGTTGGCCGAGTCATCCCGTCGCTCATCGCGCTCGTCGTCGCGGGGTTCGTCGCGAGCGCGCAGACCGTCGACCCCAGCCTGTTTCGCGAGCTCAAGTGGCGCAACATCGGGCCGCACCGCGCCAGCCGCACCAAGGCCGCCGCCGGCGTCCCGAGCCAGCCGAACGTCTTCTACGTCGGTGCGGTCAATGGCGGCGTGTGGAAAACGACCGACTATGGGCGCACCTGGAGCCCCATCTTCGACGACCAGCCGACCGGGTCGATCGGCGCCATTGCCGTCGCGCCGTCCGACCCCAACGTCATCTACGTCGGAAGCGGCGAAGGCCTCCAGCGGCCCGACCTCTCGACAGGGGACGGCATCTACACATCGACCGACGCCGGTCGGACGTGGACGCACCTGGGCCTGCGCGACGGCCAGCAGATTCCCGAGATCATCGTCGATCCCCGCGATCCCAACCGGCTGTTCGTGGCCGTGCTCGGTCACCCGTACGGCCCCAACGAGGAGCGCGGCGTGTTCCGGTCGACCGACGGCGGCCGCACCTTCGAGAAGGTCCTGTACGTGGATGCGGATACGGGCGCGTCGGACCTGGCCTTCGACCCGACGAACCCCGACATCGTCTACGCCGTCCTGTGGGAGTCGCGGCAGGGTCCGTGGGAGAACGCGGTGTGGAACGGTCCCGGCAGCGGCCTCTACAAGTCGACCGATGGGGGTAACACGTGGCGGCGGCTCACCACGGGTCTGCCGACGTTCGAGGACGGTCTGGGCCGCATCGGCATCGGCGTGGCCCCGAGCGATCCTCGCCGGCTCTACGCCACCGTGGAGATTCGGGGCGAGGGCTACATCTACCGCTCAGACGATGCCGGCGAGAGCTGGTACCGGACGACGAACGACACGCGGATCGCGACGCGCCCGTCCGATGCGGCGGAGATCGTCGTCCACCCGCGCGATCCGGACATTGTCTATAGCGCAACGATCGTCGCCTGGACATCGACCGACGGCGGGAAGACCTGGCGCGCGTTCCGCGGCGCCCCGGGCGGCGATGACTACCAGAAAATCTGGATCAACCCGAACAATCCCGACATCATTTTGATGACGTCGGATCAGGGGGCGATCGTGACGGTGAATGGGGGCCAGACGTGGAGCTCCTGGTACAACCAGCCGACGGCCCAGCTCTACCACGTCACGGCGGATAACGCCTTCCCGTATCGGGTGTGTGGCGGGCAGCAGGAGAGCGGGTCGGTGTGCATCGCGAGCCGCGGTGACTACGGCCAGATCACCTTCCGCGAGTGGACGCCCGTCGGGGTCGACGAGTACGGCTACGTGGCGCCCGACCCGCTAAACCCCGACATCGTCTACGGCGGTCGGACGCCAGTGCGCTACGACCGCCGCACAGGGCAGGTGCAGAACATCGCGCCGCGACCGATCCGGGCGCCGGGCTGGCGCGTGTTGCGCACGGCGCCGATTCTTTTCTCCCCGGTCGATCGCCGCACGCTGTACTTTGCCGGGAATACGCTGTGGAAGACCCTGGATGGCGGGCGGACGTGGCAGCAGATCAGCCCCGACCTCACGCGCCAGACCTGGGATGTTCCCGAGAACGTCGGCAAGTATCGCGAGCGCGAGTCGGCTCGGCCGACGCCGCGGGGCGTCATCTATACCATCGCGCCCTCGTACCTGGACCTCGACACGATCTGGGTCGGGACCGACGACGGGTTGATCCACGTAACCCGCGACGGGGGGAAGAGCTGGCACGATGTGACGCCCCCGGAGCTGAAGCCCTGGATGAAGGTGTCCCTGATGGACGCGGGTCACTTCGATGTGCTCACCGCGTACGCGGCCATCAACACCTTCCGCCTCGACGATGTGCGCCCGCACATTTATCGCACCCACGACGGCGGCCGGACCTGGACGCGCATCATTCGCGGCGTTCCCGACGGCGGCATCGTCAACGTGGTCCGCGAGGATCCGAAGCGGAAAGGCCTGCTCTTCGCCGGTACCGAGCAGGCGGTCTACGTGTCGTTCGACGATGGGGACACCTGGCAGTCGCTGCGGCTGAACATGCCGGCGACGTCGATTCGCGACTTGATCATCAAGGACGATGACCTCGTCGTCGCCACGCACGGGCGCTCGTTCTGGATCCTGGATGACATCACGCCCCTCAGGCAGATCACGCCGGAGGTGTTCGCCAACGACGTGTATCTGTTCGCGCCGCAGGAGGCGTGGCGCGTTCGGTGGAATCGGAACACGGACACGCCGCTGCCGCCCGACGAGCCGGCGGGGCAGAACCCGCCCGACGGGGCTGTGTTGCACTACTACCTGAAGACGCGTCCGCGGGGGCCGGTGACGCTGGAGATTCTCGATGACGTCGGTCGGCTCGTCCGGCGCTACTCGAGCGAGGACCGTCCCGATCCCATCGACGACATCGGCAACGTGCCGCGGTACTGGATTCGGCCCACGCGCATTCTGTCGGCCGAGCCCGGGCTGCACCGCTTCGTCTGGGATCTGCACTACCCGCCGCCTCCGGGGGTGAACTTCTCGTTTCCCATTGCGGCGGTGCCTGGCGACACGCCACGCGTGCCGATGGGTCCGTGGGTGCATCCTGGTGTGTACACGGTGCGGCTGACCGTCGACGGACGGAGCCTGACCGAGCGTCTGAGGGTGAAGATGGACCCGCGCGTGACCACGCCGGCCGAGGGCCTCCAGCAGCAGTTCGACTTGTCGATGCGGCTGTACGAGGGTCTTCGTGCGGCCGCGCCGGTGCTGGGGGACGTGCGTGCGGCGCGGGCGACGCTTGAGGCGCGTCGGGCGCGCGCGACGGGGGCGGCAGCCGACGCGCTTCGAGCCCTCGAGCGCGAGCTAGCGGCGTTCGAGGGCGCGGGGGGCGCGGGCGGGCCTGGTGGGGCGCGAGAGGCTGGGCCGGGGCGACCGGGTTTGGTGGTGCTGCGGAGTCAGATGCTGGCGGCGCTCGGGATCCTCCAGGGGGCTGACGTCACGCCCACGCCGCAGCTCGTGCGGGTCGTCGAGGAGATCCTCGGCGATCTGGACGCGCGGCTGGCGGAGTGGGGGAACCTGAGCGCGCGCGTCGCCCAGGGGAAGTAAGCGGCGCCTTGTGCGCGGCGGCCACCAATGCGCGCGGGGTGCCGCGGTGGGCCCAGCGGTGGGCCTACAAGACCGCCAGCACCAGCACGAGCACTGCGGACAGGTCGAGGCTTCGACGTCGGCGGTCCCTCCTGCCAGTCATCGGTCCCTCCTCGCGCCGGACGGCACCCGAGTGCGCCACGAAGCTCCGCGTCCGCCGTGAGCGCTCCCGAATGTGGGGCAGTATAATTGTGTACTTCGGACGTTGGAGCGCGGGACCAGGATGGGGAGGTCATTCGCGGCTGCTCCGCGACTCCCAGGTCGCGACTCGCCGCCCATGCCCGCCAGTGCCCGCGGCCCTCGCGACGCTCTCGCAGACCGAAGGCCTCGGGCCGGACGGTGAGCGCTGGCACCCCGTCGTCCACGGGACATGGACCCTCGATTCATTCGCAACTTCGCGGTCATCGCCCACATCGACCACGGCAAGTCGACCCTCGCCGACCGCTTCCTCGAGCTGACCGGCGCCCTCGAGCCGCGCGAAATGGCCGAACAGGTGCTCGACAGCATGGACCTCGAGCGCGAGCGGGGGATCACGATCAAGGCGCACGCGGTGCGCCTCACCTACCGCGCGCGCAACAGCCACACCTATATCCTCAACCTGATCGACACCCCCGGGCACGTCGACTTTTCGTACGAGGTCACGCGCTCGCTGGCCGCGTGCGAGGGGGCCATCCTCCTCGTGGACGCCACCCAGGGAGTCGAGGCCCAGACCCTCGCGAACGCGTACCTCGCCGTCGAGCACAACCTGGAGATCATTCCGGTCATCAACAAGATCGATTTGCCCAGCGCCCAGCCCGAGGAGACTCGCCGGCAGATCGAGGAAATCATCGGTCTGGACACGCAGCACGCCATTCTCGCGAGCGCGAAAGCCGGCACGGGAGTCCCCGACATTCTGGAAGCGGTCGCCGAACGCCTGCCGCCGCCCACGGGCGACCCGACGGCGCCCTTGAAGGCTCTCGTCTTCGATTCCTGGTACGACCCCTACCGGGGCGTCGTCGTGCTCATTCGGGTCGTCGACGGCGAGGTGCGGCCAGGGCGCCGAATCCGCTTGATGGCCCGGGGGCAGGATTACGAGGTGGAACAGGTGGGCGTCTTCAGTCCGAAGCCGCAGGTCGTCGACGCGCTGGGCGTGGGCGAGGTCGGCTTCGTCATCGCGAACATCAAGACGGTGAGCGACGCCCGCATCGGGGACACGATCACCGAAGCGGACCGCCCGGCCGCGGCGCCGCTTCCGGGCTTCAAGGAGTTGAAGCCGATGGTCTTCGCGGGCGTGTACCCCGTCGAGGGACACGCCTATGCGGAGCTCCGCGACGCGCTCGAGAAGTTGCGCCTCAATGACGCGGCGCTGTTTTTCGAACCCGAATCGTCCGCGGCCCTGGGCTTCGGCTTCCGCTGCGGGTTCCTCGGGCTCTTGCACATGGAGATCGTCCAGGAGCGCCTCGAGCGGGAATTCCAGGTCGACCTGGTGACGACCGCGCCCGGGGTGCTCTACCGGGTGACGACGACGAGCGGGGAGGTGCTCGAGATCGACAGTCCGGCGAAGCTGCCCGAGGCCGGGCGGATCGCGAAGATCGATGAGCCGGTCATCACGGCGACGATTCTGACGCCGTCGGCCTACGTCGGCGCGATCTTGCAGCTCTGCCAGGAGAAACGCGGGGTGCAGCGACGGCTCGAGTACCTGGCGAGCGACCGCGTCCTCATCAGCTACGACCTGCCGTTCAACGAGGTCGTCCTTGATTTCTACGATCGCTTGAAAACCATCTCCCGCGGGTACGCGTCGCTCGATTATCATGTCAGCGGGTACTGGGAGTCGCCGCTCGTCAAGCTGGACATCTTGGTCAACGGGGAACTGGTCGACGCCCTGTCCGTCATCGTGCACCGCGACCAGGCGTACGCCCGCGGCCGTGCCCTCGTGTCCAAGATGCGCGAGCTCATCCCGCGCCAGCTCTTCGAGGTCGCCATTCAGGCGGCCATCGGTGGCCGGGTCATCGCGCGGGAGACGGTCAAAGCGCTGCGCAAAAACGTGCTGGCGAAGTGCTACGGCGGCGACATCACGCGAAAGCGCAAGCTGCTCGAGAAGCAGAAGGCCGGCAAGAAGCGCATGAAGCGCGTCGGGCGGGTGGAAATTCCCCAGGAGGCGTTCCTGGCCGTCCTCAGAGTGGGCGAGGAGTCGTGACCGCGCCGTTCAAGAAATCCACGCTGCGCGAGTACTTCGAGTCGATCGTCATCGCCGTCATCCTCGCCCTCTTCGTGCGCACGTGGATCTTCCAGGCGTTCAAGATCCCGACGGGCTCGATGGAGCAGAATCTGCTCATCGGCGACCACCTGCTGGTCAACAAGTTCGTGTACGCGCCGACAGCCACCTGGCTCGAGCGGCGGCTGCTGCCTGTCGCCGACATCAAGCGAGGCGACGTCGTCGTCTTCAAGTACCCCGAGGACCCCGAGCGCGACTTCATCAAGCGCGTCATCGGGCTGCCCGGCGAGACCCTCGAGGTGCGCGAGAAGCGCGTCTACATCAACGGCCGGCGCCTCGACGAGCCCTACGTCTTCTACCTCGAGCCCCCGGGCCGGCTCTCGGCGCACCACGAGACGACGGCGTTCGATCTGCGGGAGCAGTACGGGCCCGTAACGGTCCCCCCCGACAGCTACTTCATGATGGGCGACAACCGCGACAACTCGCAGGACAGCCGCTACTGGGGCGTGCTGCCCCGCGCGTACGTCAAGGGCAAGGCGCTCGTCGTCTACTGGTCCTACGACGCGGAGCGAGAGGAGCCCGCCGCGCCGGGCGTGGCGGGGACCGTCCGCCGCCTTGCATCGGTCGTGGTGCATCTGTTCACGCGGACGCGCTGGGACCGGATCCTCCACCAGATCCGCTGACCGGCGGGCGGCCGTCGAGGGAGGGGCGTGAACCATGGTGCGCAGGCTGATCCTCCTGGTCATCATCGTGCTCGCGGGCCACGCGGTGTGGAAGGTCGGCCCCGCCTATGTCGCCTACTTCGAGCTCAGGCATCGCCTCGAGGAGATCGCGCGCTTCTCGGCAGACCGATCCGAAGGCGACATCCGGCGCCTAGCCGTCGAGGCCGCCGCACGGCACGGCCTGCCCGTGACGGAGGACCTCGTCGACGTGCAGAAGAGCCGGGACCACACGCGCGTGAGCGTCCGCTATCGCCAGCCCCTCGAGGTGCTGCCGCGGTACTTCTATCCCTGGGAGGTCGCCATCGACCTCGACGTGCTCGTGGCGCGCTTGGGTCCGGCAGACGTTCGCTGAGGGCGAGGCGGCGGCAGCAGAGAGGGCCGAACGGGAGCTGCCGGAGCGGAGACGGCGGTCAGGCGAGCGCCGCCCGCGCGCGCGCCAGCGCGTGGTCGAGCGCCTCGGCCGCCGCGCGCGCCGCCTCCCGCGTCGTCGCCACGGAGGCCGCGTCCTTCAGGCTGCCCAGGTTGATCTCGACGTTGAGCTGAGCCCCCCGGAGCGCCGCCCCGAGCAGCTCGAGCGCGACGCCCACGTCGCTCGACGCCGCCGGGCTGCCGTGACGCGCCACGACTTCGGCTTCCCGTGCACAGCTCGCGCAGGCGCGCATCACCGCGAGCGGCGCGTCGATGGCCCCCCGGAGCGCGCGCTCGATCGCCGCGCGCCGGGCCGTCTGCTCCGCGTCGGTCGCCTTGGGCAACCGGTAGGCCTGCACGACCTCCGCGTAGGCCTCGGCGTCGCGGTCGACGAGCGCCGCCAGCTCGACCCGTGCGGCGAGCAGCCGGCGCCGGGCGTCAGCGAGCGCCGCCCGATCCTCGTCCGTGCCGTGCCGCGTCTTCGGCAGGCCGGCGACCATGGCCAGCAGCGCCGCCCCGACCGCGCCGGCGAGCGCCGCGGCGGAGCCGCCGCCCGGCGTCGGCTCCGGGGCGCTCAGCGCTTCCAGCAGATCCCGACACGACCGCTCGATGAGCATGTCTCCCTCAATTCTCGATCACGACGGTGCCGCGCTTGACGACCAGCGCGATGACCGGCGCCCCGACGCTCAACAGGTCGACGAGGTCGCCGCGGAGGACGACCGCATCCATCTGGCGGCCGGCTTCGAGCCGCCCGACGGCGCCGTGGCGGTCGAGGGCATAGGCGGCGTTGGCCGTGGCGGCCACGAGCGCCTCCTCGACGGTGAGACCCATGTGGAAGCAGGCGAGCGTCATGGCGAACGGCATCGACGGCGACAGCCCGCCGCCGGGGTTGACGTCGCTGCCGAGCGCCACTGGCACGCCCGCGGCAATGAGGTCCCTGGCGGGGGCGAAGCGGCCGAGCTTCAAGTAGAAGGCCGCCGAAGGCAAGAGGGTGGCCACGGTGCCCGCCGCGGCGAGCGCCCGCACGCCCTCGGGCGGCACATGCACCAGGTGGTCGGCCGAGCGCGCGCCGACTGACGCGGCCACGAGCGAACCGCCGCTCGGGCCGAGCTCGTCGGCGTGCACGCGCGCGCCGAGCCCGTGGCGCAGACCCGCGCGCAGAATCGCCGCCGACTCCTCAGGGGAGAACACCCCCGTTTCGCAGAAGACATCGCACCAGGCCGCCAGCCGCTCGGCAGCGACCGCCGGAATCAGGCGGTCGATGACGAGGTCCACGTACGCCTGCCGATCCCCGCGATACTCGGGCGGGACCTCGTGCGCGCCGAGCAACGTGGGCACCAGGTCGATCGGGTGGGTCTCGTCGAGGCGCCGAACGGCGCGGAGCATCTTCAGCTCGGCCTCGACCGAGAGCCCGTACCCGCTTTTGACCTCGCAGGTCGTCGTCCCCAGGCTCAGCATGGCGTCCAGCCGGGCGCGCGTCTCGGCCACGAGGGTGTCCTCGGTGGCGGCGCGCGTGGCCCGCACGGTCGCGAGAATGCCGCCGCCCTCGGCCGCGATCTGGGCGTAGGTGGCGCCCGCGAGGCGGCGCCGCAATTCGTCGCGGCGGTCGCCGGCGAAGAGCACGTGCGTGTGGGCGTCGACGAAGCCGGGCACGACGGTGTGTCCGGAGGCGTCCACGACCCGCGCGCCCGGCGCCGGCCTCACGGCGCGGTCGCAGGTGGCCGTGTCGCCGACGAAGACGATCGTGCCGGCGAGCGACGCGACCGCCCCGTCGGCGAGGGCGCCGGCGTCGCCCTGCGAAGGACCACAGCGCGGAACGGGACCGGCGCAGGTGTAAAGCGTACGCGCGTGCCGGATGAGGAGGTCCGCGGTGAGCATCGAGGCCAGCGAAGCTCCGCCTCATTCAGGCGGACGAACGGCCGGCTGAAGCCGGCCGCCACAGGTGGTGCAACCAGCCACAGCGAGCGACAGCCGACCGCGTTGCCAGACCACCGGTCAGTCGGCCTGCGGCAGCCACGCGGCCAGCTTGCGGCTGAGGTCGGCAGCGCTGGCGCCGGTGACGCGAATCTTTTTCTCTCGCGAGCGGACACCGGAGACGATGGCGATGGCCCGTCGCGGCACGTCGAAAACGTTCGCGAGCAGCCTGACGAGGACGACGTTCGCCGCGCCCTCGACGGGGGCGGCCGCCAAGCGAATCAGAAGCGCCCCCTGCCGCACGCCAGCCACCTCGTCTCGCCCCGCGCGCGGCAGCACCTTCACCGAGAGGATCGCACCGTCGGGGCTGTCGACGACCACCGCGTCAGCCTCCGCTCTGCCGGCGATCCTCGCGACCGGGCTCGACGGCAGGAGAGGCGCCCACCGGCAGATCGGCCTGGCGCGGACGGTGCAGCCGGATTTTCTCGTCGCGATCCGGCTTGTCCTGCTCGCGGATGAATTCGAGCGCGTGGTAGAGCGCCTGGATGGACGCTTCGAGCGAGCCTTCCACCTGTCGCCGCCGAAGCCGCAGCTCGTTGATGTCCCGCTCGATCTCGACGAGGCGGTTCTGGGCCTTCTCGAGAATCAGACTCGCCCGCCCTTCCGCTTCCCGGACGATGAGCTTGGCGTCGGCCTGCGCGGCCTCCTTGATCTCGTCGGCGAGCCGTTGGGCCGTGAGCAGCGTGTTCCGCAGGTTGGCCTCGCGCTCCCGGTGGTCGGCCAGCAACGCTTCCATCCGCGCCACGTCCGCCCGCAGGCGGTCGACCTCCCGGAGCGCCTGCTCGTAGTCGTCGGCGGCTTCGGCGAGGAACTCCACGACCTCGTTGCGGTTGAACCCGCGGAACGAGACGGTGAACCGCTGCTGCCGCAGGTCGAGCGGCGCGACCCGCATGAGGCGCTCGCTCGACCCGCCGGGAGTGCCAGAGCCGGGCTTTCCGGACGCGCGTGCATCGAACATGGGTGTCCTCGCTGTCTCAAAGCGCAGGCGCCTGTGGTCGCTGCCCGAAGATCGCCGTGCCGACCCGGACCATGGTGGCTCCTTCCTCGACGGCTACCTCGAAGTCGTGGCTCATCCCCATCGACAGCTCGGCGAGGTTCGCCGGCGGGACGCCCGACGAGACCCATTCGTCACGCAGCCGACGGAGCCGGCGGAAGTACGGCCGCGCCTCCTCCGGGCTCTCGAACAGCGGCGGCAGCACCATCAGGCCGACCAGCCGCACCGCGCGGCACTCGAGCGCCGCCTCGACGAGCCCCCTCGCCTCGTCCGGGGGAGCGCCGAACTTGGTCGCCTCGCCGGCCAGGTCGACCTGCACCAGGATCTCGGGCCGGGTGCCCGTCTCGGCCGCGGCCCGGTCGAGCCGCTCGAGCAGCTCGCGGCGGTCCACCGAGTGGATGGCCGCGAACACCCCCGCGGCCTTCCGAGCCTTGTTCGACTGCAGGTGGCCGACCAGGTGCCACCTGACGGGTACATCGGCCGTCTCCGCGATCTTCTGCAGGGCCTCCTGGACCCGGTTCTCGCCGATCTCTCGAACGCCAGCCGCGGCGGCCGCCCGCACGTACTCGGGGCCGAAGGTCTTCGACACGGCGACCAGGCGGATCCTGCTCGGGTCCCGGCCCGCCCGCGCCGCCGCGCGCGCGAGGCGGACCCGTACGGCCTCGACGTTCGCGCGAATCCGTTCGTCCAGCGACACCGGCGCTCGAGCGGCTACTTCTTGAGCTGCTCGATGATGCTCTTGGCCTGACCGGCGTACTGCCCGCTCGGCGCGAGCTCGAGGTACTTCTCGAATTCCTTCAAAGCGTCCGGCAGCTTCCCCTCGTTGACCAGGGCCATGCCCAGCCAGTAGTGGGCGTCGGCCAGGTTGGGGTCGAGCTTGATGGCTTCCTCGAACTGCGCCTTGGCCTCGGGAATCTTGCCGGCGTTCCAGAGGATGACCGCCTGATTGAACACCGAGCTGGCGCTCCCGCCGCCGGACGCGGCGCTGAGCTTGGCCGCCTCGGCGCTCATCTTGGCCGCTTCGTCGAAGCGCCGCTGCGCGTTGTAAACGTTCGCCAGGCCATTGTAGGCGTCGGCCAGCCCCGGGTTGTCCTCGAGCGCCTTCTTGAAGGCCGTCTCGGCCTCGGCGTAGCGCTTGTTCTTCGCGTGGATCGCGCCGATGTTCACGTGACACTCGCCGCACTTCTGGATCTGCGCGATGACCTCGTTGAACTTCGCGATCGCCTCGTCGTCTTTTCCGGCCTGGCTGAGCGCCACGCCCTCGTCGAAGGCCTTCGTGGCGGATTCGAGCTTCGCCTTGAGCGCCTCGGCCTCTTCCTTCGTCATGGGCGCGGTGCCGCCGGGCGCCAGGACGAAATTGACTTCCGACATCTGTCCCAGCCGGATGCGGACCTCGAAGGCCTGCGACATGTTGTCCTTGGACGCCGTGACCCGATAGGTCCCCGACTGGAGGCCGATCTGGACGAACTCCCCGCGCCGGTTGGTCTTGGTCTCGTGGCGGCGGGAGAGAGCCCCGATGTACTCGATGACGATCGTTGCGCCCTCGATCGGCTGGCCCTGGGCATCGACGACCTTGCCCTTGACCTGGCCGGTCTGAGCGGATGCGGGTGCGGCAGCGAGCACGACAAGTCCCAGAACGAGGGCGCCGACCGCCAGCGGGCGGGGGCTGACAAGCGCGCGCATCATGAATGTCCTCCGTGGCGAGAAGGGAGTAGGAGCGCCGACATCTGCTACGCGTAGTTTACACCTTCGCTGCCGCGCGACGGAGGCGCCTGCTCAGCCGGGGCTCGACCCGAAGAACCGCGCCACCTCTTCGAGGTCCGTCACGACTCGGGCCGGGGGCAGCGCGGCGAGGAAGCGCGCGCCGTACGCCCGCGTGCGGAGCCGCGGGTCGAGGATCGCCAGGACCCCGCGGTCGGTCCGGTGCCGGATGAGCCGGCCGAGCCCTTGCAGCAGCGCCAGGATGGCGAGCGGCACCTGGTAGTCGACAAACGGGGCACCACCCCGCGCGGCGACGGCGTCGATGCGGGCGGCCGTGATGGGGTCGGCCGGCGAGGCAAAGGGCAGCTTGTCGATGATGACGCAGCTCAGCGCCTCGCCCACGACGTCCACCCCCTGCCAGAAGCTGGCGGTCGCCAGCAGCACGGCGTGGGGCGTCGCCCGGAACTCCCGCAGCAGCGCCGAACGCGGGGCTGACCCCTGGACGAGGATGGGGAAGGGCAGGGCCCGCGTCACGACGCGCTCCACCTCGTACAGGTTCGCGTAGCTGGTGAAGAGCACGAACGCGCGACCCCGCGTGCGCGTCAGAATCTCGACGATCTCCTCGGCCGCCGCCGCGGCGAAGCCCGGCGCCCGGGGGTCCGGCAGATGCGGCGGCAGGTAGAGGACCGCCTGCCGCGCGTAGTCGAACTCCGACGGCAGCCGGGTCTCGTCGGCGCGCTCGATCCCGAGGCGGCTCCGGATATACGTGAAAGAGTCGTCCACCGCGAGCGTCGCCGAGGTCAGGACCGTGCCCTCGAAGCGCGCGAGCAGCTCGCCGCGCACGATCGCGGACACGTCGACCGGCGCCGCCCGGAGGAAGGCACCCCGCCCGCGCACCTCGAGAAAGACGACGTAGGCCGGGTCGTCGGCGCGCAGCAGGAACTGTAGCTCATCGGCGATCTCGCCTGCCCGCCGGCCGATAGCTGCGATGTCCTCGGGCACCCCGGGGACGCGAGCGACGGCCTCTGCCAGCGTCCTCAACGCGTCCACCAGGGCCTGGCTTTCCGCAGCGACCGGCTGGAGCGCGGCGGCGGTCAAGCGCAGGCGGCGCTCCGGGGCGCCGTCGGCCGCCTCGCCGAACCAGGCGTCGTCGGTCGCCTGCGGCCGACCCGCGCGCCCGCTGGCCGTGCCGTGGCGCGAGGGCGCCGCCCCCAGCCGAAGCGCCAGCGCCCGGAAGAACCCTTCGCTGCCCTCGCGGACGCGCGCGAGATCGGCCGTGAGCTGGGCGAGGGCGCGACGTTCGGACACGCGGTCGGCCGCGATCGCCCGCTCGCCGTCGCGGACGAGGTCGAGCAAGCGGTAGGTGCTGACCGTCACGCCGAAGTACTGCGTGGCCACGTCTTCGAGCTGGTGCGCCTCGTCCAGCACGGCGAACCGGCACGCGGGAATGACCTCGCCGTAGGCGCCCTGGCGCACCGCCGCGTCGGCGCACAGCAGGTGGTGGTTGACGATCACGAGGTCCGACTCGACGGCGCGCCGGCGCATCTCGGTGATGAAGCAGTCGTCGTAGCGCGGGCACTCGCGTCCCAGGCACGTCTCGCTCGTCGCCGAGAGCTCGGACCAGACCGGTGCGTCTTCGGGCAGGTCTTCGATCTCGGCGCGGTCGCCGGTCTGCGTGACCGCCGCCCACTCGCGGATGAGGGCGACCCGTCTCCGTTCGTCTGCAGGCCGCGGGCCGGGGCGGTCGCGCCAGAGGTCGAAGCGATGCCGGCACAGGTAGTTGGCGCGCCCCTTCATGTAGGTCGCGGTGAAGGGTACGCCGAGCGCCGCGCGCAGGACCGGCAGGTCCTTGTAAAAGATCTGCTCCTGGAGGTTCTTCGTCCCGGTGGAGACGAGCACGCGCTGGCGGCTGAGGATCGCCGGCACCAGGTAGGCGAGGGTCTTGCCGGTTCCCGTGCCGGCCTCGGCGAGGAGGATGCCGCCCTCTGCGAAGATGCGCGCCACGGCGGCCGCCATCCGCCGCTGGCTCGGCCGCGGCTCGAAGGCCGGAAGCGCGCGGGCGAGCGGCCCGCCCTCGGCGAACGCGGCGTCGACCGCCGCGGCTAGATCGGCCGCTCGGGGTACAGCGGGAACCTCCGGCACAGCGCTTCGACTTCCTCGCGCACCATGCGCTGCACCCGGTCGTCGTCGGGACTCGCGAGCACGCGCGCGATGAGCTCGGCGATGTGGTCCATCTCCAACTCGCCCATCCCGCGCGTCGTCACGGCCGGGGTGCCGATGCGGATGCCGCTCGCCACCATCGGCGGGTTCTGGTCGAAGGGGATGGCGTTCTTGTTGACCGTGATGCCCGCCTGGCCGAGCGCCGCTTCCGCAGCCTTGCCGGTCAGGCCCTTCGAGAAGACGTCCACGAGCATGAGGTGGTTGTCGGTGCCCCCGCTGACGAGGCGAAAACCCGCCGCCGCCAGCCCCGCCGCGAGCCGCTTCGCGTTGGCGACGATCCGGCGCTGGTAGTCCGCGAAGCTCGGGTCCATCGCCTCCTTGAGGCACACCGCCTTCGCCGCGATGACGTGCATCAGGGGACCGCCCTGGGTGCCGGGGAAGAGGGCCTTGTCGAGGTCCTTGGCGAACTCGGCGCGGCAGAGCACCATCCCGCCGCGCGGACCCCTGAGCGTCTTGTGGGTCGTCGTGGTGACGAAGTCGGAGTAGGGAATCGGACTCGGGTGCACGCCGGCCGCCACCAGGCCGGCGATGTGCGCCATGTCGGTCACGACCGCGGCGCCGATGTCGCGGCCGATCGCCCGGATGCGCGCAAAGTCGATCACGCGCGGATACGCGCTGGCGCCCACCATGATGAGCTTCGGCTGGTGCTGCCGCGCCAGCCGTTCGAGCTCCTCGTAGTCGATCCGCTCGTCGTCGCGGCGGACGCCGTACGGGACGATCGTGTAGAGCTTGCCCGAAAAGTTCAGCGGGTGACCGTGCGTCAGGTGGCCCCCGTGGGCGAGGTTCATGCCGAGCACGGTCTCCCCGGGCTTGAGCACGGTGAAGTAGACGGCCATGTTGGCCTGCGCGCCCGAGTGCGGCTGGACGTTGGCGTGGTCGGCCCCGAAGAGCGCCTTCGCGCGGTCGATGGCGAGCTGCTCGGCGACGTCGACGAACTCGCACCCGCCGTAGTAGCGCCGGCGCGGGTAGCCTTCGGCGTACTTGTTCGTCAGCACCGAGCCCATCGCCTCGAGCACCGCGAGGCTCACGAAGTTCTCCGACGCGATGAGCTCGAGGCCGGCGTTCTGCCGGTGGATCTCGCCGGCGATGGCCCGGGCGATCTCGGGGTCGACCTCGGCAAGGGTGCGCAGCCGGTCCGCGATGTCGGTCTTGAGTGCCATGGCGCAGCCTCTAGCCCTTCCCCTCGAGCTGCCGGATCTTGTCCACCCGACGCTGGTGTCGGTCCCCGGCAAAGGGCGTCTCGAGGAAGATCCGCACGATCTCGAGGGCACGCTGGCGATCGAGCAGCCGGCCGCCGAGCGCCAGGACGTTGGCGTCGTTGTGCTCGCGGCTCAGCCGGGCCATCGCCGCGTCGGTGACCGTCGCGGCGCGGACGCCGGGCACCTTGTTGGCCGCAATGGCCATCCCGATCCCCGTGCCGCACACCAGGATGCCCCGGTCGAAGCGGCCCGCCGCCACGCCCCGCGCGGCCCGCTCGGCGAAATCCGGATAGTCCACCGAGTCGGTCGAGTCGGTCCCGACGTCCTCCACGTGCAGGCCGAGCCCCTGGAGCGTGCGCTTGATCTCTTCCTTGAGCGCGTAGCCCGCGTGGTCCGCGCCCACCACGATGCGCATGGCCGCGAAAATTGTACTATAGCTGCCGGCGATCAGCCTTCAGCGTCCGGGCGCCAGCATCCAGCGCGCTCTACGTCGAGACGCGGAACCTGGAACCCGGAACGGGAGTCCGCCTTGTCCCCGACCGCCCGCGTGACGCGCCGCGGAGTCGACCGCGTGCGCGCCGGCCATCCGTGGATCTACCGCAGCGACCTCGTCGACGTGGACGCCCGGGGCGGCGATACCGTTCGCGTCGTCGGCCCGCGGGACCAGACGCTCGGCTACGCGTTGTACAGCGACCGGTCGGAGATCGCGCTCCGGATGGTCACGCTCGGCGAGCGCCCGGCCGACCTCTCGGTGTGGCGCGCGCGGCTCGAGCTGGCGATCGCCTACCGCCGGAGCCTGGCGATCGACGCGACCGCGTACCGGCTCGTGCACGGCGAAGCCGACCGCTTGCCGTCGCTCGTCGTGGACCGCTACGACGAGTACCTGGTGGTTCAGGCGCTGTCGCAGGGGGCCGAACGCCTGCTCGGCGAGCTGGTGGGCGTGCTCGTCGAGGTCGCGCACCCGAAGGGCGTGCTCGCGCGGAACGACCCGCGCGTCCGGACGCTGGAGGGCCTCGACCAGCGAGTCGAGCTGCTGTACGGCGAGGTGCCGTCGCCGATCGTGATCCGCGAGGCCGACGTCGAGTTCGAGGTGGATGTGTGGAAGGGGCAGAAGACCGGCTTCTTCCTGGACCAGCGCGAGAACCGCGACGCCGCGGCGACCTACGCGCGTGGGCGCCTGCTCGACGCGTTCAGCTATCAGGGGGCCTTCGCGCTGCGCCTCGCGCGGCGGTGCACCGAGGTCGTCGCGGTCGACAGCTCGGAGGAGGCGATCGCGCAGCTCGGCCGGAACGCCGCGCGAAATGGCTTCGCCCACGTGCGCGCGCGCGTCGCCAACGTCTTCGACGAGCTCCGGGCGCTCGACCGCGCCGGCGAGCGCTTCGACACGATCGTCCTGGACCCGCCGGCCTTCGCCAAGAACAAAGCGGCCGTGCCGAAGGCGCTCGCCGGCTACAAGGAGATCAACCGACGGGCGCTGAGGATCCTCGCCCGCGGCGGCATCCTGGTGACGTGCAGTTGCTCGTACAACGTGGACGAGGCGACCTTCGGCGGCGTCGTGGCAGAGGCGGCGTCGGACGCGCGCGCCGCGCTCGTGCTCGTCGAGAAGCGCCTGCAGGCGCGGGATCATCCCGTGCTCATCGGCGTGCCCGAAAGCTACTACCTCAAGTGCCTCGTCCTGCGGAAACTCGAGGGGTGATCTCGCGCGCCTTGGCTCCCCGCCGCCGACATCCTCAGGTTCGAGGGTGCAAGCGCTGACCCACGACCCGCCGTCCGGGGCGATAGGTCGTCCCGGGGATCCTGCTGGTCGCGACGAGCAGCCGCGTGGTGCTATAGTGTAGATCGAGCCGCCAGGGGTATCTCCCGTGTTCAGGTCGGGAGATTGAGAGCAGACCCTTGGAACCTGATCCGGTTGAGACCGGCGGAGGGAGCGCGGCGCGGCCTGATCGTTCCCCCCCAGCCTTGTCATCCGGATGGTGACGCGGCCCGCGCCGGTGGGCACACGGCCGCACCGGGTTCGGCCTCGTGGGGAGGCTGTCCATGCCCGAGCAGACTTCGTATGTTCCGCTGCGCGCGGAACAGTTCGACGCGGCGTTTCCCAATTCTCGCCGCGTGTACGTCGAGGCGCACGGCCTGCGCGTGCCGATGCGCGAGGTGGCGCTGGGTGGCGGCGAGCCGGCCGTCCGGCTCTACGACACCCGGGGGCCGCTCGGCCACGATGTGCGCGAAGGGCTCCCGCGCCTGCGGGAGCCGTGGATTCGCGCGCGGGGCGATGTCGAGGAGGTCGAGCGCACTGGGCGGCAGGGCGCCGGGCCGCTGAAGCTGTCGCCGGCGCTCGCCCGCCGCGCCCGCACGGCGCTGCGGGGCCGCGGCGCCGTCACGCAGCTCGCCTACGCACGGCGCGGGATCGTGACCCCGGAGATGGCTTTCGTCGCCGTCCGCGAGGGGGTGGACCCGGAGTTCGTGCGGTCCGAGGTGGCGCGCGGTCGCGCCATCATTCCCGCCAACATCAACCATCCCGAGCTCGAGCCGATGGTCATCGGCCGGAACTTCCTCGTGAAGGTCAACGCCAACATCGGCAACTCCGCGGTCAGGTCGTCGATCGACGAGGAGGTGGACAAGCTGCGCTGGGCCACGCTCTGGGGCGCCGACACCGTGATGGACCTGTCGACCGGCCGCGACATCTACGAGACCCGCGAGTGGATTCTGCGCAACGCGCCGGTGCCGATCGGGACGGTCCCCATCTACGAGGCCCTCGAGAAGGTAGGCGGGCGGCCGGAGGAGCTGACCTGGGAGGTCTACCGCGACACGCTCATCGAGCAGGCCGAGCAGGGCGTCGACTACGTCACGGTGCACGCCGGCGTGCTCCTGCGCTACATCCCCCTCACGGCGCGGCGCGTGACGGGCATCGTCTCGCGCGGCGGGTCGATCATCGCCAAGTGGTGTCTGGCCCACCACCAGGAGAACTTCCTGTACACCCACTTCGAGGAGCTCTGCGAGATCATGCGCGCCTACGACGTGGCGTTCTCGCTGGGCGACGGCCTGCGCCCTGGCTCGATCGCTGACGCGAACGACGAGGCGCAGTTCGTCGAGCTGCGGACGCAGGGGGAGCTGACGCGGGTCGCCTGGCGCCACGACGTCCAAGTGATGAACGAGGGGCCCGGCCACATCCCGCTGCACCTGATCAAGGAGAACATGGACAAGCAGCTCGAGTGGTGCGGGGAGGCCCCCTTCTACACGCTCGGCCCGCTTACGCTGGACGTGGCGCCCGGCTACGACCACATCGCCTCGGCGATCGGCGCAGCCCTGATCGGCTGGTACGGCACGGCGCTGCTCTGCTACGTGACGCCCAAGGAGCACCTGGGCCTGCCGAACCGCGAGGACGTCAAGGCCGGCGTCATCGCGTACAAGATCGCGGCGCACGCCGCGGACCTGGCCAAGGGCCACCCGCACGCCCGGGCGTGGGACGACGCACTCTCGAAGGCGCGGTTCGAGTTCAGGTGGGAGGATCAGTTCAACCTCGCGATCGACCCGGCGACAGCGCGCGCGTACCACGACGAGACGCTCCCGGCCGAGGGCGCCAAGGTGGCGCACTTCTGCTCGATGTGCGGACCGAAGTTCTGCGCGATGGAGATCACGCAGCAGGTGCGCGAGTACGCCGCGGCGCACGGGATCGGCGAGACCGAAGCTCGGGCGCGCGGGCTCGCGGAGAAGGCGGCCGAGTTCCGCGAGCACGGCGGCGACCTGTACGTGAAGGTCGCCCCGTGACGCGGCGGCGCGAGTCTGCAGGGCAGGCTACCGTTTCGCCCCCGGCGGTGCCGGCACGATCTGGATGACGGTGGGATAGCGCGTCCCCGTCGCCCCCTCGACGTGCAAGTAGCCCGGCGACCCGTTCCACGTGTAGTCCTTCACCGTCACCCCGGGTGGAAACGCCATCGTCTCCTCGCGGAAGCGTCCCACCTCGAACGTGTGGATCGGCGGCTCGTCGAAGACGAGCGTGCCGCGCTGCTTGAGGACCGTCCGGTAGTAGCTGACGATGTCGGCGAACCGGGCGGTGGTGCCGAAGAGGAAGTACCGCTGGCCGAACCCGGCGTCGAACGACGCCAGCAACTGCGCCCCGGGATACACGGGGACCCCGAGGGCCGCCTCCGTGGGGACACGCGCTTGGTCGGCGCCCGGACTCGGTGCGGGAGTCGGCTCGCGCGGGGCGGCAGGCGCGCTGGGCGGCGTGGGCTTGGGAAACGGTTTCGGCACGGGCTGCGCCGTCGCGGACGCGAGCGAAGTGGCCTGCGCACACGCCCAGGCGACCACGAGGATCCCGACGACCCGAAGGCGCATCACCTCGTATTATAAAGGCGGGGTCGGCGCCGCATGCGCGATCTGTTGACCTTCTGCCAGGCCGAGTGCGGGTGGGTGCTCGAGACCACCGAGTGCCTCGCGCGCCTCGAGTCGCCCACGACCGACAAGGCGGCCGTCGACCGCTGTGGTGACGAGGTCGCCGCCCGCTTGGCGGCGCTCGGCGGCCGCGTCGAGCGGCTCCCGCGGACCGACGTCGGCGACCCCGTGCGCGCGGCGTTCGGCGAAGCGGGTCCGGTCGTCCTCCTGCTCGGTCACCTCGACACGGTCTGGCCGGTCGGCACCCTGGGGGACATGCCCCTGCGCGTCGCCGACGGGCGTCTGTACGGGCCCGGCGTGTTCGACATGAAGGCCGGGATCGCCATCGGGATGCTGGCCCTGCGGGCGTTTTTTGCGGCGCCGGTGGGCCGCGGCGCGCGCGTCGTCATGCTGCTCACCACGGACGAAGAGACGGGCAGCGCGGCGTCGCGGGCGCTCATCGAGGCGCAGGCGCGCGAGAGCGCGGCCGTGCTGGTCCTCGAGCCGGCGCTTCCGGGTGGCGCCGTGAAGACCCGCCGCAAAGGGTGCGGCGAGTTCACCCTGACGGTGCACGGGGTGGCCGCGCACGCCGGGATCGAGCCGGAGAAGGGCGCGAGCGCCGTGCACGAGCTGGCGCGGCAGATCGTGGCGATCGAGCGCTGGCGCGATCCCGCGCGCGGCCTCTCGATCAACGCGGGCGTCATCGAGGGCGGGACCCGTCCGAACGTCGTGGCACCGTGGGCACGGGCGCGGATCGACGTGCGCGTCGAGCGCGAGGAGGACGCGGCGCAGGTGGTGGCCGCCTTCCAGAGCCTGCGTGCCACGACGCCGGGCACGCGCGTCGAGGTGCGCGGCGGTATCGACCGGCCGCCCCTCGAGCGAACGCCGGGTGTGGTTCGGCTCTACGGGATGGCGCGGGAAGTGGCGCGCGAGCTGGGGCGCGAGCTCGACGAGGGCGGGACCGGCGGTGGCTCGGACGGCAACTTCACGGCGGCGCTGGGGATCCCGACGCTCGACGGGCTCGGAGCCGT
>FWPU01005740.1_pt1 | contig 26209 bp, 18 predicted proteins | sample 2228361 | NCBI WGS metagenome assembly FWPU01 (sample SAMEA103939777, study PRJEB20133) | metagenome | reverse complement strand
AGTTAAGTGCGAAATCAGTCATCTCCTCTCACCTCAATGAGCATTGATGACTAATTATACCTTGTCAAAGAACTTTTTTGGTTTTACTTAGTTCTGTAATTCAAGGCACAATAACGGATACGACGGGAGCTGTATTGCCAGGTGCACTTATTAGGGTCAAGAACCTGGATACCGGAATCGAGCATGCTGTCGTCTCGGATGAGAGCGGCAGATATCGAATCTCGGGACTGGCTCCGGGCAACTATGAAATTGTCATCGAGCTTCAGGGCTTCAAACGGGAGGTGAGAAGCGGTATAAGGTTGGCAGTGGCCCAACAGGCGGTAATAGATGTGGTGTTGGAGGTTGGCGAATTGGCCGAGCAGGTTACCGTCGTGGGCGAGGCGCCGCTCATTGAAAGAGCCACATCGCAAATCACCGGGCTGGTGGATGAACGGAAAATGCGGGATCTCCCCCTTAACGGCCGCGATTTCTTCCAGCTCACCACGCTGCAGCCCGGGGTGGTTCAAACGCCGAGCGCCGGCCCGAACCCCTGGTCAAAGGGGGGCATAACCAAGGCTGCTGTCTACGGCTTGCGGCCAACATGGCATAACGTGATGATAGATGGTTCGGACGTAAACGATGCCGGATTCAATGTCCCGCCCGGAGGAACTGCCGGCTTCCTTCTGGGTGTTGATAGCGTCAGGGAATTTCGAATATTCACTAACACCTTCAGCGCTGAGTACGGCCGAAACGCGGGGTCGATCGTCCAGGCGGTAACCAGGTCGGGCACCAACGAATTTCACGGCTCTTTCTTCGAATTTCACCGCAACAGCGTGCTGGATGCGAAGAACTTCTTCGATCGGCCCGACGCTCCGATCCCACTGTTCATACGGAACCAGTTCGGGGGGAGCTTCGGCGGCCCGATCAGCATGCCGGGTGTTTACAACGGCCGCGACAGGTCTTTCTTCTTTCTGAGCTATGAGGGCTTCCGTGAAAGGCTGGGCGTGACCTCGAACACCACCGTTCCGAACGCACTGTCGCGCCGCGGGATTCTCCCGGATCCCCGTAACCCCGGTCGATTTATCGAGGTTGGCGTTGATCCTAAAATAAAACCCTTCCTCGACCTCTTTCCGCTGCCAAACGGAGAGGACTTCGGCGACGGCACCGGGAGGTTGCTGACCTCCGATATACAGGACACCGACGAGAACTACTTCCTGATCAGGATCGATCACAAGCTCTCCGATAACGATTCGCTCTTTGCCCGATACATCTTCGACGACAGCTTCGGCAACGTTCCGTTCCTTAGCACCCTGGTTCCCGGCTTCCCAGGGCGTCGGGATATTCGCAACCAATACTTCACCTTCCAGGAACAGAAGATCATACGGCCGAACCTGATAAACGAGTTTAGATTTGCCTTTAACCGGACGATGATATTGGCCAAGGGATCGAGGGGCGTCGCCGGCGACCTGTCGATATCCCTGGTCCCGGATCGACCTCTGGGAGCCATAACTATAGGCGGGCTTCCGCTCCTGGGCAACAATTTAATCTTTCCCCTGGGCAGTGCCTCGAACGCCTTCCAGTGGGTAGATAACGTTTCGTGGAACAAGGGCCGACATGCGCTGAAGTTCGGAGCCGAATTTAGAAGGGTCCAGATAAACGGGGCCTTCGACCTTGGCGTCGACGGACAGTACCTTTTCTTCAACCTTCGGGATTTCCTGCAGGCAAAGCCTTTCTTCTTTCTCGGGACACTTCCAGGATTTTCTGACTCGAGTCGCGGCTTCCGTGAGCTCCACTTCTGGTGGTTTGTACAGGACGATATTCAGGTTACGCCGAACTTCACTCTGAATCTCGGCCTGAGATACAGATACGACAACAATCCTACCGAGGCGAACGGCAGAGTAGCCAATATAAGAAATATCTTTACCGACCGGGACACTACGGTCGGAAAAATTTTCGACGATGTTCCGCTCGACTTGTTCGAGCCGCGCTTGGGATTCGCCTGGAGTCCGTTTGCCGACAAGAAAACAGTGGTCCGAGGCGGATTCGGGATCTTCCGCGATCAGATTTGGGCGAATCTCTACTTCGATACCCGCTTCCTGCCTCCTTTTTACAAGCTGATACTTTCGCTGTTCCCGCCTTTCCTCGATCCCCTCGCCGGGCCGCTTATCCTTCCAGTCAGCAGCTTCGGCATAACCTTCGACCCGAACTTCCCCTATGTGCTTCAGTATAACCTAAACATACAGAGAGAGATAACGCCTGACATGGTGTTTAAAGTCGGATATTTCGGTTCGCGGGGAATCAGCCTGGTCAGGGCGGCCGAGGCCAATCCCGTCAAGCCTGAGATTGTGAACGGAAGGCCCTTTTTCCCGGCCGGCGGGCAGCGCGTTAATCCAAACTTTGGCTCGCTGCCAACTATATTTACAGACGCCAACTCCTTCTACAACGGCCTCTCGCTGGAATTTCAAAGAAGGTTCAGTAGGGGATTGGAGTTCCAGGTCTCTTATACTCTGGGCAAGTCTATAGATGATGCGTCCGGACCGTTCCCGAGCGATTCTGTGGCCGAGGCTGGGCTGAGCCAGGACTTTTTCAATCGCAAGGGGAGCCGGGGCAGATCGTTTTTCGATGTCAGGCATAACCTGGTCATCAACTACACCTATGATCTACCTTTCGGTCCGGGCAAGAAATTTGCAAGGGATTTGACCGGTTTCGCCGCCAAGTTAGCCGAAGGGTGGCAGATATCGGGCATAACCCAGTTTGCCAGCAACAGCCCTTTTACTGCCCTGCTAGGCTTCGATAACGCTCGGATGCTCCCTTCTTTTATCTCAGACAGGCCGAATCTGAGGCCGGGCGCTGACCCGGACAAAGCCTTGCTGAAAGACACAGAGCGCTGGTTTGACCCGAGCATCTTCGAACTTCCGCCCGAGGGGTTTTTAGGCAACGCGGGCAGGAACATTCTAAAGGGCCCGGACTTTAAAAATTTCGACTTTTCTATCGTGAAAAATACCAAAATAAATGAAGATAAAACGGTTCAATTCCGGGCGGAATTCTTTAACATCTTTAACCACCCGAATTTCTCTGTGCCTGTGAACACTCAAGGTCCCAACGGCATTGGAGGCAACGGCGTGGCTATTTTCGCGGATCGCAGCGGAGTTCCGCTGGGCAACGCGGGCAAGATCTTCAGCACCGTCAACACCTCGCGGCAAGTCCAGTTCGCCATTAAGTTGCTCTTCTAAGCAGCTATGCGTATAGGCGTCGATATAGGCGGCACTTTCACCGATGTCGTGGTTGTCGATGAGCGCGGCGATATCGGGCTGCGCAAATCTCTCTCCACGCCCGATGACCTCTGGCGCGGGATAGCCGAGGGGTTGAAGGGCCTGGACCTCGGGCGGGCGGAACTTATTGTTCACGGGACTACGGTCGGCATCAACGCTCTGCTCGAGGGCAAAGGGGAGGCGACCGGATTGATCACCACGCGCGGTTTCCGCGATGTTTACGAGATCGGGCGCCACAACCGGGAGGAAATGTACGATCTCTTCTATGCCAAACCTGTGCCGCTTGTGCCCCGCCGCCACAGGCTCGAGGTTCGAGAGCGTATCGACGCGCGCGGCCGCGTCCTGGTCCCGCTCGAAGAGGCCGACGTGCTGGCGGCCATCGACCATTTCAAGCGCCACGACATTCGGTCCATCGCCGTCTGTCTCCTCCACTCTTATGCCAATCCCGAGCATGAGATTAAAATCGGGCAGATAATAGCCCGCTGTTATCCCGAGGCCCTGGTCTCTCTGTCGCACGAGCTGGCGCGCGAGTGGCGCGAATACGAACGCACCTCCACGACGGTGATAAATGCCTATATCATGCCCAAGGTGCGCGGCTACCTCGATAAGATGGAGCGGGAGTTGGAGCGGCTCGGCTATATCAGGCCGCTTTTCATCAGCCAGTCCAACGGCGGCCTGGTATCAACCGGTTCAGCCGTCGCAAAGCCGGTGCACACGATAATGTCGGGGCCGGCCGGAGGAGTTGCCGGCGGGCTTTTCTTCGGTCGCCTCCTCGGCTATGAGAATCTAATCACCTTCGATATGGGCGGCACATCGACCGATGTGGCCTTAATTCACTGCGGCGCGGCGCGCATGACCGTAGAGGCGAGGATTGAGCGCCGGCCTTTAATGGTCCCGATGATAGATATCCGCTCGATCGGGGCAGGGGGAGGCTCGATAGCCTGGTTGAAAGAAGGCAGGGCTCTGAACGTCGGGCCCGGGTCGGCAGGCGCTGACCCCGGCCCGGCCTGCTATGGCCGCGGCGGCGCCGAGCCAACCGTCACCGATGCTAACCTCGCGCTCGGCCGACTCCACCCGCGCTTCTTCCTCGGCAGCGAGATGAAACTCGAGCGGAGCGAAGCTGAAAAGGCGATCGCCCGGCGCATCGCGGCGCCGCTTGGACTGGGCCTGGATGAGGCGGCGCGAGGAATCGTCCGCATCGTTAACACTAAAATGGCTCACGCCATTCGCGCTATTACCATTCAGCGGGGCTTCGATCCCAAGGACTTCGTGCTCCTGGCCTTCGGCGGCGCCGGTCCCATGCACGCCTGCTCGCTGGCCGCCGAGCTCGGCATCCCTAAAATAGTTGTTCCTCTCTACCCGGGCAATTTCTCGGCCCTGGGCATGCTGACGAGCGATGTCAGGCACGACTTCTCTCGCACCTGCCTGGCCCGCTGGGATAAACTCGACATCGGCTTGATATCCGGCCTGTTTGGCGAGCTGGAGAGGGAGGCCCTTTTGACCCTGAAGAGGGAGGGCCTGCCGGAAGATAGAATCGTTTGCCGCAGCTCTATCGATATGCGTTATATCGGCCAGGAATACACGGTAAATGTTCCGCTTGACTCGATGCGGCTCGCTCCGGCCCATCTCGCTCAACTGCGCTCTCAATTCGATTCGCTTCACGAAATGACCTATGGCCATTCATCAACGGCCGAGCCGGTCGAGCTGGTGAACCTGCGACTAACAGCGCTCGGTCGATCAACGCCCCTGGAACTGAAACCGATAGAGCGGGGAACAGAGCGGGCCCCGCGCGACAGCATCGTGGACGAGCTTGAGGTCTTCTTTGAAGAGAGCGTGTACGCCTGTCCTGTTTATAATAGAGCGAAGCTGCTGGCCGGGAATCGTATCCCTGGTCCGGCCCTGATTATAGAAAAAGGAGCAACGACTGTGCTGGAGCCCGGCTTTGTGCTCGAGGTCTCCGAGCATGGCAACCTTATAATCGTCAGGAGCCAGGATAATCGTGAGAAGTGAGGCGGGAGACCGGAGACGATTAAAACTTGATCTTTCGCCTCTATTCTGGCTTCGAGCTTCCAAAGGAGCGCGAGATGGCGCGTGTAGATCCTGTAACCCTGGAGGTCATAAGGCACAGTTTCATCGCCGCTGCCGATGAGATGAAGATAAACTTAATGCGCACGGCGTATAATCCGATAATTTACGAGGTCTTGGACTTCAGCATCGGGCTTTTCGATACCCGCGGCAGGATGATCTCGCAGGCAGCCGGCCTGCCGATCTTTTTGGGCAATCTGGGCGAGGCCATTAAGACGGTAACCTCGGATGTAGGATTAGAAAGCTTCCAGCCGGGAGATGTTTACCTGATCAACGATACCTACACCACCGGCACGCACCTTAACGACGTAACGGTAATAAGCCCGATTTTCGTGGAGGGTGGTCTTTTAGCCTTTGCTGCGAGCCGCGCGCACTGGCTCGATGTCGGGAGCCGCGACCCGGGCGGCTGGGCCAGCGATACCACTGAAATCTATCAGGAAGGGATAAGGCTGCGCTCGGTGCGCCTGTATGAAGCCGGGCAACTTAACCCAAGCATCGCGCGCATTCTGCGCGATAACGTCCGCTTTACCGAGAGCGTGCTCGGCGACATGCGGGCGCAGATCGCTGCGGGGCGGACCGGAGAGCGACGCTTTGCCGAGGTCGTGGCCAGGTTCGGGCGCAGCGTGGTTGAGGAGGCAATTGCCGAGATCATCCGCCAGGGAGAACTCAGCTCGCGCGAGGCGGTCCGCTCCATTCCGGACGGCGGTTACTCTGCAGAGGCCTTTCTCGACGACGACGGCATGGGGATCGTCGAGCCGCCGGTTAAGGTTAAGGTGATCGTGGCGGGCGATACCATGACTTTCGACCTGACGGGCTCGGCGCCCCAGTGCCGCGGCCCGATCAACTGCGGGCTGGCGGCTACGATCTCGGCCTGCCGCGTCGCCTTCAAGTGCCTGACCACGCCTTTTGAGCCGGTCAACGAAGGCCATTTCGCGCCGCTGCGCTTCATCGTTCCTGAGGACTGCATGTTCAACGCCCGACTACCCGCTCCGTCCGGCGTTTACGGCATCATCCTGATGACACTGATAGATGTAATCTTGAAGGCCCTCTCTCCAACCTTCCCCGATAAAGTTCCCGCCGGGCATTATTGCGATGTCTGTGCCATCTTTATCTCAGGAGTCGATCCGCGCACCGGCCATCCTTTCTTGCATGTTGAGCCGGAGGGAGGAGGTTGGGGAGCATTCTCGAATCGGGATGGCGAGAGCGTGCTGATAGCGATAGCCGACGGCGATACGCGCAATATCCCGGTTGAGGTCATAGAGAACCGCTTTCCACTTCTGGTCGAGCGATACGAGTTGCGCCAGGACTCAGGCGGAGCGGGCAAGTTCCGCGGCGGTCTGGGCCACTACCGGGATTATCGAGTCCTTGCGCCAAGCGTACGTTTAACCACAATACAGGAGCGTTCGAAATGCCCGCCCTGGGGCCTCGCCGGAGGCAAGCCCGCCGCCTACAATACTCTTGTGGTTAATCCGGACAGCCCGCGCCAGCTTTCCCTGCAAAAAGCTACAGGTCTGGAACTCCATGAGGGCGATGTGATTAGCGTGCGCACTGGCGGAGGGGGCGGATACGGCGACCCGCTCGAGCGCGACCCGGAAAGGGTGCGGGAGGACGTGATAGACGGCTACGTCAGCTTCGAAGCCGCATGCTCCGAGTACGGCGTCATTATCGATCCATTGACCTTTGAAGTAGATTATCAGGCGACACAGGCGCGCCGGCTGATTACAGCTCCTGGTTCATAACAAGGCAACTGAGAATATACCCTCCTGGAGAGCGATGGTAAGTTCGCTCGATGTCCAAGCCATAGAAGACATTGCCGTTGGAGCCGCCATCCTGGGCACAGGCGGAGGAGGAGATCCATATGTCGGCAAGCTGATGGCGCAGCAGGCAGCCAAGAAGTATGGTCCAGCAAAGCTTATAGACGTAGACGATGTGCCGGACGAGGCGTGGATAGTACCGGTTGCCATGATGGGCGCCCCTACGGTAATCGTCGAGAAAATTCCGAGCGGGGATGAGGCTTTAAAAGCTTTTCAAGCGCTGGAGCGCTATCTCGGAGCCAAAGCCTACGCTACCATGTCAATAGAAGCTGGTGGTTTAAATTCAACCATACCGATCGCTGTGGCCGCTGCTCTCGATTTGCCTTTAGTCGATGCCGACGGCATGGGGCGAGCATTCCCGGAAATCCAGATGGTAACGCCGACTTTATATGGCGTATCTGCCACTCCAATGGTCATGGTCGATGAGAAGGGTAATAGCCTTATCCTGAATACCATCAGCAACCGGTGGACCGAGAAATTATCGAGAGCCGCCACCGTGCAAATGGGAGGTTCAGCGATAATAGCTTTATACGCAATGAAGGGATGGCAGGCTAAAGAAGCCCTGGTTAAGGGGTCGATTTCGCTCGAGGCCATGCTCGGCAGGGCGGTCAGGCTTGCACACCAGGAAAAAAGGGACCCGATCGAGGCAATACTATCGATGGTCGGTGGTTTTAAATTGTTCGAGGGCAAAATCTCAGATGTCGAGCGTAAAACCGTGAAGGGTTTCGCCAGAGGCGTGGCCCAGATCGAGGGGATCGAGAAGTATAAAAACCGGGCGTTGACGGTCCATTTTCAGAATGAGAACCTGGTCGCAGTTTTAGATGGAACTACTGTAGCCACTGTGCCCGATTTGATCTCGATTTTAGATAAAGAGACCGGGTTGCCCATAACTACCGAGGGGTTAAAGTACGGCTCCAGAGTCGTGGTCATCGGCATCCCTTGCAGCGAAAAATGGCGAAGCGAAGAAGGAATCAGGCTGGTTGGCCCCAGGTACTTTGGCTATGACCTGGATTATATTCCCATCGAAGCCAGGGCGGAGGCGATGAGGCGATGGATTGCCGAATAGGCATAGACGTGGGCGGGACAAATACCGATGCGGTGGTCCTGGACCGGCACAACCGCCTGCTGGCTAAAGTTAAGGTCCCAACCACCAGAGATGTAACCTCGGGGATCGCCAACGCCCTCCGGCGGGTTGTCGCAGCGAGCAGTATAGATCCGAAACGGATCGCGTACGCTATGCTCGGGACAACTCATTGCACCAACGCAATTGCGGAGAGAAAAGATCTAAACAGAGTAGCTGTTATCAGGATCGGCGCGCCGGCGACCATGGCGATAAAACCGCTCTTCCATTGGCCTCGGGAACTGAGAGAAGCCGTCTGTAGCAGAAGCTACATCGTCAGGGGAGGACACGAATACGACGGCCAGCCGATAAGCATGCTGGACGAAGCTGAGATCGCACGCATCGCAAAGGATCTTAAGGGCGAAGAGATCGATGCAGTAGCGGTGACATCGGTTTTCTCGCCGGTTAACCCGGAGCACGAGGAAAGGATCAAAGAAATTCTAGCCGAACATCTCCGACGTGAGGTGCCCATCTGCCTCTCCCATGAAATAGGCAGCATTGGGCTTTTGGAGAGGGAAAATGCCACGGCCTTAAATGCAGCGCTGATTAAAGTAGCGCGCCGGGCGATCGAGTCGTTCGTTCGCGCCCTGAAGGAGAACGAAATCGAGGCTAAATTATTCCTGGGCCAGAACGATGGGACCTTAATGTCGGTAGATTATGCCTTGAAATACCCGGTATTTACCATCGCCTCAGGCCCGGCGAACAGCATTAGAGGGGCAGCTTTTCTATCGGGGGTTTCAGACGCGATTGTCATCGACATCGGTGGTACCACAACGGATATCGGCATATTAAGCAGGGGGTTCCCGCGGGTGTCAGCTATCCCAGTTGAAATCGGCGGCGTTAAGACCAATTTCAGGATGCCGGATCTGGTCTCGATCGGCCTGGGCGGGGGAAGCATCGTTAGGGAAGAAAATGGTACGATCCGGGTTGGACCTGAAAGCGTGGGATACAGGCTGCTGGAGGAGGCTCTGGTTTTCGGAGGGAAAACCTTAACCGCCACGGATATAGCGGCGGCCATGGGAAGGATAAAGTTGGGCGACCCGAGAGCACTCTCCAGCCTGAGCCCGCGAATCGTGAGCCGAGCAGCCGAATATATCCTCGCCAGGATCGAAGAATCCATAGATAAAATCAAGCTAACAGCAGACCCGGTTCCAATCGTGGTTGTGGGAGGCGGCAGCATCCTCCTTGCAGACGATATGCCGGGAGCCTATCAGGTCATTCGCCCTGACAACTACGAGGTTGCAAATGCAATAGGCGTAGCGATCGCTCAAGCTAGCGGCGAAATCGATAAGGTCTTCTCCTACGATGTCATGCCCAGAGGAAGGGCGCTCGCGCAGGCTAAAGAAATGGCGATGGAAAGGGCCAGGTTAGCCGGCGCGGACGAAAACACGATCGAGATAATCGACCTGGAGGAAATCCCCCTGGCCTATCTGCCCGGCAATGCTGTCAGGATAAAAGCCAAAGCTGCCGGCAACCTGAAATTTGCAAGCTAAATAGCTTCCCACGAATTTGGAACAAACTTGCCGGGCTTTGGCGCATAGAGCGGTTTTCATCTGCCTTTGCTCTCTGCCCCGAAGGGGCTGCCGAGATTAGCCGGCAGCGAAACCGCCGGACCAGAGCAACCAGGATGAGCGCGCCCTGGCAGGGCGCCTGCATGATTGCGCTCTCGATCCGGCAGTTTAACCGCATGGGCGCCAGGATAAGGTGCAAAGCATTCAATCAGCATAGCTTAAGCGGCAGCCTCCTTGGATGATAACCTCGGTGCCCTGGCAGTTTGCAGAAATTCGAGGGCTCGTCTTGGCAGCCTTTGTAACTTTCTCTTGCGAGGCCGTTCACATAGCACCTTCAGGCAGAGCATGAAGGCATGCTCGGACCAGAAAATAGCTGCTGTGATCATTGGGGCTATCTGGTCTTTGATCACCTTCCAGGCCCTCCACCAAGTTGCACTCCTCTTTAGATGTCTTCGGAGCGAAAGAGTGCTCGCGTTCAATTCTCGTGGGAAGCTATTTAGACATCCTTTGCGCTGCACCGGGTGCTTTCTGCTATACTTTTGCTGGATGGAGATAACGCCAGAGCGAATTAAAACCATTAAGCGCCTGCTTATCCTGATCATCGTGGCGGTCTCGCTCGCGGCCGGCTTCAGCTACTGGCGCCGCGCGCGCACGCGCGAGGGACCGCGCCCGCCCGAAGCGCTCGGCCCCGAGGTCGCGGGGGCGACGCGCGAGATCGAGTACGCCGAGCACAGGCGCGGTCAGATGATCTTCCGCGTGCGCGCCAGGAGGTACCTGGAGACGCGCGGGGGAAAGCACCTGCTCGAAGGGATCGAGGCGCAGAACTTCGGCCACGACGGCGCGCGCCACGATGAGATCCGCAGCGACTTCTGTAGCTACGACGAGCGCAGCGCCAGCGTCGATTTCAAAGGCAATGTAGTTCTACGCACTACCGAGGGGATCGAGGTCAGAGCGGATGCTCTCAACTACGACAAAGAGAGCGAGACCGCTAGAATATACGGAGCGTTTTATGTTCGCCGCGGGCGCCTGGAGGGGCGCGGCCGCAAGCTCGAATACGGCTTCGCTACCGGCGACGTCTCGATCGCCGAGGGGTTCGAATTCGCCGGCAGCCCGGAAAGAGAGGGGGCCGAGCCGGTCCGCGCCGGAGGACTCCGGGCCTACTACTACAGGAACCGCGGGTTGATTTCGCTGCGCGACGATGTTTCGATGGAGCAGGGGAACAATAAGCTCGCAGCCGAAGAGATCGACTTGATTCTCGGCGATATGGCGATCGAACGGGTAGAAGCGACCGGAAATCCGATCTTCACGCGGCGGCAGCAAGATGGGGGCGATTCGCTGCGCGGCGCAAGGATCACCGTCTCGTTCGCCGGGCCGAATCTCCTATCCCAGGTGCGCGCGGCAAACGGAAGCGAGCTGGCCCTGCGCCTGCCGGACTGGGACTCTAAGCTCGAAGCTAAAACAATCGTTCTGTATTTTAACCCTGATGGAAGCATCGAGCGACTGTACGCCGAGGAGCGGAACCGCCTCGAGCTTTCGGGCAGCAGAGGGAGCATGCTCCTTGGAGGAGAAAAGCTCGATGCGACCTTCGATTCCGCGGCAAGCGTGCTGCGTAAAATTACCGTCGCTGGAAGGGCGCGTGCCCTGAGCGGCGGGGCGGGCCGGCGCGCGCCGGCCGACTCGGAACTGACCGCGGACAAAATACAGTTTTACCTTTCCAGGCAGGGCGGCATGGAGCGCATGGAATCCTATGGCAAAGCACGCTGGCGGGACCATACTCAGTTCGGGACGAGAGCCCTGGCCGGCGATAGCCTGGAAATCGATTATCAGAAGGACGGGCGTAATCCGAGATCCCTATCCTGCAACCGTGGCTGCGCCGTCGAGCTGCCTGCCGGAAGCGGAGAAGGGAGCAGAAGAATAGAGGGTGAGCGTATCTATGCCCTTTTCACCAAGGGCTCGTCGGTGCTGGAGAGCTTCAGCGCCCAGGGCGGGGCTGAAATGACCGAGGAGACCGGGCAGGGGCCGCTGCGCCTGTGGGCAGATAAGCTGGCGGCCAGCTTCTCTGAGGCGGGAGAAATAGAGAGGCTTGAGCTGGAGGGAAATTCAGGCTTGAGTCAGGGGGGGCTCGAGGCCAGAGGCCAGCGGGCCCTCCTGAACGAAAGGCGGGAACTGGCGCTCTACGGCGAGCCGGTTATAACGCGGGGCGAAACGACAACGCATGCCGGCGAGATTTTCTATCATATGGAGAAAGAGATCCTGCAGGCGCGTGGCGGCGTGAGGACGGTCAGCCGCGGGCCAGGCGCCGCGCTCCCCTTCGCCGATAGAGAAGGAGCAGTATTCATCTCGGCGTCGAGCCTGCAAGCCCAGGGGAGCCGCGCAGTATATAGCGGGGGCGCGCGCGCGGCGCAGGGGGAAAAGCTGATCGCCGCCGAGCGGTTCGAGATCGATGAGGCGCAGGGAACTTTCGCGGCTGCAGGAGGAACCAAGACCATCCTGTTTCGCGCCGCAAACGGAGATAAAAAGAGGATAACGATAACCGCTCCGTCCGCCTCCTACAGCATGGCGTCGCGGCAGCTTTCCTATCAGGAGGGAGTAGTGCTCGGCTTTGATCAAGCCGAGGTGCGGGCGCGAAAGATTCGGGCCGAACTGGACGAGTCGGGCGAGGTGGAAAAATTGACAGCAGAAGGGGAGGTCAGGATCAAACAGCCGGGAAGGGGCGGCTCGGGCTCCCGGCTCGATTACTTCGTGGGAGAAGACAAGTATATCCTTTCGGGAGAGCCCGCGGAAATTATCGATGAGAAAAGGGGTAAGTCGCAAGGAAAGCGATTGACTTTTTATAGTTCGGATGGTAGAATTTCTATCGACAGTAAATAGTTTCACTTCAAATAAAAGATCGAGCTCCGCGATGAAGAGATGTCGGTTCTAGGGGCCCAGGAGCTTTCGAAATCGTACAAAGGCCGGAGAGTTGTTAATAACGTCACATTAAGGCTAAAGCCCGCCGAGGTGGTCGGGCTGCTCGGGCCCAACGGCGCCGGTAAGACCACGAGCTTTCATATCATCGTCGGACTGGAGAGGCCCGACGCGGGAAAGGTGATGCTCGACGGAGAAGATATAACGGCACTTCCCATGTACCTGCGGGCTCGGCGCGGCATCAGCTACTTGCCCCAAGAGCCCTCGGTGTTCAGAAAACTGACGGTGGAAGAGAACCTGATGGCGATAGCGGAAACGCTCGACCTGGAAGAGCGGGAAAGGGAAGAGCTGGTGGAGAGGCTGCTCGAGGAATTCGGCCTGGCTCACCTGAGGGTAAACAAAGCTTACTCCCTCTCGGGCGGCGAGCGGAGGCGTCTCGAGATAGCCAGAGCCCTGGTCGCCTCGCCCTCCTTCATCCTGCTGGATGAGCCTTTCGCCGGAATAGATCCGATTACGGTGCTCGAGATCCAGCGAATGATCGCCGGTTTGAAGAAGAAGGGGATCGGCGTCTTGATTACCGACCATAATGTGCGCGAGACCTTGAAGATTACCGATAGAGCTTATATTATAAATAACGGCGAGATCTTGCGTTCGGGAACGCCGCAGGAGCTGGCCAGCGATGCCGAGGTGCAGAAGGTTTTCCTTGGTGAGAATTTCACATTAGGGTAGCGGCTCATGACCAATCGCCGACAACAACTTCGCACTGCGCCCGAGCTTGGCCTGACGCAACGCCTGGCCCTGACCCCATCCCTCTTGCAAAAAATCGAGCTTTTGACCCTCTCGAAGCTCGAGCTGGAGGAGCTGCTCAACCAGGCCCTGGTGGACAATCCTCTGCTCGAAGATTACGCGGAAATCGAAATGCAGGAGGCTCCCGAGCAGACAGCCGAGATTGCTGCCGGCATCGAACCGCGGCAGGAGGAGAAGAAGGAACGCCAGAAGGACCGACAGGACGACATGGACTTTCAGGCCTTCTTCAACGACTACCTGGACGTCGGCTTCGAAACTCGGGAGCTGGAGGAGGTCGAAAGGCCCTCGTTCGAGACCTTCCTGGTTAAACCCTCCTCGCTTTCCGATCACCTGAGATGGCAGCTTGGCGTTTCAGATGCTTCGGAGCGGATCAAGGAGATTGCCGAGCACATCATAGGAAACCTGGATGAAGGCGGATATCTTTTGGTTCCCCTCGAGGAGCTTTGCGCGCTCGCCTCCTGCTCAATCGAGGAGGCCGAGGAGGCGCTCAAGCTCGTCCAGGGCCTGGACCCTCTTGGGGTAGCGGCGCGCGATTTGAAAGAGTGCCTCCTGATTCAACTGCGGGCGAAAGGGGGCGCGGGATCGCTGGCCGAAAAGATCATATCTGACTGCCTGCCGCTCGTGCAGTCGCATAAATATAAAGATGTTGCCGCCAAGCTCGGGGCGACCATGGGCGAGGTCAAGGCGGCCATGGAAACGATTAAATCGCTGATCCCGAAGCCGGGCGAGCGCTATAATCCAAGCAAAACACAATATGTCCAGCCCGAAGTTTTCGTGAGCAAAGTCGGCGACGAGTACGTGATAGCGCTGAACGAAGATGGACTGCCGTTGCTGCGCCTGAACCCGCAGTACCGCGAGATGCTGCGCAGCAACTCGCTTTCTCCCGAGGCCAAGGAGTACTTCAAGGAGAAAATGCGCGCCGCGGTAGACCTGTTGCGCAGCGTGCATCAGCGCCGCCAGACTATCTATCGCGTGTGCGAGTGCATCGTGAAGCGGCAGCGCGATTTCCTGGAAAACGGCATGCAATCGCTGCGACCGATGTTGATAAAAGATGTCGCGCGCGAACTGGAATTGCACCCTTCGACCATAAGCCGCGTGGTCACCAACAAGTATATCCATACCCCGCAGGGGGTGATGGAGCTGCGCAAGTTCTTCACCAGCGGAGTCGAGAAATCGGACGGCCAGAAGCTCTCGATCGTACAGCTCAAGCATAAGATAAAGCAGATCATAGAAAACGAGGACCGCAATAGCCCCCTGTCGGATGAGGAGATCGCCAAACGCCTGGCCGAGGAGGGCATCTTAATCAACCGCCGCACCGTCGCCAAATACCGCGAGCAGATGGGGATCGCTGGCTCGCGCGAGCGGAAAATGACTTACCTGATCTAAATCGCTGGGAGGTTTGCAAAGCCGTGAATCGTAAATCGTGAATCGAAAGCAAATTCCATTCACGATTTACGGCCTCCTAGCCTTTACTATGTCTCTCCAGGAACTGATAATCGTCACAGGGCTCAGCGGATCGGGCAAGCGCTCTCTGATCAAAATTTTCGAGGACACCGGTTACTTCTGCGTGGATAATCTGCCGGTGCAGCTGATACCGCGGCTGCTCGAGCTGAGCCAGTCGGCGGGCGGCGAGATCAACCGGCTGGCCCTGGTGATAGATGTGCGCGAGGGGCAGTTCCTCGATGATTTCAAGGCCGTCTACCGGCGGCTCAAAAAGCAGAGCTTCAGGACGCTGCTCATCTTCATGGAAGCCAGCGAGCCGGTGCTGGTCAAGCGCTTCAGCGAGGTGCGCAGGCCGCACCCGATGGCCCCGGCGGGATCGGTGCTGGAGGGGATAGCCTTGGAGCGGCAACGCCTGCGCGAGCTGCGCGAGCTTGCCGATCTGGTCATAGATACGTCGGACCTGAGCGTGCACGGCCTGCGCCGCTACGTGCTGGAGCACTTCAGGTCGAACGGAGCGCCCAACAAGCTCCAGACCACGATCATCACCTTCGGATACAAGTACGGCATCCCGTTCGAGTCGGACCTGGTCTTCGATGTCCGCTTCCTGCCCAACCCCAACTTCGTCCCGCGCCTGAAGAACCGCGACGGCCGCGACAGACAGGTGTGCTCCTACATGAAAGCCTTCCCGGAGGTGAGGGAGACCATCGCCAGGATCGCAGACCTGCTCTCGTACCTGATACCGAAATACATGCGCGAGGGGAAGTCTTACCTGACCATCTCCATAGGCTGCACCGGCGGCAGACACCGCTCGGTCTATGTGGGCGAGCGCCTCCAGAGGGCGCTGAAAAGGAGCGGCTTCCCGAGCCGCGTCATCCACCGCGACCTGGAAAAGAGGTGAAGGTAATGATCGGAGCCTTAATCGTCAGCCACGGGCAACTGGCGCGCGAGCTGGTCGCCGCCGCCGAGATGGTGGTGGGCGAAATCCCACACGTCGCGCCCGTTTCCATAGGCTGGCACGACGACGTTAACGAGATGCGCGGGGCCATCCAGCGCGCCATCGAGACGGTGGACAGCGGAAGAGGAGTGTTGATATTAACAGACATGTTCGGAGGAACAACTTCGAACATGGCCCTGTCTTTCCTGGAGCCGGATCGGGTGGAGGTGCTAACAGGTGTAAATCTTCCCATGGTGATAAGAGTGGCTAATCAGAAGCAGGACGAGGACCTGCGCGCTCTGGCGCGCAGCGTCCGCGACCACGCGATCAGGCACATAGCCATCGCCAGCGAACTGATAAGGTAGATCTCCCCTGAAATGGTGCGCGAGGTTTTGACCGTCCGGAACAGGCTCGGATTGCACGCCCGCGCTGCGGCAAGGCTGGTCCAGACCGCATCGCGCTTCAAATCCGCGGTGCGCGTCTCGCGGCCAGGCGACGGCGTGCAAATGGACGGCAAGAGCGTCCTGGAACTGCTCATGCTCGCCGCCTCGGCCGGCACGGAGCTGGAGTTCACTATCGAGGGAGAGGACGAAGACCAGGCCCGGCGGGCCATAGCCGAGCTGTTGGCATCCGATTTCGGGGAGTGAAAGAGGAGCCAGAAGCCAGGAGCTAGAAGCTAGGAGTTAGAATAAAGCTATGCACGTATCAGAAGCATAGGTAAAGGATACATTTGATCTTTACCTTTCACCCGTTGCTGCGCCACCAGGCCCGTAGCTTTATCGAGATATATTCTAGCTTCTAACTCCTAGCTCCTAGCCCCTGTTTTTAATATGTCTTCCAGGGTATTCACCGGCACCGGGATTTCGCCCGGCGCGGCGATAGGCCGAGCCGTAGTGCTGGAGGGCGGGCGCCAGCTCGTCTTCAAACGTCAAGTGTCGAAAACAGCAATAAAACGCGAGATCGAACGGCTGGCGCGCGCCATCGAGCATTCGGAGCGACAGCTTTTGGCCGTCAAGCAGGGCCTCATGGCCAAAATCGGACGCGAGCACGGCTATATCCTCGACGCTCACATCATGATGCTAAAAGATAAGAGCTTCTTCCGCAGGATCACCGAGGTGATCGCGAACAAGGGGGTCAACGCCGAGTGGGCGGTGAAAGAGGTGACCGACTGGTTCATGGAGGCTTACGCCGGCCTGAAGGAGGATTATTTCCGCGAGCGGGGCCGTGAGATCGAAGACCTGGCCGCCCGCGTCCTCATGAACCTGATGGGCGAGCCGAGGCAGGCGCCGCAGCTTCCGCCCAACTCGATAATCGTGGCGCGCAGCCTAACGCCGAGCCTTATCGCCGGCCTGGATTGCGAGAAGCTGAAGGGCTTCGCGGTGGAAGAGGGGGGGGCAACATCGCATACCGCCATAATCATTCGTTCGCTCGGCATGCCCGCTGTGATCAACCTGCCGGGAATATCTGCGGCCCTGGCCGCCAGCGAAACCCTGATCGTCGATGGCAGCGCCGGGCTGGTGATCGCCTCGCCGGAGCGGGAGGAGCTGCTCGCCTACCGCAGGCGGCTGGTTCCGAGCGTCGTCGCCTCCTCGGACCCTGGCGCGGGCGCTTACACGCGCGACGGCCACAAGATAACTATTCAGGCCAACATCGAGTTCCTGCGCGACGTAAAACCGGCGCTGGCGCGCGGCTCGGAAGGGGTGGGGCTTTTCCGTTCAGAGTTCCTGCTCTTCCGAAGCCGAAACGGCTTCCCGAGCGAGGGCGCGCAATTCCGGGCATACCGCAGGCTGGCCGAGCTGGCCGCACCTTATCCTGCTACTATCCGCACCTTCGATGTCGGAGCCGATAAGCTGGCCGAACGGTGGGGGCCGAGCCGCGAGATCAATCCAGCGCTCGGGCTGCGCGGCATCAGGTTCAGCCTTCAAGCGCGGCAGCTCTTCGAAGACCAGGTGCGGGCGATCCTGCGGGCCAGCGCCTTCGGCAGGCTCGAAATAGCCCTGCCGCTCGTCTCGCGCCTGGAAGAGCTGCGCGAGGCGAAGAAAATCATAGCTTCGCTGAAAGAGTCGCTGCGCCAGCGCGAGCCGAACCTCGACGCCGACCTCAAGATAGGCGTGATGATCGAGACCCCCTCGGCCGTGGTCCTGGCCGACTGCCTGGCCGAAGAGGCCGACTTCCTCTGCATAGGGACCAACGATCTCACCCAGTACACCCTGGCGGTAGACCGGGCCAGCCAGTCGGTCTCGCATCTCTTTCACCCGCTGCATCCGGCAATCCTGCGCAGCATTCGGGCCGTGGTGCGCGCTGCCGAGAACACGGGCAAGCCGGTGCGAGTATGCGGAGAGGCCGCAGTGAACCCGCTCTACGCCCTGGTCCTTCTCGGCATGGGGATAAAAGCCTTCAGCTTGAACGTGAACTCGCTGCTCATGCTCAAGCGTATCATTAGGGCAGTCTCGGTTAAGGAGGCCGGGCCGCCGGCCGAAAAGGCCTGCTCCTTTACCACCGTGGCCGAGGTCGAAAGCTTCCTGGGAGAAAAACTCTCCGATTTCCTGCGCCGCGCCTGACTCTCTAAAGGAACCGTGGAGATCGCAGTCCGCTCTGCGCTTAAAATTACCCGGTAAGTTTGCTAAAAAGGCCAGGCTGTGCTACCATTTGCGAGAGATCTGAGCCCAGCGCTCGCAATCATAAGGGGGAATTTATGTCAGGCCACTCGAAATGGCATTCGATCAAGCACAAGAAGATGGCGGCCGATGCCAAGCGCGGGCGGCTCTTTACCAGGTTGATCAAGGAGATCACCGTCGCCGCTCGCCTGGGTGGGGGCGATGCCGAATCGAACCCGCGGCTGCGCGCAGCGGTTTCCGAGGCGCGCGCCGCTAATATGCCCGCCGAGAACATAAAGCGCGCGATCATGCGCGGCACGGGCGAACTTCCCGGCACCAGTTACGAAGAGGTCACCTACGAGGGGTACGGCCCGGGCGGCGCGGCGATCTTGGTGGAGGCGATGACCGATAACAAGAACCGGACCGTGGCCGAGCTGCGCCATATCTTCAGCAAGTATGGTGGAAACCTCGGCGAGACCGGCTGCGTCTCCTGGATGTTCCAGAAAAAGGGATATTTCGTCATCGAGAAATCGCAGATCGAGGAGGATGCCCTGCTCGGCATCGCCCTGGATGCCGGAGCTGAAGATGTGCGCGAGGACGACGGCAACTGGGAGGTGATCGCCCCGCCCGAGGCGCTGGAACAGATTAAACAGGCATTCGAAAGCAACAGGCTTAAGCCGGCAGTGGCGGAAATCTCCATGCTGCCGCAAAGCTACATCAAACTCGAGGGGAAAGCGGCCCAGCAGATGCTCTCGCTCATGGAAGCCCTCGAAGACCACGAGGATGTACAAAAGGTCTACTCCAACTTCGATATCGAGGCCAAGCTGCTCGAAGCTGCTTCCTGAAATTAAGCTATCGGCGTCAGCCATCAGCGGTCAGCAAGACGAGGAAAAATAACCGGTCACGTCTAAACCCTTATCTTATTGTTTTTGCTGAAAGCTGATGGCTGAAGGCTTGCGAAAAGTTTAGGCCCTTGGTCCGGGACTGTGAACCCGAGGCTGTAACTATGGTGGTCCTGGGCGTTGATCCGGGAAGCGAGATCACAGGATATGGCGTTGTTGAAGGAGACAGCCAAGCCTCTCCATCGGGATATCACCTTCTGGAATATGGGGCGATTCGCCCGAACCGAAGCGCCCCTTTCCCGCAAAAGCTGCTCTTAATTTTTAATCGGATCTCGGAAATCCTCGAGCGCTTCCGACCCGAGGCGTTGGCGCTCGAGGACATCTTTCACGCCATGAACGCGCGCAGCGCGCTCCGCCTGGGCCACGCGCGCGGCGCCGTCCTGCTGGCCGCAGCCAGGGCTGAGGTCCCGGTCTACGAATACTCTGCACTGCAAATCAAAGGGTCGGTGACCGGCTACGGCCGGGCGGAAAAACGGCAGGTGCAGGCGATGATAAAATTGCTGCTCAACCTCGAAGCGCTGCCGGAGCCGCTCGACGCCGCCGACGCCCTGGCCGCTGCCGTCTGCCACATCAATCTGGCCCGCTTCAAGACACTGATTAAGCCGGAAGCTGGAACGAGAAGCAATCGCTAGACCTTAGCTTTTAGGCCGCGGAAGGTTTCATCCGTTCGTGATTTCTCTATGCTGCGATAGCTAGGCTGATGCTCAAGCGACTGGCTAAGCGAGCAGAATCAGGCTGAAAGGTACTTTTAAAACACCATCTAGAAGGTGAAAACCTACTCATAGCGTAGCGTGACCAGCGGGTCCACCTTCGTCGCCTTACAGGCGGGGATGTAGCTGGCCAGCAAAGTCACGCCAGTCAACAGCAGTGAGATGACCACAAAGGTTATAGGATCGGTTGCGCTTGTTCGGTAGAGCAAGTTTGACATGATACGGGTCAAAGCGAATGCCGCAGCCAAGCCTACTGCTATGCCGATCATGGCCAGGATTAATCCCTGTCCTACTACTAACTTAAATATGTCGCGTTGTTGCGCACCCAAGGCCATCCGAATACCGATCTCGTGCGTGCGCTGCGTGACCGAATACGATAAGATACCATAAAGCCCTAGCGCAGCCAAAAAGAGCGCCCCGCCGGCAAAGGCCCCCAACATCATCATTAAGATACGTTGCCGCGAAATCGATCCGGCGATGATCTGCTCCATAGTGCGGATCTCATAAATGGCCTGATTCTCGTCTACCGTCTGAACCTGTCTCCGCACGGCCGATGCTATGCTCTGTGGAGTGGACTTGGTGCGCACCAATAGGCTCGTTGCGTTTGCTACCAATGGCAGAAATTGATCGGGGATTTGAAGGTACGGTATATAGAGCTGGAATCGAATCTTGGCTTGGGCGTCCGTATCCAGTCCCCAGTGGATCACATGATCGACCACGCCCACGATCTCGCGCGGACCACCGGCGTCTCCGATAACGATTCGCTTGCCAATCGGATCTTCGTTCGGAAAAAGACTGCTGGCGAGCACTTCATCTACGACCACCACCTCGGGAGTTTTCTCGGTATCCCGATCAGCGAAGAAGCGACCCCTCAGCAACCTGATGCCCATAGCGCCCAGGTAATCATGGCTTACCGGATAAAGCAGCGCCCAGTACATCTCTTCGGGTGCCGGGCGCGCCCGCCCCTCTACCCAAAAAGGCACTTCTGTGTCTTCAGCGAAAGGAAGATTAGCTGTCAGAGCGGCCGCTTGCACGTCAGCCAGAGATTCGACTCGTTGAAGGAGTTGTTGATAAAAGACCCTTATTTTCGAGGGCTCGGAGTAATCGCTTCCCGACAAGCCGACTTTCATGGTCACGATGTCCTTAGCATCGAAGCCGAGCCTGACCTCATAAAGCCGCACAAGTGTTCTGATCATTAGCCCGGCCCCGATCAAGAGGACGAATGCCAGCGATACTTCCGAAATCACCAGCAGATCGCGAAGGAGCGGCCGGCCGCTCGGCGCGCCTCTGCCCCCCTCCTTCAAAGATTCGTTGAGGTTGAGCCTGGAGGTCTCTAAAGCAGGAGCTATCCCGAAGACCATCCCGGTCAGCAGTGAGATCATCAGCGTGAATGCCGGTACGGATAGATCAACCCCCAGCTCCTGCACGCGAGGGAAATCTTCAGGAATGATCAAAATAAAAAGATTAGTTCCCCAAACCCCTACCAGCAACCCCAATAACCCACCGAGCAATGAGAGCGACAGGCTTTCGGTAAGCAGCTGGCGCAGAATCCGTGCCCTGCTGACCCCCAGCGCCATGCGGATGGCGATTTCCCTCCTCCTCGTGACGGACTTGGCTAACAGCAAGTTGGCCAAATTGGCGCAGGCGATCAACAGGACGAACCCGACCGCCCCGAACAGCAGAAGCAGCGTGAGGCGTATGTCCCCGACCATATCCTCATGCAGAGGCCTGACAGCGACTCCGTATCCTGTATTCGTTTGCGGATACTCCTCTGCCAGCCTACGAGCGATCTGGTCCATTTCAGCCTGGGCGTGTCCTATGGTCACGCCAGGCTTGAGCCTGCCGACAGCCTGGATGCCTGGATGAAATTCCCGGGAATATAAAACTGCATCGTCCCAGAGGCCGATCGGTGTGAATAGATCGGCTCGATCGTAAAACTGAAAGTTCGATGGTAAGATGCCGACGACGGTATAGCTCTTACCATCGAGCGTGATCGCCTTTCCTATGAGGCTCGCATCTGAGCCGAAACGCCTCTGCCATAGCCCGTGGCTGATCATGACGACGGGATTTCCACCAAGATGATCCTCTTCGGGGAGGAATGTGCGGCCCAGCAGGGGTTTGACCCCAAGTAACGAAAAGAAATTAGCAGAGACCTGCTTTCCCCGAATCCGTTCGGCCCCGTTTAAGCGGGTGACGGTAAAGCTGGTGGAGCGGACCGCAGCGATCTGTTCGAAAGACCGGTTCTGATCTCGCCAATCAAGGAAGTTTGGATAGGCGATGGACATTAAATCGAACTGCGGCGACCTTTCATAAATTCTTACCAGCCGCTCGGGTTCCTGGTAAGGCAGCGGGCGGAGCAGAACGGCATAGACGACGCTGAAGATCGCGGTGTTAATGCCGATGCCCAGCGCTAGCGTGGCCACCGCCACGCCAGTAAAACCGGGGCTTTTTATCAACAATCTAAAGCCGTAGCGAAGGTCTTGCCAGAGCATTTCCAGCATGGCGGCATCTCCGTGGTATCTGGATTCTGACGCGCCTTCGATCTGATTTTCACAATGGGAATGGGATCAGCGGTCGTTTCGAGAAATTGATTTGCAAATATCGATTCTCCCCGGACGCTTTCCATTCTTCTTCTCAAGTACAGGAGATCTTGCCCTTTAACCAGCCTAGTTCCACCTTTAAGCAGTCGATCCTCCGGTACAGCCCAGCCTTCAAATCCACAAGATGGCCTCGACCTGTGGTTCTCCTTCGATCCTCTTTTTTATTACCTCCTTCCTGGTCGATATTGCAAGTCCCTTTGGGGAATGTGGCCGAGCCTGGCACCGTGGCCGTTACCGCTTATGGTTAGCGTGGAAGTGGTGGTTCCGGTAAGTCCAGTTCCACTCGGGATAACAGTTGTCGGATTAGCAGTTATCCGCACGCAGGTAGGAGCAGGGGCCACAAAGGCCGCCGGCTGGCTGGCCAGGTTGAAGCTGGTGGCATAGGGCCTGCCTGTGAAGCTTTGCCCCGAAGAGCTTATCCGCAGAATATCTGTGCAGCATTCGGATAAACCGATCGTGGCCTGACTTATTCCATTGGTCGGATTGACATCCTGGTCCACTACCGCAAAACATGCCCCAGGGTGGAAGGTCATCGAAGAAGTCGTCCCCCAATTGTCGAGCATACGCCAGCCCCTCCCAGCACAGTAATCTACAAATATCTCTCGGCGACAGTCAGGCAAAAACGGAGGGAACTCCCCAAGGCACAAACCGACGTCAAGGCGGGTAACCGTCTGACCTCCCGTGAGCGGATATTGTTGTTGCTTTAAGTCTACCGCTCTGATCCTTCTTCTGGATTTTTCATGCCGTGGCGTTCCTCGATCTCCTCGATCGCTCTGCGGACCTCTTCCGGAAATCTCGCGCTAAGCTCGCTTAAATACTTGATGATTTCAGGCGTCCCGATCCGGCCCAGAGTAAGGATCGCTACCTTAACTATGCGCTCATCCGAGCAAGCCGGGATAATAGTTCCCATTAGAAAATCAATGTTCTTTTTTCCGCCGATAGAGCCCAAAGCCCCGATGGGATCTGCTCGCATCGTCTCTCGATATATGTAGTTTGTCTGCTGGTCCTGACAGTAACGTAGAGCCATTTGCTGGATGGCCTCATTGGCCTCGGGATGTTTCTTGCTAAGGTAAACCAGCCCCTGTATCGCGTACATAGCTTCGATCAGATGGCCTTGAATAAGAGTTGTATCGAACAGGAAGTTGCTGACTTCGATTAAGAAGTCCATTGCGCTGCCGTCACCTGCTTTGGCCAGACCATAGGCAGCTCCGACCCGATGCGCCTCTGGAGACCCATGATCTTGGACGATAGCTCTGAATAGAGAAATGTTTTTCTCGCTCCCGGTCTCCATTAGAAACTGAATCGCGTCGCGCTTGCATAAGAAATCGCAACCACTGCGCTCCAACAGCCGGCGAAACGGCTCTAAGACTGGTTCGTATCCGGTCCTCTGATAATATTCGCTTAGAAAATCCTTTATTTGACCCGAAAGACCCATGTCGGGTTCCAAGTGGTATAGAATGCGATCATGGATATATCTTAAAATCGGCTCCAGCACTTTCGGTTTGACTCCAAGCGCCTTCAAGAGGGCCAGCGCTCTAAGCCGAAAAGCGACAGATCGACTTTCATCCACAACAAATGCTGCGAGTATCGGCCCGCTATCTTTTTCTAAAGCGTTAATCTCATATTCTGTAACGTCCAATGGGCCAAGGTGTGGGGGGAGATCGGCCAGACCGGATTCGATAACCGCCTGGACTCGCTCCTGTCTGTTGGGTTTTGGGGCTGATCGAGCTTCGCCGGCTGAGATCTCTGTAGCAGGAAGAATGGCAATAGCAAGGAATAATACCATTATCTTTTTCATAAGCTAGCCTCCAATCAATCAGAATAACATCTGATCGGGCGATCATCAATGCGGGAATGGAGTTTGCTCATTCACATCGGTTCTCTCCGTAATTGGATATTCATACGCCCTTTTGATTTGGACCCGTAATAGATTTGTCCCTGACCCGCCAACCCTCATCAGGTTGTTAACATCAGGCGTTCCGGCCGTCACAATGTATTCATCTCGATTGAGCACATGTCCAATCTCATGGGCGATAGTTCTGGGAGGCGCATTGTCGCCAATCACAGGTCTGTTGTCTCCTTTGAATGTTACGCCCAATGCCCCCGAGATGCCCCTGACGAAATACATGTTCGCTTGGCCGAATTGCGGTCAGGATCTATATGTGCTCCACAAACTGCGGAAATTTAGAGTGGGGGTCGATGCAGGTCTCACTTCGATGGCGTCATATATTGATAGCCCATTTTCCCAGTATTTATTAGCGCTCCTGATCTCTCTGATCCGGTTCGCTGTAACGCCCCTCGATTTGACGAATTGCCCGCTCGGCTTCCTCAGGGAACCGGAACCTGATTTGTTGCAGGTAATCGATGGTGTCCATCGACCCGATGCTGCCTAGTGCGAGGACCGCAGCTCTGGCTATGCGATTATCGCCGCAGGCCGAAATTACTTGCTGTAAAAATTTGATGTTATCCTCGCCGCCTATCATCTGTAAAGGCATGAAAACAAATGGATAGTGCTTGTCAAGATAGGTATACTTGCTATTCGTGCTCTCGCAGTAGCGCCAGATTATCTCATGGACCGCCTGACTGGCACGATTGTTCTTTTTCCCTATCCATCCTAGCCATTCGAGCCCGGCCAGCGCTGCGCTCAGGTGAGAACCTTCCAATGTCGTGTCTAACATGAACCGGGCGTACTCGATCAAGCTATCGACTACAGAATCGTCGCCGGCTTTTGCCAGCATCCACGCTGCTTCGGCTTTATGATATGCATAGGGATATGCTTCGTTTAAAACCACAAGGTTCTTAAGAAAGAGATTTGCCTTATCATCATTAATTTGTCCGAGCGCACGAAGACCAATTAATCTCCTGCCAGGGCCAAGGCTAGAGTCCTCCAGCATCATGGTGAATGGCTCCAGGGCCTTTTCATCAGCAGTACGCTTATAATAGCCTATCAAGACATCGACCACCTCATTACCATAAGGGCAGGGTGCGGAACAGAACCTAATATAGTATCCTAAAGGGCCAAGTATACGCTCGTCGCCGACAGCCTTTAGGAAAGCGAAAGCCTTCAAGCGAAATGGGTCTGATCTGGTGGCGTCGAAAGCAAAATCCAATAATATAGGCGTGCTGTCTTTGTCCAAGGCGCTGACTTCATCGCCTGTGAAGGCGTACGGGCCGAGATGGGGAGGGGTATTGGCCAGCGAGGTCTCTATAAGGGCCTGGACTTTCTCCACACTGGTTAGATTTTTAGCGTCTCGACCCTCCCCGGTCTCACTTGCCAGAAGCGTCGCGGTTGAGGAAAAGCTCAGCGCAGAGCAGATTAAAAATAAGGCTGCAGTTATTGCCCTCATATCTTCCTCCAGTATACCATAGATGACAGCACCGGAAGGGTGTCATTAATGTGGAAATGGAGTGCTCTCGTTAATATCTGTTCTTTCTGTAATAGGGTACTCATACGCCCTTTTGATTTGGACCCGTAATAGATTTGTCCCTGACCCGCCAACCCTCATCAGGTTGTTAACATCAGGCGTT
>FWPU01005739.1_pt1 | contig 26209 bp, 20 predicted proteins | sample 2228361 | NCBI WGS metagenome assembly FWPU01 (sample SAMEA103939777, study PRJEB20133) | metagenome | reverse complement strand
CTCACGGATGCACGCGAAGGCTGGATCGAACTCGTAGGCTTCGCGCTCAAGGTCGGCCAGCAGGTGACAGGCGAAGCCGGCCAGCTCGCCACCCACGGAGCGGGACACGGAGAACGCCTCCGGCTGCTGCTGGAACCAACGCGCCGCCACCTCGGCTGACGCAGCGCCTTCGTGTTCTTCCACCATCGCCAGGATCCCCCCGCGGTCCTCGGGCCTCGCCCGCTCTAGGAAGGCCTGCCCCAAGCCGCTCCAGTCGAAAAACGGGCCGGCAGAGGGCAGATGGCGTCGGACGTACATCATCCCCCAGAAGGCTGTGTGCTGCTCCGTCCCCCGACTCCTGAAGAAGCGGGACGACTCCAGCCGGGCGACGCGCCGACTCAGTCTCCGGAGCTGGTCCGGGTCGCGCAGCAGGAGGTCATCGAAGAGCACGTCGCGCACAATGTCGTGAGGGAATAGCCCCTGCGATGCCTGTTCCATCGTAGGCAGCCCGCGCAGCCACTCGAAGAGTTGACGAGCCGTCTCGTCCTCCTCTCGGAGGCCGAGCGCCGCGGTCAGCGTGGCCTGCGTCGTCCGGTACGCGACGCTGGCAGCTTCCAGGGCTTGGCGGTGGAGCGGAGACGGGGCGCCGGCGACGAACCGCTGTAACAGGGGAGCGAGCACCTCCAGCCCGGCGGTCGTGAGGTCCGCAGCGATGTGGCCCTCACGCGCCACCTCCGCCGCCAGGGAAAGCGCCAGCGGGTGGCCGTGAGTGAAGCTGAGAATGTCCTCGTGGCGCTCTGGCGGCACCCCGCGCGCCGCCAGGAGAGCTCGGCTCTCCTCCGGGCAGAGATTGCGGAGCGAGATGATGCGGGTGATGTCGGCCCAACCGGGGTCGCTGCGCCATGGATCTGAGGGTGGGTTACGGCCGGCGATGACCGTGATGGCGTTGGCGGGTAACAACGGCAGGAGCCGATCGCGGATCCAACCCTCGATAGGCTCAAGAGCCTCGAACGTGTCAATGAGCAGGACAGGCGCCCGCAGCCGGGAGAGCGCCGGGACGGGGTCTTCGCCTTCTGCGAGGCCAAGGGCGCCTGATAGGGCGAGAGCGAACCCGTGCGGGCTCGCCTGGATATCGTGGCCGTCCAGTCGCAGAACCCGCCTGCCCGCCTCGACGGCGAGGCGGGCGTACTGGTCGATCAGTGCCGTCTTGCCGATGCCGCCGGGACCGTGGACGAAGAGGAGGTTGAAGGGATGTTCTTCCTCCCGCAATGCCGCACCGAAAAGTTCGAGCTCCGAACGCCGCCCGACGAACCGTCTTTGGCGGGCCTCGGCGAGGCGCTGAGCCACGGGGATTCCCCTGGTGGATGTGACTGGAGTGTCAGGCATGACACCGGAGCATGGTAGTAGGTGCATGGTAGCATAAGTCCATCACGCTAGGAGCACCTCGCGCCCCTGTCCGGTGCAGGCATAGGGGGGACCAGAATGTGCCGTCCGGTGGAACACCAACGGAGGTCAGTCTCGGAGTACCTGCACGCTTGACGCCCATGCTCACGTTCGTTCAGTGGTGAGCGGGCCGACGGCTCGCTAGCTCCCCGCGAGCGGCGAGCCCAGCACGCCGACGGCCAGTTCGGCCCAGGCAAGCAGCACGGCGAGGGTTACGGCCGCGAGGGCTAGTGCCCGGAGCGGCGGTCGCCGGCGCAGCGCCCGGGACAGGCTGAGCCCGGCCATCCCGGCGCTCGCCAGCAGCGCCCAGGCGACGGCGAAATCGAATGGTCCCCAGCTCGCGACGCCGACAAGGGTGGCACCGAGCGGCAGGAGCAGCACCGCAGCCGCACCAAGCCCGGCACGAACGGCATCGGCCGGCAGGCGGTTTGACATACGACACCTCCACCCCGGGGGCACCCCGAGGGTACGCGAGCGCCGCACCGGTGTCCAAGCGGGGCGCCCAGACCTCCGGTCGGCGTGCCCCACCAGCGTCCGGCCGTTTACCCCGCTCCGCGGCCAGCGAACATCGTGCGAACGCTCACTTATCGAGTCGGCCGGTAGGCGGGCGACGAACCGGGTAGGGTCTCCATCAGGTACCCTTGCGTGCTGCGGCGCGGACGAAGCGGACGACCTCCCCCACCACCATGACGAGAACGCCCCACCCAAGAGCCTGGATCACGGCGGTCACGAGAGCGAGGCCTAAGCCACCACCGCGCCAGCCCTTCGCAGCGATCCAGAGCGGTGTCACGACGGCATAGAAGACGAGCACTGCCAATGCGGCAAGCAACCCGTTGCCAGCCGAGGTTCTCAGAGGCAACCGACGCATGCAATCCCTCCGCCCGGTTCGGATCAACCCGAGTCATCGGTCCCCAGAAGACGCTGACGCGGAGCCTTGGTGTCGCCCGGTCGAAGAACATCGTGCCTCACCGGGCGCCCGGCCAGGGCTCGTGCGCGGCGACTAGCGTTGGCCTTGAACGCTGTCTCGGGCCAGGACGTTGAGTTCGAGCTGAACGAGGTGCTGAAGGGCAACCCCCAGGAGCGCTTCCAAGCGCCGAAGGCGGCGGACTTCCTCACCCCCAACGAGAAGCGCGCGTTGGAGAACCGCGACCACGTCGACGACCCGCGCGCGGAGATGCCTTGGATGCCACTGAACATGCTGCCGATCGGCGAGGGCGCCGTGGCGATGGAGGAGCGGCTTGCGCGGCTGCAGGCGGCAAAGGCGACGGAGGACGGTCGACGACGCCTGAAGGCTTGCGGCCGATCCGCTGCCAGTCGTCCGGCAAGCACATCTGCGAGGCTGAGGGGACCGACGTGTTCCGCTGCCGGAGGTGCAAGAGAAGGAACCATGAGGCCCTAGCAGGGTGTTGAGGTAGCGCCTTGATGGCGCTGATCTGGCGGCGGGGAGGTCCTGGTGCCGGCATCACGGACGAGCGGTCGGCGACGATGCGAGGGTGGCTGCCCTGCGAGGCCGAAGCGGGCTGACCTGGCCCTCATTGGAGTGCTCTTTGAGGAGTCCGGAGCCGCTCGATGCGCGGTCGGTATGCGGTTCAGGCCACAGCGGGAGCGATGAGCGAGGCGAGTCGCACGAGGTTGTAGGCCGTTGCGGTGACGGTCGCCCAGAGCTGGTTTTTCGCTCTCCCGATGTACCGCAGCTTCCGCCCGCCGCCGACCGTCTTCATCCAGCCAAAGCACTCCTCCACGCGCTTGCGGATGCGCTGGCTCAGCGCGTAGCCCGGGTGCGAGGTTATGCGCCCGTCGATCGCGCTCCGACGGCCCGAGACATTCTGAGCGACGTGCGGCGTGACCTCCCGCCGCCGCAGCTCTTCGACGAAGGCACGCGTGTCGTAGCCCTTGTCCGCCCCCAGCGTCACCCGCTTGCGCGGCGTCTGCCGCCGGTCCAGCAGGACGAGGGCTGCCTCGCGCTCGGCCGTTCCCGTCGCCTGAGTGACGAGCACATCGAGGATGAGCCCGCTCCGGTTCTCCATAAGGAGATGACCGGCGTAGCAGAGCCGCGTCTCCTGGCCCTGCCCCTTGCGCGCCAGCCGCGCCTCCGGGTCGGTCCGCGAGACGTGCGTCTCGTTCGTGCGGTGCTGCCCGTGGAAGTCGACGGCGGGATTCTTGCCGCTCCCGCCCGACGGCGGATCGTCCTCGTTCCGCGGGCGCACGCTCTTCTGCGAGGCCCAGGCCTGGAGCAGCGTCCCGTCCACCGTGAAGTGGTCGTCGGACACGAGCTTGCGCCGCCGCGCCTCGCGCACGACCTCTCCCAGCAGCGCCTCGGCCAGCTGGTGGTCGAGCAGGCGCTGGCGATTCTTCGAGAAGGTCGCGTGGTCGAAGGCCGAGTCGGTGATGTTCAGGCCCAGGAACCACTTGAAGAGGAGGTCGTACTGGAGCCGTTCGCAGAACTGGCGCTCGGAACGGATCGAGTAGAGCGCCATCAGCAAGGTCGCCTTGAGCAGGTGCTCCGGCGGGATCGACGGCCGGCCGCCGCGCTCCTACATCGCCTCCATCTGCGGAGATAGCTTCTCCAGCACGGCGTCCACGATCGCGCGGATGCGCCGGATGGGATGGCCTTCGGGATGAACTCGTCCGGTGTCACCCCGAGCAGCATCTTCACTTGCCCTTCGACCCGTCCGCGCATGACCGCACCTCTTCCCGAGATGCCCCATCACCGCTCCCCTCAGCCTTTCAGCCGATCCCCCGCAGACGGGCTTCTCAACACCCTGCTAAGGGTGGGAACGACGATACCCTCGCGCCGCCAGGCATGGACCGCTGCGAGCGGCACACGGGCCAGCCGCGCTGCTTCCGGTGGTGCGTAGAACCCAGTGCTCGCAACCGCCCAATCAGGCAACCCCCAAAGGTGGGGGAATCATGCCCGTCCAAGAGGTGGACGCGGTAGCCGTTGCTTGCGACGGGCCATGGGATGCGGCAGGTAGGATCTCGACGCGCGCCGCGGGCGCCGACGCCGAAGGCCCTCGCGGGCCTGAGCGAATAGCTTCCGGGCCGTTGTTGTTTGGTCGGGGAAGGGGCAGCCGGTGGGGATCGAGGGACAGTCCAACGTTCACCGCGTCGCGCGCCGCCCCGCAAACTTTAAGGTCCTGGGCGAGGGCGAGCCCGCCGGCACCTCGCGAATCCCACGTCGCCATTTTCGGCACACCCGGCCGCCCCAACGTCTTAAGCGACTCCGACATCAGCGTGGCCCACGCCGGGAAACCGCCCGAGCCTTCACATTCCACCACGTTGTTGCCTGTTGCCGCTCGCCGTGACGCCATCACGGTAGCAGCCGTAGCTGGGCGTTTCCGGCCGAACCGGACGGCAGCTCTGTATCGTCCGCCTGTCGGGCCTCCTTCACTAGCTGAACCAGCTCGTCGGTGGTTTGCGGTGCTGGCCACGGAAGAGCACCTTTGCGCAGGAGCGCTTCAACTCCGTCGTCGTTTTGCTCGACAGAACGGATATACACCGGGCAGAATTGCCCGCGCCTAAGCTGCTCACTTGCGCCAGCCCATGTACCGCCTTCCTTAAAGCCGACACTGACTACCAGCGCTGCATCAGCGAGCGCGTAGATGAGCTTGTTTCGGCTCATGGCGTTCCCGGGGGTAAAGCCCGCGCTCGGGTCGAAAGGCGACACGAGGACGAGTCGATGCTCGGAGAGCGGACCGCGGTAGCTGGGACGCAGAACCAGCCGTTCAAGTTCAGCACTCAGGACGCCAGTGACTCTTCCGCCCTCTTCCAGGGCGCCCTCCATGGCGGCATTGTCAATACCACGGGCGCCGCCGGAAACGACTGGCAGGCCGGCGTGGGCGGCAAGGCTGCCCACCGCGCGCGCATACTGCAGCATGGGCTCGTCGACATTACGGGAACCAACCACGGCCAGGCCGCCAGCATCGAGGACGCTGGGATCGCCACACCCGTAAAGGAGTGGAGGTGCGTTGGTGCCGAGACGTTCTTTCAGCCGCTTTGGATACTCCGGGTCCATGGTGCTCAGGACCCAGATGCCACGTTGGTGCCAGCGGCTTATTGCCAGGCTCAAGAGAATCGAGCGGCCAAGTAGGTCGCGGAGCCGATCGTAGTCGAGCCAGGCTGGACGCAACACGTCGAAGTCTGCCGGATCACTGGTGAGCAGATCAGCTGGCTCTCGCCCCATCCTTTCCAAGTGGCGGACGAGCTCACGGTACTCGCGGGGTTTCAGCAGGTCAGGCGACGGCTCGTTCCGCCCTGCACGCAGTGGGGCAGTGAGCAGGAGAACAGCCTTCGTGTTGGGCGAGAGCGGGACCGTCACGCCGAGCCTCCAGCTTTGGCAAGCGCAAGTGGAAACACCTGGCCGCTGCCATGGGACCGTAGCAGCCATCCAGCAATCGTGAACGTCCAGCGAGAGTCCACCACGTCGTCGATGAGAAGAACGGGGCCCTGAGGAACAATGCCACGGATTTCGAGAGATCCATCGACGTTGCGAGCCTGGTGCGTGCTGTTCGCCATGCTCTTTTGCTCCGGCCGGTCCTCAGTCTTAACGAGGACCTCTTCGAATGGAAGGCCAAGCTTCGCAGCAAGTCGCCGTGCGAAGTCCGGGACCAGGTCAGGATGCCGACGAGAAGGGACGCAAGCCACCCACCGAGGTGCTGGCTGAAGATTCCACCTGCGAACGAGTTCCACACAGGCGGTCACAAGTTCATCCGCGAAGCGCCCATCCCGGTACTTGCCATCCCGGACGAGGCTTCCCCACCCGGCGTCACCCCACACACAGAGGGCCCGCCCACCCGAATTCCGGAGATTGGGCGGTATTCCCCCCGGAGTCTGTAACGGGGCAATCCACCCTGTGGCCACTGCTTGCGGGGCTCGATCGGCAGGTCTGTTCGCCGGAGAAACATGACCGCCTCCTGAACGAGGACGGGATCGACATTCGTCGGGAGCGGCGGCAAGGCACAAGTGGTAACGGCACTGACGTCTCCGTCGAGCGCGCGCACCAGGAACTCCATGTGCCCAGAGTCCAGGCGCAAGTACTCTTGCATCTCGGCTTGCTCTCGCTTCCGAATCTCGGTCAGCCGGTCGACTCGCTCCCAGAACGCCTCGCTTAGATCCGTGGCCGTCCGACGCCAACGCTTACCGACCATAACAATTGGCGCTGGTTCCTCAATCGCCAAAAGTTCCACGGTTTTCTCAATCCTCTCGCGAGGAAGGTTAACCACGGCCTCGAGCTCGGGAATTGAACGACCTTCGTCCGCCGCTGCCAGGGCACCGAGGACCATTTCGACTTCAGAACGCGAAGGAAATGCGCTCCGGATGAAATGGTCGAGGATATCGCTGTCTTCGTCGCCACCAAGCAGAATGCCGTAGGCGGCATCGAGAGCGCGGCCAGCTCGCCCGACTTGCTGATAGTAGTGGATCACAGAGCCGGGCGCTTGGTAGTGCACGACAAACCCGAGGTCCGGTTTGTCGAACCCCATCCCGAGCGCCGTTGTCGCGACGAGGGCTTTCACACGGTTTTCGAGCAGCGCATGCTCCAGTTCGGTGCGCCGGCCCCCTGACCGGCTTGTGTACGCCTCCACGTTCAATCCGCGAGATTGCAGCCACAGTGCAACCTGTTCCGCATCCCGAACCGTCAGCGTGTAGACGATCCCGCTGCCGGGCAGGGCGTCGAGGTTCCCTGCGAGCCAGGCAAGCCGCTCGGCCTGGCTGCGAAGCACGATCGTCTGCAGCATCAGCGACGGCCGGCCGAGGTCGCCTCGCAGTACCTGGAGATCCGACCCAAGCATCGATTCAAGGTCTGCCAGGACGCGGTTGTTTGCAGTGGCAGTGGCAGCGAGCACACGTAGCCGCGGCGCCTCGCGGAGGATCCGTGCAACGAGCCGGTATTCTGGCCGAAAATCATGGCCCCAGTCCGACAGGCAATGAGCCTCATCAACGACGAAGAAACTGATATTTCCAGCAACGCGAGCAAGCACATCCTGGCAGAAGCGATTATCAGCGAGCCGCTCCGGCGTGATAAGCAGGATGTCGAACTTACCGCGACGGACCTTGTCCTCGATTGATTTGTGCTCCGACTGATTCTCGGAGTGGATCGTCAACGCCTGGAGCCCCATCCGCTCCGCGGCAGCGATCTGATTCCGCATGAGAGAAAGAAGGGGGGATATGATTAGGGCAGGACCGTAGCCCGCCTCCCGGAGAAGTTTCGTCGCGATGAAATAGACAAAACTCTTGCCCCAGCCAGTCCGCTGGACGATAAGCAGCCGACTGGCATCTTGAACTACGTGCTGGATCGCCTCTTCCTGTCCGTCCCGGAACTGCGCATCGGCAAGACCGGAGCCAAGTCGCAGCAACTGTAGTGCGCGAGACCGGTCTTAGATCACCTTCTGATCACCTCTTTGAGACGTGTGAATGACTTCGTACGCTCATCAACTGCAAGAAACTGACGTACCCCCGATTATTCCCCCGACCAATTGCACCCGACACGAAGCCTGGAGCAAACGGGTGCCAGAATGGTACAGAATGGCTCAGCGTCCACGCCAGTGGTCAGGCACACATGGCCTGCATCTTCGCATTCAACGAGCGTCACTGGAGCGAAGCGAATGACCTCGCTGAAGAGACGGGACCCCATGCAGCCCTGGTTAGCCCAGAAGATGACGTTGACGGCTGCCGACGTCATCGGCCGACCAGCCCAACGCCTCCAGGAATCGCCGGTGAAGGCTGCGTCAAATTCCCCGAAGACCGCCTTCGAGGGGCTTCCCGGCCGTTTCGCTGGAACCTTCACCCTTTCGGCCGCCGTCGCCACCACCATCGCAGGCGCCGTACCGACAGCCGTCGGCTTCGTGCGCGAGCACTGACAGGAGAGCGAGGACGTGATCCGCCCGGCGCTCGAAGCGCTCAAACTCCTCGTCCAGACCGCCCGGAGCCAAATGCACCTCCCAGATCGCGTCCGTCCTCGACGTGATCGGTGCTATTTTCGACCTTTACATGGGCGTCTTCACGCCAGACTGGGACGGTGCCTGGCGGGCGCGCAGGATACCTTCGGTGCGGTCTGGAGCGGCCTCGAAGGGCCCGGGCGTCGACCCGCCCGGGCCTGGCAGAATTCTCAGCTTCTCTTGGGGTTTCCCGCTCGTCTAGATCCCTGGGGCGTGCGACTTCCGCCGTGCTTCAACCTCGTCGGCCAGGAGCCATCGGAGTCACGCAGCTCGAACCCGGCCCCAATGCCATGCGGTACACCGACAGCGTCCCAACGCCGGATCCCCACGCTCGCCGGGGCGAACCGCATCGACCGTGTTTTTTGCCGGACACGGGGCAGCCGGTGCGGATCGAGAGGAAATCTGAGCGCCTGTGCGTCGCGCGCTCCACGGGAACCGGCTCTTGGGCGCGAAGCAGGCGATCGGCAGGGACGGTTGCGTCTGCGGAATCGCCATCTTCACCAAGGTAGCCCCGGGATTGGCAAGCCGCTATCCGAACCTCGAGCGGACGTTGATTCGGATAGAGGTCTCCGCTGCAATCATGGCTCTCGAACGGAATCGGGGTGGGGTGCCCTTCAGTGCGCCGCGGAACGGGCATGAGCGAACTGAACTGTGTCGATATGTCCCGCTCTCGCGGCGAGCTCACCGCCGGGGAGGCAGCCTGCCTCAAGGCGGCCGGCATCGCGAAGGTCGTTGTCGCCAGATGCTCGGGCGGTTGCGGGCTGATAGCGCGCCAGCAGGCGGAGGCGGCGGTCGCGGCCGAGCTGCGGCTGGAGGCGTACGTCTACCTGGAATTCGAGTCCGGCCCGGCGTGGTGGGTGCATGAGGCGCTCGCCCGGCTCGAAGGGCCCCCGTGGCCGCTGGTGGCTCGACGTCGAGGACACCTGACTCACCGGCGACATCGACGACCTACCCTTCGGCGGCTGGAACGCGGCAGACGTCGCCATCGAGCAGTTTGAGCGGACGTCCGTCGTCTGCGGACGGTCGGTCGACTGGAACCGGCTCCACTTCACCGAGGAGGGAGAGGACGTGGACCTGCGCGCCCGCGTGGAGCGCCTGGAGCGCCTGATCGGCGGCCACGGCGTCGACAACGACTAGGGCAACCGACTGACGGGCGGGGAGGACCCGGCCTGCATGGACGGGGCTTCAGCCTGCACCCTGGGGTTGGCGCAGACGCAGATGGCCGCGGCGGCACGCTCGGCTTGGCAGGCAACCGTGAGCATCTGACGAAGGTGGAACTGCGCTTGCTCTAGCTCGAAGTCCTCATGCGTCTCCCTCTAGTCTCTACGGATTGGGAGATCTAGCGACAGGTTGGTGAGCACTGCACCCGCGGCTGGGTGGTGGTGGGGCAGACTTCTCTTGGGACATCCGACTGCGGAAGGAGAAGCCTGCCCCGTGAGCAATGATGACATCATCTACCGGTTCCGCGTCGCTCTGTTTGCAAGGGCCCAGGAGGTGGGCGTCAGCCAGGCCTGCCGGGACTTCAACGTTCATCGGTCGACCTCCTACCGCTGGCTACCGGCCATCCGCCAGTGGGGTCTGGATGCCCTCCGGCCACGGGAGCGGCGGCCACCACAGATGCCGAACCACACGCTGCCGTGGGTCGAGCAGCGCGTCATCGCCTTCGCCCTCGGCTTCCCCGGGCTGGGGCCGCGCCGCATCGCTGCGGAGCTGGCCCGGGAACGCTGGGGTGGCATCGTCCTCTCGCCAAGGGGAGTGTACGCGGTACGCAAGCGGGTTGGCCTGCAGACGCGGGCACGCCGGCTGGCGGCCATCGTGGGCACGGCTATCCCGGTCGCTCCAGAACGTCCTGCAGCCGAGGAGGAGCGGCACATCGAGGCGAAGGAGCCCGGGGACGTCGTCCGGCTGGATTGCATGGCCGTAGGACGGCTGAGCGGCACGAAGGGGCGCGTCTGGCAGTACACGGCCATCGACGTTGCGAGCGCCTCCACCTTGGTCGAGCTCCACCAGACGCCCCACAACCCCGACGCGCGGTTCACGAGTGCGCTCCCCGAGCGCGTCGCCAGGGACCTCGAAGCCGCTGGGTGGACGCCCAGACGGGTCACCACCGACCACGGCTCTGAGTGCCGTGCCCAGCACTTCCGGACGACCGCCCATGACCTTGGGGCGGAGCATGTCTGCATCACGGCTGGCCGCCCCCAGTCCAACGGCTGCGTGGAACGTGTCCAGCGGACCAAACTCGAAGAGTGCTGGCGTCCGACCTGCGCCCGTGCGCTCGTGCCCTAGCTCACCACACTCAGGCGAGACCTCGCCGGGTACCTCCGCTACGACAACGAAGACCGGCCCAACACCGGACACTTTGCCCGCGGCCGCATCCCTGCGGACATCGTCTTCGGCGCCTACAAAATGCATCGCACAGGACCTGTACGATGACCTACCTACGGACCATGAAGAGAGCTATCTGTCGCTGCTTCTTCCAAACAGTACAGCCTGGCCTACGCCGTGCGCCGTTGACACACACGCTGGCCGGCGCCCACATCCCATCGCGTGGATGCCGTACAGGTTGGTCAGGCTAATCAGGCGTGGTGCTCTCCTACCCACGACCAGCGCTGCACCGCTCAGTCCGAATCCGTCCACTACTGATCGGCCCGCGCGTCTCGTATGTCACTGTGGTCCGATCAGCCTCCCCAGCTCCGCTACTTGAGCCTCAAGGTCTCGATCGTGCCGAATCGCGACGACCATGAAGCCTAGGTCCTCCAGCCTTTCGCGTAGCTCCTTGTCCTGCGCGACCTGATTGGGCCGGTCGTGATGGAAATTGTCCACAAACACGCAGATGCCACGCACTCCCTCTCTTTCGTAGTAAAAGTCAGGTTGGATTGGAACTTCCGGTGCAGGCCGGGTCTGTGCCGCGTCGGGAAGCCGCAACTGCTGCCTTCTCACTTCTTCAAGGAACCTGCGCTCAAAGCTACCATCGGTCAGCCTCCAAATCCGCTCGTAGTGCTGATCGATGGGCTCCGCTGCCTGTTGGATCAGCTCTGAGCGGGCCAGTTGAAGGAGGTAGTCCCGGATGAGGCGCCGATCGATGAGCCGGTGGTCCCGCTGGTTGGAGTACGTGAGCAGGCAGTCGTAGCAGGCAGCAACGCAGTTGTCGGCATTTGCGTCGCTGACGGACTCCCCCGTCTCCTGACCGTAGTGGCAGAGGGTCAACGCCTGTCGGGCTATTCGGCTGACCGCAGCTCTATCCCGGACGATGTCCTCGAAAATGCCGCTACCTCCCTCCGAGGCCTCCCAAAAGAGCACTCGCCGTTGATCCCCAACGCCAATCACCTCAGCGGCTATCTCCGAATCTTCCACTTGGTACTCCATTGCGATCGCCTGCTGCAGCGCGTGGACCAGCGTGACAAGGAATCCTTCCTCGCCGACTTGCGGCCCCTGGGGACGAAGCAGCAGGATATTGCGGTCCTCGGTGACGAACAGTTTCACCAGCTGCGCGGAGCCTTCGCCTGGGGAGCCTTCAGCCAGCCACCTGCCCGTGTCAGGGTCGAGACGGAAGCCGTCGCGTTTCGCGCCTCCGTGGTTGACCCGCCAAACCCGGGCCTGCGGCGCGTAGATCAGCTCGGCCAAGGGATCCTGACCGCCGCCCTGCGGCACTACCATGCACACCGTTTGGCGGCCGGGCGGCGGCGGCGAAAATTGGAAGTGGGTCGTAATCTGGAACGGGACGCGCAAGCGCTCCTCTTCTTCGGACGTGATGCGGTCCCGCCGCCAGGCCTTCATCGTAGGCTGTCTCAACAAGTTCGATGCACGTTCTGCTCCACCTGTCTCGAGGCGGGTACCGCACATCGCGCAGAGATCTACGTCGAGTTCTCCATCCCCGTGCGCATAGCCACAGCTCTGACACGCGACCATGGTTTCCAGCTGCCAATTTGGTGGCAGCACGGCTGCACCCACCACGTGCTTTCGTCCCTCGTGGTATAGCTGTCGGAACGGACCGAATTCAGTCAGCCCCAGGAAGCGAGGCCGGTCGATGGCTTCCGTTGCCCGAGACGACGTCACCAGCGTCCGCACCGGAAGCCTCGGGAAGTTGTAGCCAGGCAGGAACCCTTCAGCCGCAAGGTAGCGAAGGGGATAAAAGTCCGATTCGGTGTAGTCCCCTTGATTCAGGAGAAGGTCAAGCGTGTTCTCCGCCTCTCGCGCACGTGCTTCGGCTGCCTCACGTTCGCTTCGCCTGTGAACCTCTCGCTGAAGTACCAGCGCGGCTTCCTGTTGCATCCTTACCGCTTCGCGATAGAGTTCGCGCCAACGATCGAATGCGCGGTCGAACGCCTCAGGGGTTGTACGGACTACCTCAGTGACCCAGTCCTTATGGAACCACTGCGCATCGCGAGCCTCCGGTACGGAGGCCAGCAACGCCTCGCAGGCATCGATAATCGCTGAGTCGTTTCGGTATCGCGCAAGCGTTTGTCGGACATGGTCGGCGAGGGCAAGCTGCGGGTCATCGAGGTCGAGAACAGCGCCAATTGAGTTGTGCAGATTTAAACCGACCATTGACAGCCAGACTGAGTGCAGGTGTGCCTCGATAAGTTCTCGGTTGCGCAAATCCATCCGCGCCGGCGCGACCGAACCCGTGATCATTGCGCTGCGCTGACGGAAGTAGTGCTGATCGTGTGCGTTGCCCTGGGAAGCAAAAGCTACTATCAGTGCTGGTTGTCCTCCACGACCAGCGCGCCCGCTGCGTTGTGCATAATTGGCCGGCGTCGGCGGGATGTTGCGCATGTGGACCGCATTGAGCTCGCGAATGTCGACTCCGAGCTCCATTGTTGGCGAGCAAAAGAGCGCCGGTAGCCGGCCCTTCCGGAAGAGCTCTTCGCGCTCGGAACGTCGGTCTCCACGTACCTGACCGGTATGTTCGTGCGCGACCATGCGGGCGAGTTCCCGGGCCCGCTCGCGGTACAGGGCCGTGAAATAAGCGTTCTGTTGATGTCTTGTACGCAGTTTGCGGAGATGACCTGCACGCGTTCGGACCGGGTCGGGCTCAGGCGGCTGACCGTCGCCGGGGGTCCAGAGTATCGCCTGGGAAAGAATGCGCACGGTCATCGGCGTCCCATCCGGCGCCCTGTCCACACTGAGCAGGTTGCCTCGCAGCCGCTCGACGATGGCAAAGATGAGCTCTTCCACCTCCTCTGGCGCGAGACGCCGCGCGCCGCCGTCGCGAGACCAGGTGTACGGATCCCGAAGCCATCGTCCGATGAGAGATCGAGACGTCAGGCGAACGGCTCGCCGCTCGTCGGCTCGCGATGGCTCCGCCCCGGGAAGTGCTGCAAAGTTCCCAGTGGTCAGTCGATCCTCCTCTTCGAGCGACCAGAGGTCCTTCAGTTCCCGCGCCGCCTTCATCTGCAGTTGACGGGTGCGGTCCCGCTCCAACACTTCTGAGTCGATGACGAGCCGCTGCCGCAGGTGGTCGAGCACGGCCCTGAGAACGTACTCGCGGGTCTCGACCGTCGCCTCCCCCATCGCCGGCACCCCCGTCCAATCGGCGCGCGCAAGCTCGCTAAGTCCGTCGTATTCAATGCGGAGCAATCCGCACTCCTCAAGTCCCGGTTGGTTGATTCGCCAGATCCGGCCGAGGTCTTCGAAGGCACGGTACGTGAGCAACTGGATCATGGTGTCCCGCGCCCGCCTGTAGCCGACCGAGCCCCGCGCCGCTGGCTCCGCCATGAATGTCTCGGGATCGGGGTCGAGGGCTTCGAACAGCGCCTTTCCAATGGTGTCGTACGTCAGGCGGCCGTGCTTCGCGAGCGCGGCGACGACGGCTGCGCGGACTTGCGCGACCTGGACGAAGTCATTGAGGTGCCCGGCCTGGAGCGATGCATCCTGCCGATTGTCGGTAAAGCTGAGCACCTTCCGCGCCTTCTCTTCGACGCCCGGGTCTTTCTGCATCCCGGTCACGAGGGCATTCACGAGGACCGTCGTAGCGGTGGAGCGGCCGACCTGGCTGAGGGACGAAAGTTTTCCGAACTCGCCAGCCGACTTGTCCCAAGCGCGACGGCAGCGGAGACAGATGAGCAGCGGGCTCTTGAGGAACCAGCCGTGGACGCCCTTCGTGCCGGCGTCACGGTCGTACCCGGTGACAGTGCCGTCTTCAGCGACGACCAGCGACCGTGGACGATGCTCGGCATACTCCTTCTTCAGCCGTGGCCCGCTCTTCAGTTCCTCCCACCAAAAGTCGGGGAGGTCCTCCTCTTTGGGCCAGAGGTCACCGGGGTCAATGGCAAAGTACCCCGGCTCTCCAGGCACGTCCTCGGTCTGGATGCCGACCATAGGCCCGCGTGGATGAAGCCGCGGCGGCTGACTGTCGGCCTCCAGGGAGACGAGATAGTACTCCTGACCGCATTCGCGGCAAAATGCGAGCGGCGCCAGGACGCGGTCGCCTTCCACCTTGTAGATGCCGTCAGTGGTCAGTTTCCGTTCGGCTGCGGATTCGAACGTGGCGTAGATGCTGCTGCCCGAAGACAAGAACTGGTGGAGCCGGAAGGCGAACAGCGGCTGACCATCGGCGCGAGAGACGGCGTTGCCAGCTTCGAGCACTGCGCGCAGCCGCTCGCGACAGAACTCCCGGTCGAGACCACTCCCCTCGGCGAGCTCGGTCAGGACGTCCTCGAAGGGGCGGGGCGAGCGGCGTCGCCACCGGCCGTCCTCCTGCTCCAATCCGAACGCGATCTCGGCCCAAGCGGCCAGCGGATGCGCCACGACGGCATCGTGCGATGCGGTGGGTGGAGCCGCTTCGACCGCCGCCCGCAGGGCTTCCCTCGCCCGCGGCGGGTCCGCCCTGGCAACACGCACGAGTGATTCTTCGATGACATTGCTCGCCGGCACCTGCACACCGAACAGACGCGTCGCCAGATCCGCAATGGTCGCGCAGCGCTCATCGCGCGTCTCGCCGGTTGCAAGCGTGGCACTGGTGCCAATCATCAGCGGTTGGCGGCCGGCCTTCTGCGCAACCCGCCGCAGCAGCATCGCCACGTCCGCACCCTGCCTGCCGCGGTAAACGTGCAGTTCATCGACGGCGATGAAGCGCAGCGCCCGCGTAAAGGTCTTAACCAGGGGACGCTCGTACGGGCGGATCAGCACGTGCTCCAGCATCACGTAGTTGGTAAGCAGGATGTGGGGTGGGTTCCGAAGGATCCGCTCGCGGTCCTCGTTCTTGGTATCGCCCGTGTACTTGTCGAACCGAACTGGCAGCCCCTTCTCTGCGGCGAAGTTCTCAAGTGCGTTGAACTGGCTGTTGATGAGGGCATTCATCGGGTAGATGACGATCGCGCGGACCGAAGCGTCGTCCGGGTTGTTGCGGAGCACATGGTCCACAATCGGTACCAGGTAGGTGAGTGACTTTCCCGAGCCCGTGCCGGTGCTCACGATGTACGGCTCCTCCCGGCGGGCGATGTCGATCGCCTCCCGCTGGTGGCGGTAGAGCCGCAGGTCCGGCCCGAAGAAGCGCGCCGTGTCGGCGTGCAGGAGGCCCTGTTCCGCAAGCTCGCCCAGGGTCTCGGCCGGCTCGTAGGCCGGGTTCAGCTGCAGCACCGCCTCCGGCCACAGTTCGCCCTCGTCGAGCCGCTGCCGCACGTACGCGGCGAGGCGCTCGTCGTGGACGTTGACGAAGCTCTCCACGTAGCTGCGATACTCGTCGACGACGTACTCTCGTAGCTTGAACACGTCCATAGGATCCCACCTTCAGAGCGTTGCGCCCTTGCGAATCAGCAGGTCGAGCAAACTGTTTGGCATGCTAGCTGCTTTGCCTGCATATGACCGTACGCCGGACCACGACTTGTGTCTGGACCCGCGTCCTACAGTGGCCATGTCAGCTTACCTTCCGCAAACACCGGCATACAAAACATTAGCGTGAAAGGCCCAAACGATCGGCGCACCGCTCGATCTGTTGTAGAAACATCTTCACGCCGACAGCTTCATTCTCAGATAGCTTGTCTCCTTCGAGCCATTCCACCGAACGGCTTACTGCTGCCTCGATGTTGATGAACTCGGCTAGGGGATGCTGGTTATTCGAAGTGCCGTAGCCGGTGAAGGCCTGGGCCAGACGCATGAGCCCACCCGGGTTAGAGGCGATCGCCTCTGCCCACTTTTGGCATTCGCTCTTTACACCCCACCAGGACCAGGCATAGAGCAGAATGGCAAGGTGGCGATGCTCCTGCAATGTGCCATCAGCTGCCTTCTTTTTGATCCGATCAACAACAGAGCTTGCCAAATTTCCATCGGCATCTTGGTCCAGCCCAAATTGCCTGTTATTCTTTCGCCGAAACTCATCTAAGTGTAATAGTTCGACCGGTAATAACAAGCCAGACGTTTTACTGATAGCCACGCGCAGAAATGACTCGCGCTCTGATGAATCAACGCGGCTGAGTAAACCATCTACTATGGACACGGCTAATTGAGACTCGCTAGCAGCTAACAGATTGCGTCGTTCGAGGACGCCTTCAAATTCATCGCCAATATCGAAGAGGGCGGCGATGAAAATCGCTTCTTGGTTCAGCGGAATCACGGTTAGATCGGCCTTGAGCCTCAGGAGGAAGGCCCTCATCACAGCTCGGGCGCAGAGACCCCTCAGTGCCTCCGCCAGGGCTTCACGTCCATCGGACGCGGCGCGCAAGACCGCTTTGACCTCTCCCTCAGAGATCTCATAACTGGGGACCTCCAGCTGGAAGTAGTAATCGAAACTTTCAGGGTTCGAGACTCGGCGCTCAGCGATCTGCCGATCGGGATCGATGGCCTGTCCAACACCCGAAATCGCCCATTCCGCAGCAGGGAACAACTCCGTGAGGACATGGCGTGCTGCGTTGTGACGGGGCCCTTTCGAAGCAGCGCGGAGGAGCTCCTGCACCAGCGATGACGTTCTCTTGTACTCGTACTGATCGCCTTGAGACAAGCCAGTGAGAACGTCCTTCGACGCCGCGATGGCCTGGTAAAGGTTTGGCTCGAATTGTCGGAGCACTTCAATCCCGATAAAGTCCACTGGATCGACATTGCACTCTCCGCGGTCGATATGTGCCTGAAGTCCGAATTCGAGCATCGAGCAGAAGCGGACCACGTTCCTGAGGGTCGTGATGAAGGGTAGGATCCCCTCGGCATACAGCGCGCGCCAGCGCTCCTCGTCGAATCGGCGTTGGACGGGTTCAGGTGCAATGGCCTTGTGGACCCCATCGATCAGCAGCTGCTCGAAGGCTACCCGATCAGGCATCGGGATATTGAAGCCGACCTGAACGATCTTCTCAAGGTAGTCATTCCCATCGACACGCAATGCGGCTCGGATGCTCCGAGTAAGCCCTTCGCGGTCTAATGCCAGCAGGAAGACGATCCCTGGAAGGTCGGCATTGGCCTTTACGAGCTGCAGCATCCGAACCGCATCCGCGGGCGCGAGCCGGTCGACGTCGTCCACCACTACAAGTAGTGTGCGGTCGTACTCCGCGATGGCTTGGGCCAGTGCGTGTTTTACTTCGTGGAGCGACCTCCTGTCCGCCGATCGTTGCTCCAAGGCCGCAGCGAAGCTCTCCATCAGGTCCCGGGCCTGTGAAAGTATGACGCCGACCGCGCCCAGGACAGTGATTATGCCCCCTGTCCACGCAGTGCCGGCTTCCCCGACCTGGAGTAATCCCACGCCCGCGGCGATGAGGACAGTCGAGCCCCCGGCAACGATCGGAGCCAGCCCAGCCGCAAGCGAGCCACCGGCATTCAGTGCCGCGGCATAGGAACGGAATCGCCGCGCGAGAGAGGACGCTTTGCTCGACCGCTCGCGGTCGAGTGCCTTGGCAATCTCGGCGAAGAGCGCCGTTGCCAGTTCCTCATGTCCGGCCCACTCCCACGGATTGAACTTGATGACCTTCGGCGTGGGCTCTACTTCGGTGAGCCGCTCAAGCGCCAGATTGATGATCGAAGTCTTGCCTGAGCCCCATCGACCATACAGGCCGACGACCAGGCTGTCCCTGCCGCGCCACGAACGAATCGAATCGGCCACTCTGGTGGCGAACGTCGTCCTGTCGAGGCGGTCTTCTGCGCTCGACGAGATTGGCCGGTCAGCCGAAAATGCATGACGGGCTGCAGGCGTGTCCTGCTCCTCGCGGTCGCCCGCGCTCGTGGTCCTGCGGTGGAACCGCAGCCTCAACACTCTCACTCCTCCCTCGCCCACTCGGGCGGGTCATCTGGGTGGGAGATAGCGGGGTCGGCGGGCGGTGGCGAGAGGCGCGTCGCGTACGGTTGGCCGGTGGCCATGGCGCGGGCCATCTGGTCGTAGATCTCGAGGATGACCCGCTTCGTGCGGTACTCGCCATAGGCCTGCTCGTCGTTGCGGCGGACGATGGGGAAGGTGTCCATGATGTAGTCGACGTCGTCGCGCGGGATGCCGTAGAGGTGAAAGAAGGCGGCATCGAGTTCACAGCGGAGGAGGAAGCGCCGCTCCGGCTCCCAGCGGAAGGGCGGGCCGTCCCAGCCGAGGTCGCGGGCGAAGCCGCGCAGGTCCCAGGCCGTGTACGTCAGCTCCAGGACGCGCGGCGCGATCCACCCCGCCAGGTTCCCCTCCTTCGGCGACCAGGGGCATTCGCGCTGGAATCGCTCCGGCGGGAGGACCGGGAGCTGCTTGAAAACGTGAAATGTGAGGTGGGTGCCCCCTACCTTCTGACGGGCTGCGTAGTCGCACACGAATGAATTCAGGCAGGCCATCAGCAACCCGCCCGTCACCAGCTGTAGAGCACCGGGCAACATGAGCATGAATGTGTTGCCGCACCCTACCCTCGGGATGACGCTCGCGATGGTGGTGCGCACGTCCGTGCTTCGGGCAACGTCTCGCCAGCCGAGGAGCCACCTGCGGTCCCAGCCTTTCGCCCGCAGTCGCGCTTCGACCTCGCTCGCCGAGACCCAGTAGCGTGGGAGCACCAGGCACGCCGGGTCGGCCTTTGCGGCCTCCGGGATCTCCTTCGTGTCGTCGGGCCCCCGGTAGGTCGCCCAGCGGTGGTCGAACTGGTGGATGAGCTTCGCTTCGTACAGCGGCAGCCAGCGTTCATCGCCCCGCACAAAGACGTTCCCCCGCAGCGCACACCCCCTCTTTTGGAGCTCCTCCGCCGTCGCGAAGAGGTGGGAGTCGTTCGACATGTGGAACATGCTCATGAACGACACGCCCCAACGGTCCCCGTGCTCCTCGTCGTTTTCGTCGATCAGCACGGGCACACGGCGGTAGATCCCTTTGGTGATCTCCGCGTCGCGCGCCGAGCGGAAGATCGGGCAGGTGCGCGTGTTGGGGTTGAGGAGTGCGAAGTCCTGGGGCGCCAGGGCGATGTGGCGTTCGGCCTCGCGCAGCTGCTCCGCCCGGGTGAGGAAGAAGGCGAAATCCATGACCGGAACGCGCACGTCCGCCCCAGTGAGGGTGAGGAGGCTGAACTTGATGAGCGAGGTGACGTCCGGGAAGATCTGTTCGCGGTTCTGGAAGTCGTAAAGCGAGCAGAGTCGCTGTTGCGCGATGAGTCTGGCGAACAGGTGCTTGTTCGAGTCATCGGTCGCCAGCCCGGTGGGCACGATCATCCCGGCCCTCCCGCTGGGCGCAGTTAAGTCGGTGGCGAGGTCCGTAAAGAGGCGGTACGTATTGAGCTTGCCGACGGCGCTATCCTGGAACCGCCCGGACTCCCTCAGGAACTTCCCGGCTGATTCAATCGCCCGTTGCTCCTGACGCCACGCCTCGGCAAGGCGTGGGTTGGTCGTCGGCAACCGCTCGATGGCCTGCTTTCGCCGAGCACCCGGGAGGCTGGCGATCTCGATGGCACCCTGCGCCCCGAAGAACTTGATCTCCTCTGGCTGCAGTTCCTCCCAGGGCGGGTTTCCCAGCACGCAGTCGAACCCGCCAGCGGCGAACACCTCCGGGAACTCGAGGGGCCAGTGGAAGAAGCGGAGGCGGTCGGCCAGCCCAAACGCCTGCCCGACCAGGAGCCCATGGAGCGCCTTCGGCTGGTTCAATGCGGTCCGGACGTCGGCCGAGGTCGGTACCGTATCGCCCGAACCCTTGGTGAGCGGCGCGAAGAAGGCGGCGGTCCACAGGTGGCAGGCGCTGAGCAGGCGCCACCAGAGCTCGCCCTCGCGCATCTCCCGGTAGATCTGCTCCTTGGTGTGATAGTCGTCGGCGGAGCGTTCTTCCAGGTCGGCTAGGCTGCTCGCTTCGCGGGCGAGCCGTTCCAGGGCTCCGCCGGGCACGCCCCCGCTCCACAGCTCGAGCTGCCCCGCCTTCTGCGCCCGGTTCCGGTCGCGGATGGCGCGGGCCACGGCGGGGTCGTCGCCGGTAACGGGCTTGTAGGCGCCATTGGGGATGCCTTCGTCCAGCACGTCGAGGTCGAAGACGCCGACGAGCGAGTCGCCGCACTTGATGTGGTGGTCCAGGAAGCTCAGGGGCAGCCCGGGCGTTTGGCTCTCGATCCAGAGCGCGACCTTACAGAGGTCGACGGCGAGGGGGTTTTTGTCCACCCCGTAGATGCAGTGGCGGATGACATCACGAAGTGCCTGTCGGAAGGTTGCGGGCGGCGGCTCCTCCTGCCCGCTGCGCCACCTGGCCAGCTCGTGGGCGATGCGGCGGGCGGCGGCCAGGCGGAAGTGGCCGGAGCCGGCCGCCGGGTCGACAACCCGCAGGCCGAGGAGCGCGCGCTCGGCCTCTTCGAGCTGCCGCACGCCGCGCAGCCGGTCCTGGATTACGGGCACGAGGGCCGATTCAATGACCTCGCGGACCAGCTCGGCCGGGGTGTAGTAGGAGCCCGTGGACTTGCGCTCGGTGCCGCTGATGAGGGCGAACCGCGGCGGGCTGCCCTGGACATCGACGTAGGGCGCCAGGTCGAGCAGCGCCTCGTAGACGGAGCCCAGCTCTTCGACGTTGAGCTGGCCGTAGTTCACGCGTCGCCGCACGGAGCGGCGCCGACGGCCGCGCCCCTCGTCGTCGTTCCACCACGAGAGTGTGCGGATGGCCGAGAGGAGCGTGGCATTGCTGCAGGCGGCCTGATCGAGGTCGCCGCACCCTGCGTCGCCGAAGAGCTCGCCGTCGAGGGCAGTCATGCCAAGGGCTGCCGCTGTCTGATCGTCCCGGAAGATACGGAACGTGGTGCGGAGGCCTTGCCAGAGATCGGAGTGGAGATCATCGCCCTGGGTGCGATCGGCGCGCTCCCGGAGGGCGCTCACGCTGTAGCACTCCTCGTAGATGCGGCGCAGGGACGGGTCGCCGCTGGCCGTGTCGAAGAGGATGCGCCGTTCTTCGGCCACGAACAGGAAGAGCAGGCGGTAGATGAAGCGCAGGAGCTGGCGGTAGTACGCTGTTGCGTTGAGCTGGCCGTAAGCGAGTGCATCGCGCAGGGCGCCGCTCTCGGGGTGGGCGAGGAAGCCGGAGCCGAGGATCTGGAGCGCCTCTTCGACCTGGTAGCGCAGCCGATCCTTGACTCGGCTACCTTCGCAGATGCCCTGCTGGTAGTACTTCTCGAGGTAGCACTCGTGCGCGTCTGCGCTGGAGTGGGGGAATCGGGTGCGGTGGGCGAGCCGGTAGAGGAGGACGAATTCGCTGTAGAGGTTGTCCTCGACTATCCGGTCGAGGTCGAATTCCAGGTAGCTGGGCCGGGTGAATCGCGCCGATTCGCGGAGGATGCGGAGCTTGCGGCCGTTCGTCACGACACCCCAGAGCGGCTCTGCGTTATTCAGGTACTCCTGCACGAGCGAGTGCGGGCTCTTTCCACCGCGGTCCGGGGCACTGTCGAGATCCTGGTCGATATCTACGATGTGCACAGGCGGGGCATCTTCGGCCTGGCCGGCAAGGTGGGAGATGGCGTAGGTCCGCTTTCCCGCCGTCAACGACGACCGTTGGAACTCGAGCTGGTGGAATCCCAGCACGTCGAGAAGTGGACGTACCCAGTGCTCGCGGGTGAGCGTTGTCGAGCTCTCGCGCGAGCGCTGGCGGCGGAGGTGAAATGCCTGGTATTGGGAGCGGACCTCGCCGAAGGCGGCCTGCATCGCTTCCGTGAGCCGCTGCGAGCGGTCGAGCCCGAAGTCTTCAGGTCTCTGGCCGGGGAATCCGTCGCCGCCCTGGGCGATGCGATCCAGGAGGTCGGACGGGAACAGCCCACCTTCAATAGCGATAGCGGCGTAATTCATGAGGCAGCACCCGCAGGCACGAGGACGTAGCAGCCCATGATGTCCGGTGGTTCGTGCGGGGTGATTGCGAGGGGTGGGCCGCCGGCCTGCGCGCGCAGCCGGGCGTGGCTTTCCTCGAGGGCACGTGTGCGCTCGGCGACGATCGTGTGGCTCCACCCTTCGCCGAGCATGTCGAGCGCCCACTGCACGTGCCGGGAGCGCTCTTCGGCGGAAATGTTTGCTACCGGGCGGGCGTTGGCGAGGAGGTCACTCCCCGGCTGCTCGAGCCAAGCGAGGCTCCCATCGCGCCGTTCGAACGCCGGAGTGATGATCTCCTCCGCGAACTGCTGGTGACCACCCTCGTCGAGAAGGTAACGCAGCCGGAGCACCAGGATTGCGGTGCGCCGCTGGACGGTGTCGGTGGCGACGGCGCCAGCGCGGGCGAGACGGGGGCCAGCGTGGGGCCCCAGCGCCTGGGTGAGGATCGCCTCGGCCAGCTCCGAGACGATTGGATGGTTGCGCCCGAGCCCCACGGCGCCCTCCGGAGTTGGATCGGCGAAGGCGACGCGTAGGGGGTACTGGTCGTACCCCAGCCGTGCCGCGAATCGCTGGCGGAGCTCTCCGGCATAGAGCTCGAAGATACGGGGGTCCTTGGTCGAGTCCAGTCGGCCGTTGAAGCGCTGGATGGCGGCCCGGACGAAGCGGTGCACGGCGTCGCGATCGCCGAGGACCGGCACGAGCGCTTCGAGCTCGCGCGCAATCTCGCCGGGTTGGATCTGGCGTTGGGCGAAGAACGCCCGCTCCTCTTCGTGCCGGCGGGCGGCCCGGTCCCACGACGCCTGAAACTCCAGCACCTCCCTTTCCTGGCGAACGCTCGCCATAAACAGCGGGAGCTGGCGTTCCGAGCCCCGTGGCTGCTGGAAGATGTTCCGGATGAGGGTTTGGACGATGTCCTCGGACTGAACCGGTATGGCTACGGAGATGCCGAGGCTTTGCTTGATTTCCTTTGCCTTACGGAGGAGCACGTCGAGTACAGCCAGGTCGACCGGGTTGTTCTGGCCGTACAGCAAGACGGCTTTTACCTCCGGCCGCTCCTGGCCGAAACGGTCGACGCGTCCCTCGCGCTGCTCCAGCCGATTCGGGTTCCAGGGCAAGTCGTAATGAACGACGGCGTCGAAATGCTCCTGCAGGTTAATGCCCTCGCTGTGGCGACCAGGATGCGGCGCGGATATGCAACCAGGGTTTCAACCCGCTCCCGGCGTTGCTCGTCGCCAAGCTCCCCCGTCACCGCGGTGACCTGGAGGTCCTTCCACTGACGGACAAGGCGCTTGCGGAGCTCCTCCGCGACATACTCGGCGGTCGCGATGAAGCGGCAGAAGACGATGGGGCGGAAGCCTCCGTGCAGCAGGTCCTCAACCTGCTCGACCAGTGCCTCGAGCTTAGCGTCCTCTTTCGTCCCTGCTAGCTGCCCGGCGGCGCTGAGAAATGCTCGGAGCCGGCGCCGGTCCGCGTCGTCCAGGATGCGCTCGGCGTCCTCGAGGGCGGATGGCGAAAAATCCGGGGACTCCGCCTCTGCCACCGGGTCGAGCACCTCCGGTTCATATCGCGCGTCCAGTTCTTCAGGCGAGTCAGCATCAAGGGGGCCTCCGTCGCGTTCCGCCCGCTTCGCGAGGGCCGCCCGTGCCTGGGCGGGGCTGGAGAGCACACTTCGGAGTAGGGACAATGCGGCCCAGTAGCGCACCCGTTGCCGACGGGTGTCATCGGGAGCGGCGACGGTCTCCCGGCAGTAGTCGAGTACCTGCTCGTAGAGGCTCAAATAAGCGGGGGACATGACGTAGGCCCGTTCACTAGCGTCCCGGCGAGGAAATGCGATTTGACCGCCCTCCCACGCACCCAGGTCCTGACGCCTACGCTGCACGATGTGGGGCACCAGGTCCTCGCGCCGCACTTCCTCGGCTTCGAACCGAGGATCCAGCAGGCCGAGGAGCGAGCGGAAGCTCTCTTCGACGCCGCTGTGCGGTGTGGCTGTGACCAGGATGAGGTGCCGGTCGGAGGCTCTGGCCAGCCGTCGCACGAGCTCATGTCGCATCTGCTGTCCAGTCGCTCGGGCACCGGAGGGCCGGGCGGCGCCGTGCGCCTCATCGACAATGACGAGGTCGGGAGCATTGGCGACGAAGGCGTCCCGAAACCGCTCAGACTTCACGTAGTCGATGCTCGCCACGAGGTGGCGGTAGTGTCCGAAGACGGAGAGGTCCTGGCGCGGCAGGTCCCGTTCAAGCCGAGCCATGGTCGAAGGCAGGATGACCGTCGCCGGTAGCCCGAACTTCTCGGCGAGCTCGCGTTCCCACTGCTCGCAGAGGTGGGCTGGACACAGGACCCCGATGCGACGTACGACGCCGCGATCGAGGAGCTCGCGCGCGATCATCGCAGCCTCGATCGTCTTACCTATGCCAACGTCGTCGGCGATTAGCATCCGCACGGGATTCAGCCGGAGTGCCATCACAAGCGGGACGTACTGGTAGGCGCGAGGCGTTACCGAGAGTTGGCCTGCGGAGCGAAAGGGGCCGGCACCATTGCGAAGACTCAGACGCAGCGCGTCCGTCAGCAGAAGAGCGCCCGTGAGATCCGCTGAGTGACGGGGGTCGGGGGGTGCGTACCTGGCCGGGGCTATGTCGTGGCCCTCGAGCGCTACCGCGAGACCGATGGGAGGCTCGTCGTAGCTGTCGACGGCCCGCAGACGCATCATCCCTGGCTGATCGGGTGGGAGCACGACCCAATCCCTTCCACGAACACGCACCAGTTGGCCAGGCGAAAACTCCGCACTCGCTTTCATGACCGTCTCCGGTATTAGACGTGAGGGTTACCCAGTGGCTCACCCCCTCCTCGGCCGGCCATCATACCTCGCGCTCGTGCCGGCCGACACAGAGCCGGATGTCCTGGCGAACGGAGGCTCGAGTGCAAGTGGTTCGTGCCCGTCGTGGATCGCGGGTGCGGGGCTCTAAGGCGTCAGCCATCACCGAACCGCTGCACAGACGCCTTCGCTCGACGCTCGATTATCGCGGTCACCTCGTTTGGGCTCCCGATGCTAGGCTGTCCGCCATCGAAGGCCGAGTCCAGCGCTCGCACCGATTGCCGGTCGTCCGAGACCAGCGAGCGTCCGCCGCTCTATCTCCAGTTCGAGATGATGCCGGGTTGCTAGCCTACAATGCGCCACCACATCGTCGCAAGCCGGACCATTTCAAGCAACATGCACCTTCTTTGATCGGCACATTCGACGACAACAGCATATCTTACGAAATCAAGTCCCTTGATTTGTGAGAGCTGCTTATCGTTCCGATAAGACCGGTTGAATCAAACGTTATATCTTGAATATCGCGGAGATACGGAACATGATATATCTTAGGTGATACACGATTTTCCTCAGAACATCTAAATCATTCCTGAACTGAACAATGAATCACAGTCCGCCGCCTACTGGTCACTAAAATCATATATCTGGTAGCTGTATCTCGACTTACTCATATCTTTTAGGATCTCCGTCAGGCACGCGCGCGTGATGCACCACGGACGAAACGAATGGTCTCCACCGCGAGCATCACGACTAAGCCCCACCCAAGAGCCTGGAGCCCGGCCGCCACGAGAGCGAGGCCTAAGCCACCACCGCGCCAGCCCTTCGCAGCGATCCAGAGCGGTGTCACGAC
>FWPU01005738.1_pt1 | contig 26215 bp, 23 predicted proteins | sample 2228361 | NCBI WGS metagenome assembly FWPU01 (sample SAMEA103939777, study PRJEB20133) | metagenome | reverse complement strand
GCGCCGAGGGGGGTGAGGTCAACCAGAAGGTCACGCAACGCTACTACTGCCCACGATCCTGCTGGCTGGTTTTGTTGCGATGCCCTCGCTCTTAGGTGCAAATGTCAACACAACCTAGCCATCAGCAAGAACATTTGCGGGTGAAGCTGCAATAAAGGGGGTGCAGACGGGGGAGATGCTCTTTGAAAGCGACTTCTCCCCCGTTGGGCTGCTGGCGCTCTACTTGATAGCCAGGGGGATGATCTGATTGTGGGTTTTGTCCCCTTGCTTCAGTGTGCCGGTATTGCCCTTGGAGTCGAACAAAGTCAGCTTGAACAGGTCGTCGCCTACCGATTCCGGATTGGCGTACCATTCGGCGGCGGCGATCTTGTCGCCGTTGTAGCTCACCGCCAGCCGGAAGAAACGCCCGCGCGCGATGCGCTGCGCGGCCTCACCTGGCTTGACCGACTTCAGAGAGCTGGATTCAACACTTCCAGCCGCAAAATAGAGAGTGTTATTGGCTCCCCACACATAGTGGAAAATGCGCTGATTGACGCCCATCTCTTCCACGGCTACCGGTGTACCGCCGACTGTGGACAGGTCTAGCAACCACAGGGTTTGCTCCTGGTTGGCAGTCGAAGTGACAAAGGCGAGCGTTTTGCCATCTGGTGCAATTAACATGTGACGGCCTTCACTCAGCTTCTCGCCAAAGCGATCGGCAATGATGTGATGTCCTTCGAGCACAGGCGTGACGGTACCGCTGAATGTGACCCACCCTAGCTGAACGGTGTTGCGCGTCAGACCGCTGGGCACTGCAACAAGGAAACCAGATTTGTCCGCCGTGGGGATCAACTGCGTGGTGAAATACCCGCTGAAGAAACCACCTCCTGGCACGCCGCTAGCGATCTCGGTTGCCGCACCTCCATCTAGCGGGATGCTCAGCAACCGCCAGTTGGCTGCACCTGTTTCACACTTCTGGCCGACCAATACGTATGCGTTTTTGTCTACTTGCGCCACTGCACCGCTGGTGAAGCCACACTCGGCGTCCGGTTTATCCGGCGGATAGACTGGTTCCAGAGTCGTCAAATTGCGTTGCTGCCCGCCAGTGCGCCACCAGTCGAGATCGGCTTCGGTGGCATTCCCCTTGCCATCCGGATAGAATCTGAGCATCAACGCGCCGTCATCATACAGCGCAAAGGCCGTTGTCCAGTCAAAGGTCGCTACTGCAGCCCCCTCTGCTGCTTTCAGCAGGATCAGATCGCCGTAGGGAAAGTCACGATCCAGGGATTCGGCCCTGTAACTGATATAACCTATCCAGTCTCTTGACGGTGAGAACTGGAAGGTGGCCGGGCCAGCGCACGCCATCCGGTGAGCCTTTCCCAGCGTCAGCGGCGTTCCACCTCCCAGCGGGAAGATGGCGAGGGTGCCCTCCGCGGCGCCCGTATAGATTGCCACGCCGCTCTCGTCTTTGGTCCAGGCGTCCTGTCCACAGACTTTGGCTTCATTGGCAAACTGCCCCGGCGGGAAGTCTACCAGCACTTCGGACTCTCCTGAAGTGCTCAACATCTCCACCTGTCCGTCGTCGTTGGGAGTGAATTCCCAGGCGATCACCCGTGCCTCGATCGGCGATTGAGATAGAACTCTGGTTTTGGTATGGGCGGAAAAAGCAAGAACGGCCAGCACAATACTGAGAATCACAACCGATAAGGCTAGCTTTTTCACAGCTCCCTCGCTTTCTTTTCCGGACCGGCATTGGTTGAGAATTTCGTAATCATGCATATATCAAGTGTACATAGCTTATTCTTTGTCCTTAACAGGACTATTGTCCCAAAAAATTGACCTGTTCTTCTGGCCTGTTCAAAGGTGATCTGGGGCGCAGTAGTCACAGGGGCAAGAGAGAAGCCCTCAGCGGGAACAGATTGGCGTGCAAACTGTCCACTGAGGGCTGATACTTGAAGACTGACGACTATCCGTTATTCGCTACACGATCGGGTACTTGCGATACTCGCGCACCGCCTCATAGAGCGCCACCAGGTTTTCCTGAGGGACGCGCGACTGCACGTTGTGAATGGTGTTGAAGACAAAGCCGCCGCCCGGCCCGAAGATGCGCATCCGTTCGTGCACCTCGGCGCGCACCTGCTCCGGTGTGCCGAAGGGCAACGTGCGCTGTGTGTCTATGCCGCCGCCCCAGAAGACGATGCGGTCGCCGAACTCGTCTTTGAGCCGCCGCGGGTCCATCTCGGCGGCGCTGGTCTGCACCGGGTTGAGCACATCGAAACCGGCGTCAATGAAGTCTGGCAGCAGGCGGTAGATCGAGCCACAGGAGTGGATCAGCGTCTTCCACTGCGTGTTTTGGTGAATCCAGTCGTTGACAGCCTTGTGAAAGGGCTTGAACAGCTCGCGGTAGGTCTTCAACGAGATGAACGGCCCGTGCTGCGCGCCGAAGTCCGTGCCAGTGACGAATACCACCGAGACGCGATTGCCGACGACCTCGTAGATTTTGGCCAGGTTTTGCAGGGCGATCTCGCACTGCCGCTCGAAGATTTTGTAGACATGATCGCGCCGCGAAACCGTGCTGATATACCATTCCTCGATGTCGCGGATGCCCTTGGGATACTTCATCCAGGGCGCGGGCACCAGCGCGATGTCGCCGAAGCCCGTGCCACCGAAGTTGGCGAAGATGGCCTTGTCCGTCTCTTCATAGAGCCGCTTCGACTCGCGCGCGAAGTAGGCCAGCTCCTCGTCGGAAATCGGGCCGAACTCTTCCAGGTTGTCCTCGACGCGCAGGTTGTCGTCGTCTATGGGCGGCTGCCGCACGATGGTGTCGAAGTAGTAGCCACCGGCGGGCATACGTCCGCTGGGCGGGGCCGACTTGTCGCCCTCTGGATATTGCAGGATGTCGCCGTTGGATTCCGGCTCGGTATTGAAGCCGCCGGGTACCAGCACCGGCGTGCCGTCGTGCAGTTGCCAGGGTTTCCAGTCGCGTCGATGAAAACCGAAAAAGGTTCTCGTCCATTCCAGCGGCACCACATCCCCGCCCACTGCTTCCAGCAGGTCCATGCCGATCTCGCCCAGCATCTGGTATGGCTCGATGACTTTGACAGGCGTCCCCGGCGCATCCAGCCCCAGGGCCTGGCGCAGTAGATAGACCGAGCTGACCTGCATGCCGGTCACGACGGAGCCGCCCAGGTCCAGCGGCACCATATCCGGTTCTTGATGATTCAGGGCGCGCTCGACGCGCTCGCGTGATGTCAACATCTCTTACCCCTCGCAAAGGATTTTCGCCGGACAGGAAGACCTATTGAACGCATATCACCGTCACCGCGCCAACGGCTTGTTCTCATGATAATCAATTGAGGCATTCCCGGCCAGTCCTGTTTGGCAGGCCGCCGCGTGCTATCTCTCACAGTCAGTCCACCAGACGCAACGCCCACCCCGGACTCAGCAAATACGGCAGCAGGCAGCAGGCAGGCTGGAATTCTGGCTCAGGCCGCAGACCCGGTACCTGCTCCATGAACTCTCGCCGCGCCCGAACGCGCGCCCCCACTACAGCCTATTGTGGACAGAGGCCTGGTGCCGTGCAAGCCGGTTGGCGGAGAGGATAGCCCCCGTCGCCACGACCAGGAAGACGGCTGCGACGGCATAGGCCGCTTTGATACCGGTGTGATCGGCCAGCGTGCCCAACACCTGCGGGGTGATCAGGATGGCCAGACCCGCCGCCAGGGTGATGCGGCTGCTGGCAGCGTCGGCCTGTTGCGGAGCGACACTCCCACTAGCCGCGGCCAGGGTCAGCGGGAAGAGGTTGGCGATGCCCAGCCCGGCCACGAACAGGCCGGCGACATTCAGCGGGGCAGCAGGAGCCAGCCAGAAGGGCAGGAAACCGCCCAGCGCCAGCAGAATCGCGCCAGGCAGGAGCGTGCTCAGGGGCAGGCGGCGAGCCAGACGGCTGCCCAGGATGCGCCCTAGCAAGATCGCCCCGAAGAAGACGCCCATCAGGGAGGCTGCGTCTACTTTGCGCAGACCGACGCTGGTCTCCAGGAAGTCCGCGCCCCAGAAGATGGTGCTCCACTCCACCGATACGCTCAGGAAGACTACCAGCCAGCAGGCCCAGAAGGGCGTCGGCAGGCGCGTAGCCGGATCGGTGCGTTGAGCCGGGGATGAGGCGGCGCGCTGTGACGGGAGGGGAGTCTGCCAGCCGCGCCAGGCGAGCAGCGCCCAGGCCAGCACGCCCAGCAACAACGCCCCGCGCCAGCCAATGCCCGCCCGCTGCAGATTGCCAACGCACACCGGAGCCAGCCCGGCGCTGAGGCTGGCGGCGATGTTGGCTTCGGTGAGGGCCACGGCGCGGCGCAAACCATGCCGGTCGGAGAGCGCCGCCTGGATGGTGATCATCAGCAGCGTGCCCGGCGCGCCCATCAGCAGCGCTGCGCTGATGGTCAGAGCGGGATGATGACCCAGCACGAAGGCGAGCGCGCCCAGGGACATGCCCGCTCCACCTCCCCAAAAGACCCGCCGCCGCCCCCAGCGCCGCAACACTCTGTCGCCCAACAACCCGGCCAGGGTCATGCCCAGGGCGAAAGCGCTGAGGTGCAGCCCGCTAACGGTGTAGTTGAGTCGCAACTCGTCGCGCAGAAAGGGCATCAGCGGGCCGAGCGCCGCCTGCTGATAGGCAAAATAGGCCAGCATCAGGTAGGCCAGCCAGGTGAAACGGTCGCGCTGAAAGGGCGGAGCGTCCATAGAGCGGCGGGGCGGGACTGCCTCAGGCGACAGGAGGCGCGCCGCCAGTAGAACTGTCGGCGGAGGCCGGGCGCTCGCCCGTCGGCGCGACCAGATAGGCCAGCCCCAGCGTCAGCAGGCCCAGCCCCACGGCCATCACGCCCTGCCCCTGGCGCACTTCGGCCTTTTCCTGGTTGCGGCGCTGCAGGGCCAGCCACAGCAGATCGGCCTGAGTGGCATTTTGCAGGTCGGGGCGCACTTCGCCGTCTACTTCGGCGGTGGGGAATGCGGCCAGGAAACGATCCTTGCGCTCCTCGATACGGTTGATCTCGTTGCGGGCGTCCAGGTAGGTATAGGCTCCAAAGGCCAGCACCAGCACGCCGACCGCACCCAGCACCCACATGACGGTACGGCGCTGCTGACGGTTGGCCCAAAAAGCGCGCAACGCTGCGCTCAGGCGTTGGATGGTCTGCATGGCTCCCCTGTCCGTGTAGCGTGCCAGTCCCAGACTGCGCCGCTAGTATAGTGCATGGCCCTGTCGCCCGCCAGAGGGTTCAGGGGCGAACAGAGCTAAAGCAAGTGTAAAGGTTGACTCGCTCCAGTTTGCCTCACCCCCGGCCTCGCTGCGCTCGGCTTGTCCCCTCTCCGACGCGGAGAGGGGGCAGCTAGGCGCGTCAGCTCCGAGCGGGGGTGAGGTAAAACCGTAGAGTAGGGCTTCTCACACAGTCTCTGAAGGTCGCGAGAGAGAAAGGCGCGGCAAGCCGTCCGATGCATTTTGCACCTGAACAATGAGCGCAAAAGAAATTCTCGGACTACGGTTATCGTATCTCCTCCACCGCCCAGTGATCGCCCATGGCGCGGCGACCGTGCGCCAGGCCCTCGCCCTCGGATACCTGGCGCGTCAGGTCGGGGCGTTGCAGCGCCTCCGGTCGCAGCGACACGCCCAGGCCCGGCCCGTCCGGCACGGTCATCGTGCCGTCCTCGGCGCGGGGAGCGAGATCGCTCAACACCGGGAAGTAGGTCTGATAGAAGGCGCGCACAGTCTCGACGAGGTACAGGTTGGGGATGTGCGCGCCCAGGTGCATGGCCGCCGCGTGACAGATCGGCCCGGCGACGTTGTGCAGCACCAGTGGCACGCCGAACGTCTCGGCCAGCGCGGCGATCTTGCGCGTCTCGGCGATGCCGCCGTTCCACACCGGGTCGGTCATCACGATCGGCGTGACGTGCTTCTCCAGCCACTCGCGCAGTTGCCAGCGCGTCATCAGCAATTCCGAACCGATGATCGGGATCGTCGTGCGCGAGGCCAGCAGTTTGATCTCATCCGGGAAGACCGGGGGCAACACGTCCTCCAGAAAGAGGATGTGATACGGCTCCAGCGCCCGCGCGATGCGCTCCATGCTGACGCGATTCCAGCGGAAGTGACACTCGATGCCGATCTCCACTGCGTCGCCGACGCGCTCGCGAATCTGGCGCACCGGCGTTAGCCCGGCCTCGATATCCCGCTGACTGATATATTGCCCGAAGGTGGTCTCGCTGAAGCGATCGAACGGCCAGATTTTCATGGCGCGTTGCCCGTCGGCCAGCAGGCTGGCGGCCAACGCGCCTGCGTCCTGATGCCAGGCGGCGTAATCCTGCACCGGCCCGAAGCCGATGCAGGTGTTGTAGACAGGCACGCGCTCGCGCGTCTTGCCGCCCAGCAGATGGTAGAGCGGCGCGCCATAAACCTTGCCCAGAATGTCCCACAGCGCCACCTCGACCGCCGACAGCGCGCGTAGTTCCGCGCCGGCGTAGCCGTGATACATGATGTTGTCCATCACGAAGCGCCACAGCCCCTCGATGTCGCGCGGGTCCTGCCCCAGCACCAGCGGGGCGATGGTGCCGTGCAACGCGCCCTTTGCGCCGGGCACTTTGTCCACCGTCTCGCCCAGGCCGACGATGCCCGCGTCGGTGTGCACGCGCACCACCAGCAGGCGCGGATAGGCGGCCCATTGCAGGCTTTCAAGCGCCGTGATCTTCATACGTCGTCCCCTATTCTGGCGCGCCCAGCGCCCGCACGCGCTCCTCGGCGCGATCCAGCGCCTGCTGTACGGTCTGCTCACCGGCCAGGGCGCGCGCCGCTTCCTGGCCCAGGATGTCGCCGAACTCGAAGGAATGGCGCGTCACGGGACGTTCGCCGCGGGCAAAGGCGCGGGTGGCGCGGGTGGTCGCCACCAGGTCAGGGCGGAAACGCGCGACGAAGCGCGGATCGTCCAGCACCGAGCGCCGCGACACTTCCACGAAGCCGCTGCGCAGCGCGTCCTCTAGCAGTTGCTCCGGCGCACACAGGAACTTGGCCAGCTCCCACGCCGCCCGCTTGACCTTCGACCGCGCAGGGATGGCGTAGGGCGGGCAGTACAGCCCGGCATGGCGCGTGCCCAGCGGACCAGCGGGCACCAGCGTCGTCAGCGTGCCGTCGGCGACCGGCCCTCCGGCATCATAGACGATCGAGGCTTCATTGGCTGGTTCGATGACCATCGCCGCTCGCCCGGCGCGGTAAGCCGCCATGCACTCTTCGAAGCCCATCGTCACCGACTCCGGCGGGCCAGCGCGATGCAGCAAGTCCACGTAGTGTTCGAGCGCGGCGCGATGTTCCGGCGTGTTGAAAGCAGGCTGACCCGCCTCGTCGTACCAGCGCACGCCCCACGACGGCCCCCAGGTCGAGCCGAGCAGCCAGAAGTTGAGACCGCAGCTTGGCGCACCGCGCAGGGTGATCCCGTAGAAGTCGGTGTGCCCATCGGCGCGGACAGCCTCCTGCACGGCCAGCGCCGCTTCGGTGAGCTGATCCATCGTCTGCGGTACGGGGATGCCGTAGCGCTCGAACAGATCGGCGCGGTAGATCAGCACGCTCGACACGTCGCAGTAAGGCAGGCCGTAGAGCGTCCCGCGCAGGCTGACCGCTTCCAGCGCCGCCGGTTCGAAATCGTCCAGCGCGTAGCCGTCGGCGGCCACGTAATCATCGAGCGGCTCGACGCGCCCGTTGCGGGCGTATTGCAGCAGCAACAGTTCGTCGCAGCCCACCAGGTCGAAGGGCGGATCGTCCTCGTTGAAGGCGCGCGCCATCAGTTCCCACAGTTCGGGGATGTGACTCAGCGTCACTTCGACGCGCACGCCGGTCAACTCGGTGAAGCGGCGGGCGTTGTTGCGCAGGTTGTGGAAGGGTGCCCAGTCCTCTTGCAGCACGCGAACGGTCGTCCCAGGCGGAAAAGTGCTCATTGTGGCTCCTCCTCAGAAAGGATTGAAAAGAGAGAAACTGTTTGATGAGAAAAAATCACACCACCTCCACCGGATTGCGCAGCGCCCCGATGCCTTCGATGACGATCTCTATCTCGTCGCCCGCCCGCAGCGCGAAATCGTCCGGCGGGACGATCCCCGTGCCGGTGAGCAGCACCACACCATCGGGAAAGGTGTTGCTGCGCCCCAGGTAGCCGATCAGCTCGTCCAGTGTCCGGCGAATGCGCGCTGTGCTCACTTCCCCCGCAAAGGCGACCGCGCCTTCACGCCAGATGGTCAGGCGGATGGTCGTCTGCGGCCAGATGGCAGCGGGGGTCAGGACGATGCCCGGCCCCAGAGCACACGAGCCAGTATACACTTTGGCCTGCGGCAGATAGAGCGGGTTCGCGCCCTCGATGTCGCGGCTGCTCATGTCGTTGCCCACGGTGAAGCCGACTGCCTCCAGGGCCGGGTTGAGCACAACGGCCAGTTCTGGCTCCGGCACCGTCCAGCGCGAATCGGCGCGGATGCCCACCATGCCCCCCGGCCCAACGACGCGCCAGCCCTGCGCCTTGAAGAATAGTTCGGGGCGCTCGGCGGTATAGACGCGGGCGTAGATGTCGCCGCCGTCTATCGCTTCGGCCTGGCGGGCGACACGGCTGCGCTCGTAGGTGACGCCCGCCGCCCAGATTTCCTGCTCGTCCACCGGAGCCAGCCAGTGCAGGCGATCCGCTGCGGGGGCGGGCGCGAATTCGCTGGTGGAGAAGACGATGGGCGTTTCCAGCGCGGCGCGGCGCAGGTCGGCGATCGCGTCGGGCACACGCCCGGCGCTCGCCCGCAGCCACGCTCCCAACGACGGCGCGCGCGCCGTCACATCGTGCACGGCGTCGCCCAGCCGGATGCCCACCCGCGGACCGCTGCCAGGCTGATAAAAGCGTACCAGCAGGGGATCGCTCATGATGGCAGGCTCCAGGTGACCAGTCCCTCGGCGTTGCGTCCGGTACTCAAGAGGCCACGCTGCGCCAGCCGGTTGAGATTGCCCAACATGCCATAGCTGAAGTCCTGGTTGGCGGCGGCGGGCCATGATCCCAGGCGCGGCCCCAGTGTCTCGACCGCCTGGCGCAGGGTATAGGCAGGGCACTCGTGCGCGAAGTCGAGCAGCGCCCGTTCGACCAGCAGGCAGTAGTTGCGGCTCTCGCGCAGGAATTCGCTCACCTGCGGCCCTGTCTGTACTGGCCAGTGTGCCGGCGAAAGGGTCTCGATGTCCATCGCCGCCAGCCGGTCGAGCGTGGCCAGATAGGTGTCCACATAGCAATAGGTCGGCGGCATGGCCGGTGCCCAGTCCTGGTCGAGGATGGCGTTCCACAGCCCGGCCTCGCCCGCGATCAGGGTCTTGCTGCGCGGATCGTAGACAGCCAGGTGACCCCAGGTATGCCCCGGCGTGTGAAGCACTTCCACGGCCCAGTCCGGCCCCAGCCGGAAGGTCTCGCCGCCCTCCAGCGTCACGTCGAGCGGGTGACTCAGGCATTGTTGGCGGATGCCCGCTTTGCCCTGCTCGCCATAGCCGATGCCATGATCGCGCTCGAACTGACTGTAGCGCCCGCGAATCAGCGCTTCGGTGTCTTCTACCCAGGGACGGTCGAGGGTGTGACACATCAGCAGCGCGCGCGGGGCAGCCTGTTTCATGGGCGCATTTCCGCCTTGATGATCCAGATCGGAATGCGAGATCAGGATATAGGTCAGGCGTTCCGGCGGCAGGCCGATGGTCTTCATATAGGGCAGGATTTCCTGAGCGGGATTGTGCGCGCAGCCGGTATCTACCAGCATGGCCGCGTCCTGCCCGACCAGCAGATGCACATAGACCATGCGCTTGTTGCCGAAGGCGCACTTGATGCGGTGAATGCCGGGTGCTATTTCCACGATGACCCCCTTTGGGACTGACTGCGGGCGCTCTACGGGCACCCCTGCGGCTGATCCGACGGCTGCTGCCCCTTGACCCCCACGCCGCCGTCCACCTGGAAATTGGCCCCGGTGACGAAGCTCGCCTCGTCCGAGGCCAGGAACAGACACACGTTGGCGACTTCTTCGATGGTGCCCACCCGCCCGATGGGGTGCGCCTGATCGAATTGACGGCGCACCGCCTCTGGATCGGACTGCGCGGCGACGAAATCGTGCAGCATGGGCGAGTCGATCGTGCCCGGCGAGACGGCATTGACGCGGATGCCGCACGGCGCGTAGTCGGTAGACATGGCCCGCGCCAGGGCGATCAGCGCGCCTTTGGTGGCCGAGTACACCGCCAGCCCTGGCAGGCCCAGCACACCGGTGACGCTCGCCATGTGAATGATGCTGCCGCGCCCGACTGCCAGCATATCCGGAATCACCGCCCGGCTGACCAGGTATGCCCCGCGCAGGTTGACGGCCACGCAGCGCTCGAAGTCGGCGGGCGAAGTCTCGTGTAGCCGCCCTGCGGACATGACAGCAGCATTGTTGACCAGCACCGTCACCGGCCCGAAATGCGCGCGCAGCGCGGCGACGGCATCGTTCACCTGCGCCTCGTCGCGCACGTCGGCTCCCAACGCCAACGCCTGCCCGCCGAAACTGGCGATCTCGTCCACTACCGTTTGAGCATCACAGGTGTGCAGGTCGAGCACGCCCACTCGCGCGCCCTCGTGTGCAAAGCGCAGCGCGATCCCGCGTCCGATACCCCGCGCCGCCCCCGTGATCAGAGCTACCTTGCCTTGCAGCCGCATACTTCCCCCCTCAATCGAACTGGAACAACGAACAGCCGCCATCGAGCGTCAACACCGTGCCGGTCATGTAGGCCGTCTGCGGGCCAGCCAGATACACCACCGCCTGGGCGATCTCCACCGGCGTGCCCGGCGCGCCCAGGGGGATCACTTTGGCCACGCGCGCCGCATACGCCGGGTCTTCGCGCATCTGTCGCCCGGCCAGGCCCGCGTTGACGATGCCGGGCGCAATGGCATTGGCGCGAATGCCGTAGGGGGCCAGTTCGCGGGCCGCCTGCTTCATGAGCATGTTCAGCCCGGCCTTGCTCACAGTATACGGCGTGATCTCCGGCCAGGGAATCTGCGCTACCCAGGTGCTGGTGAAGATCAGGCGGCCCGGAATCTGGCGGGCGACCATCACCCGTGCCACTGCCTGCGCCACATGAAACGCGCCGGTCAGGTTGATGTCCAGATGGCGCTGCCATTGTTCTGGCGAAACTTCCAAGAATGGGGCGGACTCGACGATGCCCGCGTTGATGCAGGCGAGGTCTACGCCGCCCGTCTGCGCCACGACTTCTTCCAGCGCGCGGTCAACTGCCTTCCGGTCGGTTACGTCCACCTGCTGGTAGATCACCGGGCCACCTGCCCCCTGCACGCGGGCGATGCGCTCTGCTACGTCGGCTGGCGGCCTGATGTCCCACAATACAATGGTCGCTCCCTCGCGGGCCAGGTGCACGGCCATCTCGTTGCCCATGTCACCGGCCCCGCCCGTGATCAGCGCCGTTTTGCCCCCCAGCATATGTACTTGCCTCCTGTCCCTTGTGGATCACAGCTCGCCCGTCGCCCCTGGCGAGCGAGCCTATAAAGATACTATTATGTTTTATTTAATCTGCCATATTCCCGGTTAGAAAGGGTGTATTTCCAGTTTGGGGCAGCATTCACCCCAGAGAGCACAAAGATTGCCCCAAAACTGAAAGGCACCTGTTAGAAAACAAAGACGCTCAGCGGTTCAAGAGCGCTGCCCAAAACGCGAATGCACTTCGCCCTGACCTGGTCGGCTACTCCACCGCCAACAACTCTTCCCGCGTCGTGATGCCGCGCATGGTGCGCAGGAAGTCCTCCAGCGAGGCGCTGCGGGCGAGAATGCGCTCGATGGCCGGGCCAGTAGGATCGGCTCCCCCCGCGCCCGGCTCCCCCTGATACCCGCCATAGAAGGCGAAGTACGCCTGATTCAGCTTGCGGATAGGGTAGCCGTGCCGGGCGAACTTGCGCTGCTGCGCGGCCATGTAGACTTCCGCCGCCTCGACCTTCCCTTGCCACAGCAGGAAATCCACGCGGGCGCGGGTAGCCGCCATCTCGCGGGCGAAGTCGAAAGGGGGTGGAGCGTCGGGGTCACGGGCGGGGGCAGGCATCGCCGCGGCCATAGCCGGCGAAGGCGCGAGGAATGACGGATATTGCGGAAGGGGCACGTCCGGGTAGTAGCGGGCGATCGCTTGCTGCGCCACGGCCCGCCCGAAGAAGGTCGCTGTTGTCTCGTTAATGATGCGCGTTTCGGGCCGCGTGTTGTATTCCCAGCCCAGGGGATAGAAGACCAGGTAGTGATGTGCCCACTCGTGCGCGGTGACCTCGAAGACACGCGCGAGCATGGCCGTCGGCTCGCCGGAAGATGGCTCGACGATCATGGCCGGGTACAGGCTCAGCCCGCCCAACGGTACCACCAGCGAGGACACATTCAGGGCGGCGTCAATGCGCGCCTCCAGCGCCTCGCGCTCTTCGACGGTCAGCGCGTTCACCTCAATATTGGCGGCGACAGCGATGCGCTCGCGCGGGGAGACGATGAGCGCCATCGGCGTCTCGGTGAAGTGCATGGAGACGGGCGGCAACACCTGCCCCAGCACGCCGAAGCCCTCGTCGGCCAACACCGCCGACACCTGACCTTCGATCAGGCTCTCCACCAGTAGCTGATTGTCCCGCAGGCGGGCGCGCAGTGCATCGCGCTCGGCACGCAGGGGGGCGGCGGCAGCCTGCGGGTCGGAGACGGCGGGGTCGGCGTAGAGGCGTTCGATACGCCGTTCGAGCGCCTGCACATCGCTGAGCGTCTGTACATAGTCCAGCACCAACGCTCGCCCGCGCTCGTCAGTCAGGTAGGGGGCGATGCCCAACACAGCCTGCCCCAGCTTGTCCCACAGCGCGTCTACTTCCCAGGCGGCGTAGTCGAACAGATGAGGGCGCGCCAGCGCCGTCACACGCGCGCTCAGCGATGTATCGCGCACGGCCCCATCGCCCAGGGCAGCGATCAGCGCGACCGTCAGCGCCAGCCGCAGCAACGCGATCCACACCGCCCACAGAATACGCCGGACGCGACGCCAGAGTCGCCGCACCGCGGCGATTGTGAGCTGCGCGGTCCGCGCTGCACGCCGGAGCAGGACACTGGACATTTACGACAGACTCCTGGCCCGCTAGCGCGGCATCTCAGCCGCCCTTGGCTGTGACGCGCGCTTCAAAGCGGGCCTTATCTACCACGAAGCGTTCGTGCGTGCCTGCGCCGATCTGTTCCACCTCGTCGTGCGCTTCCACGGCGAAGATCAACCGTCGTCCGTCCACCTCGACCAGGCGGGCGATCGCCCGCACAGTCATGCCCACCGGTGTTGCGGCCAGATGGCGCACGTCCAGGTGCGTGCCGACGGAGGTCTGCCCCGCGGGCAAATGCCCTTGCAGGGCGGCGACGGCTGCGCCTTCCAGCAGGGCGATCAGGGCGGGCGTGGAAAAAGCCCGCACATTGCCGCTGCCCAGTGCTGCGGCGGTGTGTTCTTCCTCCACGCGCAGGCTCAATTCACCGGTCAGCCCTGGCGCGAGTGTTCCAGAGGTGTTGTCGCTCATCAGATTCACCTCGCCAGATCAGTGCTTGTCCGTCTCAAACGCTGGCATTATGCCCCGGCAGTCGCCGGATCGACAATCCATCCTTCGAGCGGGTCGGCGTCCGGCGGCACGCCATAACCGGGCTGCCCGCTGGCCCAGGCGGCCTGCACGGCGCACAGCAGCGCGTCGAGCCGATCGCCGCTGCCGTCGTTCAGCAGGGCTTCGGCCAGGTCGCCCGACAGGTCGAGCGCGAAGCCATAGAGATCGTCGCAATGTTCCCGTAGTCCAGCCAACAGATCGCAGCGGGCGTCGCGCTGAGCCGGAGTCTGCCGGGCCGAGGAATCGCTTTTGTAGGGGCGCGTGCCGATCCACTGCCGCGCGACCAGGGCGGGATAGGCCTCCAGTGCTATCCGACTGTCGTCCGTTGGACGGCAAGGGACGACCGACACACCCGCCGCCAGCAGGCGCGGCGCGCCCGCCCAGAACATGCGCCCCACCGGCACGCGATGCACCATCAACGGACTGCGCGCTCCGGCCAGCGCGTCGGTGCGGCGCAGCGGGTGTTTGTCGCCGGGAGGACGGGCGTCGCGGTATGCCCTGAGCGCAGCCAGAAACTCATTGCGGCTCAGCACTCCCACACGGGCCACCATCTCGGCCCAGCTTGCGCCCCAGTGCAGGGCACGGATCAACGAGACCGGTTGACCAAAGGGAAAATCGAAACCGGCAACCCAGGGGCCGGGCCGCGCCAGAAATGCCTCGAAGGCGGCGAAGTCGGTCAGCGCCTCGACGTGCTGCAGGTGTAGCACTCCGCCAGAGAAGGCACATACCGCGCAGGTGATCGGCTTGCGCGGGCGAGGAGCGCTGGTGAAGTCCACACCGAAGATGAGCATCGAGCGTTCAGCTTTCGGGCATTACCGTTTGCCAGATCGGGATGACAGCGTACTCCTGCTTGCTGACCGCTGATGGCTGAAAGCGCTCACAAATTGGGCACCAGATATGTTTCCAGCGCGTAGAAGGCGAACAGCGCCAGCGCACCGACTGCCCCCAGTGGCAACCAGGATACGAACGGTCGCCGTCCGGCGATCAGCTCCGCCCAGCCAGTCAACCCGGCCCCGACGACGAACGACAACGGCACCAGCGCCGGATAGAGGTAGCGCCCCTGGAACTGCACGAAGCTGAGGTTGTAGAGAACGAAGGCGACAGTTACCAGGACGATTGTCGTGGCGAAAAGGATCAGCGTATCGCGCTCCGCCCCGTCGAGCGTCAGCGGAAAGCGCGCGCGCCAGGCGTGAACGCTCGCACCCACCAGCAGCCCCAGCGTGACTGCTCCCAGGATGCGATATACCTGACCAGGCAGTGGCACGCTCATCCAGCCGAACTGTCCCCAGAAGCTGTGAAAGGTCGTGCGGAGCAGGTTCTCCAGGTACTGCCGTTCGCTGCCGCTGAGCACTACCTCGATGTACTCGTCGGTGCGCATCTGCCCTACCGTGACCGCATCATGACGATCCAGGCCGGTGAAGTCTGTCCCGCCGTAGACGTGCAGGTTGCGCCCCCACCACAGGCCGCCGAGCAGCAAAGCGGGCACGATCACCGCGGCCAGATGAGATACGAACACCCGCCGCGACCAGCGTTCGCGTCGCCCGCGCAACAGGACGGCCAGCAACACGATACCAGCCAGGAAGTAGATAGTCGTCTTGGTGATCAACGCCAGGGCGGTCAGAACGCCGAGCATCGCCGGAGGGGCGCTCCGCGCTCCGCGCAGATAGACGATCACGGCCCACAACGTCAGCGCGGCGATCAGCTCGGCCAGCGCGTCATTGTTGACGCTGCCCAGGATGCTGAGGTGTTGCGGCAGGAAAGCGACGAAGCCCGCTCCGCTGAGGGCCAGGCCCGGCTGTCCCGGTGACGCTGCCCGTAGCGCGGCCCAGGTCGCCATCACCACGCCCGCGCCCAACACGACGGAGACCAGCCGCAACGCCAGCAGATCACCGCCTGTCAGGATGTAGACGGGTGCCGCCAGCAGATAGTAGAGCGGCGGCTGATGATCCTCGTACTGAATCGTGTCCAGGCGGCCCAGCAGCTCTGGCGCGAACCTGCTCGCCTTCAGTTGTTCCTGATACTCCTGTTGCCAGTCGCCCAGCGCGATCACTGGCAGGCGGCCCTGGTCGGCGATCTGCCGCACGTAGTTGTAATGCGCCGGTTCGTCAGGAGCCTGCCAGTCGGGAGTGCGGGCCGCGTACAGGACGCCCAGCAGCAGGTATGCCGCCAGGATAACGGCCAGCACCGCCCCTTCAGCGCGACGACTCATGGGACTTCCTCCGGCAACGAGAAATATCCGCGCCTCTGCGCCCTCCGGCGTGTGCCCCTGCTCAACCCCACAACGCCTGCAGAAAACGTACCTGCTCCAAATGGTGATGGCTGCCGCCGCCCTCGTGATTGTTGTAGGGATAGATGCGGATGTCCTTGGGAGCGTTGATGTAATTATATGCGGCGAACACGGTAGAGGGCGGGCAAATCATGTCCATTAGCGCCGTCGAGTACAGCGCGCGCGCCTGACTGCGCGCCGCAAAGTGCATCCCGTCGAAGTAGGACAGCGTGCGGAAGACGGTCTCGGTCTTGTCGCGATGTACGCTGAGGAAACGCACGATTTCCTGGTAGGGGTGCTCTTCGGTGAGGCCGATGGCTCGCCGGAAATGACACAGGAAGGGCACATTGGGCATGGCCACCGCCAGATCGGGCACCAGGCCGCTGACGGCGATGGTCAGTCCGCCGCCTTGACTAGTGCCAGTAGCCGCGATGCGCGTTGCGTCCACAGCGGGATGGCTGCGCGCCGCCTCGATGGCGCGCACGGCGTCGGTGTACACCCGCCGATAATAGTAGGTGTGAGGGTCGAGGATGCCCAGAGTCATGAAGCCGGGCGCGTGAGGGCTGCTCCCATCGGGCAGATCGGGCGTGTCGCCCGGTTGCCACGCGCCCCCCTGTCCGCGCGTGTCCATCACCAGGTAAGCGAAACCGGCGTTGGGCCAAAGCAGCCAATCGTGAGGGAAACCGCGTCCGCCACCGTAACCGATGTACTCTACTACACACGGCAGCGGTCCTGTCGCGCCGCGCGGCACCATGAACCACCCTTTGACCGGCTGCCCGCCATAACCGGCGAACGTCACGTCGTAGGTATCTACCAACCGCAGCCCGAAGTCCACCGGTGCGAAGTGCGCCGCCAGGGGATGTTGCCGCGCTTCCTGCAAGGTCTTTTGCCAGAATGCGTCGAAGTCCTCTGGCTCTTCACGCGGAGGCCGGTAGACGCGCAGTTCGTCCAACGATAGATCGAAGAACACCACAACTTTTCTCCTTTTCGCAGGTGCCAGCCAGATAACCGCCCTAACTGTAACACGGACGGCCCTTTTGCGGCGAGCGGAACAGGGCGTTGAGGGCGTGCCAAATGGGGCGGGCAGTTTGCTGTGCTTTGGTTTACCTCACCCCCGCTCCGCGCTGACGCGCCGAGCGAAGCGAGGCTGGGGGCGAGGTAAATGCTCCTGTGTCAGGTAAGTTGCTGACAACCTTGGCAAGTACCCCATAGCCCAGGGCGAGAGAGATTGCGGTACAATTAATGCATGAGGGACTTTTGAGCTGACCAGGGCAGCAACGGTCAGGTGTGCCAGTGCAGCACGGAGAGCTGCGATCCGGACGAATGGTTTTCCCTGGGGCGGCATGTCTGGATGGCACAGTCACAGGCGCGCTGAAAGCGTGTTTTGAAGCTTATCCCAAGGTGTTGGACCATGTCTTCACTATCCCTGGAGCAGATTCGCCGCCGCGCGACACCACAGAGTTTCGCGCGGGGAGAAGACTACTATCATAACGGCGCGATTTTCGATGCGGTCAAGCGCGGCGACGAGCTTGAGGCACGCTGCCAAGGCTCCGATTATACCCCTTACCACATACGGGTAGTGCTGGATAAGGCGGGCAACATCGAAGCGACATTCTGTACCTGCCCGTATGACTGGGGCGGAGATTGCAAGCATATTGTTGCCTTACTGTTGACGTATCTCTACAAGCCGGAGACGTTTGAAGAGCGCGCGCCGGTTCAGGATACCCTGTTGGAACGCAGCAAAGAACAACTGATCACGCTGATCCGCCAGATGGTCGCGCATCACCCGGATTTGCAGGCGCTCATTGATCGGCCTATGCCCGGCGAGCAAGCGGGCGATGAGCTGGTTGACACTGGCCCCTTTCGCCGTGAACTGCGTCGCGCTGTGAACACCTTTGGAGAATGGAGCGATCACACCGCGGAGCAGACCATCTATTCCGTGACTTATGCAGCACAGTCTTTTGAAGCTGCCGGGGACTGGCGTAGCGCCTGTGCCATCTATCAGGCGATCCTGGAAGAATGCCTGATCGCTGGTCACTATCCAGTAGACGACGAAGGTAAATATGTGCTCGCCCTGGATAGGGTACTGCAGCGACTGGCGCGCTGTCTGGAACACGACGAAATTGCCCAGGACGATGCCATGCGCCGCGCTATTCTCGACCGCCTGTTGGATGCCTATATCTGGGACATTGATATGGGCGGTTACGGGCTGGGCGACGAAGTGATGCCCGAAGTGCTGCTCGCCCACGCCAGGCAGGACGATCTGCCTGCCATCCGCGAGCGCATCCTGGCCGCCCAACGACGCAAGGCCCAATCACCATACGGGCGATGGGGTGTCCAGGCGTATGAAGACTTGTTGATCCAACTGGACGTGCTGGACAACGTTGACCCCGAAGTCACCCTTCAGCGACTGCGCGAGCAGAAGTTGTACGAGCTGTTGTTCGACAAACTGCTGTCTATGGGGCGCGTTGACGAAGCTGTTGCGGTGATCGTCCAACACCTGACTGCCCTTCCCCAGCGGCTCCGGGCCTTGCCGATGCTGTCTGCCGCCGGACACGACGATACGGCTGTCCAGCTGGCACAGGAGATGCTGGACAAGCAATTCGATGCTATCCTGGCGCGCTGGTTGGCCGAGCGCTATAGCGCGCGCGGCGATGCGCAGGCGTTGTTCGCCCTGCGCCTGCAGTGTATGCAGCAGGCCCCGAACGAAGCGCATTATGCTGCGCTCAAGCAGGCTGCTCAGGCTGTCGGCACCTGGGAGACTGTGCGTCCAGAGATCATTCGCCAACTGGAACACAACAAAGAGTTCGAAGTCCTGACCCGCGTTTATCTGTGCGACCAAGAATGGGACGCAGCGTGGGATACCCTGGCGCAAGTGTGGCAGCGTTCCGGGGCACGGGTGACATCCCTGGATTTTGAAGTCGCCAAACGTTCGCGCCATGCCCGGCCTCGAAGAGCCATCCCGATTTACGTGGACTATGCCCGGCGCGAGATTGGCCAGCGTACCAGGGCCAATTACGCGCAGGCGGCTGCCTATCTCTCTGTAGTGCGCGATCTGTACCGCCAACTTGGCGATGAGAAAAGCTGGCAGGCATTGATTCGTGGAATTCGCGAAGAGTTTCGGCGCTTACCCGCCTTGCAGGATGAATTGAACAAGGCGGAGCTATGATGACAAAGCCAAAACGGAGCCTCAAGATTGATCTTAACGAACTGTCCCTTGCCTTCGACAGCGGTCTTGAAGAAGCGTCCTACTACCTCGATCGCGAAACCGGAGCGTTGCTCCTGATCACCGACGAGAGTCGCCATCTACTGGAGAAACTCTGGGATCAGTTGGCACTGGAAGAAGAGGCTTCTCTGGAAACAGTGCTGACGGCCATCCAGGACCTCGACATCCCCGACTGGCAGAAACAAGAAATGTGTGATGTCGCTTCGGTTGAGATGGATTTTGACGGATCGCGTTATCTTCCTGTACCTCCCCAGGATTCGCGTGAAGGGTATAGAGACATGGAAGCCTTCATCGAAACCGTCACCGACGAGCATGTAGCTGAGCTGCTGGAGGTAGCAATTGACGGGCCTGGAGCCTTTCGCCGGTTCAAAGACGTGCTGGCGCGTTACCCGCAGGAGCGCGAACGCTGGTTCAGGTTCAAGGAAGAGCGACTGCGTCAGCGTGTGTTGGACTGGCTCGCCGACAAGGGCATTGCGCCAGAAGATTCGTAATCCAAGACCCTTGACAGTGCCGCACAGCTCGATTATGCTGAGAACCAGCAACATACACCGCAACACGTTGAGCGGGACGAGTACCGGCTTTTCACCGGATTCAGGGAGAGCGAGTCCTGGACTGTGAGCTTGCTCATCCGGCAGCCTGGGAAAACCCCCCGTGAGTGCGCCGCCGAACGGCAGTAGGACGCCCAGTAAGCCGCGCCGGATGGCCCCGTTAGCGGCCACAATGAGGGCGCTTCGCCGCTGCGGCAGCGCCGAAGTTGGGTGGAACCGCGTGGTCGTGTATGACCCTCGCCCCAGGCAAGTTTGGGCGGGGGTCTTCATTTTTGGGGTGTATTTGGTGTAGTATGGTGATATGACACCGTAACTGTAGAGGATTGAAGGGTAGCTGCCGTGTTCGTCAAACGTGTGTGGATTGAGACCGAACCCAAGATCGGCTTCGACCCGTTGCGCGATAGTGCCGATGTCTTGGTGGAAATGGAGGACAACAAGCTGTGGCAGGCGCATTTCGTCACGCTTGAACACCTCCAGGAGGAGATGAAACTCAGCCTGGACGTAGCCCGCCAGTACAACGGTGCGCTGGCGGCCACGCAGTTTCTGGCGCTGGAGACACCGCACGTGATCGTCGAAAAGCTCACGCCCGACATCATCGAGGACGTGGTGGACAACCTGATGGCGCTGGGTATTTTCGAGAGCGTCTTTAGCGAATTCGTTGGCGAAAGCGAGCTGCTCAGCCGCCCCCAAGACTTGCTGGCCAGTCTGGTGAGCGACAACGGCCACACCGCCGACTAGGGCGTCGCTGTGTCATACCGGCCCGTTCACCGGCGACCGGTTTCCCTGCGCCTTTACGTGGATACCACGGGTAGTGATCGCGCCGCCGGAAGGTTGACCGGCGGCTCACAGGGGCGATCCTGGCCTGTTCCCGTCAACCGTCATGCCTTGAAGGAGAGAATCACAGTCCCATGAACCGCTACCAGGACAGTCATCTTTACCGCATCCGTCACTCCGCCGCGCACGTCATGGCGCAGGCAGTGCTGGAACGCTTCCCACAGGCCAAGATCGCCATTGGGCCGCCCATCGAAGACGGCTTCTACTACGACTTCGACCTGCCCCGCCCGCTCACCGAAGAAGACCTGGCCGCCATCGAAGCGCGGATGCGCGAGATCATCCGCGAAGGGCACGACTTCGTCCGGCGCGAGGTGAGCGCCGAGGAAGCGCGCGCCCTCTTCCGCGATCAGCCCTACAAGCTCGAACTGATTGACGGGCTGGAGAAAGGCGGCGTGGACGAGTATGGCGAGCGCACCGACGAGCCAGTGGTGATCAGCACCTATCGCCAGGACACCTTCGAAGACCTGTGCCGCGGGCCGCACGTGAGCAATACGCGCGAGATCAACCCGGACGCGATCAGCATCACCTTCAAAGCGCCCGCCGGCGCTTACTGGCGCGGCGACGAAAAGCGGCAGATGCTCACGCGCATCTATGGCACGGCCTGGGAGACGCCCGAACAGTTGCGGGAGTACCTGGCGCTGTTGGAAGAGGCCAAGAAGCGCGATCACCGCAAACTGGGCCAGGATTTGGGGCTGTTCACCTTCAGTACTGAAGTGGGCAAGGGCTTGCCCCTATGGAAGCCCAATGGCGCGATCCTGCGCGACCTGCTAGAGCGTTTCCTGCGCGAGGTGCAGATCGAGCGCGGCTATCAGCCGGTGATCACGCCGCACATCGCCCGCGTGGCACTCTACGAACGGTCGGGCCACTATCCCTACTACAAGGATAGTCAGTACTCGCCCTTCGAGGTCGAGGGCGACTACTTCATGCTCAAGCCGATGAACTGCCCGCACCATATCCATATCTACAAGGACGATCTGCACTCGTATCGCGACCTGCCCATCCGCCTGGCCGAATTCGGCACGGTCTACCGCTATGAGAAGTCGGGCGAGTTGCACGGGCTGACGCGCGTGCGCGGCTTCACGCAAGACGACGCGCACATCTTCTGCACGCCCGAACAGCTCGAAGCCGAGTTCCTGGGCGTCGTGGACCTGATCGAGTTCATTTACCAGAGCCTGGGCCTCACCGACTATCGCGCCCGCGTTGGCGTCCGTGACCCGCAGAGCGACAAGTATGTGGGCAGCGACGCTGTGTGGGAACAGGCGACGCAGGCGATCATCGCGGCGGCTACCAAGAGAGGGCTGGACTTCACGGTCGAGGAAGGTGAGGCGGCCTTCTACGGCCCCAAGCTGGACTTCATCATCCGCGATGCCCTCAAGCGCGAGTGGCAGGTCAGCACGGTGCAGGTGGACTATAACCTGCCCGCGCGGTTCGAGCTGGAATACGTCGGCGAAGACAACGAGCGCCATCAGCCGATCATGATTCACCGCGCGCTCTACGGCAGCATGGAGCGCTTCGTCGCCGTGCTGATCGAGCACTACGCGGGCGCATTCCCTGCCTGGCTGTCGCCGGTGCAGGCCGTGCTGATTCCCGTCGCCGACCGTCACCTGGACTACATGCAGCAGGTCGCCGCGCAATTGCGGGCACAGGGCCTGCGCGTGCAGGTAGACGACTCCAACGACCGCATGAGCGCCAAGATTCGCGCTGCCACGCTGCAAAAAGTCCCCTGGATGCTGATCGCCGGTGACCGCGACGTGGCTGGCGGCACAGTCAGCGTGCGGCTGCGCAGCGGCGAAGACCTGGGCGCGATGCCGTTGCCCAACTTCGTCGAGCTGGCCCGCCGCATCGTGGACAGCAAGGCGCTAACCCTGGCTTAGGGGAGCGATACGGGCGGGGACGCTGTGAGGGCGTCCCCGCCTTTGTTTTTTTGAGGATTTGCGCTCCAGGATGAGTTCGCCGAATCCGCACACATCCTCCTGAAGGCTGCCCGTTGGCATTGGGCCGTAAAAAAAGCGCAAAAAAGCTGTATCTTTCCTCTGCACGGCGCAGCAGGCGATTGTGAATGGACATACAATGAGCGTAGCGCGAATCACGGAGGGTTGTTGAGGAGGGGAACCATGCGACACCTGTGGAGAGTGGGCTTGTTCGCCCTGGTCGCTGCCCTGCTGAGCCTGGGCAGCGCGACAGCGCAGGGCGGCGACGAACTGCTGGTCAACGGGAACTTTGCCCAGGGGACAGCAGGCTGGACGTTGAACATCGCCGATACTTGCAGCCGCTGCTGGATAGATGTGGTGGGCGACGACTCCGGCCCAGAGCGCAACATGCTGATGTGGCAGCGGGTTGACAGCGGCAACAACGGCAGCGCCGTCTGGGCGCAGCAGCGCGTAGACGCCGACGTGAGTCGCTACGGCAGCCTGTGGTTGACGGTGGAACTGCGCGTGCTCCAGCACAGCCTGCCCAATAGCGGTTGGTGGAGCGACCGCAACAACGGTAACGGTGAATATCCCGTACAGGTGACGCTGCGCTTCACCGACGCGGCGGGCCAGCCCTTTGAGTGGAGTCACGGTTTCCTGATCGTGCACGACGGCAGCACCGCCCTGCGCAACTATACGCTGGTGCCCCCAGAGCAGTGGACGACCTATTCCGCCGACCTGTTGTTGCCCGCCGAGTGGACGGATCCGCGCGGTTTTGCCCTGCCCACGGCTGCCCGTCTGACGGACGTGATCGTGGGCGGTAGCGGCTGGGACTTCAGCGGCGCGATCAAGTCTATCAGCGTCATGGGATCGCCTCCGCAGGGTGGCACGGGCGGCACGGGAGGGCAGACAGAGGGCACCGGCGGACAGACAGGCGGTACAGTGGGTTTCATCGTCGAGGAATACCCGCTGGTATCCGCGGCGGAAGATCAGCCGGACCACTATGAGTTCCGCCAGCGCGTGACCGAGCAGATTCTGGCAGTGCGCCGTGTCTGGCGCGAACCGCCCGATCTGATGACGGCGGTCGCGGAGGTCAACGAGATCATCGGGCAGTGGGGCTACTCGTTGCGTCCCTTCGACGAAATCGAGTCGAGCGGCCCCAAATACCGCCTGTTGCATCTGGGCGATCCCTTGATCCCGGACATCATCCGTGTCTGGCCTATCGCGGTCAATAGCGACGGCACCGACTTCCGCCTGCTGCTGGACACCTGGAGCGGGCCTACCCTGGTCGTCACGCCGGACACGGTGGGTTATGTGGACAGCGAGGCGTTCGTTTATATCCCGCCGGTGTATGTGGGCAACGATCTGTACGAAGTGGTAGCCGACTGGGACGCGCAGCAATTTCACGTGACGCGCAACGGGCAGATCGTCTACACCGTGACGCCCACTGGCCCCTTCGTCGAGCCGCCGGTCAAGGCGCTGTGGGCCTGGGAGTGGCATTGGATGCTCGAAGTCGCCGGAGACGTGCTCATTGATGGGCAGAGCCTCAGGCAACAACCGGGCTACGAGGAGGTTTTTGGATGGCGCTTGATTGACGGGCTGCCGTTCTTCTTTTTCAAGCGCGACGGGCGCTATGGCCTGTACTATGGCGGTCAGATCGTGGAACCCTACCGCTACGACGACATTGTGCACTACCAGTGCTGCGAACCTGCCATGTTCAACGCCGCGGGCAACGACACCATGGTGTGGTTCTATGCGCTGCGCGATGGGGTGTGGCACTATGTCGAGGCGGGCGTTTACCGATAGCCGTGGGCAAGGCTCGTCTTTCTGACGGCGCGCTCTGCTCAGCCCTGGCGTGCGGACAGATACCGCGCGGCCTGATCGAGTAGGGCGCGCATGTAGGCGGTGAGGGCGGGGATCGCCTCGGCGGCTTCCAGGGTGATCCCTTCCAGGCTGGGATCGGCAGCGACGATCTGCGCCCACCCTTCGACTGCGCCCAGCGGGTTGCGCAATTCCCCGATCAGGATTTCCAGCAGTTCGTGTGGCTCCAGCGAGAGCGGGAATTCCGGCACGGTCGGCACGTCGCTACCTGTGCCTGCGGGCAAGTCGTCGCTGAACATGGGCACCCCTTTCCGATCGCGCAGGTTACGGACAGTCTAGTGCAGGGGCAGTTGCCGGGCAACCCGCGCCGGGGATGCGCGTTGGGAGAGGGGGCGAGCCAGGCGAAGCGGGACTGCGGGTGAGGCAAACCAGAACGCAGCGATCTACCTGACGCATTTTTGTTCGCGCCTCTGCCGAACATCGCGATTGCGCCAGGGGGGAGGCCGTGCTAGAGTCTCGCACGAAAATCGCAACACGAGGTGACAATCACTGATGCTCAAAGCCGTCTTGTTCGATCTCGACCAGACGCTGATGGACTGGTCGCAAGTGGAGCCGTGGGAATCCTATCAGTCGGAACGCATTGCGGCGCTGCTGGACTACGCCCGCCGCGAACTCAGCGCCCCGCCCTCGTTGACGGAGGAAACGCTGTTCGCCGTCTTCGTGGAAACGCTGGCGGCGGCCTGGCAGCACAGTCGCGCCACGCTGCAAGCGCCCGATATTCGCGTCGTGCTGGTGCAGACGCTGGCGGCGGTGGGCGTCGCCGAAGACCGGCTCGACCCGGCGGCCTTGCTGGAAGCGTACAACTGGCAACCCCCGGCGGGCGAACGGCCCTATCCGGATGTGCTACAGGTGTTGCCGGAGCTACGGGCGCATGGCGTGGCGCTGGGGCTGATCACCAATGCCTCGCATCCCATGTATATTCGCGACCACGAACTGCGGCAAACCGGCCTGCTCGACCTGTTCCCGACGTGCCGTCTTTCGGCGGCGGATGTGGGCGTGATCAAGCCGCATCCGGCCATCTTCGCCCGCGGGTTGGAGTTGCTGGGCGTGGAGCCGCAGCAGGCTGTGTTTGTGGGCGATAGCCTGGCTGCCGATGTGGCGGGGGCGCAGCGGGCGGGTATCTCCGCCGTGTGGATCGCTCGCGAGGGCGAGGTGACGCCGGACAGCACCGAAGTCGTGCCGAATGCGTCCATCAGCACCCTGCACGAGTTGTTGCCGGTGCTGGATCGTTGGTTCCCCGGTTGGCGCAGTAACGGGCACGCGCGATGAGCGCTGTCTTTGAGACCGCACCTTACCAAAATCTGACGCTCACCGGCCCGATGGGGGTGGGCAAGAGCACGGTAGGACGGGCCGTAGCTCAGCGGCTGGGAGCGCCCTTCTTCGACCTGGAAAACGAGATTCTGGCCCGCGAGGGGCAATCTGCCGAAGAAATTCGCGAGCTGTTCGGCGAGGCCCGCCTGAAGACGCTGGAGGCCGAGACCATCCGCGATCTGACGTTGCAGCGGCACGCGGTCGTTGTGGTCAGTGGACCGGCCATCCTCGACGATCTCAACCGCGCGCGCCTGGCCGAAGCCGGCCCGATCCTGTGCCTGACCTGCCGCCTGGACGAGATTCTGCGGCGGATGCATGTGGCGCGGGGAGCCTGGTTTCACAACCCGGCCAATCGGGGCATCCTGCTCAGTCGGCTGAAGCGTGAAATGCGCGTGACCGCGCTCGATCTGCCGCAACTGGACACGTCTCACCGGTCGCTGGAAGAAGTGATCGCGGCGGTGATCGCCTTCTGGCTGGAACATGCTCGTTTCTAGAGGCTGTTATGAACTTTTGCGCAGTATTTTCCCCTCACCCCTGCATCCCCTCTCCCCGGTCTATACACTGCGTCGCGGGGGTTCAAGGGCGGACAGCCATTGAGAGCATCTCGAACG
>FWPU01005737.1_pt1 | contig 26218 bp, 20 predicted proteins | sample 2228361 | NCBI WGS metagenome assembly FWPU01 (sample SAMEA103939777, study PRJEB20133) | metagenome | reverse complement strand
CCAAGACGCTGCGTCGTCTCCTCCAGCAGGTGCTCGACGCCTTCATCCTCCTCGTCCAGCCAACTGTCCGAACTCATGTCTGAACCTCAGATGACTCGGTTCTAAAAGTGTGTTGGTGACTTTTAAGGTGGATCCGAGTCCAATCTTTGCTGAATGGAGTCATTCGCTCTATAATAGCGACCTGGCAAGGGCATATTGTTATGCTAGGGAGTTCGGCTTTTTATGAGAGAAACTCTGAGGCGTTTCATTCCACGCCATCCGCTTAATCAACGCTTGGCCGACTGGTTGGACCGATCCGGTGCATCGGAAACGGGAGTGCTGGTAACGATGGCCCTGGTTGTGGGACTCGTTACCGGCCTCGGTGCGGTGGGATTCATCTGGCTTATCCGGCAAATTCATCTTATCTTTTCCGCCGCGGGAAACTGGGGCGCACGGGCTCTGGCCTGGTGGGCCGTTGCCCTGATGCCCATGGTGGGTGGTCTCATAGGGGGCCCTCTCATCGTTCGGTTTGCTCGCGAGGCTAAGGGGCACGGCGTCCCCGAGGTGATGACTGCTATCGCCTTGCGCGGGGGGCGCATCCGCCCTCGGGTGGTCGTGGTCAAGGCCTTGGCTTCGGCGGTCTGTATCGGCTCCGGAGGTTCTGCCGGACGCGAGGGGCCCATCGTGCAGATCGGGGCAGCCTTCGGCTCAACCGTCGGTCAGGTCTTCCGTCTATCCGACGACCGTATTCGCAACTTGGTCGCCTGTGGCGCGGCGGCAGGCATCGCCGCCACCTTCAACGCTCCTATCGCCGGGGCCATCTTTGCCCTAGAAGTGATCCTGGGCGAATTTACCAGCCGTTATTTTGCCTCGGTGGTTCTTTCTTCGGTCGCGGCCAGTATCGTCAGCCGATCTCTTCTAGGCAGCAATCCGGCCTTCATTGTACCTGCCTATTCGCTGGTCAGCGCCCGCGAGGTAGGGCTGTACGCAGTTCTGGGCATCCTCGCCGCTTTGATCGCAATCCTCTTTGTGCGGGTCCTTTACTGGTTTGAGGACCTCTTTGATAACTCCGCGCTGCCTGAGATGGTAAGGCCAGCGGTGGGTATGCTCCTCGTCGGCGGGCTGGGTCTAGCCTATCCACAGGTCCTGGGAAGTGGGCTGGAGTTCATCGGCGAAACCCTGGTCCACAGTCAAGAATTCACCCTTCTCCTGGTCTTGAGTTTCGTCAAAATCCTTGTAACCTCGCTCACCCTGGGTGCCGGCAATTCAGGTGGCGTCTTCGCCCCGGCCCTCTTCATCGGTGCGATGCTGGGAGGGGCCTTTGGCGACATAGTTCATGGCTGGTGGCCTACTCTCACCAATCCCGCCGGTGCTTACGCGCTAGTGGGTATGGCCGCTGTCTTTGCGGGAGCGGCCCGCGCGCCGATCACTGCTGTTCTCATTGTCTTTGAGATGTCAAACGACTATCGTCTGATCCTCCCCCTGATGGCAGCCACCGTTATCAGTACCCTCTTGGCCGAGCATCTTTTCCGCGAGAGCATTTACACCCTGAAACTGACCCGGCGCGGCATTCACCTGGAACGGGGGCACGACATTGACGTCATGCAAGGTATCTTGGTGAGCGAGGCGATGACCAGGGATATAAACACGGTGGATGCCGACCTTCCACTGCCTGATCTGGAGCGAGCCTTCGTAGAGACTCATCATCACGGCTTTCCGGTATTAGAATCGGATGGCGGGCTGTTGGGCGTCGTCACTTTGCAAGACCTGGAACGGGCAAAGGAGCATGGCTCTATTGAGAAACTGCGCGTGCGCGATATTGCCACAACCAACCTGCTCGTCGCCTACCCTGATGAACCTCTATGGACAGCCCTCAAGCGATTGGGAACTCGCGATATAGGGCGGTTACCTGTCGTCAGCCGCAACAACCGGCGCCAACTGCTCGGTGTCATCCGGCGAAACGACATCGTGCGAGCCTATAACCTGGCGATCAGCCGTCGTGCCGAAATGCAGGAACGACGCCAGCGTCTGCAACTGGGCAAATTGACCAACACAGAATTTGTGGAACTTGAGATCATCCCCCACAGCCCCCTGAATGGCCTCAAAGTGCGTGACCTGAAATTGCCACGCGAGTCTCTGCTCATCTCCATCCGCCGCGGACGTAACGTTATCATCCCCCATGGAGATACGGTGTTGCAGGAGGGCGATCATGTCGTTATACTGGCCGAGGTAGGCTATGTGGCCGACATCAAGTCGCTTTTCCACCAACAGATGACCGAACAGGCTGCTGAACCTGCAGGCTCTCCGGGCGTGTAGCGGACCGCGCTCCCCTACATTCGCGATAGGGCCAACATCTTGCGCCCCTTTTCTTCGCGCCACCTCCCTGCCTTGTGATATAATAGGGCGATCAGACACAATATGAGCCAACAGGAGGCACTTGATGCAGAGTCAACCGATCGGCGGCGTTTGGCCGGCCGCGATGACCATGTTCACCAAAGATGGCGACCTGGACGAGCAGGCAACTGCCGACCATGTGGATTTTCTCATCCGCCAGGGCGTGCACGGCATCGTTTCTTGCGGCACATCGGGCGAGTTCATTGCCATGACCGAAGCCGAGCGCGTGCGGGTCTTTCAGATCATGGTGCAGGCTGCCGCCGGACGCGTGCCGGTCTATGCGGGCGCAGGGCATTACTCCACCCGCATCACCGTTGAACTGTGCCATCAAGCCGAAGAGGCGGGGGCAGCGGGCTACATTTTAATTCTCCCTTACTATCAGAAGCCGCCCAAGCCTGCCATCTTTGAGCATTTTCGCACGGTGCGCCGGGAAACCAAACTTCCCATCATGCTCTACAACAATCCGGCTTACGCGGGCTGCGCCGAATTGACCCCGTGGGATGTGGCGAAACTGGTAGATGAGGGGGTGTTCCAGAGCATCAAATCTACCTTTGAGAGCGTGGTACCGGTGCACAATCTCCTCTACTTGTGTGGCGACCGGCTGCGGGTCTTCTACGGCTCCTTTCAAGCCGCGTTGGAAGGGCTCCTGGCAGGGGCACACGGCTGGATCAGTGGCTTTCTCAACTTCTTGCCGGCCCGTTGTGTGGCCCTGTGGGATGCCTGCCAGAAAGGAGACGTGCTGAAAGCGCGAGCCATTTGGAACGAACTCCTCCCCTTCATCAACCTCTATACGCAACAGCAACTGGGGCCGGTAAATGACCTTGCGATCTATCGGACCGGCTTGGAGATGATGGGGCAGCACGGCGGCTATTCCCGCGCGCCTTTCTATCCTCTCACAGATGAACAGAAAGCCACCCTGAAAAATTTAATGAAGAAACAAGGGCTGATATAGCGTCCTATGAAAATAACCTCTGTGCAGACCTACGCCGTCGGCCTGGGCTTCCGCAACTGCCTCTTCGTACGCATTGACACCGATGTCGGCATCACCGGCTGGGCCGAGACCGTCTTCAAGCGCAAGACCAAAACCATTGAGCAGGGTATCCACGAGTTAGCGCGTTACCTGGTGGGCCAGGACCCCCTGCGCGTTGAGGACCACTGGGAGAAGATGTACCGCGATTCTTTTTGGGTGGGTGGCCCCATGCACACCACGCCCCTCAGCGCGGTGGAGATCGCCTTGTGGGACATCAAAGGAAAGGTCTTGGGCGCGCCCATCTACCAACTCCTGGGCGGCCCTACCCGCGACCGCATCCTGGTCTATGCCCACTGTCCTGCCGGGGCCACACCGGAGGAATTCGCGGCCAATGGGTGTGCCATCGTCGCCCGCGGCTACAAGGCGATAAAGACGACGCTTCCCGTTTTCTACGGCGCAAAAAGAACGGTCGCCGTCAAAGGGGCAAAGGGAGGTGGCGAAGCCGCGCGCGGCTACTCCGGCACCTGGGGTGTGCTGGATCGCAGCCTTAAGGAGACCGAGTTCTTTCCCGCCGATACCATCCCGCGCATCCGCGAGTTTTTCGTCGCTTTGCGCGAGGCGGTTGGCCCCGGCATCGGCCTGATGGTGGATTGCCACGGACGGCTCAGCCCGGCCAACGCCATCCGGTTATGCGAGGCGCTGGCCGACTTGAACCTGATGTTCATAGAGGAACCTGTGCCCCCGGAAAACCCGGAGGCGTTGGCGAAGGTGGCCGCGGTGAGCACCACGCCCATCGCCGCGGGCGAGCGCTGGGCGACGATCTACGGCGCGCGGGATTTCATCGTGCGGCAGGCGGTGGCCGTGGCCCAGCCCGATGTGGTGAATTGCGGCGGCCTGGCCCAGGCGAAGAAGATCGCGGCTATGGCCGAGGCCTACTACATCGGTATCGCGCCCCACAACCCCAACGGCCCTCTGGCAACGGCGGCGGCGATGCACCTGGCGGCCAGCATCCCCAACTTCCTGATCCTGGAGACCATCGGCTCCGATGAGGACAAAGCAATCCAGGCAGAGGTAAGCCAACCCGCCTTGCGCTTTGAGGATGGACACTTGCTTTTGCCGGAGGGGCCCGGTCTGGGCGTGGAACCGATCCCGGAAACGTTCAGCCGGTATCCGTATCAACCCTTTGAGGGATGGCGGTAATAGAGCATGAGCAGCCCCCTCCCTACCCTTCCCCGCTATGTTAGAACGGGGGCCAGGATAGGCCGATACACCCTACGCAGGAGCAGCCATGGAGCCTAAGTACGACTGGATTCGCCGCGTCCGCATCTTCGTGTTGGAGGCTCATGAGACGCCCTTCTGGCGCGATGCCCACCAACTCGTAGAGATACTGCGCAAGGCCAACGCCAATGCCATCCGCTTTCCCACCACCTCGTGGGCCGTCACCTATTTCAACTCCACCTACTTGCCCAAGTATGAGGGCTTGGGCGAGCGAGACCTTCTGCGAGAGATGATAGATGCCGCCCGCCCCTACGGCATCCGGGTGGTGCCGTACAACCACGTGGGCGCGGTCATGCATTGCCAAACCTACGCCCTGCACCCGGAATGGGCCGCCCGCTATCGCGACGGGAGGCCGGTGCGCTGGTCCGACCTGCACTATGCCAATTGCCTCACCAACCCCGGCTTTCGCGAGGCCTACGTTTGCTCTGTACAAGAGATCGTACGTAACTATGATGTGCCGGCCATGTACTTTGACGGGCCGCAGTTTTTGGACTACTGCCAGTGTGAGCATTGTCAGGAAGCTTTCCGTCAGGCCTACGGCTTCGCGCTTCCCGCTATGGATGCCCTGGACTGGGACTCCGGCACCTGGCCGATGTGGCTGGAGGTGCGCTACCGCACCGTGGAATCCCTGATGCAGAAGATCAACCAAGCCATCAAAGCTATCAGGGACATTCCCGTCATCTTCAATACGACCATCCGGCACGAGATGGGGCGCTGGACAGGCTCCCTCACCGAGCGCGTCATGAAGCACGTCCAGGGTGCTTTGACCACCGAGGTGAGCCGTCCGGCCTATACCCGGCCCCCCGTCAGCTGGGCCACCGATTCGTTGGGGATGTTGGAGCAGACCAAGTTGGGCCAGGCGATGGGCAAGGCCGCCTGGTGCTATTGCCCCCCGGGGCCCTTTGAGCAGTTGGCAACGTATGAGTCACTAGACCCTCTCCTCTATGGCATCATGTATCTAATGCACGGCGGCACGCCCATCGTTGAGACCTTGCGCTCGTACCTGCATGACGAGAGCGGGCTGCCGGCGATTCGCCGGTTGTTTGACCTGGAGGAAAAGCACGGCGACTTCTTCTGGGATCTGTCGCCGGTGCCTTTCATCGCGCTCCCCTACTCGCGAACGACAGGGGATTGGTATGCTCGCGACGCGCCGGTGGAACGTTTCATGCAGCACTTCCGGGGCGCGTTCCGGGCCCTGACTCACGCCCATGCCCAGATGACACCGGCCTTTGATGAAACGTTGACGGCGGAAGGTCTGGCCCCTTATAAGGTGCTCTACCTGGAAAACGTCGCCTGCCTGAACGATGCGCAGATCGCAGCGGTCCAAGATTTCGTGCGCGCGGGCGGTGGCCTCATCGCGACCTACGAGACCTCGCTCTACGATGAAAGGGGCCGCAAGCGTGGCGATTTCGGCCTGCGCGACCTCTTTGGCGTGAGTTACCGGGAAAGCCACGAGACGGTGGAGCCGCGCCGCCTCAATTTCCATGAGGATGTGCCCGACCCACATGTGCGGATATTGGGCGATCATCCTATCAGCGCGGGCATCCGCGCCGGAAAATTTCTGGGCATCGGCGAGGGCGATTGGCGCGACGTCAAGGTAGAATATCTGCTGACCGCGCCCACAGGAAACGCCGGTACGATAGCCGCCGAACTCTACCTCCCCACCGGCGGCACCTACGGCAGGCCTTTTGACTTCCCCTACGGGCATCCCCCGGCCATCATCGCTTCCGAATACGGCAAGGGGCGCGTTGTTTACTTCTCTTTCGCTGCCGGGAGGCGGTATCTGGAACGGGCGCAAGGGCCCTTGCGCCGCCTGATCGCCAATGCGGTGCGTTGGGTCGCCCGCGAACATCTTCCCTTCCGGATTGAAGCACCGGCCTCGGTCATCGTTAACCTGGCGCAGCGGGCCGACGGGCGGATGCTGGCCTTGCATCTGGTGAATTTCACCGGCAACATGTATGAGACGCCTTCCTACAAGGTGGACTACATCGCGCCGGTGGAGAACGTGACCGCGCAGGTGTACGTGCCGCCCGGCAGCATGGTGGCTGCGGTGACCCGTCTATCTACCGGAGAGCCGTTGGACTACGAATTACGGGATGGCCTCATCTACTTCACCATCCCCCGACTGGAGATGTGGGAGTCGGTCGTCATTACACTGGAGTGAACACGTAGGAGTCAACTCGGTTGAGCGAACGGCTGGCGATGGTGATGGCAGTTCTGGCGGGCGGCGTTGCTTGGGGCGCGCTGGCCTACCTGGTGCTGGTGGAATCGCCCGAAGGCTGGGCGCTGGTGGCTTTCTTTCCCAGCCTGGCTCTGGCCCTGACAGGGACTGCCGCGCCGATCATCCGCCTGCTCCATAGCCACTTCATCCCACCCAAGCGGCGGCCCGGCCCTGTCGCTGCGCTGCGTCAGGGGCTTTGGGTCGGCCTCTTCGTTGCCCTTTGCGCTGCCATGCAATTGGCGCGCCAACTGGACTTCGCTTTGGTGGTGGGGCTGGGGATAGTCTTCATGTTGTTGGAGGGGCTTCTACAGCGCCGCGTATGATCCGTCTTCAGGTGGAAGGTATCGCCTCGCCGGTGCAGATTCATGTGCGCCCGCAGGTGACGAACATCGTGTTAGACGAAGGCGAGACCACTTATACCTACGACGCGGCGGGCCGTCTCATCGGCGCGTTCGTGGCACGGCGCAACTATCAGCGGGGCTTGGATAATCGCGTCTTGCAGAAGTGGCGCGAGGATGGCGAGCGGCAACGTCGGTGGTTAAATGAGACGGAGGCGCGCTCCTTTCTGGAATCGGCCTATGGCCTGGCGCGACGCATTTACCGGCATTGGGTCGGCGTCCATCAAAACCTCTCTCCTCCCCCTATCCCTCCCCTCTCTCCTAGCGGAGGAGAGGAAGGGGAGAAAGAAGAAGGGGAAGCCGCGCGCAAAGCGCTGGCGGTCATCGCCGCCTGGGATTGGGACGCGCTCCAGGCCGACCGTGAACGCTTCTATCGGGTCTATCGGCCCGTCAGCATCCTCCCGCCCGACCAATACCTGGCGCTGGTGCTTCAGGCGACGGAGGGATGCTCCCACAATGCCTGCACCTTTTGCAGTTTCTATCGTGGCCGTCCCTTCCGCATCAAGGCACCCGCAGAGTTTCGGGAGCACATTGCAGGGGTGCGGGAGTTCTTTGGCCCATCGCTGTCGTTGCGCAAGTCCATCTTCCTGGCCGATGCCAACGCCCTGGTCATTCCCCAACCGCGCCTTCTGGAGTTGCTAGACGCGGTGAACGAGTCGTTCCCCATCGGGCGCGCGACACACGGCCCTACAGCCTTCGCGGGCATCTACTCCTTCATAGATGCCTTCCACGTGGAGCGGAAGTCGGTGGCGCAATGGGAGGCGTTGGCCGCGCGGGGCCTCCGCCGTGCCTATATCGGCATGGAAAGCGGAGATGACGGCCTCCTGCGTTTCCTGAACAAGCCGGGCACCGTGGCCGATGCGGTGGAGGCGGTCGGGCGGCTGAAGGCCGCAGGCGTCGCTGTCAGCGTCATCATCCTGATCGGCGCCGGCGGCGACCGCTACGCGGAGGCTCATGTCGCCGGCACCATCGCGGCCCTGAACGCCATGCCGTTGGGCGCGGGAGACCTGATTTACTTCTCCGATTTCGTGGAGTTGCCCGACGCGGAGTACGGCGCGCGCGCCCGCGCCGCGGGGATTCGCCCCCTGAGTCGGGAAGAGATGCGGGCACAGGAGCAGGCCATCCGCGCCGGGCTTCGCTGGGCCGATCCGGCCCATCCACCCCAGATATCGCGCTACGATATTCGGGAGTTCATATACTGAACACCTGAGGAATGTGGGCAGGCTTACGTGCCGGTGGCCGAAGTTGCTAGTATAATCCCTTTGCAGGATGAAGAAGAGGTAACATGATGCGCATCTTATCCGGTTTGTGGCGAGGAAGGGGATGGTTTCTGTGGCTGATGGCCGTCGGTCTCTTCCTCAGCGCCTGCGGCTCATTGCCTGCGACCGGGCAGGCGACCCTCGCGCCGACCGGCGAATCTGTGCCGCCGCTGCCGACGGCTACTGCCGTGCCGACGAGCGCGCCCTCGCCGGCCCCGGCGGCCACCGGCATGATGCCGGACATCCCCGTCGGCTTCACAGCCGAGGGCTTCCCCTATCGCGGCCACGCCGATGCGCCGGTGACGATCGTGGAGTTTTCCGACTATCAGTGCCCCTTTTGCCTCCGGCACATGCAGCAGACAAGCCCCCTACTGGACAAAAACTACATTGCTACCGGCAAGGCGAAATACGTCTTTCGGGATTTTCCGATAGAGAGCATTCACCCCCAGGCACCAAAGGCAGCGGAGGCCGCGCGCTGCGCGGGCGCCCAGGGCGCCGAATTCTACTGGGCCATGCACGACCGGCTCTTTAACGGCCAAGCCCAGTGGGCCAACCAGCCTGACGCCATCGCCACTTTCAAATCCTACGCCGCCGCCCTAAAACTGGATACGGAGAAATTTGACGCCTGCCTTGATTCCGGCCAGACCGCCGCCGCGGTGCAGGCGGACCTGGCCGCGGGCGAGGCCGCCGGCGTGGATGGCACGCCCGCTTTCCGCATCAACGGCTGGGTCGTCTCCGGCGCGCAGCCCTATGAGGTGTTCCAACAGGTCATTGAGGCGGCCCTGCGCGGCGAGCAACCGCCGCCGACACCTACGCCCCTGCCTCAGGGCGCGAACGCCTTGTCAGCCGACCCTAACCGGCCAGGTTACACCTATAGCGGCCACGCCTACAAAGGTTCGCCCGATGCGCCCATCGTCATGATTGAAATATCGGATTTCCAGTGCCCCTATTGCAAGGATCATGCTTTGGGGCAAGAAGAGCAGATAGATAAAGACTACGTCGCCACGGGCAAGGTGCGGATCATCTTCTTCCACTTCCTCGGCCACCGCCACTCACAGAAGGCCGGGGAAGCGTCAGAATGCGCCAGCGCGCAGGGCAAGTTCTGGGAGATGGAGCACCTTCTCTTTGAGAAAGCGGATGAGTGGTGGCCCACAACCGATCCTTCTTCCAACTTCAAGGCCTACGCCCGCTCGCTGGGCCTTGATGAGGCCAAGTTCAACGCCTGTCTGGACAACGGCGAACAGGCGCAAAAGGTGCAACAAGATCACAATATCGTGATACGGGCAGGCATCAACGGCTCGCCGAGTTTCGTCATCAACGACCAACTCCTCCAGGGATCGCCGCCTTACGAAACGTGGAAGCAGATATTTGATCAACTCCTGAGCAGCGGGAACCCATAGAGGCCATGCGTCGCCCGTTATTACCCCGATCTATCCGGTTCCCGACCCTTTGCCTCGCGCTTGGACTGGTTCTTGGGGCCTGTGGCAGTGCGGTGACCCCCACGGCCACGCCCTTGCCTGTTGTGGCGTCGCCCACCGCGACGCCCGTGCCCGACATCCCGGAGAGCACCGACGCGGAGGGTCACTACATTCTGGGCGACCCCAGCGCGCCGGTCGCCATCATTGATTATTCGGATTTTCAATGAGGGACCTGCCGTTTCCACGTGTTGGAAACCGAACCGCAGATCATAGAAGCCTATGTGAAGACCGGCAAGGCCAAACTGGTCTTCAGACACATCCTTGATTTCTCCCGCTCACAGGCTGCCTCCGAGGCGGCGGAATGTGCAGGCGAGCAGGGCCGGTTCTGGGCCATGCACCGCATCCTCTACGAGAAGCAGCGCGAGTGGGCCTCCGCGAGCAATGTGAGCCAGACCTTCGTCGGGTATGCAGAAAGCCTGAGCCTGGACACGATAGCCTTTGGCCGGTGCTACGATTCGCACCGGTTCGCCGAGAAGGTCAAGGCGGACAACGCGGCGGCGAAAGCCGGCGGCGTCCGCACCCGCCCTACCTTTGACATTAACGGGCGTCGGGTGGAAGGCGCGCTTCCCTTCGTCCAGTTCCAGCAGGTCATTGACGCGGCATTGAAATAGAAATAAATGGGTATCACCCGTATCCTCTAGGCGCTCAAGGATGTGCTCCCGCTGCTCTATACTGAGCAAAACCGTCGCGCCAGGTCGGAGATGATGGAATTGTCAAAGCCGAAGACGCCGCTGTGGGCCAGGTCGTTCAGGGGGCCCACCCATTTCTCCGGCAGCACCTTCGCGCCTACCATCGCCCCCAGCACCGATCCTGCCGTCGCGCCGTTGCAATCGGTATCAAAGCCGCTGGCGACGGCGATGCAAATCGTCCGCCCCAGATCGCCCTGGCCGTAGAGGAGCCCCAAAGCGACACAGACGGCGTTGTTGATGGTGTGGACGGGGTGATAATGGCCGTATTTCGCCATCAACCGGTCCCACGCGCCCTCCCACGAGGCTTCCTCCCTTGCCACGGCCAAGGTCTCCCGTATTGCTTCGGCCAGACGGCTCTGCTCCGGTATCTCGCCCAGACCGGCGCGGATGACGCTTTCTATCCTCTCTCGCGCTGCGACGGCATCTCCTTTCTCCAGAGGGTCGCCTGACAAAGCCGCCGCCAGCATAGCCGCGACCCACATCTCGCCGTAGATGCCGTTCTTCACGTGGGAAAGGCGCGCGTCGCGCCAGGCATACTCGGCAGCACGTTCCGGATGGCCGGGATTGGCGTAGCCCCAAGGATCGGCCCGTATCTGCGCGCCGATCCACTCGCGGCAGGGGTTGCGATAGGTGGCGGTCTCCGGCGGAACGCGCCCTTCCACCAGGCTACGGTAGGCCGCCCGTTCGGCTGTATAGACCATCTGGTAAGGCAAGAGGGTAAGCCAGGCATCGGCCACATCCTCGGTGCGGAAATCGCGCCCCTTGCTTTCCAAGAGGTGCAGGCCCAGGATGGTGTAGTCAATATCGTCGTCGCGGGCCATAGCACGGATGCGGCCCCGCACGCAATCCATGTTGGCAGGGTGGAAGCGAAACTCCTCCGGCGGGTTATCCAGGGCACGGAAGTAGTCTGTCAAAGGCGCGTCGCCCAGCATCTCCAGGTAACGCGCGATCTTCTCCCGATGCCAGCCTTCCACCGGCTTGCCCAGGGTACAACCGGCGCAACGCGCGAGCCACGCACCATAGATGCGGTTGTAGAGGCGTTCGGCATCGGCATCCACCGGTAACTCGCGCGGCGCGATAGGGCGAGCCGCGCGGATGCCCGGCAGGTCCGAAGGTTCTTCATAAGGGAAGCGCGCGGGCGGGGGCAACTCTTCCAAGGTCGCGTAGAGTGCTTCAAAACGGGCTTTCGTCAGGCCCGCGCTCCGCATCTGGGCGAAGAGGGTTGCGACAGGCGCGACATCGTACCCTTCCTCCCGGCGCTGCTGAATCTCCAACTCCAGGAGAGCCGCCCACGATTCTTGTTCGGGCATGTTCATCCTCCCCAGTCAATATGGGATGTCTTTCGGTACGGGAGCAAAGGGCGAGGTCAGTCCCTTTCCTCTACCAGGCGAAAGCCGATGTTGTTGCTGCGCGCGTCTGCCAGGTAACGCCTTCGGTTGGTGGGGCTGGCCTGGGGCCAGAGGTCAAACCAAGAGCCGCCGCGAATGATGCGCACGTAGCGGTCTTCCTCGTCGTCTCTCCCGTCGGCGGGGTTATAGGGGTACGGATACTCAAGGGTTTGCAAGGTACGGCCCCAGCGGGTGCGGCACCATTCCCACACGTTCCCCGCCAGGTCGTACACACCTTCAGGGGTTCTCCCGTTGGTGAAAGCATTGGCGGCGGTAGGTTGGCCGTTCTTGGCTTCCGCCGTGTTGCAGCGCCCAGGCTCAAAGCGATCACCCCAAGGCCAGGCGCGGCCTTCCGTTCCTCGCGCGGCGCGCTCCCATTGCGCCTCCGTCGGCAAACGAAAGCGACGGCCTGTGCGCTCGCTCCACCAGCGGGCATAAGCCGCCGCCTCATACCACGACACGCCGACCACCGGCTGCTCCGGCCTGGCATAGAGGGGATGCCTCCAGAGGGCAGGCGAATCTATCTTCATTTGTCTTACCCAGGCCCAACCCTCGGGCAGCCACCAGCGCGGTTCGTTATAGCCGCCATCGCGCAGGAAGCGCAGGTATTGCCGGTTGGTTACGGGGTAGCGCCCGATGCGGAAAGAGGGAAGTGTAACGACATGCTGAGGCCGCTCAATCTCGGCCCCATTGTCGTTCCCCATGATGAACGGCCCCGCCGGGATGGTGATCATCTCATCCCACGGCAGGGGATCTACCACGACGTCTCTCATTTAGCGGGTCTCTGCGCAGGCCAGCGTCTGAAGCAAGTATATCATACCTCGTGCCTTGATAAAAGTTGACGCTCTTCCGCGCCTGTGCTACACTCGCGAGGATATAGCATGCGGCGCTGGCACAAAGGTATCAAGCCGGAAACGGTATCTGCTCAACGGGAGGGGAATCGTGGCACGGCGCGTGGCGCTGGGCATAGATGTCGGTGGCACGAACATCAAATCGGGGCTGGTGGCCGAGGACGGAACCGTGTTGGCCCATTCCTCCGTGCCGACGCCGGCTCACGATCCGGAAGCAATGATGCGGACGCTCCGCGCGGTAGGCGACAAGATGCTGGCCGCAGCGCGGGCGCATGATTACCAGGTATTGGGGGTGGGACTGGGGCTGCCCGGCGCGAGGGACGAGACGGGTGAGACGGCCCTGTTCACGAACAATGTCCCTGCCCTGCACGGCCTCCCTCTCCGCTCCACCCTCTCCGCGGCCTGGGGTCTGCGCGTGATTTTGGATCAGGATTGCCAGATGGCGACGGTGGGCGAGGCGCGGTTCGGCTCCGGCAGAGGCTCGCGCCGCTTCCTTTGCGCGGTTTTGGGCACCGGCATCGGCGTGGGGGCGATGATAGATGGTCAGGTTCTGCGCATCAGTTACGGTTACCTGGGCGAACTGGGGCACATCGTGGTTGCACCGGAGAATGTCCTTTGCACCTGCGGTGGGCGCGGCTGCCTGGAGGCCGTCGCCGCGGCCCCCGCCCTGGAACGGCAGGCTCGCGCGCTGGCCGAGGAGGGACGTTCGCCCTTCCTGACCGCTGCCCTGCGTCGCCGGGGACGCGTCACCGCTGCCGACCTGGCCGATGCGGCCCGCGCCGGCGACGCGGCGGCGCAGGCGGTATGGGAGAAAGAGGGGCATTACCTGGGCATAGCCGTCGTCTCTTGGGCCTACATCTTTACGCCCGATACGATAGCCTTTGCGGGCGGACCGGCGCGGGCAGGTGAACTTCTGCTGGCACCCATCCGGGCAAAGGTGGCCGCCATCGGCTCGCCCTTCTTTGTGGGAAACTTGCGCATCATTCCGGCAGAGTTGGGCGACCAGGCCGGCATGATCGGCGCTGCCGCGTCGGTGATGTTTCAGCATTGAGCCCACGGAGAATAACAGCATCGGTTGACCTCTGCCTGGTCTGTAGAGGCATGTCATTGAACGCACCTACGGCCAGGTAGGGGCCATCTCAGAGCCGGAGGTACCAGATGCGCATAGATGGCCGGGCAGACGACGCGTTGCGCCCGATTCGCCTGATACCGGGCTGGGCCAAACATCCGGAAGGTTCCGTTCTGGTGCAATGGGGTGAGACCTGGGTGCTATGCAACGCCTCGCTACAAGAGGAGGTGCCGGAATGGCGCGCCGGGCGCGGCGTGGGCTGGGTCACGGCGGAATATGGCATGCTTCCTCGCGCCACCCACACCCGCAGCGAACGTGCCAGCCTGGCGACGAGCGCGCGCACCCAGGAGATTCGTCGCCTCATCGGGCGCAGCCTGCGCGCGGCGGTGGACCTGGACAGATTAGGCGAGCGAACCTTGATCCTGGATTGTGACGTGTTGCAGGCCGACGGCGGCACACGCACCGCCAGCATCACCGGCGGCTACGTGGCCGTAGCCCTGGCGCTCAAGAAATTGATGGCTGCGGGCCTCATCCCGCCGGAGACGCTCCGCCCACCCGTCGCGGCGGTGAGCGTCGGCGTGGTCGACGGCACGCCCCTGTTGGACCTCTGCTATGCCGAGGACAGCAAGGCCGAGGTGGATTGCAACGTCGTGATGACCGCCGATGGCCGCTTCGTTGAAATTCAGGGCACCGCCGAGGGCGAGCCGTTCTCGCGTGCCACGTTGGATGCGCTCCTGGCCTTGGCGGAGAAGGGGATTCGCGAATTGATGGCGTTGCAGCGCGCCGCGCTGGCCTCGTAACACTCGGAACGGCATGAGGGTAGCATCACAAAGGGGAGAACGAAGTGGCCTTTCTACAATTTGTTCCTTTTATCATCATCGTCATCGTCGCCAACCTGGGCGAAGAGCGGCGCGGCTGGCGCATCGTCACCTACCTTCTCCTCTTGGGGCTGGATGCGCTGTTCCTCTTCGGCGGGCTGGTTGCCGCGCTCCTGGCCTTAGCGGAACGGCAGGGCTTCCTGGCCACGGGGGAGGGCGCGATCCCGCTTTTGGGCTCCAGCCCCAACTGGGCGGCCACCGCCTTCAGCCTGGTAATCCTTGGTCTCGCTGCCGCTGTAGTGCTCCTGCCGCCGGTGCGCCGGGCCCTCGCCCGCGTCCTTCCCATCAATCCTGCTTCGGTCGTCCATGCCACCGCGCTGGCGGGCGCGGTTTATTTCACGGCCTCAACCGTTCTCCCTTTGGCCCTCTTTGGCGACCTTAGCAACCTGAGCGACCTGCAAGGCGTCGCCATCGGCCATGCAGAAGCATGGCAGCAAACGTTAGCCCTCGTTCTCCTGGCTCTGTTCGGCGTGGGAGCATGGATACGGCGCAAGGGGAGGGCGGCTCTGGAACGGCTGGCGCTGTGTCGGCCTACTACGCGCCAGATGGCTGCCGCCGCAGGAATCATTCTCGGCCTTCTGGTGTTTGATTACTTTTGGTCTGTCGGTTGGCACGCCTTGGACCCGATGGGCTACGCGCGCGTGAGCAACATCAGCAAGCAACTCCTGGGCGGGCTTTTCAACCCCTTGGGCGCGGTGACGCTGGGCCTATCGGCAGGCATCGGCGAGGAGACACTCTTTCGCGGCGCGCTTCTCCCCCGTTTCGGCCTCGTCTTCTCCAGCCTCCTGTTCATGGTGGTGCATGTGCAATACGCTTTTTCGCCTGCGCTGATAGAGGTGTTCATCATCGGCCTGGTGCTCGGCCTGGTGCGACAGCGGGCGAACACCACCACCTGCATCCTCATCCACGCCGCCTACAATTTTCTCGGCGTGCTGTTGGCTCCCCTCTATCCCTAAAACGGGGGGCGACACCCCCCAATAGGCTGCCGATCAGGGTAGATGCCCGTCGCCCAGGCTGCAAATTGGGGATCGCTTCTAGCGCGGCGTGTCGGGCACGCGCAGCGGCAGAAGGATGAACAGGCTCGACCCCAAGAACCAAAAGAGGCCCATGCCGATCAGCGTCGGTCCCAGGCCGAACTGACGCGAAAGCGCGATGCCGATGAAGGGGCAGATGAACGCGCCCACGTTCATGATGGTCATGTAGATGGCCATGAAGGTGTTGCGCTTCTCCGCCGGACAAACTTTGAGGAACGTGTTGTAGTGGCTCAGGGAAATGCCGGGCGCGATCAGGTTGATGAGCACCCCGGCCAGGAGGATAAAGGTCAGATTGCGCGAGAGGCCGACCAGGAGGGGATAGAAGCCCATGAGCATAACGGTGGTCTTTAGCGTCTTGCTTTCGCCCCAGCGGTGCATGATGCGCCGCCAGAGGAGCCAGCCGAAGATGACACCCCCATTCGCCAGCGTTCCGTTGAGCCCGATCCAGGCGTCGCTGGCCCCCAGTTCACGCACAAAAAACAGGATGTAAAGGGGGGCGACGACCCAGGCGGCGATGTTGTAGGCCAGTGTGTTGATGTTGAAGCGAATAAAATCGGAGTTCTGGGACAGTATGGCACGCGCCTGTTGCCATCGCTCTCGGATGCCGGGCCTAGAAGTTCGCGCCTGAGCAGGTTGGGGTGTGGGTGCCACATTCTCTGGCCGCCGCAGCCGATACAGGTAGTACATGCTGACCAACGAACCGAGAAGCCCCACCAGGTAGAGCACCTGATAGTTGAAAGGGAAGGGGGCATGGCTCAACCATTGGCCTGCCAGAAAAGTCCCCGTGCTCACCACGATCCCACTGAGGACGTTGCGGGCGGTGAAGACAGCCGCCCGCTTTCGTTCCGGGATGACTTCGGCCAGGAGCGCATTAAAGCCCACGTTGAAGAAATGCGCCGGGATCGTCATGCCCACGAGGACAAGAACGAGGACGAGGCCCTGACGCTCACGCGGCACAACCCACGGCACCAGAATAACGATGAGAAAGCAAAGGCGATGAATCAGCAGGCTGTTCAGAATCCAAGGCACCGGATTGCGACGGCTCTCCAGGAAGCGGCCGGCGGGCAGCGAGATGACCATGGCAAGAAGCGCAGGGATAGACGAAAGCCAGCCGATGTAGGTATCCGTCGCGCCCAGACGCACGGCAAAGGCTCCGTTGAAGGCAGCGGCCACGCCGAAGAAAGCGGCCCAGAATATCTCTACTTGCAGATACCAGGCATTGCGATCTTCGGTTGTGATGAGGGGGGGGCGGATGCGTTCAATCAGGCGGGCGGCTCTTGTCTTGGGGGCGAGAAATCCGCCGATGGCCGATATAGACCGGGCGAAAAGGGAACGCATACCTCTCCTTGTGGTTCACCATGCACAGGCACCACATCATCGTGTAAGGGCGGCAAGAGGTGCAGCACGAAGGCCACCCAACAGATAATCCCCATTCTATCGCAGGATGCACGTTCTGCAAAAATGTATCGCCACTCCTTAGGCCCGCGATATTTGACTTTTCATGACCCCGATGGTACAATCTGCCAGGTGACGGCGGGAAAGGCATGTTATATACGCTGGCAATAATAGCAGACGGAGCCTCTACAAGGTAATCTGGGTCGGTAGGGGCTCTTTTGTTGCGGGCGACATCCCCCATTCCTGAAGATCAAAAATGAGCAAGGCTCATACTCAATTTTAAGGAGGAACATAAAATCTGTTATGCACGGACTTAACACCTTTGAGACCGTAGCGCTATTCGGCGTGCTGGGCACCGCCATCCTCGGTCTGCTCTATGCCCTCTTTCTCCGCAGCCAGATTCTGCGGGAAGACAAGGGCACGGAGAAAATGCAGGAGGTATGGAACGCCATCCGGATAGGAGCAGATGCCTACCTTAACCGCCAACTGCGCAGCATTTTGCCTCTGATCGTTATCCTCACCGTTGCCTTGTTCCTCAGCGTCTATATCGTGCCTCCCACGGCAGAGGCCCTGGAACGCTTTGAAGGGATGAACCCCGATGCCATCCGGCTCATCATCGGCATCGGGCGGGCCGTCGCCTTCGTCATGGGGGCCGGCTTCTCGCTGATGGTCGGCCAATTCGGGATGCGCATGGCCGTCCAGGGCAATGTGCGCGTGGCAGCCGCGGCCCGGCGATCCTTCGGCGATGCCTTGCGCATCGCCTACCGCGCCGGCACGATTACCGGCATGTTGACCGATGGGCTGGGACTCCTGGGCGGCACGTTGATCTTCCTCTATTTCGGCAAGGCAGCCCCGGACGCGCTGCTGGGGTTCGGCTTCGGCGGCACGCTCCTGGCCCTTTTCATGCGCGTAGGCGGCGGCATCTACACCAAGGCTGCCGACGTGGGTGCAGACCTGGTGGGGAAGGTGGAAGCCGGCATCCCCGAGGATGATCCCCGCAATGCCGCCGTCATCGCCGACCTGGTGGGTGATAACGTGGGCGATTGCGCGGGCATGGCCGCCGACATCTTTGAGTCGTATGAGGTGACCATCGTTTCCGGCCTGATCCTGGGTCTGGCGCTGGTTAGCATCACGGGCGACCTGAAATGGATCGTCTTCCCCTTGCTGGTGCGCGGGGTCGGCGTCCTCAGTTCCATCATCGGGACCTATCTGGTGCGAGGAGGGCCGGGCAAGAGCGGCGATGCCATGAAGGCCATCTTCACCGGCTTCCTGACATCGGCTGCCATCTCCGTGGTACTGTTCGGCATCGTCGCCATCTTCTACATGCAGGAGTGGCGCGCCTGGGCCTCTACTACGGTCGGTGTGCTCCTCGCCATCGTAATAGATCGTCTGACGGACCATTTCACCGGCACGGAGAAGCCACCGGTCAAAGAGATCGCCAAATCTACCCGCACCGGCCCGGCCACTACCATCCTCACCGGCCTGGCTACCGGCTATGAGTCAAGCGTGTGGGCGATCGTTGTCATCGCTGCCACCATCTTCGCCTCGGTGATCATCTATGCCAGTGAACCTCTGGCCACAACTGCGGCGGAACGGGTGACCTTCGTCCTTTACGGCGTGGCTATGACGGGTATCGGGATGCTGACGCTGACCGGCAACAACGTGGCGATGGACTCCTTCGGCCCCATCTCCGATAATGCCAACGGCATCGGCGAGATGGCCGACCTGGAACCGCAGGCACGACAGATCATGGCCGACCTGGACGCGGTGGGCAACACCACCAAAGCCATCACCAAGGGCATCGCCATCGGTTCGGCGGTCATCGCCGCGGTGTCGCTCTTCGGCTCCTACATCACCGACGTCAGCAAGATAGACCCGCAGGCCCTACTGAACGGCATCCGCGTGAGCGAACCGAAGGTCTTTATCGGGATGCTCATCGGCGCGGCCGTCCCCTGGCTCTTCAGTTCTTTCGCCATCAACGCGGTCAGCCGCGCGGCTTCCATGATCGTGGAAGAGGTGCGCCGCCAGTTCCGCATCCCCGGCCTGATGGAAGGCAAGGTAAAGCCTGACTATGCTCAGGCAGTGAGCATCAGCACGGCAGCGGCCCAGAAAGAGCTGATCAGCCTGGCGCTCTTGGGTGTCGTCACCCCCATCATCGTCGGCTTGGTTTTGCAGGTGGAAGCTCTCGGCGGCTTCCTGGCCGGCGCCATCCTTTCCGGGCAGTTGCTTGCGGTCTTCATGGCGAATGCCGGTGGCGCGTGGGACAACGCCAAGAAAACCATTGAAGATGAACCGAAGGACCCCGCGCGTAACCTGGGCAAAGGGAGCGACCGGCACAAGGCATCGGTGGTGGGCGATACCGTAGGCGATCCTTTGAAGGATACCGCCGGCCCTGCGCTGAATCCCATGATCAAGGTTGTAAACCTGGTCAGCCTCATCATCGCGCCCATCATCGTCCAATACAAGACGCTCAATGCCGTCACCATGGTGATCGTGCTTCTGTTGGTGGCCGTGGTGGCATGGGCCATCCGCACGAGCAAACGGGAGGCTCCTGCTTTAGCGGGAATACAGGCAGCAGGAGCGCCGGTGGGAGTGACGGGTTCGTCGCGCGAGTAACATTCTTCCGGGAGGATCTTTGCTCCTCCCGGTTTTTTTACCGTTATGTGACGGATAGTACTATAGTACTATTGAAAATAGTTATGTAGCATCGTATTCTGTTACATGGATGGCCTAAATCCGGTAGAAGTGGGTTGAAATCACATAAAACGGCTTGCGAGAAGCGGAGCGCCGGTGCTCTGTCTCTGGGTTGCGTCGGCATGTCCTCTTTAATACATCTTCTACTACTTCGCAGGGAGGGACAGCCTCGGTGATGCCGGAAGAAGACGCCTTCACCCCGCTGACGGTTCTGGTGGTGGCTCCGCCCACAGATCAGACCGACTTGGTTCGCGACGCACTGGCGCAGGCAGGTTACTCTGTTATTCTCAGAGAAGATTGTCTGACGGCCTCGGAGGAGGTGGAGAAAGGAACCCCTGACCTGCTGCTCCTGGATCAGAGGGTTAGAGACTGTTGCGACGGTTGGGTCCCTCTCCGGCGGGCAAACGAGCAACGAGGGAGCCAATGGATCCCCGTCCTTGTGCTCCTTTCGTCGGAGGCCGAGGAAGACCAGGGCCTCTCGGCCTGGGCCGACGACATCCTCTTTCACCCCGTGCGCCGCTTGGAACTCCTCAGGCGGGTGCGCGCGCTCCTTCGCCTCAAGGGACTCCAATCGGAGATAGATAACTACACCCGCGAACTGGAGGAGCAATCCGGCGCATTGCGCCAACTGGACCGCATGAAAGCCAGTTTCATGGCCCTCATCAGCCACGAACTGCGCACTCCCCTTACCCCTGTGATTGCCTACCTGGAGATGTTGTTAGACGAGCGACTAGGCCCGCTTGTCCCTCAGCAACGAGAGGCTTTAGAGATCATCCAGGCTAAGACGCAACACCTGCATCACCTCATTGAGGATCTCCTCGCCTTTGCTACCACCGAACGGGAACGGGTCAGGCCCAAGCAGCAGGTTGTCTCTCTGGATAGTGTGCTGAATGCCGAAGTGGACGCTGTCGCACCTCGCTGCCTTCGCAAAGGCATAGATCTGGTGCGGGCCTGGCCGGATGACCTGCCGCCGGTAAAAGGCGACCCCCAGCAGCTGCGGTGCGTTTTGCGTCACCTTCTGGATAACGCCTACAAATTCACGCCGGCAGGTGGGCGTGTTACCGTCCGCGCTTATGCATCTTCGGAAACCCCTGCCGATAGCCGGAAGGCAGAGCAAGGAGGCGCGCCGCGGGTCACTATCGCGGTAGAGGATACCGGCATCGGGATTCCCTGGGAGAAACAGCAGCATATCTTTGACCCCTTCTACCAGGCGGATTCCAGCTTGACCCGCCGCTACAGTGGCCTTGGCCTGGGCCTTGCTTTGGCGAAGCGCATTCTGTCGGAGTACGGGAGTACGTTGACCGTGGAAAGCGAGGAGGGGAAGGGAGCTACATTCACTTTCAGCCTGACGGCTCATACAGCTAAGCCGATGAAAGAGGGGCATCATCGCGTTGGTGCGCGGCTTCGTTGACAGGGAGATGCCGCCTTGATATAATCAAGTCATGACACAGCAGGTGGGGCGCAGAGGACACCAACCCCCGGCAGGCAGACTCTCGCTGATCTCAAGCCGGCGGATGGGCAACCACCTGCTGGCCGTTGTATCATCTCCGGGCTTCTGAAGAGGGCAGGTTGCCCTCTTTTTCTTTCATAGGAGGTATTATGTGGAGCCGATGACCGTTGCCTATTGTTACCATCCCATACATCAGGAACATGCGGAGTTCGGCCATCCCGAAAATCCCCAGCGACTGGAGACGGTGATGCAGGCTCTGGAAGAACGGGGGATGTTGGCGCGCCTGAAGGAGGTCGCGGCCACCCCGGCCAGCCGCGAACAATTGCTGCGCGTGCACACCCAGGATTACATCTCGCTGGTGGAACGCGCGGCACAGCGGGGTGGCGGCCATCTGGACATGGATACCTACATCACCGCGCGCTCCTACGACGCGGCCTGCCTGGCCGCCGGTGGGCTCCTGAACGTGATGGCCGCGGTCTTGCAAGGCCAGGCAACCGGCGGCTTCGCGCTCCTCCGTCCTCCCGGCCATCACGCGCTCTCCTACCAGGGTATGGGCTTCTGCTTGTTTAACAACGTGGCGATAGCGGCGCGAGCCGCGCTTGCTGATTTCGGCGTACGGCGGGTTCTCATCGTGGATTGGGACGTGCACCATGGCAACGGCACACAAGAGGCGTTCTACACCGATGGTTCGGTTCTCTTCTTCTCTACCCACCAATACCCTCACTACCCCGGCACAGGCCACTGGCGCGAGCAGGGCGAAGGGGCCGGCCAGGGGCTGATCGTCAACGTTCCCCTTGCGGCAGGCGTGGGCGATGAGGGCTACATGCGGATTTTTGACGAGGTGTTGGCCCCCCTCGCACGCCGCTTCGGGCCCGACCTGATCCTGGTCTCCGCGGGATACGATGCTCATTGGCGCGACCCTTTGGCCTCCATGCAGATGACGGTCAAGGGGTTCTACCGATTGGCGCAACGGGTCAAGAGCCTGGCCGATGAGCTATGTGGCGGGCGCTTGGTCTGCGCGTTGGAAGGCGGCTATCACCTGGAAGCCTTGGCATACTCCGTCCTGGCAACGTTGCAGGCCCTCGCGAGCGATGCCGGTGAACCTGCGGACCCCTTGGGCGCGCCGCCCTATGGCGAGAGACCCGTGGATGACATACTTGCTGCGGTAAAAAAAGCGAACGGGCTAAGGTAAAAAGGTGAAAGAGGAAACCGATGTTAGTTGACGGTTTGCCCGGCGTTAGGCTATAATAGCCCAACTAAGCGGGCCCGCCTGGCTGCATCGTTCAACCTCGGCAAAGGAGTCTTCATGGGGAACCGTTGTGGCTGCCTGGAGGGTCTAAGGAGGAGAGTTTTGCATGACCCCGTTGCAGACGATTGTAGAACACTCGCGCGAGCTGGCCCAGGCGGCAGGGGTTGCCGTCGGCATGGGTGTATTGGCCTGGGCCGTGCTCTACATCCTGGATCACGTTGTCTCTCGCATGTCCGGGCGCACCCTCAGCCGCCTGGATGATGCCCTTCTCAGAACCTCACGCATCCCCATATTTGTTATCATCGTTTTCATCGGCGCGCAGCGCAGTTTTGCCGATCTTACCTTCCTGCCCCAGCCGTGGAAAGTATTTTTTGCCGATTTCACCTACGTCGGCCTCCTCTTTGGCACCTGGCTTCTGGTTTACCGCCTGTTGGCAAGCATCCTGCAATGGTACAGCGCCGATATAGCTTCCCTCACCTCCACACGCCTGGACGACGAGTTTCTCCCCTTCTTGAGACGCCTCGTCTTCATTGTCACGGTCGGTATCGCCTTTGCCATAGCGTTGGACCACTTCAACATCGCGGTCGGGCCCTTTCTGGGCGCGCTGGGGCTCACCTCTCTGGCCGTTGCCCTGGCCGCCCAGGCGACGCTGGGCGATCTCATCGCCGGCCTCGTCATCGTCATGGACCGGCCCTACCGTATAGGCGACTACGTGCAGCCGGAAGGGATAGACGCAGCCGGGACGGTGGAAGATATCGGACTGATGACCACCCGCATCGTCACCCCCGATGAGCGTGCCATCATCATGCCCAACGCCAGGATGAAGGCAAGTCGCGTGGTCAACTACACCTATCCCGACCCGCGCCTGCGCCTGGATCTGCCCGTCTCCGTGCCTCGGGACGTGGATATAGTCGCGGTGAAAAGACTCCTCGTTGAGACCTGCCTGAAAGTACCGAACGTTCTTCCAGAGCCGGCCCCAAGCGTGTCGCTGATGGGCATCGGCAATCCCTCCCTTAACCTGGTTGTGCATTGTTGGCTGGGGAACGCCAAGCAGCAGCCGGTTATGGTGGACCGTATTCTCACGGCGATCTTGAACGCGCTTAATGAGGCCGGTATCAAGTGATTCCTTTTCGGGATGCCGGATGCTGCCTCTCGTGATCTTCATGCCGGCTACACGGGCGAGGGTGAGAGAAGAGTGATGCGCCTGGCAACGTTGCTGGCCGCGCTCCCTTCCTACGAACTCTATGGGAGCGCGCAGGTGGAAATTGAAAGCATCACGTCGGACTCGCGCCAGGTGAAGCCGGGCGCGCTGTTTGTAGCCATACCGGGCGTTCATATTGACGGCCATCGTTTCATTTCGGATGCCACCGGCCGCGGCGCGGCGGCCATTGTGGCCGAACGCGCGGTGGCTTTGGACTTTCCCATCCCTTTGATCGTAACCCCCAACTCTCGCGAGGCTCTGGCCTACCTCTGCGCCGCGTGGCACGGCTATCCGGCGCGGTCGCTGCGCGTGATCGGGGTGACGGGAACCGACGGCAAGACGACGACCGTCAACCTCATCCGCTCTATCCTGGAGGCTGCGGGCCACAGGACGAGCCTCATCAGCACGGTCAACGCGGTCATCGGCGATACCTTGTACGATACCGGCTTGCACACGACGACCCCCGATGCGCCCGACGTGCAACGTTATCTGGCCGAGATGGTGCGCGCCGGTGCCGAGTACGCGGTGTTAGAGAGCACCTCTCATGGGCTGGCGCAAGGCCGCGTCACCGCCTGCGAATTTGATGTGGCCGTGGTCACCAACATCACCCACGAGCATCTGGACTTTCACGGCAGCCACGAAGCCTACGTTGCGGCTAAGGCGCGCCTGTTCCATTTCTTAAGCGAAGGGGTGCGCAAGCCCGGCGTGCCGAAGGTAGCGGTCCTCAATGCCGATGATGCACATTATCCTCTGCTGCGCGCGATCCCTGCCGACCGCCATCTGGCCTATGGGCTGGATGCCCCCACCGAGGTGACGGCGTCTGCCATCTGCGTGCTGCCGGAGGGCCTCTCCTTCCAGGCGCATACCCCCTTGGGCGACTTCCCTGTGCGGAGCCGTCTGGTCGGGCGGTTCAACATAGCCAATTGCCTGGCGGCCATCGCGGTAGGGGTGTCGCAAGGTATCCCTATCGTGGCGATGCAGGAAGGGATCGCGCGCCTGACGGGCGTCAGAGGACGCATGGAACGCATTGACGAAGGGCAGGATTTCACGGCCATTGTGGATTTTGCCCACACGCCCTATGCTCTGGAACAGGCGTTGCGCGCCGCGCGCGGACTGGCCGCGCCGGGGGGCCGCGTCATCGCCGTCTTCGGCAGCGCGGGCTTGCGCGACGTGCAGAAGCGCGCCTGGATGGGCCGCGTCGCCGCCGAATGGGCCGACCTGACGGTGCTCACCGCGGAAGACCCACGTACCGAATCGCTGGATGCCATCCTGGCCGAGATGGCCGCCGGTTGTCGCGCCGGTGGTGGCGTGGAAGGGCGCACCTTCTGGCGCATCGGCGACCGTGCCGAGGCCATCGCCTTCGCCGTGAGATTGGCCCGCGCCGGCGACGTGGTGATTGCCTGCGGCAAGGGCCACGAACGTTCCATGTGTTTCGGGACGACGGAATATCCTTGGAACGAGCAAGAGGTCATGAGAGAGGCATTGCGACGTTTGCAGAGGTGATCCGGCTAGGAAAAGCCGTGCCTCAACCATGACGGTAAGGGCGCATGCGCTGCGCGATATCCATCTGGCCGGATGCCGATGACCGCAACCGAATCACCGATGCCGTTCGCCCATTTTGTCACAAACTGCCCGTTGCGTTATACTTTTCATCACCGAATTCACAAGCCGCAGAATCGTGCCTGGGTTCCTGCGCTGGAAAGATAACCACAATGCAGACGATAGGATTCGCCCTTATCGGGGCGGGGAACATCGGGAAAGTACACGCGCGGGCCATCGCCGACATCCCGAATACCCGCGTGGCCGTAGTGTGCGACGTCGTTGAGCAGAGCGCCCGCAGCCTGGCCGAAGCCAACGGCGCGGCCTGGACGACGGACTATCGCCAGGCCGTGACGCGCGACGACGTAGATGTGGTGTGCATCGGCACCCCGAACGGTCTCCATGCCGAACCTGCCATCGCGGCAGCCGAAGCGGGGAAGCACCTGATCGTAGAAAAACCGCTGGATGTGACCTTGGAACGTGCCGATCGCATCATTGAGGCTGCGGAGAAGGCCGGTGTTAAATTGACCTGCGTCTTCCCGCTGCGCTTCATGGCGGGGGGCCCCAAGGCCAGAGAAGCGGTTTGCCGGGGCCGATTGGGGAAACTCGCCTTGGCCGACGCGTACGTGAAGTGGTATCGCACTCAGGAGTATTACAACTCCTGGCACGGAACCTGGAAGTTGGAAGGCGGCGGCGCGCTCATCAACCAGGCGATTCACAGCATTGACCTTCTGCAATGGCTGGCCGGGCCGGTGGAGACCGTTTTCGGGCGCGTCGCCACGCTGGCCCATCGCATGGAGGCCG
>FWPU01005736.1_pt1 | contig 26225 bp, 22 predicted proteins | sample 2228361 | NCBI WGS metagenome assembly FWPU01 (sample SAMEA103939777, study PRJEB20133) | metagenome | reverse complement strand
AGGGTTTTCTCTCGCTCATGCCCCTAGTTTACCGTCTCATACGCCACTTTTCAAACGGCCTCTCAAAGATGTCGCCCAGAAAGCGGGCGTTTCGCTGGCCACCGTGTCGCGCGTCCTAAATGGATATCCTCATGTTGCTGCAGATGTGCGTGCCCGTGTTCTGGACGCGATAGAAGCTCTCAACTACCGCCCCAGTCGGGTGGCCCAACGTCTGCGCGCTCCTCAGAGCCGGTTGATCGGCATCATTTTCTCGGACATCAAGAACCCCTTTTACACCTTGGCCCTCAGCGGTATCGAACAGGTTCTCTCGGAACAAGGCCTGAGCGTCTTGCTCGGTAACTCCAACAGCAACCAGGACCGCGAAGACAACTTCATTGCGCTGATGAAGGCAGAGGATGTAGCTGGCCTGATCATCGCACCGGTCAAGGAGGACTCGGCCCTGCTGGCTGACATGGCTCAGGAGAATTTGCCGATCGTCGTGATTGACCGAAACCTGAGTCATATGGGTCTTGATACCGTGCTGGCTGACAACCGTGCTGGAGCCTATCAGGCGATCAAATATCTGATCGAACTGGGACATCAGCATATTGCTGCCGTGAATGGTCCTCAACACCTCACCAGTGGTCGGGAACGTTATGCAGGGTTCTTGCAGGCGATGAACGAAGCTGGGCTGACTGCCGATCCCAGCCTGATACGCTTTGGCGATTTTCAGTTAGAAAGCGGATACAGCCTGACACAGGAGATTCTCTGTCAGCCCCAGAAGCCAACCGCTCTATTTGTGGCCAACAACCTGATGACCATAGGAGCGCTCAACGCCATTCACGAGATGAATTACAGAATACCCGACGATCTTTCGGTGATTGGTTTCGACGATCTCCCGTGGGCTATCTCGCTCAATCCTCCCCTCACCACGGTGTCGCAACCCACGTTCGAGATCGGTGTACGAGCCGCAGAATTGCTCCTGGACCTTATCGCCGACCCGGATCGGCCTGCGCAGACGGTGATATTGGACACTCAGCTAGTAGTCCGTGCCTCGTGCAGCCCTCCACGCATTCATCGAGAGAGTCCTACTTGAGACTGGCCCAAGTGAGTTATCTAGCCCGGACGACGGACAATCAAGAGGAGGAGGGAAAAGCGCGATAACGACCAACGTTGGCCTGAACCAAATTCCGGCTCATTGAGCGCAAGTAGTTACATAGGGAGGTTGTCATGAAAAAGGTATTGCTGTTCGTCCTTGTTCTGGCCGCCATCGGCCCACTGTGGATCGTGCCTGGCGCGTCTGCCCAGGAGCAGAAGGTAACCATCGAACTCTGGCAGCACGACAGCAGCGGCAAGATCGCAGCCATGGCCAGCGTCATCGAGGGATTCAACGCGTTGTATCCCAACGTCGAAGTGATTCAGACCGTCATCCCTTATGACGAGTACCAGACGAAGATCGCCGCATCTGTCCCTGCTGGCACAGGCCCCGATGTGGCCATGATTTACTATGGCTGGGCACCTTTGTGGAGCAAATCTGGGTTTATCGTCCCCCTACCGGACGAGCTGCAACAAATTCTGGACACTGAGTTCGCCCCATTCGTCCAGTCCACCAAGCTCAAGGGCAAGCACTACGCCGTGCCAACCTCGATCCGCAACTTCGCGCTGTTCTACAACACCAAGTTGCTGGCCGAAGCTGGCTGGCAGGAACCGCCAAAGACCTGGGACGAATTCGTGCAGGCGGCCAAAGACTGCACCAAGTACGACGACAAGGGCAACATCGTCCAGGCCTGGCTACTATCTGGGCTGGGGTGACGATGGCTGGAACTGGTGGCGTCCCCTTATCCAGGCCTTCGGCGGGCAGCCGTTCAGCGAGGATAACCGGACAGCGCTCTGGGATCAGGACGGCGCTGTGGACGCCTGGCTGTATATGCTGGACTTCACGCTCAAGCACAAGACCTCTGTGCCAGGCTTCTATGAGGGAGAGCTGGAAGCCTTCGCCGCCGGTCTTACCTGCATGACGCCGCAGCTCACGTACTCCGTCGGCTTCCTGCGCGACAATGCCGCCCCTGGCGTCGAATGGGCTGTAGCTCCCATGCCCGCCGGTCCTGCCGGGCAGTTCACCACCGGGTCGTCGTGGCCGCTGGCACTGACCGCTAAAGCGCTCAAGGACGAGGCCAAACTCGAGGCTGCCACTAATTTCCTGCTCTACATGGCTTCAGCAGAAGGCCAGGAGCGCTACACCGATATCACGGGCGAACTACCCAGCCGCCTGGATATGGTGACGCTGCCCAAGTATACGGAAGATCCAGTTCTCGCCCCGTTCATCGCCCAACTGGAGCAGACCACGGGCACTTTCTGGGCCGATGAACTGGCCGAGCGTCAGTGTGCCATTGATATGTACGACGCGGTGACCGTAGGCGGCGTTGATCCGTTGGAGGCGCTGAAGTCGGGCACCAAGTGTGATCAGGCGATCCGCGACGCCTTCTTCGCAGACTGGTAGACCAGCCAACCAGAGGGAGCGCAGGCTTGCAGGGAGTCTGCGCTCCCCCGCCACAGTGTGTGCTGCCTTCCGCCTGTTGGTACTCGTTCGCTCATAGTAATTCCTCGTCAGCAGGGACAGGGCAAGAAAACATCAATGGGAACCACAAGGCATTCAGACCTGACACAGAGGCGGACAAAGTTGGGCGTCTTTCCGCTCAGGATGCAGTTGTCACTCTCTAAGCGGAAGCAACTATGGGCATATATCTTCGTCGCGTTGCCGTTTGCCTACTTCGTGCTCGTCCACTTTTATGCCATGGCCAATTCGTTCATGTTCAGCTTCCAGAACTATATGACGCTCAGCACAGAGCGCTCCTGGATTGGACTGGACAACTACGAGCGTGTATTGACCGATCCCGTGTTCCGTAAAGCGTTGAAAAACACTCTGACCTTTGCCGCGGTGCGCGTGCCTATCGTGACCGTGCTCTCGTTGGGCACTGCTTTGATGTTGCACAACATCAGGCGTTTCAAGGGTTTCTTTCGGACACTCTACTTTATGCCTTTTGTGACTTCTGGCGTCGCTATTGCCTGGGTCTTCAAGTTCCTCTACCTGCCCAACTTCGGACTGTTCACCAAGCTCTTTGATGCCCTTGGCTGGCAGCGTATTTACTTCCTGGGCGATCCGCGCACGGCGCTGGCATCCATCATCGCCGTCACCATTTGGGCCAGCCTGGGTTACTACACCATCATTTTCCTGGCGGGCCTGGAAGACATTCCCACCGAGTTTTATGAAGCAGCAATGGTAGACGGAGCCAACGCCTGGCAGCGCTTCTGGCATATCACCCTACCCCTGCTGAACCGGACGTTAGTGCTGGTGATCGTGCTCTGCCTGATCTCGTCGCTGCAGAACTTCACCTATGTGCGCTTGATGAGCAAAGATGGCTTTGGCGGCCCTCTCAACAGCACGCTCACCATGTCCTTGCTGATCTACAAAGAAGCATTCTTCTCTTTCCGCATGGGCCGGGCATCTGCCATCGCCGTGATCTTCTTCGTTATCATTTTGGTCGCAACCCTGATCCAGCGACGACTTATCACGCGGGAGGTCAATTACTGATGAAGACAGCGCGCGTTGCTCGTAGCTCACGACGGATCAGATGGGATCAGCTCATCCAGTATGTCTTGCTCAGCATCGGCGGCTTCATAATGCTGTTTCCCTACCTGTGGATGGTGTCCACGTCCTTCAAAGCGCGAGGGACGTGGTACAACATCAGCCTGGTTCCGGAGAAGTTCAGTCTGGAGCACTACGAACGGCTGCTGAGCACCAGCCTGCTTCCACGCTGGTATCTGAACACGCTGATCGTTTCGGTCATCGCCACGATCAGCGTGGTTTTCTTCTCCTCGCTGGCGGGCTACGTCTTTGCCAAGTATCAGTTCCGTGGCCGAGAAGTGATGTTCGTGATGATCCTGGCCACCATCATGATCCCCAGCGAGATGATGATCATCCCCTGGTACGTAGGTGTCGCCAAGATTGGCTGGATCGATTCCTACGCGGGCATTCTGATGCCAGGTATGCTCACAGCCTTTGGTGTCTTTGTCATGCGTCAGTTCATTGCCAACATCCCCGACGAACTGCTCGATGCCGGGCGGATTGATGGAGTGTCCGAATTCGGCCTGTTCTGGCGTATCTGTCTGCCGCTGGCGCGTCCAGCGGCGGCAGTCGTCGCCATCTTCACCTTCCTGGCCAACTGGAACGATTTCCTGTGGCCGCTGATCGTCATCAACTCGGACAGGATGCAGACGCTTCAGGTGGGACTGTCACGCCTATCATCGCTGGAAACCGGTGCCGATTGGGGCGGTAACATGTCGGGAGCTGCGCTGGCCAGCATCCCGATGCTAATCGTATTTCTGTTCTTCCAGAAACAGATTGTCAGTGGGATGACGCTGTCTGGCCTCAAGAGCTGACATTACTCGCAGGGTCCTTTTTAGGAGGAAAGTCATGGAAGACTTCAACTGGTTTAGCTTTGTACGGGTTGACAACAAGCGCCACACACGCCGCGCTTCGAGCTGGGACCGCACCGGCGGCAATCGCGACCGCCTGTCCATCGTCCGAGGAGAGACGCACACACTGTTGGACGTGGAAGGGCCAGGGTGCATCACACATATCTGGTTCACTTCTCACAGCATCGAAAGCTATTGGCTGCGCAAACTGGTGCTCAAGATGTATTGGGACGGCGAAAAAGAACCCAGCGTGCTCGTGCCTTTGGGCGATTTCTTCGGCGTGGGGCATGCCGCGACTGTCACCTACGCTTCACTACCTATGGTGATGGCCCCGCGAGAGGGACATGGGCTGAACTGTTACCTGCCCATGCCGTTCAGCAAGGGCGCGCGTATTGAAGTCACCAGTGAAAATCACACCAGCGAAATTCGGCTGTACTACAACATTGACTATGAAGTATGGGATGAACCTCAAGAAGGGCTGGGCCGTCTGCACGCCTGTTGGCGTCGCGAGAACCCGACTGATGGCATCCCCGACCCCCCCGACATGGATGATGGCACCTATCAACACGCCGGAACCAACCTGAGCGACGAGGGCAACTACCTGATCCTGGAAGCCGAAGGCAGCGGGCAATACATTGGCTGCAATCTCAACATTCACGCACTGCGCTACAGCAAGATTGACGGTCACAACTGGTATGGTGAAGGCGACGAGATGATCTTCATTGACGACGACAATGAGGGGCAACGCTGGCCACCCACCATGCACGGCACAGGCACAGAGGACTATTTCAACACGGCCTGGGGGCCTGACGAGAAGTTCTATTCCCCCTTCTTCGGTCTGACGATGCCTGGAGGGCACAACTTCACGGGCTTCATCTCATGGTATCGCTGGCACTTGCTCGACCCGGTGCGCTTCAGTCGTTCGATCCGCGTCTCGATTGAGCATGGGCACGCCAACCGGCGCAGCGATGACTTCTCCAGCACAGCCTACTGGTATCAACTCGAACCGCATAAGCCGTTCGGGATTCTACCTGTTGAGCAGCGCCTGCCGCGGGCTGATTTTCCGCCGCTCAAGTCGCCCACTGAATGAGAAGCTATGGATACTCTACGTGCACGAGTCGAAGCGGCCATCCGCGCCAGCGATGCCAATATCGGCGTTGCCATCCGTCACATTGAGTCAGGCCAGGAACTCATGATCGAGGCGGACACGCCTGTTCCGCTCGCCAGTGTCGTCAAGATTCCCGTGCTTGTCGAAGCTTTCCGCCAATTGGAAGCAGGCGTTTTCCGGCTAGACGACCGCTGGCCCCTGGAACAACGCCACAAAGCGCTGGGAAGTGGCATTCTCTGCCAGTTTGATGTCGGGCTATCTCCTACGGTCAAAGACCTACTGACACTGATGATCATCATCAGCGATAATACAGCGACTGATCTGGTGATGGAGCGGCTCGGCGTCCAGGCCATTGACCGTACCATGCACGAACTCGGTCTGCCCAATACCCATGTCGCCCACACCTTAAACGAAATCTTCGCGGATATGCTCCCCAGCCCTAATCCCAACCAGGACCGCTATGACCTTGCCCGCTGGGAGGCAGAGCACGGCGTCCGTCGCGATGGATTTAGCTACAGCCTGGGGCCAGACAACAATGTCAGCACGCCGAGGGAGATGACTCGCCTGATGGAGATGATTTTCAAGGCAGAAATTCTGACACCCAAAGCCTGCAACTGCATGCTGGAAATCCTGCTGAAGCAACAGCTCAACGACCGTCTGTCGCGCTTCCTGCCGCCGGGTACGCGCATCGCGCACAAGACGGGGACGTTCAGCGGAATACGCAACGACTGCGGCATCATCTACGCCAATGACAATTCTCACGTCGCCGTCACGGTATTGTCCAGCTGGGATCACGACGCGGTCAGGCGCGCTCCAGCGGCTGCATGGAGGCGCTTTGTGCAGATAGACACGGCGCTGGGTGAGATCGGTCTTGCTGCCTATGAAGCATTTGCATGAAAGAGGCAAACGCACATTGATATGAACGATCAAATCAACGCATCGCCCCACAACTGGTCAGACCGGACATCTGCCCTCAATGGCCTGGTTCCTGAGAAGGTTGAGCAGGCGATCGGCTTGCTGGACGAACTCGATATTGACGCCTGGCTGGTTTTTTACCCAGAAGATGGGGGACGCCGGCGGTGACCCCGTCTACCCCATCATCTTTGGTGAACGCGACCTGGGAGCTGGCATGTTGCTGCTGACCCGCAACGGTGAGCGCATCGCCATCGTCGGCGGGCTGAATGTGGCCATTCCCAGGGCCACGGGCATATGGGATCAGGTGATTGATCATCAGGGTGACATGGGCAAGACCCTGGTGGAAGTGCTAACCCGCCTCAACCCACAGCGCTTGGCCATCAATTACGCGCGTCACAACCCCAAGGCCGACGGACTTTCGCACGGAAAGTACCTGTGGTTGCAGGAAGTGCTCAGCGGCACACCTTTCCTGGAGCGACTGATAAGCGCAGAGGAACTAGTCACCAAGTTGCGGGGGCGCAAGTCACCAGGAGAAATTGCCCTCATTCGCACGGCCATCGCCTGCACCGATACTATCTTCGAAGAAGTCAAGCCGTTCATCCGGGCGGGCTGCACCGGCAGAGAAATCTACGATTTCATCCTGGCTGCGGTCAGGCGGCACGGCTGGGAAACGGCGTGGAGCCGCGATCATTGCCCGATCGTCACCGTGGGACCAGTAGCTCCCATCGGGCATACGCCCCCCGGCCAGGCCGTACTACGCCGCGGCTGGACCCTGCAAATTGATTTCGGGGTCAAGTACAACGGCTTCTGCGCCGATTACCAGCGCATGTGGTACATCCTCAAGGAGAACGAGACAGTCCCGCCGCCTGACGTACAGCGGCTGTTCGACACAGTTCGGCGCGGCGTAGATGCGATCATCGCTACCCTCAAGCCAGGGGTGCCTGTCTGGAAACCCGCGGAGGCGGCTCGGGAGGTGTTGGTAAGCGCAGGGTATCCTGAATTCAAGTACGGGGTGGGCCACCAACTGGGCCGGGCCACTCATGACGGGGGGCCTGGACTGAGCAGGCGACGCGAAGATATGCCTGAATGGGTGATCGAAGCGGGGAATGTGTTTACTGCAGAGGGGTTGGAGACATTCATCGAAGGGCGAGGTTGGGTCAGCCTGGAAGATGACGTGCTGGTCACTCACAACGGCAACGAGGTCCTGACCACTCAGCAGCGAGCACTCTGGCTCGCCCGCTGAGAAGCGGACTTGGGGCTCTGGCCGGGCCGAACTGAGGATCGCCCGGCTCAGAGATTTATCACATGTCTTCTCTCGCACAAGAGGCCCGCATTCTCCCTTAGCCGTACTAAGGTCAAGCGAATTCAAATCCATTGAACGCTCTTGGTAGATACTTGTCGATCCAGTCGAAGGGAAAGAGGGTGTTTTCCAGATACACCTGAAAGGCCTGACGCAAGCGGCTCAAAGGGGAACAGTCGCGCAAGTGACCGACGGCTTCGCGTGCCTGCTTGCAAACATGTTCCTGCGGGTTGAAATCCGGGCAACCGGGCGGGAAGTAGATCAGGTCAAGACGGGGATGGTTTTCGATAAACTGACGCGCTTTGCCTTTGTGCCAGGGACAATCCATCAGAGACCGCTTGAGAAGTCCTGAGCCGTAAGGTTACCTCACCCCTAAATCGCTTCTCCGCGCGCGGAGAAGCGATTTAGTTTTTGCTTACTACTCTTCATACTATATAGACCAGGGCCAAGAATCCGAGTAGTATATCAAGCGATCTCGATCACGATCTTGCCGAAGTGCTGTCCAGCCTCTAGCAGGCGATGCCCCTGGTGTATCTCGTCGAGCGACAGCACTGTGTCCACAACCGGCAACAGACGCCCCTCCTCGACCAGCGCCAACGCCGCCGCCAGGTCTTGATAGGTGCCGCCGTTCGAACCAAGGATTTTCAGTTGGCGATGATAAATCTGGGTAATGTCCAGGCTGAAGGTCGTCCCCGAATGCGAGCCACAGGGCACCAGTCGGCCTCCACGAGCCAACGCGCGTAGCGACTGCGCCCAGGTCGCGCCGCCGACATTGTCCTGCACCAGGTCAACGCCGCGCCCGCCGGTGGCTTCCAGAATTCCCTGCACCCAATCCTGCTCGCGATAGTTGAACACCCGATGCGCGCCGAGTGTCACCGCACGGGCGGCTTTTTCTGGGGAAGAAGTCGTGGCGAAGACATATGCCCCCGCCTGACGCGCGATCTGAATACCCATTGAGGCGACGCCTCCCCCTGCCCCCAGAATCAGAACGCTTTCGCCCACCCGCAACTGACCTACGGAAATGAGCATGTGCCACGCAGTCATAGACACTACCGGCAACGCTGCCGCTTCGACGAACGACAGGCGCGCAGGTTTCGGCAACAGGTTCTCCCCAGGAACCACAACGTACTCAGCCAGCCCGCCATTGACATGTTCGCCAATGATGCGGTGATGCGGACAGATGGTCGGCTCGCCGCGCCGGCAATATTCGCATACGCCACAAGTCAGCAGGGGGTAGACCAGTACTTCGTCGCCCAACTGCCAGCCGCTCACCTCTGAGCCGAGTGCGTCTATCACGCCGCAGATGTCGCCCCCGCCGATCAGAGGCAGTGGGATCGCGCCGAACTTAGGCCCCTGCCGAATGGCCACATCCAGCCAGTTAAGGGCGCAAGCTCGTACTCGGATACGCACCTCGCGCGGCCCAGGCTGGGGAACCGGTACCTGTTGCAGGGCGATGGCGTCCAGGTCGCCGTGCCGTTGGAGCACCGCGGCGGTCATGGTTGTCATGGGGCATGTTCCTCCACTGGCTGGACAAGCCGGGGTGAACCGGCGTGTTCTCCATACAGGTGACACAGGACCTGATGCTGTTCACTAACCCTGATCGCTGGCGGGAAAACGTTCCTGCACACCTCCAGGGCTTCGGGGCAGCGCTCCACGAATGGGCAACCGATCGCCTGCTGCGTAGGACGCGGCACCCCCTCGCGGATGCGCAGAGGCGGGTTGGGCAGGGTCGGGTCAGGGACGGGCACAGCAGCGATCAGCGCCTGAGTGTAGGGATGGCGCGGCTGACTGATGATGTCCTGCGCCGGGCCGATTTCCACCACATGCCCCAGATACATGATGGCGATGCGGTCACAGGTATACTGCAGCAGAGACAGATCGTGGGAGATGTACACCGTCGTCAGGCCGAGTTCGCGGGCCAGCCCTTTCATGGTATTGAGGATGCCCGCGCGCACTGACACATCCAACATCGAAACTGGCTCATCGGCGATCAGCAAGTCGGGGCGGAGCACCAGTGCCCGTGCCAGCACCACTCGTTGGAGTTGCCCGCCGGAGAGCTGATGAGGGTACTTGTCCAGAAAGGCTTCTGCCGGACGCAGGTTGACGTATTCGAGCGTCTCAATAATGCGCGCCCGGCGTTGCGCCTTGTCGCGCCAGCCATGGATGATCAGCGGTTCGGCCAGCGAGCGATAGAGGGTGAACCGGGGGTTGAGTGCTTCGAAGGGATTCTGGAACATCAATTGCACCCGTCGGCGAAACTCACGTAACTGCCGACGCGACAGCCCGGTCATGTCCTGCCCGTCGAAAACAATCTGCCCAGCGCTGGGTTCCAGCAACTTGACCAGCAATTTCCCCGTCGTTGTTTTGCCGCAGCCAGACTCGCCCGCCAGGCCCAGGCTTTCACCGCGCTGCAGGCTGAACGAGACCCGATTGACCGCATACACAGTCTGCGGTTTCTGTCCACGCAGCAGTCCGGCCAGGCCGCCACCAATGTGATAGCGCTTGGATAGTTCGCGCACTTCGACCAGAGGTTGGGGCGCGGCGATCTGAACAGCAGGCAGCGCCTCTGCCGCACTATCATGATGGTTGCCGGAGAAATGTCGGCCATTTCCGTTCGCGGATTGACGCGCCGCTTCTGTCTTCAGCCAGATCAGCGGGTCACCCGCTTGCTGGCGCAGGCTGTCCATTTCTTCCGCACGCAGGCATGCTGCCCAATGCTGAGGCGCGATCTCATCGAGCGAGGGCGTCTGCTGATGGCAACGCGACTCGGCAAAGGGGCAACGCTCGGCAAAACGGCACGCCTGGGGCGGATGATGCAAATCGGGCGGGTAACCCTCGATGGAGATCAGATAGTCTTTGGGTCGGATCAGATGAGGGAAGGCGTGCTGCAAACCCAGACTGTAGGGGTGGCTCGGCGCATTGAAGAACTGTTCGGCGGAAGAGCGCTCGACAATTTGCCCGGCGTACATCACCGCCACCGAATCGCAAAGCTGAGCCACAACCGAGATATCGTGTGTGATCAGCAAAATGGTCAGGTTGAGTTCGTGCTCAAGCTGATGCAGCACCTCCAGCACCTGGAACTGCACGATCACGTCCAGAGCAGTCACCGGTTCGTCGGCAATGAGCAGGCTTGGTTGCAGGGCCAGGGCCATGGCGATGACCGCACGCTGTTTCATCCCGCCTGAGAACTCGTGCGGATAGTGTTCCAGCCGCTCGGTGCCCAGGCCCACCATCTCGAAGAGTTCGACAGCGCGCCGCCGGGCCGCCGCGCGATCGAGTTGGCCGCGCACAGTGAGCAACTCTTCAAGCTGACGACCTACGCGCTGCACCGGATTCAAAGAGTCCATCGAGGCCTGCGGGATCATGGCAATCTCGCGCCAGCGCAGTTGGCGCATCTCGCGCTCGGAGAGCGTCAGCAAGTCGCGCCCCTTGAAGAGAATCTGCCCAGAAGTGATCTTGCCGTTGCGAGGCAGGACGCGAATCAGGGCGCGCAGCAGGGTAGTCTTGCCACATCCCGACTCGCCGATGATGCCCAGGTGTTGCGCCTGATGCATCTCCAGCGCAACGCCATCAACTGCCTGCACAATACCCTGCTGGGTGCGGTAGATCACGCCTAAGTCGCGTATCTCTAGCAGCGTCATGAGGTCAATCCTTCCCGGCTGTGATCCTGGACGTGCACACTAACCCGCTCTTACTGGCGGCGCAGGCGTGGGAAGAGAATCTCTTCATAACCGCGGCCAATGAAGAAACCTGCCATCACGGTGAGCATGATGCACACCCCCGGCGGGACGAACCAGTAGAATGCTCCGCGCGACAGCGCCTGCGAGAGGAAGGCATCCTGCAACATGTAGCCCCAACTGACCACATTCGGATCCCCGAAGCCCAGAAAGCTGACGCTGGCTTCGGTGAGAATCGCCCAGCCAATAGCCAGCGATCCATAGAGGAAAGTGAGTGGCAGAATGCTGGGGGCAATGTACAGAAAGACGATGCGCAAATGGCCTGCCCCGGACACTTTAGCAGCGCTGACAAACGCCTGTTCGCGGATGACCAACACCTGAGCGCGAATGACACGGCTGCTGTCGCGCCACAGCAGGGCAGCCATAGCCAGCACCACGTTCCAGATACTGGGATCGAGAAAGGCGGAGAGCACAATGATGAAAGGCAAGAAGGGGATGCCAAAGGCGATATCGGCCAGACGCATGAGCAAGGCATCTACCCAGCCGCCGAAGTAGCCGGCGAGCAACCCCACCAGCGTGCCGATCATCGAGACGGCGATCGCCGCCGAGAAGCCCACCAGCAACGCCGGACGCGCCCCATAGACAAGCTGAGAGAAGATATCGCGCCCCAGATTGGTCGTGCCCAGGATGAATTGATCGGAAGGCCTCTTGTTCGACAGCCAGATACCGTCTTCTTCGATCACTTCTGTCGGCCCATAGGGCGCGATCAGCGGGGCGAAGACGGCTACTACTACAAAGAACAGCAAAATAATCAGGCCCAGCAGAGCCAGAAAGTCGCGCTGAAAGACCTCAAAGTTGGTGCGCAGGAACTGTATCAGCCATGAACCGCGCGGGCTGCCCGCTGGGGTGACAAGCACCGCTGGCAGGTCCAGTTTGCTCCCCGTTTCCACGGCTTCCTCCTCTGGATGACAGACTCAAGAGATGCGCGCCTGCTCGGAAGCTCCCACACGTGGATCGAGCAGCCCGTAGAGCACATCGGCTACGAAATTGAGCACCACGATAATCAGCGCGATCATGAAGAACGCTCCCTGCACAACGGGGTAGTCGGATGCGGAGACGGCGCGCACCAGCAGGCGACCAATGCCTGGCCAGCCAAAGACGTTTTCCACCACTACGTCTCCGCCAATGGAGTAACCGATCCCCAGGGTTAGAGCGGTGAGGACGGGCAACAGGGCATTGCGTGCTGCGTGACGTAGCATCAGCCGCCAGCGCGAATAGCCGATCAGGCGGCCCATGGTGATGAAATCCTGATCCAGGATTTCCAACATACTGGAGCGCATCAGGAGCAAGGGCAGCCCGTGCAGATAGAAGGCCAGGGTAGCGGTGGGGAGAATCATATGCTCCCAGAAATCCTTGGAAGTGAGCTTTTCCAGTTCGCTTTTGTAGATGGTGCCCGGCGAACTGGTGCCCGAAGAGGGCAGCCAGCGCAGCTCAAAGGCAAACACAGCCAGCAGGAACATCCCCACCCAGAATTCGGGTGCGGCGCGGGTCATCAGGGTGACGGTGATGCCCACCTTTTCCAGGAGCCGACCTCGTATAGAGGCCAGGACAATGCCCCCGATTACGCCGATGATGTAGGCCACGAACAAGGAGGCGAAGCTGAGGTAAAGGGTGTTGGGCAGCATTTCGAGCACCAGATCGGCGACCGATTTGCTATAGAAGAAGGAATCGCCCAGATCGCCTTTGGTCAGGTTCACCAGATAAATCACGTATTGCTCGTGCAGGGGTTTGTCCAGGCCAAAACGCGCGCGCAAGGCCTGTTCCTGTTCCTCGGTGAACGTCGGGTCAATGAACGCCACTGTCGGGTCACCGGGAGCCAGGCGGAACAGAAAGAACAGGATTGTGGCGATGGCCCACAGCACCAGCAGGCTTTGCAGCAACCGGCTGCCGATATAGAGCATGACCCCTCGCCGCACGGATGGCCTCCTTTATGCAGAGGGGGAAGGAGCGGGCAGCGCTCCCTCCCCTGTCCAACGATTACGTATGCCGGGCTATTCCGCCGGATAGAGCAAACGTCCGTTGCTATCCCAGGTGTAACCGGCATCGGCCAGCAACTGCCGCGCCGCCTCGACGTTGTACTCGTATTGTGGCAGGTTGGGGTTGTGCCAGTAGTCAATCGCTACCGAGACGTACGAGTCGGCGGGCACAGCGAAGCCTTTGTAGATGTTGGCGATGATCGCATCGCGCGGCAGGACATGCGCCACAGCGCGGCGCAGCACGGGATCGTCGAACGGCTCGACGCGCAGGTTGAACGCGAAGAAGCGGAAGCCGAGATCGGGGCTGGCGAACAGCTCAATGTTCGGGTCGGAGTCGGTCACCTGTTTCAGAATCTCCGCGTCGCCTTCCCACTCGCGCAGGAAGTTCAGTTCGCCAGTCTGAATCTGTCCCAGTGCCGATTCCTGGGTGGGGATGATGCGCAGAATCCACTTTTCGGCCTTGGGCGGCTGGAAGTGATCGGGATTGGCTTCCAGGATCACCGACTCGCCAGGCTGCCAGGCCACGAAGCGGAACGGGCCGGAGCCGATGGGCACCTCTTCCTGGTAGCTCTCGGCGTTGGCGTCGCTACCGGCCAGATCAGCCAGGATCGGTTCCCAGATGTGCTTGGGAATCAGGTTGAGCTTGGCCAACGACGCAGTCTCGAAGGCCGACCAGGGCTGATTGAGCGTGAAGCGCAGGGTGCGCTGATCCAGAATATCAATGCTCTCGATGGCGGCAACAAACTTGGCGTACATGGGCACTTCGCCGGTCTTGGGCGCTTCGAAGGAGAACTTGACATCCTCCACGGTCACCGGCTGACCATCGTGCCATTTCATACCTTCGCGCAGCGTCACCAGCACGTGCAGGTTGTCTTCCCAGACGACGGATTCCGCCGCCCACGGCTGCGGCAAACCGTCCGGCCCGATGCGCATCAGACGATCCCAGATCAGCTCAGTGATGCGCGAGTCGGCGTCGCCAGAGATATACAGGGGGTTGATGGCCTGAATCTGATCGCCGGTGTTGGTGATGATGGACTTCTGGCCGCCCAGCGGAGTCAGCCCGATCCACGTCCAGAAGTTCTGGACGCCAATACCCTGGGCGTCTACTATCGAGTTCCTGTCCCAGACGTCAATGCGCACCAACTGCGGCAGGCTGGGATGCGCCACATAGATATAAGGCACGTCGCGGGCAATGATCTCCTGCGCCTTGAAGATCAGTTCGCGGCGTTTTTCGGGATCAGTCTCGGCACGCTGAGCTTCGGCCAGTTCGTCGTATTCCGGATTGATGTAGCCGACGAAGTTGTAGCCGGACTCGGCTGTATCGGAATGGAACAGGTTGACCACGAATTCATCCGGGTCCATACGTTCCGGGCGGGCGACCATGCGCCAGGCGGTCAACTGCCAGTTGGTGCGCTCGTACCACACCAGGTCGGCCTGCTGTTCCCAGGGCATGGCGCGGTGTTCGACCTCCAGGCCCAGCTTGCGCATGTTTTCGACCAGCAGGCGGGCAGACTCGAATTCGATGGGGTCAGCGCCCTGCACATTGGAGAGCACCACTACCTTGGGGACAGGCTGACCCGCCTGCTGCTGGGCGATTACGCTGCTCGTCCCCAGCGTCACCAGGACGATCACCAGGGTCAAGAGCATAGAAAGACGTCTGAGCTTCATTGTTTTCCTCCTGCTATGACTTCATGTGCCGCAACGGATGGTGTAAAGTGAATGGTGCTCCCATGACTGGTAGGCTGTCTCCCTCCCTCCTTCGCTCACGCCGAGACGGTCTATGACAGGGTGTTGAACCGATCCAGGATGAAGACCAGATGGGCGATACCCTGGTAAAAATCATCCAGGCGGATGTTCTCGTTGGGCGCGTGATTGCGCGAATTGGCGTTCCCCACGCCCACTGACACGGCGGGAATGCCATAGCGCTGACACAGGTCATACATGGGGCCACTGCCCGGAATCAGGGGGTAGATCACTGGCTCGTGACCGTAGACTTCTCGTATTCCCCGAATGACCAGTTGCGCGAAGGGATGATCGGTAGCCGTGCGGGCCGGATGCAGCGCAGCCGACAGTTTGACCTCGATGTCACCAAAACCCTGCTCGGCCAGGTAGGCCTTGAGCTGATCGAACAGCTTGTGCGGGTCCTGGTTGGGCACCAGGCGGAAGTCGAGTTTGCAGCGAGCCTGGTGAGGCAAGACAGTCTTCAGGCCCTCACCCGTGTAGCCGGTCTCGAACCCGCAAATGTTGCAAGTGGGTTGAAAGACGTATTTCTCGCGCAGCGCCGGGCCAGTCAGGCTATTGATGAAGGCACGCAGTCCCAGTTGCTGGCGGCGCGCATCCTCATCGAAGGGCATATGCGCCAGCGCTTGCAGGTCAGCGGCAGAGGGCGGCAGCACGTCGTCGTAGAAGCCAGGGATCAGCACGCGATCTTGATCATCTTTGAGGGTGTTCAAGGCACGTATCAGGTGCCAGGCGGCGCTGGGCACGATGGCCGCCCACATCGAGTGCAGATCGACGTTGGCCTGTCGTGCTGTCAACTCGACGTAGAGGATGCCTTTCAGTCCCAGGTAGACTTCGCGGTGACCCTCTACATCGCTGTAACCGGCTTCCCAGATGCAGCCGTCGGCCCGAATCAAATCCTGGTGCTGTTCGGCGAAACTGGCCAGGTGTGGGCTGCCGATCTCCTCTTCGCCCTCGAAGATGAACTTGACGTTGACTGGCAGCGAGCCACGCGCCCGCAGATAGGCATCTACTGCCGCCAGCCGCGCAACCAGGTTGCCTTTGTTGTCGGCCACGCCACGAGCATAGAAGACGCCATCGCGCACCGTGGGCGTGAAGGGATCGGATTGCCATTCTTCGAGCGGTTCAGGAGGCTGCACGTCGTAATGGTTGTAGAACGAGAGTATCTTCTGCTCTGCCCCGCCAATTTCGCCATAGACGACCGGATAGCCCTCCGTTGGAACCTGGCGCGCGCGGGCCCCTATGTCCGTCAGCATGCGCTCGACCAGACGCGCGGTCTCCTCCATGCCGACATTCTGCGCCGCGATGGAGGGTTGCTGGCAGAGCTGTACCAGCCAGTCCAGGTAAACCGCGCGACGTTCTTCGACGACCTGCAGAATGTCGTCCATGGTTCCCCCTACACCGGCAGTTTCTCGGCAGGCGGCCAGACGCACATCCCGCCCTGGTAGACCGCTTCTACAGCCCGCACGTTGCTGATATCGGCCAGGGGATCGGCAGAGAGCAGCACGAAATCGGCCAGCTTGCCAGGCTCCAGCGTGCCCAGCTCGTTTTCCCAGCGCAGGATGCGCGCGTTGTTGCGGGTGACGATGGTCAGCGCTTCCAGGGGCGAAAAACCGTGATCAACCAGCAACTCCAGTTCCCTGGCCATGCTGAAATTGTGTGGAGCCAGGGGGTTACCGCCCGCGTCGGAGCCAGCGCCGACGAACACGCCTTTCTCCCGCGCGATCTGCACCGACTCGCGCATACGCGCGCTCAGCGTACCAAGCACGCTCTCCAGCCGTCTGGCTTCGGCTTGCGCCGCCGGCGGGACATCGGTCAGATCGGGATTGGCGACACCGAGCGTCAGCACCAGGGCTGTGCCGCGTTCGACCATCATGTCGGCGGTTTCTTCGTCGAGATACGTCCCATGCTCGATCGAGTCGATCCCCGCCAGCACGGAATTCCTGATCCCCCCTGTCCCGTGACAGTGCGTGGCTGTGGTGCGCCCCAGGGCATGAGCTGCCTGCACAGCGGCAGACAGCTCTTCCACAGTGAACTGACTGGCCATGACGTCCTGGCCGGGGGTGGCCGCTCCACCGGTTGCCATCAGCTTGATGGTGTCTGCGCCAGCCTTGATCTGCTCGCGGGCAGCCTTGCGCACTTCGTCGGGGCCGTCGGCTTCGCGGGCAATGAAGTAACCGTGTCCGCCGGTCATGGCGATCACTTTGCCAGAGGTACGCATACGCGGCCCGGCGATGAAACCGGCGTTGATCGCTTTGCGCAGCGACATCTCTACGTAGTCGTGCCCGCCGATGTCGCGCACGGTCGTCGTGCCGGAGGCCAGGATACGCCGCAGGGTCTTAACCGCTTCCAGCACGATCAGATCGCGGTCGCGTTTGACCAGCTCCAGCACGCTTTCGCGGCCATTCCAGCAGACGTGCACGTGTGCATCAATCAGGCCGGGGATGATCGTGCGTCCAGACACATCCTGGTCAGACACCTGACGAGCCTCGGCGGGCAGCGCTGCAAGAGGGCCTACCCAGGCGACGCGCCCGTCGCGCACCCACAGCGCCGCGTCGGGCAGAGGGTCTCGCCCCGTGCCGTCAATCAGGGTGGCATGAGTGAGCAGGTACTCCATGGCGTCATCCTCTCAGGCGTGCAATAACTCCGCCGCCGATTTGACTTTGCCCGCCGCCAGTTTGGGCGGCACATGATAGGCGCGGCGTGAATGAGTCAGGCCAGCGCCCACCAGCATTTCGGCAAATTTGAGCGAGACCCGCGCCGGGTTCAGGAAAGGCACGCCGAGTTCCTGCCCGGCGGCTTCGGCAATTTCCAGAAAGCCCATGCTCATGCAGCCCACGATCAGCACGTCGGCGCGATCCTGCTCGATGGCGCGGCGTCCCTGTTCCACCGTGGCACGGATGGTGCGCTCGCGGTCATGATGCAGTTCCAATACAGGGATACCTACCACCCGCACGCTGGCCAGTTTGTCGCCCACGCCGACATTGCGTATCTGTCGCTCGGTGGGAGCGATCACGCTTTCGGTGATGGTGATGATCGAGAAGCGGTGTCCTAGCGACGCCGCAACCAGGGCGGTTGCTTCTCCAGGGCCGATCACGGGGAACGAGACCAGTTCGCGCAAGGCGTCGAGACCGGGGTCGCCATAGCAGCCCAGGATGATGGCCTGCCACCCCTCCTGTTCGAGTTCGACAGCGCGTTGCGCGGTGGCCGGGATGGAGAGGTATTCCTCATACATGCTCTCGATGGAGGCGGGGCCTTGGGGGACATCCTCGATCCCAACCTCAGTGCCAGGGCCAGCATATTGCCTGAGCAAAGCGCCGCGCCGCTGCAGTTCGGCCTGGCCGGCGGGCGAACGCCCCATCGGGCCGGGCACCAGATACACGATCTTCATCTCTATCTCTCCTCACCTTCCATAACCGAATTCCCCCTGGCTTGTGTCCGTGAGCGCAGAACGGGGCGCGGACAATTCAGCTCTCCATCTGCGCCAACGCGCGCCGAACGGCCCTGGTCGCTTCCTGAAAGGCCCAGGCGGCGCGGTTGACCCCGCGCACCAGATGGGTGCGGATGACTCGTCGCTGATGTCCTGTGGCGTCGGGCAGCCGCAGGGCGGGTTCCAGGTCGGGCAGCGGAGGAATCTTGACGGCAGGTTCGGTGCGGAAGCGCCCCTGGCGAGTGAAGTTGATCAGGATCAGCTCGCGCCCCAACTCCAGGATGGCGTCGTTGAAGGCGCGCACCGCCGGATCGGTCACGCTGCGTCCGCTCAGACCAGCAGCACGGTCGTATAGCACGTCCAGCGCCCCCCGCAGCTCTTGCAGGGCCTGGAAAGCCGGGCCGAAATCCACCTCGTCCTTGACTGCGGCGGCGTAGGTGCTCAGCGTTTCGTGCAGTTCGGCGGCCAGGTTGCGGAAGTCGAACGGGTGCAGCGGATTGTTGAGCACGCGCTGCAGGGTAGCCACGTAGACGCGCAGGTCACGCATGAGGTTGTCTTTGTCGGCGATCTCCAGCGTGTCGTTCTCGGTATGCCAGGCGATGTTGCCTCCGCAACCGCCCACTGGATAGTAGTCCTTTTCCTTGAGCAGCTCTTTGGGCATGGTGGAGAGCAGCATGAAGAAACCGGAGATGCCAATGTTGTTGAAGGAGTAATCACCAGCCTGATGCGGGCGTTCGCCCTGTGCCACTTTCCCTGTGACCTCGCGGATGGCCTGTACGCAGAAGTCCTCGGTCTCCTTCATCCACGACACGTCGTAGTATTCGGTAGCCCAACGGCATCCCGGCGAGTCAATATTCACCTGGGCGATGCAATTGCGGGCCAGTTCCAGGCCGAACGTGTCGGCAAACCAGGTCGAGCCAGCGTAGCGACCGGTCGAGTGACCCGGCCACCAGGCGATCTTCAGGCTACGTGCCAGCCGGTCGCGGTGTTTGTGGAATACGCGGGCGAGTTCCAACAGGCTGGCATTGCCTACCGCATTGTCGCCAATGCCCACATCCCAGGAGTCGTAGTGTCCGTGCACCAGCACGAAGCGCTCAGGTTCCTGCTGACCGGTGATCTCAGCCACTACCAACGGGCAAGGGAACCAGCCTTCCTTCAACTCGGTGAACAGCGTCACTTCGAGCTTTCCTGCTGCCTGCAATTGCTGCAACAGCGCTTCGCCATCGGGACGGCTGATGGAAATTACCGGCGTGCGGGGCTGACGGTGCGCGTTGTCCAGGTCGGGCGCGCCCCAGATGGTGGTACAGATACCCCAGTGAATGTCTACCCCAGGGTTGATGTAAATCTGCCCAATCGCGCCCAGTTGCTCGAAAGTACGCACTGGTGCCGGCCCACCAAAACCGTCTATGATCACGATCTTGCCCTTCACATCTACGTCCACGGCGGGCGTGATGTCGAACAAGTCCACACTGCGCGGCGAATACAGGCTGGGAATCGCCACCAGTTCACCGCTGAGGCCCTGCGGGCCGGTGTTGGCCGAAAACGCCGGACTCTTGGCCCGAATGGTCTTGTCGCCCGCCTTCAGCGAAGACTTGACTGGCACGCTGAGAAACAACTCCGGTTCGTAGACTTTGTGTGGAATGCCAAATTAGCAGAGCCGGTCGGCAATGTAGCGGGCAGCCTTGCGTTCGTCTTCGCTGCCGGACTCGCGCACCAGAGTCGCAAAATGCTCGATCAGCGCCCAGGGCACCTCTAGCGAAAGTTCCTGCAAAAGCGTCTCTTCTAGTGTGGCCTCGGCGGCCTGGTAGAGTATCTGCATGGCGTGAGTAACCTCCTGCGCATGAGCAGGCAACCTCTCAGGCAGACAGGCCGGGCAACGCGCCTACCGGCACGCTATAGCCCAGCGCCTGCGAGATTTCCAGGGCTGCCTCCTGAACCAGTTGGATATAGCGCTGAATACGTTCCTCGGTGAAACGATGCGAGGGGCCAGCTATCGAAATGGCGGCGATAACCTTCCCCTGCGCGTCGCGGATAGGGGCCGCGATCGAGTGAGCGCCTATGTCCAGTTCATCGGCGATCACGGCGTAGCCTTGCTGACGAATGAGGGCGAGCGACGCTTCCAGTTTTTGTGGGTCGATCACCATCCCCGGCGTCCCCGGATCGCGCTGGAAGTGCTCGATCAGGGCGCGGCGCTGCGCTTCGGGCAGGTGCGCAAGCAGTACCTTGGGCACACCCCCGCTGTGAAGAGGAGCGCGCCGCCCCACCTGGGCAAAGAGTCGGATGGACTGAGGGGACTCGCGGGCTTCTACACACAACGCCTCGCGACCGCTGATCACGCCCACAAAGATACTTTCGCCCGTCTCCGCTACCAGCCAGTCCAGGGTACGCTGGCAAGCCGCGATCAGGCTGGCCTGACTGCGCACGTGTTGCGCCAGTTCCAGCAAGCCCAACCCCAGCCGGTAGCGCCCTTGTTCATCGCGCTCGACCAGGTGATGTTTTTCCAGCGTGTAGAGAATACGAAAGACCTTGTTCTTGACAAAGCCAGAGGCTGCCGTGATTTCGGCCAATGTCATGCCCTGGTGACAGTTTTGCAGCACCTTCAGGATGCTGATGGCATCTTCCAGGACAGCCACAGTGTAGTCAACCAAGGCGATCTCCTCGTTCGTTATACTGTATATAACAGCGTTATATGGTCTTATTGAATATTTTAGGTTTTTCTGTTCGATTGCATATGTGAAAAAAGTACAACACCTGCGCACGGTTGGGATGGCATGATGCACAAAGCGCACCCCGACTCTCTCCCCCCGCTCCCCGGACACAGAGAATGTCGTAGACTGAACCTTCTCTCGGTTTGCACAAGGTCTGATGCCGCCGCTGACGGCTGCCCCCGGCCCTGAGCTATGTCAGCCCTGCCGCTTTCGAGCGGTGGTACTCCGAAGTAATCCGTCTGGGGGAATGGGGCAAGATAAAGGTCTTGCCATCGTTGGCAAAAGGCATTATCATATAATTGCCAACGATGGCAAAGTATGTTTTGCACAGGTTTTTTGGCCCATGGCGACCATCAAAGAAGTAGCTCAGCGCGCTGGCGTTTCAATACGGACAGTCTCTCGGGTGCTCAACGACAACCCGCACGTCGCCAATGCCACGCGAGAACGGGTGCTGAAAGTCATAGAAGAGCTCGATTTTCGGCCAAGCGCCGCCGCTCGCTACATGCGCACCGGTCAATCGCAACTGATCGGCTTCTTGACAGATGAGGTCGCCCAGAACGTCTTCAGCTACGACCTGATCATTGGCGCGCAGCAAGCCGCCTGGGAAAACGAAAAACTTCTCTTTCTCATCAACACTGGCAATGACCCGCAGGTTGAGGCGCGAGCCATCAATATCATGCGGGAGCATCAGGTCGAAGGCATCATCTACGCCACGATGTATCACCGCGCGATCAAACGGTCCCAATTCCCAGAAGATGTTCCGGTGATACTGGTCAATTGTTTCGCCGACGATCGTTCGCTGCCATCTATCGTGCCGGACGAAGTTGGGGGTGGGCGACTGGCAACCGAAACGCTGCTGAAGCATGGGCATCGGCGCATTGGGTTCGTCAATGTGGCCGCGAAGGAACCCGCACCCCTGGGGCGGTTGGAAGGCTACCGGCAGGCGCTGGCCCAGTATGGCATTCCCTTCGACGAAGCCCTTGTGCGTTTCGTCGAAGAACCCTTCGAGGGCCTCGCGACCAGCACGTATGACTGCGTGCTGTCCCTGCTCCAACTGAGCGATCCTCCGACCGGAATCTTCTGTTTCAACGACATGATGGCGCTGGGCGCTTACGACGCTGTCCGCAAAGCCAATCTGCGGATTCCGGATGATGTCGCCATCATCGGTTTTGACAACGTCGAAATACTGGCTGCTCAAATCCACCCCCCACTGACGACCATCGAACTCCCTCTCTTCGAGATGGGACAACTCGCCATTCGGATGTTGCTGGGAGAGGTAGATACCACCCAAGACGGACGACCCGTCCAACGCATCATCGAGTGTCCACTCATCATGCGGAGATCCGTGTGAATGCGGGTGTTCACCTTCCCACCTTACCCGTCCTTTGAGGGATGAACACAAAGGAGGTGCAACGGCTTGAATAATCGAAAAGCGATGCGCTGGTAGACATGACGATATCTGATAGTGCCGATACCTCATGAAGACTGGAGAATGACAATGTCCAAGAAACACAGGTTCTTTTCCGCGCTCGCCATGCTGACGGCTTTGTTGATCGTCGTGCAGATGGCGGGGGCCTTCGACGCCGTGCAAACGCCGAACGCCCTGGCCCAGGCCACTCCCAATTGCGGGACCGAGCCAATCAAGCTCAACGCCTACTTCGAAACCGGCTTCGATCTCCCCTTCAAGCTCGCTGAAGAGTTCAGCAAACAGTTCCCGAATGTGACGTGGGACATCAAGCAGGATCAGTTCACGAATCTCATCAACTCGACCCCGCGTCTGCTCTCTGGAGACAACCCGCCCGACCTCATCAGGCTGCCCACCATGGTCTCGTTCGCCAAGCAAGGGCTGCTCAAGAACCTTGATGAGTATGCGGAAGCGTTTGGCTGGAACGACTGGCCCGTACCCCAACTCAACCAGAACCGCGTCGCCGAGGACGGTACCCGTGGCTCTGGTTCGCTCTATGCCATGGGTCTCAATTACAGCCTGACCGGCATCTTCTACAACAAAGAGCAGGCGGCCCAAATCGGCATGACCGAGCCGCCCAAGACGCTTGCCGAGTTCGAAGACCTGCTCGCCAAGGCCAAGGAAGCCGGTCTCCTGCCGATCATGATGTGGGGCAGCGCCAAGAGTGGCATGGGACTGGCCTTCCCGTTGCAGGCGCTCATGGCGTCCCTGGGGCCGGTCGAGCCGATCAACGACTGGGTCTTCCAGAAGCCCGGCGCGACGATCGACACGCCCACGAATCTCCTCGCTGCCCAGCACCTGGAGCAATGGATCAAGAACGGCTACTTCCCGCCAGACATCAACGCCATCGAGTACACCGATGCACACGCCCGTTTCGCCAGGGGCGAAGGGGTCTTCATCTTCAATGGCGACTGGCAGAATGCCGCCTATGACAACGACATGCCTGGCAACGTGGGGTTCTTCCTGATGCCGCCCGCCGAGGCTGGTAACCCGCCGGCTGCCATGTCTGCTCCGTTGACATTCGGCATCGCTGCCAAGGCCAAGCACGCCGACTGCGCTGCCTTCTTCTTCAACTGGGTGGCAACCGATCCGGTCGCCCGTCAGATCAACGTCACCGTTGGCGGGTCAAACCCCGGTGGCCCGGCGGGTCTGCCGATGCCTGCTGTCCCAGAAGGCTCGGTCACCAACGAGACGCTCGCTGCCGGTGTCATCATCGGCGAGGCTGGCACGGCGATGGACTTCATTGCCAATGCCACAAGCGCGATCTTCGCTCAGGGTTGGACGCCAGAGCTTCAGAAGATGGTCGCTGGCAAGCAGGACGCTGCAGGTCTCCTCAAGGCCGTTCAGGAAGAGTACGAGAGGCAACTCTCTGAGTAGCCATGATGGCCGCAGGGCTATTCCTGCGTCTGTCGATTCGACGGTGACAGCAATGGTGACGTCAGACAAGAGTCCTGTGGCCTCTGTGGTCTCCCGACGGGCCTGCCTGGTTCGGTCGGTCCGTCGGGGGACTCTCATTGGCTGGCTGTTCGTGATGCCCGCCTTGGTGATGTACGCGGTGTTCGTGCTGCTTCCTCTGGTGATGAGCATTCGCTACTCGTTCTATCGCTGGAACGGCATCGGACCCATGACCTGGGTGGGACTGAAAAACTACCAAACCGTCCTGGAGATCCCTGACCTGCTAGGGACGATCTACAACGCTTTCCAACTGGTGATATACTTCAGCTTCATCCCGGTGACGCTTGGACTTGTCGTGGCCAGCGTCATGCACCGTGTGGCGACCGGACGGCTCGGCGTGCTCGCCCGCACCGTGCTGTTCCTGCCCCAGGTCATCCCCCTTGTGGCGGCAGGGATCATCTGGGGTTGGCTGCTGGCCCTTCCGGGTCTGATCAATCAATTCCTCAGAGTCATCGGTCTCGGCGCAATGACTCGCGCCTGGCTTGGAGACTTCGACTGGGCGCTCCCCGCCGTCGGTTTCATCGGGGTCTGGGTCCTGCTGGGATTCTGCACGGTCCTGCTGTGGACTGGCATGACGAAGCTCGACCCGGCTCTCTATGAGTCTGCGAGGATTGACGGCGCTGGCTGGTTCACGGAGTTCATTAAGATCACTGTCCCGCTGCTCCGGCATGAGATCGGGGTGTGTCTCACCGTCACCGTCACTGCCGCCCTTGCCGCCTTCGATATCGTGTACGTTTCGACAGCGGGTGGGCCGGGCAATTCGACAGCAGTCCCCGGAATTCAGATATACATCCTGGCCTTCACTCAGCAGCGGATCGGCCTGGCGTCTGCTCTGGCCGTCTTGCTCATGCTCCTGGTTCTGGTTGTCATCCTCCCCATCCAGCGCTTGAGTCGAGAGAACACGCTATGAAGATCAGTCGTGGTGAACTCTGGGCAGGCCGGACGCTTCTCATTGTGCTGATGATGATCACGATTCTGCCCTTCATCAGCATCTTCACGACTGCCCTGCATCGGTCGGGCACTGTGCCCAAGGGCCTTGACTGGCCCGCGGATCCGCAATGGGGGAACTTCGCAGAGGCGTTCAAGGTTGCGGAAATGCCCGCGCTCCTCGCCTCCAGCACGTTCATCGTCCTCGCTGTGGTGCCTGTGTCCCTGGCCATCTCCACGATGGCAGGCTTCGCCATCGGTCACCTGCGGATTCCTGGCTCGCGCATACTCCTGTTTTTGTTCGTGTTTGGGCTGACACTTCCCTTCAGCGGGATCATCGTTCCCCTCTACTACCTTGAACGCGACATGGGAATCTACAACACCCGGCTGGCGATCGCGCTGCCACTGATTGGCCTGTACATGCCGTTCGCCGTGTTCTGGATGCGCGCACATTTCGTCAACATGCCCCCTGAGATTTCAGAGGCGGCTCGCGTAGATGGTGCCAGTACCTGGGGATTGTTCTGGCGTGTCCATCTGCCGCTCGCGCGAGCACCCATGGCGTCGCTGGGAATCCTTATGTCCGTCTGGACCTGGAATCAGTTCCTCATCGCCCTGGTACTTGTGGAGAACCCCAGAGAACGGACAATGGCTGGTGCCCTGGGGGCGTTCCAGGGGCACTACGCGACCGACGTTCCCCTGCTGTGCGCTGGCACACTTTTGATCGTGCTGCCCACTCTGGTGCTCTTTGTGCTGTTCCAGCGCCAGATCATCACGGCATTACTGCAAGGCTCGCTCAAGGGATGAATAAGCGGGCTTCGGCTGCGCGGTCAGTCGGCGCAGCTTCTGCCCTCTGTACAGCAGATAGAGGCTGTTATGAACTTTTGCGCAGTATTTTCCCCTCACCCCTGCACCCCTCTTCCCAGTCTATACACTGCGTCGCGGGGGTTCAAGGGCGGACAGTCATTGAGAGCATCTCGAACGGGAGACTGTCGTTAACTTTACCTCACCC
>FWPU01005734.1_pt1 | contig 26234 bp, 19 predicted proteins | sample 2228361 | NCBI WGS metagenome assembly FWPU01 (sample SAMEA103939777, study PRJEB20133) | metagenome | reverse complement strand
GATTGCGGGCCTTCCAGGTGCGGTTTTAACCGCTGCCGGTTTGCCGGAAAACCCTAAGAACTTTTGGAGAGCACCTCTAGTCACCCTCGCGCAACGGAAAGATCGGGTCGAGCCCTGCGCTATGCCGGGCGACCTCGGCGGCTTCCTCCGCCGAGAGCGGCGCGAACCGCTCGGCAGCCGTGCACATCCAGTCGAAGAACTGGGCATGGCCCGGGCTGACCGCCGCGGTGACAGGAAGGGAGAGCGTAAAGCGCAACGCCCACTCGGCCTCTGCGAACGTCTCGACCGGCGCATACCAGCACTTGGGCCACTTGCGTGGCTCGTCCTTGCCCAAACGCCGCTTATGCAGCGCCTTGAGTGCCAGAATGGCTGCGCCCTTCTCGCGCGCCTTCTCCAGCACGCGCGGGCCGAATCCGCCCTGGTGCCAGCACACCCAGTTGACCGGGAAGAGGATCGAGTCGAAGGCAAAGCGGTCGAGAAGCGCCAGGGCGGCCTCTTCGGAGTGGGCCGAGAAGCCCAGGTAGCGCACCCGTCCTTGCTCGCGCGCCTTGACGAACGTCTCCAGGGCACCGCCCCGGCCGGTGATCTGCTCGACTTCCTCCATCGTCGTGACGGCGTGGAGTTGGTAGAGGTCAAAGTGATCCGTGCGCAGGCGCCGCAGCGACTCCTCGAGAGCAGTGGCGGCCTCCTGCGCCGTGCGTTTCTCCGTCTTGCATGCCAGGAACACCGATTGGCGGTAGGGTTCGAGTGCCGGGCCCAGCCGCTCCTCGGCATTGCCGTAGGAGGGGGCCACGTCGAAATAGTTGATCCCGCGCTCCACCGCCTGCGCGACCAGAGCGCCGGCCGTAGACGGCTCCTCGTCCATCACCAGGATGCCACCAAAGCCGACGACGGAGAGCATCACATCCGTCTTGCCGTATTGTCGTTTCTCCATCACTCACACCTCCTCATATGTCACCTGCTCCCGCGCCGCTTCGGCCAGGCTGCGCGAGCGCCGGATGTGCTCGTGCATCGCCCGACGAGCACCCTCCGCATCCCGCGCCCTGATCCGCTGCAGGATCTTGCGGTGGTATTTCAGGCCGCTCTCGGCGGCACCCGGCGCCTGGTACGTGAGCAGGGCCGCCTCCCGCCACAGGTCGCCGATCACGCCGAGGAGCACGCTGAATAGCTCGTTGTGGGTGGCATCGGCCAGGGCAGAGTGGAACATCCAATCGTGGTGGATAAACGCCTCGGCATCGGCGATGTGCGCCTTCATCGCTTCGAGAGCGGCTTCGAGAGCGGCGCAGTCCTCATCCGTTGCCCGCTCGGCGGCCAGGCCGGCGCATTCGACCTCAAGTATGCAGCGGGCCTCGTAAAGATCGTTCAACGTATTCGGGCACTGACGCAACTTGAGCAGCAACCCAATGGGGGCGGTGATGTCCTTGGGCGTCGGTCGCCGGACGTAGGTGCCGCAGCCGGCCTTGACCGTGACGAGACCGCGCACGCAGAGGACGCGGATCGCTTCACGGATCACGGTGCGGCTGACGCCCAACCGCTGGGCCAGGTCGCGCTCGCAGGGCAGTTTGTCGCCGGGGCGCAAGGATTCGGCGACGATCAATTCTTGGATCTGATCGGCGACCTGTTCGTAGAGTTTGTTGCGCTGCAGGGGAAAGTCGAATTGGTTCACAGGTGCCCCCGGCGGTGCTAGTTGCGGCCAGGTGGTCTAACCACAAGGCCATTGTACCACAAAGCGCCACTTAGTCAAGCACATCCACCTGGGGGGAGCACTCCAATTCTAGGGCAGGATTGTCCGAGTGGGAACCAATACCCGGTGTCACAGATGCTCGAGAGGTGATGCACCTCAAGTATCTGCACGAAGAGCCGATGAGCCAGGCCCTTGTACGGTCTGCCGCGAATAGCAACGGTTATGGCTTCTGTCCGCTCCTGTGGTTGTCGCGACAGCCAGCGAGGTAGCGAGTGTCTGATTGTAGAGAGTCTCTCTTAATCGGTGAATGGCAGATACTCCAGAGTGACGACGAGGAGGGTCATAACAGTGTTATTTACCAAACTCCCTACCAACAAGGGCCACCAACTCTCTTGCCTAATGGCCCGGTTGCCGGCTGTCCGGGTAATCAACGGGACTGCCGTGCCGGCCAGTCCGAATGCTAGCATGTGACCAATCATCTGCTGCAAAGGCAATCCCGGGTGCCAACTTGCCTGTAACAGCGTCAGGCCAACACCTGCCGCAACGCCGATCATAGGGTCAACCCACCAATACTTCTTGTTGCAGTATAGGTAGCCCACGATTACGAAAGCAAATCCACAAAAGGCGACGGTGAGCAGGAGCGCGGATTTGAGTATGCTATCCAACCGGCACGGTGCGCTTTCAAGAGATGTGAAGGATAGTTTGATTGCCTCGGTGCAGGCTATCAGGGCTGCTGACCCAAAAGCACCGGTTATGATAATGACAACACCCAGCCACTTCTTTTTTAGGAACAGCCAGTACGAAACTATAAACGCCGCGATCATTGGCGCGTTCTGTACAAACTCTATCGCAAAAATGTTCATGAGCTTCATGGCGTGGCCTCCTGCTACAATGGTCTAGGCGCAATGCGTCTCCAAAAGCCTATGATTCGGGAAAGTATTTCACAAAGACGACCAGATCATCGCCCGGAGCATAGAACTCACGGATGACCGCCTCGCAGCGGTAGCCGCACGCTTCGTAGAACGCGCGCGTCGGGGCATAGGAGGGCAAACCAGAAGTCTCAATGACCAACAGGCGGCCGTCCCGCGCCTTCACCTCGGTTTCGACCTGTGCCAACAACGCGCGCCCGATCCCTTGCCGGCGCGCGTCTGGATCCACGGCGATCCAGTACAGGTCGAAAGTACCCTCGGTCAGAGGATGGGGGCCGAAGCAGGCAAAGCCCAGCACGCGGCCCCCATCGTTGCGATACACCCGGAATGCGTATCCGCTGGCTGCCTCCCCTTTATCCAGGTACGCATTCCATAACTCTTCGACGCATTCCCTGTCTATGCGCACAAAGATGCTGATCGCGGCCGTTATACGCAGGACGGCCGGGCCGTCGGTAGCCAAGGCCGGCTCGATTGACGACATACGTTGCTCCTCGGGCGAGTTTCAGAATGCGCACGGCCATGTCTTGGTAGGTGTACCCGGCCACCCGCGCCTCGCGGAAGAACCCCGCGTCTGGCGAGAGATCGGGATTGCAGTTCACTTCCAGGACGTAGGGCACTCCCTCGGCGCTGACGCGCATGTCCACCCGCGCGTATCCCCGGCAGCCGATCGCCTCCCAGGCCCGACGGGCCGTGGAGACGATGCGCGTGGCCAGTTCGGCGTCCACCACCGCCGGGCAGACGACCGGCGTGTGGTTGTACTCGAACGAATCGGCCTCCCACTTGGCGGCGTAGGTGATGACCAGGGAGAAGGGATCGGGAATGGCGCTGAAATCTATCTCGGCCAGGGGCAACACCTCCGGCGGATCGCCCCACAGCCCGACGTTGAACTCGCGCCCGGCGATGAACGCCTCGGCCATGGCCGCTTGGCGATAGTGCTTGACGACATAGGCCACACGGTTGCGCAGGGCCTGCCGATCATGCACGACCGCATCCGCGTCCACGCCGATGCTGGCATCCTCGGCCACCGGCTTGACGATCAGGGGGAACGGGAGCGCGGCGGCCGGGCGTGCGTTCACCTCTTTGGGATTGTCAAAGACCCACCACGGCGGCGTCGCCACACCGTTGGCGGCCAGGATCGCCTTGGCCCGCGCCTTGTGCACGGAATTGGCGATCGCGTCGCCCGACGCCCCGGTAAAGCGATAGCCCATCGCCTCGATCGCCCAGGCAATGCGGGCCTCCTCAAACAAGCGTCCCCCTAACCCTTCGCCGAGGTTAAAGATCACCCAGCGTGTCGGTGGGTAGGGGGCCAGCGCCTGTTCGACGGTGGTGCGGATCGGCACCTGCGCCACGCGATAGCCCGCCGCACGCAACGCATCGGCGATGGCCTGGGCGCAGGCGATCACGCCCTCATCGGCCAGCAGATCGCGCTGCTGGCCGCGCACCAACTCGGTGCTCTGGTTGTAGAGTACGACGATACTCGAAGGCTCGTCTTCCTGACTCATCATGTCCTTTCCGGCGGTCGCCGTTCAGTCCCGCCACACTTGAGGGCACCCGCAGATGCCGTGTTACCTCGACAATGTTAGATTCGAGCGTGTCTGTGTTGCCCGTCGGCCCGCCCGGCGCTCACCCTTCGACTCCGCTCAGGGCAGGCGCGCCGGGCTCAAAGCCCAAGCCCGCTGAAGCGGGCTGAAGAAGCGCCTCGACGGCGTGGAGGGCGCTTTAGCGTCCTTCGGCTTTGCGCCGGGGGCTTTAGCCCCGGCGAGGCCAGTGGGCGCGTGGAAGTCTAACATTGTCAAAACTGCCCCGGAGGCCCGGCTTTAGCCGGGAAGCCCTCGATAAATCGGGGCGTCCGCTGTGTTTTGTACCGGAAACTATTCTAGCACATCCTATCTTGCGAAGCAAGGGATAAACGTGCTCAGAAACTTAAAGTTTAGCGGTGGTGGATGAATCAGGCTCAATTCGCGTGCTCCTGCACGATCAGATCGCCCAACGCCCGCTTGGGCACGTGATGCACGCCGTCCGCATCGCGGTAATACTTGATGTCGCCGTCGGGGCCGACATCTTCGATCACCACCGTCTCCTTGGGCTTGCCCAGCGCCAGCACGAGCAGGATCTCATAGCGCGCCGGGATCGCCAGCGCCTGGCGCAGCCCATCCCGATCGAGTGCGCCAAGCATACAGCCGCCCAGGCCGCGCTCGACCGCGCCTAGCATGATGGACTGCGCCGCGATGCCGTGGTCGCAGCCGAAATCTTTGCTGATTTCCGTATCGCCCAGGATGACGATGTAGGCCGCCGGGCGCTCCCCTTCGGCGGGGCCGCCCCAATCCTTGAGATAGCCGGCCCAGCGCGTGTGCGGAAAGATGCGCGCGTTCACCTCCGGGCCGCAACTGAGGATGTACTTGAGCGGCTGGCGATTCCCGCCGGAAGCCGAAAGCCGCGCCAGGTCCACCAACTCGCGCAGCGTCTCCAGGCTCACCGGCACGTCCTGGTAGAAACGCCGGTAACTGCGGTTCTTGCGGATCAGGTCTGTGAGCATGTTCACCTCCCTCGTTGATTATACCTGACGACTGCGCTGGCGCAAGTAGATACGGCTGTAATCGGAGCAGCCGCGATACGCGGTGTGCGAGTGGTGATTGAGGCGTCTGGAGGGCTGAGATCGTGTGTGTTCCCCATGCCAGTTGACCAGTTTGCTCGGCTGGTCTATAATCACAGTAGATGGCTCGGTGCACCCTCCAATCTAGCCCCGTCAATACTCAAGAGACACGCTCCATAACCACCGTCGTAGAGTACCGAGAGGTGAGATATGGACGACAAGGTCATCCGTATTCTACTGATCGCAGACAGTCCCGCCGATGCCCGCTTTGTCCGTGAGGCGCTCGCCGATACGCCGCTAACCGGCATCACCGTCCCCGCCTTCGATATCACGTGCGCACGGCGGCTTTCGAGCGCCTTGCGGCGGTTAGCCAAGAGCACGTTCGATGCCATTCTGCTCAACCTTGCGCTGGCAGACAGCCGGGGATTGGACACCTTTGACCGAGTGCAAGCCCAGGCGCCGCAAACACCGATTCTCATACTGAGCGATGTCGCAGACAGAGATCTGGCTATTGAGGCGATGCAAAGGGGCGCACAGGATTACCTGTTCAAAGGCGAGGTGAGCGGCAGCCTGCTGGTACGCGCCATCCGCTATGCCATCGAGCGCAACCGATTAGAGACAGCGCTGCAGAGGAGCGAGGCGCTGCTGAACGAGTCGCAGGGAATCGCCCTGGTCGGCAGTTGGGAACTGGACGTGGTTGCCAATCGGCTGGTCTGGTCGGATGAGGTCTACCGTATGTTCGGGCTGCGTCCTCAGGACTTTGGCGCCACTTACGAAGCCTTCCTCGAAACCGTTCATCCCGACGACCGGGCAGCGGTGGATGCGGCCTATACCGGGTCGCTGCGCGAGGGGCGCGACACGTACGAGATCGAGCACCGCATCATCCGCCGGGATAACGGCGAGGTGCGCGTCGTCCACGAAAAGTGCCGGCACGTAAAGGATCGTTCGGGCCGGATCGTCCGCTCCATCGGCATGGTGCAGGACATCACCGAGCGCAAGTGGGCAGAAGAAGCATTGAACCGGGAGCGCGATCTGGTGAGACGGATCATGGAAACCAGTCCTGCCGGCATTGTGATGGTCAATCGAGAGGGACAGATCACCTTTGCCAACACCCGTGCAGAACAGGTGTTGGGCCTGACCCGTGCCGAGATCCGTTCACGGACCTACAACGACCCACTTTGGCGCATCACCGACTACGACGGCAACCCGTTCCTCGACGAGGAACTGCCGTTCCGGCGCGTCATGGCGACCGGTCAGCCGGTGTTCGGTGTGCGTCACGCCATCGAGTGGCCCGACGGGCGGCGGGTGCTGCTCGCCATCAACGGCGCGCCCCTGCTCGACGCGGCGGGCAGAGTGGATGGTATGGTGGCGAGTGTCGAAGACGTCACGGCTCAGGTGCGGGCAGAGGCAGCACTACGAGAGAGCGAGGCGCGCTACCGGGCCATGATCGAAAGCCAGGTTGACTTGATCAGCCGCTACCTCCCAGATACCACGCTGACGTTCGTCAACGACGCTTACTGCAAGTTCTTCGGCAAGACGCGCGAAGAACTGATCGGGCAGAGTTTTCTGTTCATGATCGCGCCCGAGTTCCGCGAATTGGTCCGGAGAGAGACCGAGGAATTGGCCAAGGCTCCCAGGCCATTGGCAGGCGAGTATCTGAATTACCGGTATGACGGCAAGGAGTGTTGGATTCAATGGGTGGTTCAGTGTATTTGCGACGAAGAGGGACGGGTCGTCGAACTACAGGCCGTAGGCCGTGACATCACCGAGCGCAAGCGGGCCGAAGAGGCATTGCGGGAAAGCGAAGAGAAATACCGCGACCTGGTCGAACGGGCCAATGATGGGATCGTCATCGTTCAGGATGCCATCGTGCAGTACGCGAATCCATACCTGGTCGCTCTGTGGGGCGGCAGCGTCGAGGAGGTGATCGGCACCCGCTTTAGCGATTATGTCGCTCCTGATGAACTCCCCAAAGTGGCTGAACACTACACGCGGCGTATGGCCGGAGAGAGTGCTCCACCCGTGTATGAAACGGTGCTCCTGCGCAAGAACGGGGAGAGGGTGCATGTGGAGATGAATGCAGGCGTCATCAAGTATCAGGGCAAGCCCGCCGACCTCGTGATCATCCGCGACATCACCGAACGCAGGCAGGCAGAAGAGGCGCTCCGGAAGAGCGAGCGTTTCTTGCAGGATGTGTTCGATGCCATTCGGGATGGCATCAGCGTGCTGGACGCCGACCTCAACGTGATCCGAACCAATCGCTGGATGGAGGAGATGTATGCCCATCAAGCGCCACTGGTGGGGCGCAAGTGTTACCAGGTATACCAGCAGCGCCGGTCGCCGTGCCCCTGGTGCCCCTCGCTGCGCACGATCGAGACGGGAGAACCCCATACCGAGGTTGTCCCATATCCCTCGGCCGACAATCCTACGGGGTGGATCGAATTATCCGCCTTTCCGATCAAGGATGAGCAGGGGCGGGTGACGACCGTCATCGAGTACGTCAAGGACATCACCAGACGAGTGCAAGCGGAAGAGGCACTGCGGCGGGAGAGCGCGTTCCGCCACACGGTCATCCGGCGTGCCACCGAAGGGCTGTGTGTCTGTCACGATATACCCGAGTATCCTTATGTGGCTTTCACGGTTTGGAACGACCGCATGACCGAGATCACCGGCTATACGATGGAAGAGATCAACCGCCTGGGCTGGTATCAGACCATGTATCCAGACCCGGAGGTCCAGCAGCGGGCGGTGGAACGAATGGCACGGATGCGCCAGGGTGATGACATCATCGCCGAAGAATGGACCGTTACACGCGCCGATGGCGCCCAGAGGACGTTGCTCATCTCGACTTCGGTCCTGGAGACGGATGAGGCGGGCACCCACGTGTTGGCGGTGATGCAAGACGTTACCGAGCGCAAGCAGGCAGAAGAGGAGCGCGAGCGGCTACTGACCCAGGTCCAGGAGCAGGCCCGGCAAGTGCAAGAGATTATGGATACCGTACCGGAGGGCGTGTTGCTGCTGGACTCGAACCATCGTATCCTGCTGGCCAATCCGCTGGGAAAGAGGGACTTGGAAACCCTGGCAGATGCTCAGGTGGGCGATACCCTGACTCACCTGGGAGATCGCTCGATAGAGGAGTTGCTGACCTCGCCGCCGGCAGGGCTTTGGCACGAGGTGGCAACGGCCAGCCGTTTCTTCCAGGTTCTCGCCCGGCCTATTGAGAACGGGCCTGTGCCCAGAGGCTGGGTGCTGGTCATCCGCGACGTGACTCAGCAGCGCGAGGCCGAGCAGCGCGCCCAGCAGCAGGAACGGCTGGCCGCGGTGGGGCAACTCGCTGCCGGTATCGCCCACGATTTCAACAACATCATGGCCGTGATCGCCCTGTATGCCGGCATGTCGGCACAGACCCCCGGTCTGCCTGCCAAGATGTACGAGCGATTGCAGACTATCCAAGAGCAGGCCCAGCGTGCCACGGCCCTGATCCAGCAGATCCTCGACTTCAGCCGGCGCGCGGTGCTGGAGCGCCGACCGATGGACCTGCTGCCCTTTATGAAAGAGCAGGCCAAGTTGCTCGAACGTACTCTGCCGGAGAGCATCAAGGTCGAATTGGTGTATGGCAAGGATGACTACACGGTGGACGGCGATCCGACGCGCTTGCAGCAGGCGATGATGAATCTGGCTGCCAATGCGCGCGATGCCATGCCCGAGGGCGGTCGCCTGCGTATCACCCTGGAGCGGATACAGGTTCAGGACCCCAAACAGGCGCCACTGCCCGGTCTGTCTGCCGGCGACTGGATAGCGGTGGGCGTGAGCGACACCGGTATCGGCATTGCGCCGGATGTATTGCCGCATATCTTTGAGCCGTTCTTCACCACCAAGGCAGTGGGGGAGGGCACCGGCCTCGGCCTGGCCCAGGTCTATGGCATCGTCAAGCAGCACGAAGGGTACATTGACGTAAAGACGCAGGTGGGCCAGGGAACGACGCTGACGCTCTATCTGCCGGCCCTGACAGTGCCCCTGTCGAGGCCATCCGCGATTGAGATGGCACAGTTCCCCCGTGGTCACGGGGAGACCGTCCTGGTGGTCGAAGACAACGCTGCTGCACGGCGAGCGGTGGTCAGCAGCCTGGAGATGTTGGGCTACCGGACATTGGAGGCGTCCAATGGCGAAGACGCCTTGACGCTGTACTCACAGCATGGAAGAGCCATTGCCCTGGTGTTGAGCGACGTCGTGATGCCAGAGATGGGTGGACGCGCGCTGCTGCGTGCTCTTAAGGAACGGGACCCGGCGGTACGTGTCGTCCTGCTCACCGGTCATCCGTTCGAGGAACAGGAATTCGAGAACCTACGCGCCGAAGGCTTGAGAGGTTGGGTACTCAAACCCTTGAGCCTCGAGCAATTGGCCCACGTCGTGGCGCGGGCGCTGGAATAAGACGCGTGAAGGTTGGAGGCGAACGATGGATGAGAACCTGGGCACCATCCTCATTGTGGATGACGACCCGGCAACGTGTCACGGCCTGGAAACGCTTCTGGCCGACAAGGGCTATCGCGTGATCGCCGTTGACAATGGCAAGGCAGGGCTGGTCAAGGCAGCAGAGGTCTTGCCCGACCTCGTTCTGCTTGATTTCGAGATGTCTGGTATGGATGGATTGGAGGTGTGCAAGCAGGCACGTGCCGATCCTCTGCTGGCCGAAGTACCCATCGTGATGATGATCCCCCAGGGTGACCGTGATGGTCGCTTGCGGAGCCTCGAGGCCGGGGCCGATGATTACGTCTCCATACCCGTAGATGGGCCTGAGCTATTGGCGCGGGTGAAGGCGATGACCCGCCTCAATCGCTATCGTCAGGTGTTGCGGACGCAAGAAGTGCGGCATGAGCGCGAAGAACTGTACCGGGCCTTGCTGGACACGATGGTTCAGGGGGTGTTGTGCTGCGATGCTGATGGAAAGGTCGTGTTCGCCAATCCGGCCGCTCAACGCATCTTGGGCCTGACGCTGGATCAAATGCAAGGCCAGACGCACATTGCTCCCCACTGGCAGGCAATTGATCGGGATGGGTTGGATTTGCCCGAAACATTGCCCGCGATCGCCGCCTTGAGATCCGGCGAGGAAGCGCGAGATGTTGTCATGGGAATCTTTGATTCTCTGCGCGAGGAGTTTCGCTGGGTAGAAGTCAATACGACGTTGCTCTCTCGCCCGGGCGAAGACAGGGTCTGTGGGGCCTGCACCGTCTTCGAGGATGTCACGGAGCGGGTGCGGGTAGAAGCAGCGCTGCGCCAGAGTGAACAGAAATTCCGCAACGTCGTTGCCCAGGCCTCTGACGGCGTTGTCTTGACCGACGAACGGGGCAACATTACCGAGTGGAACCGCAGCCAGGAACGGCTCACCGGCTTGAAGCGCGACGAAGTCATTGGCTTCCCCTTCTGGGAGGTTCACTTACGGCTCATCCCTGAAGGACGGCACGACGAAGTGTTCCGTGAGATGATCCGGGTTAGCCAACAGGAGTTTTTTCAAACCGGTCAGGCGCCGTGGTTGAATCAACCCGTCGAATACGACATCGTGCACCCCGATGGCACGCGCCGAGTCATCCAGGCTGTGGCATTCCCGGTTCGGACCGAAGCCGGCTTTATTCTCGGCACCGTCACCCGCGATGTCACCGAGCAGATTAGGATGCAGGAGGAGAGCCAGCGGCGTAACCGGGAACTGGCGGCGTTGAACGAAATAAGCCAGATCGTTACCTCTACCCTGGATCTGGGCGAGGCACTGACGCTGATCACCACTCATACCAGCCGGCTGATGAACACGCAGGCGACCTCGGTGCTCCTCTACGATGAGGAGCGCGGCGATCTGTACTTTGCTGCCGGTTCTGGCCTGGGCGCGGATTTCGTGGTGGGCCGGCGGTTGTCATTGGGCCAGGGTATTGGGGGTTGGGTCGTTGAACACGACGAGCCGGTATTGGTGCCGGACGTGTCTCAAGACTCCCGTTGGTTCGACGATTTCGATAAGGGCGGCGGTTTTACGACGCGCTCGCTCCTCTGCGTTCCCTTGAGGGGCAAGAGGCGCGTCATTGGTGCGCTTGAGACGATCAACAAGGAAGGCGGCTTTGCGCAAGACGATCTGCACCTGCTGACCGCACTGGCGACGCCGGTGGCTACGGCGATCGAGAACGCCCGCCTGTTCGAGGAGGTGCGCGTTGCGCGCGAGAATCTACAGGCCCTTTCGCGCCGCCTGGTGGAGGTGCAGGAGGCCGAGCGTGGCTACATCGCGCGTGAACTGCACGACGAAACCGGTCAGGCCCTTTCCTCCCTGTTGCTGAACTTGAGCCTGCTAGAGCAAATGGAGGAGTGCCCCAAGGAGGCCCGCGATCGCCTCGCCCGGATGGAATCCATGGTAGACGGGATGCTGGAGAACCTGCACCGCCTGGCGATGAACCTGCGTCCGGCCGCGCTCGACCACCTGGGGCTGGTCCCGGCATTGGGGCAATACGTCGAGGCCATAGGTCAGCAACACGGCATCGCCACGCAGTTCGAGACGGTCGGGTTAGGCTCCGGGCGCCTACCACCGGAGGTCGAAACGGCGATCTACCGCATCGTGCAGGAGGCGTTGACCAATGTGCTCCGCCACGCCCAGGCCACCCGCGTGGACGTGCTCCTGGAGCGGCGTGGCGATCAAGTCGTGGCGATCGTCGAGGACAACGGTGTCGGCTTCGATGCCGAAGCGGCACAGCGCAGCGGCCGCCTGGGACTGTTGGGCATGCGGGAGCGGGCCGAGATGCTGAACGGACGACTGATGATCGAAAGCGCCCCTGGCGCAGGGACAACCGTTTTCGTGGAGGTGCCTTATGCCTATCCGCATCCTGATCGCCGATGATCACGGCGTGGTACGGGCCGGCCTGCGTGCGCTGCTCAATGCCCAGCCCGATTTGCAGGTCGTGGGCGAATCCGCCACGGGCGAGGAGACTTTGCGTCTGGCAAGCACATTGCACCCCGATGTGGTGCTGTTGGACCTCAGCATGCCCGACATGAGCGGCATCGAGGTGACCCGGCGCTTGAGGGCGACGCTGCCCGAAACCCGTGTGCTCATCCTCACCCTCCACGAAGATGAAAGGCTGCTGCGCGAGGCTGTGCAAGGGGGTGCGGCAGGTTATATCATCAAGCGCGCCGTGGAGGACGAGTTGATCAACGCCGTTCGTGTGGTATGGCGCGGCGATCTCTACGTTCACCCGGCCATGACCCGCGCTCTCTTGAAAGACCTGACGCCATCGCCCCCTACCGGCATGCACCCCGTCGAGCCGCTGACCCCGCGTGACATCGAGGTCTTGCGCCTGATTGCTCAGGGCTACACCAACCGCGAGGCCGCCGACGCCCTGGGCATCAGCGTGCGCACCGTCGAAAGCCACCGCGCCAACATCATGGACAAATTGGGCCTGCGCGGCCGCGCCGAACTGGTGCGCTACGCCCGCGAGCATGGACTTTTCGAATGAGAGGAAGAGGCGAGATGGCAGCCTGTAAAACGTAAAGCGTAAAGCGTAATGCGTAAAACGTAAAGCGTAAAACGTAATTACGTGTTACGCATTACGCATTACGTCTTACACATGTACGCCTCACGCTCCGCCCTCGTAGTTTCTACGGATCCCTCTCCCTAGTTCCCCACCCCCAACCCCTCCAAAATCAGGGTTTTCTCCTCTTCACAGACCACCTCGAATCCACTATACTGAAAGCAATATTTGCCTGGACGCCCGGCGTTTTGGACCGCTACCGGGACATGGTTTATCCTCACCTGCGACAACAATCAGGTTACGCTAGAAAGCGTCGGGCGTCTCAATCCAAGCGCACCGTCGGCCGAGGCAGGGCGGGAGAGTACGATGGAACCCATTACCGTGATGCTCGTGGACGATAGCCCCTTGTTTCTGGATGCTGCGACCGAGTTTCTGAAAGCGCAGAAAGAGATTGCCGTCGTCGGTACGGCCGATAGTGGCCAGGAGGCACTGGCCAAAGCCCCTGTTTTGCGGCCACAGGTCATTCTAATAGACATGGCCATGCCCGGCATGATGGGGTTGGAGGCCATCCCGCACTTGCGGCGCTTGCTGCCCGATACCGGCATCATCGCGCTAACGGTGATGGATACCAAGAGTTTCCGCGAGGCAGCGCTGGCTGCGGGCGCCGACGTTTTCATCTCCAAGTCGGTCATGCGCGTCTCGCTGCTGCCTGCTATCCGCGAGATCGCCGAGAACCGTAGCAAGAGGCCCCGACCTCAGGCATCACTCGCAGAGCCAAGAAGCGATGAGACCGCGGTGTCTCGGCCGGTGCTGTTGATGGAAGATGACGCCTATCAGTGCCGCCTCTATGCCAAGGTGCTGCGCAATGCCGGCTACCAGGTGGTCGAGGCTACGACGATCCAGGAGGCCCGTGACCTGCTGGCCCGTAACCACTTTAGCGTCTTTCTCTGCGATATCCATATGGGCGATGGAAGCGGCACCGACCTGGTGCGTGAGCAGCGAGAGACCCTGACCAGGCACGGTACGAGAGTAGTGGTAATCTCGGCCGATCCGCGCTATCGCGCGGTCTGCAAAGAGATAGGCGTGTCGGAATATCTGGAAAAGCCGATCTCGCTGACCACGTTGACACAAGTGTTGAGCCATTTGACAGGGAGACAATGATGGCAATAGCGCAAAACCCACCCTGTCATTGCGAGCCGCCCGAAGGGCGGCGAAGCAATCTCACCGCCACATCTGAGATTGCTTCGGGCGCTTCGCGCCCTCGCAATGACACTGGGGCGTCGGGCTGCTTACAGGGTTGGTTTTGCAGCATTGCCAATGATGGCTTCGCACAGGGCGCAGAGCATGCGGAGCAGACCCAGGTTGGCGGTCGTGAACAACCGCGCAATCCTGGCGCTCTCTGGCTCGATCGGTTGGCAGAAAGGACCTTCGACAAGGAGATACTATGAGTTTGTGCTGATGAAGGAAATGTTCTCTCGCAGAAAGAAGAGCACCGTGAAAGGCGGCGTTGCATGGTACAAGCACAAGAAACAACCCTATCACAGGAGGAAAGTGCAATGAAAGGGAACTTGCATTCTCAGAACGGAATCAGGAAGTGGTGGGGGCTCCTTACACTGGCAGTGGCGTTTGCACTGCTTGTGGGTGGTTGTGGTGCCAAGCCCCCTAAGGTGTATCGAGTGGGGATCGTGTGTGGATCGGACGCTTTTCTTCCGGTCATTGATGGCTTCAAGGCCGGAATGGCCGAATTGGGCTACGTTGAAGGTGAAAACGTCATCTACGACGTACAGGCCCTGAACGCAGATCGCGCCGGGGAACAGCGCGCCGCCGAACAGTTCGTGGCCGATAAGGTTGACTTGATCTTTGCGGTTCCCACCGAACCAGCCGTGGCGGCTAAGGCAGCCACCCAAGGAACGAATATCCCCGTGGTGTTCGCCTACGCCGGCATCGAAGATGGCAGTCTGGTGGCTAACGTGCGCCAACCGGGTGGCAACGTCACCGGTGTGCGCTTTCCCGGCCCAGAGCAGAGCCGCAAGCGTTTGGAGATCTTGCTCGAATTGGCGCCACAGGTCAAACGAGTTTGGATTGGCTATGACAAGGATTACCCCAACACAGCCCCCGCGCTTGCCGCATTGCGCCCACTTGCTTCGTCCCTGAATGTGACACTGGTAGAAGTTCCGGCCACCACGATCGATGAGATAAGGGCCGATCTCGCTGCGCGGGCAGCGGGAGATGATATTGGCATAGATGCCATGATCCTCATGCCCGATCTTTTCAACCACTCGCCTGATGGTTGGGCCCTGATCAGCGGGTTTGCGGCGGAACACAAGGTGCCGCTGGGCGGCAGTTTCATCTACACAGTGGAGCAGGGGGCCCTCTTTGGCAATGCCAACAACCTCTATAAGGTGGGTGAGTTAGCCGCCCCCCTGGCCGACAAGATCTTCAGGGGCACCTCGGCCGGCACCATCCCGGTGGTCACCCCGGACCAGGACCTGTACATCAATTACAAGGTGGCTCAGGAACTGGGCCTGACGGTGCCCGAAAGCCTGCTGGCCCAGGCGGCCGAGATCATTCGCTAGTACGTAACGTAGCCAGGAGGTCAGGCCTCTCTGGGCCAGCCCCCAGGTGAAAGATCGCCTATCGAGCCAGGTGGAGATGGGCTGGCATCTCCACACAAAAAGGTATCATCGTGCGGCCTGTTGCCGCAATCCAATCATAGCGTGGGCCTCGACCTTCCTCTGACAGACGAACAGCCTGTCAAAAAGGCTTTCGGGAAGGTCACGAGTCGAGTGATACAGAGCAATCCTACGAGGTGAGACGATGTCTATACAAACAGAGAAAAGAGCGCGCAGCCTAGTCGCTACTTTGACCACTGCTTTCGCGGCCTTGAGCGCGGTCGCGCTGTTGGTTGCCGGTGTCTCTCAGGTATTCTTCAACCTCCAGGCGCAGCAAGAGACCATCGCCGGCAGGCAACAACTCATCGCTCAAGAGGCAGCCAACGCCGTTGCCGGCTTCGTCCAGGAAAAGTTCGGTGAGTTGGAGACCGTGGTCAAAGTGGGCAACCTGGGCCTCGCCTCACGGCAGGACCAAAGAGACGCCCTGGGTAACCTGCTGGGCCTCGACCCCGCCTTTCGCCAAGTGGTGTTGTTGGATCCGCAAGAGCGAGAACTGGTCGCACTCTCGCGCTTGTCACAGACATCAGCGGAAGAGTTAGTAGCACGAGCCGGAAGCGACCTGTTTTCCCAGGTAAAGCAGGGGAACAGATACATCAGCCCGGTGTACGTTGACGACGTAACCAGCGAGCCGATGGTGATCGTGGCGGTCCCGGTTCGGGACGTCTTTGGAGGATTTCAGGGAACGTTGCTGGCCGAGGTGAACCTGAAGTTCATGTGGGATCTGGTGGACAGGCTGCAGGTCGGAAAGACGGGTCTGGCCTACGTGGTGGACAGGCAAGGCAACCTGCTCGCCTTTCGCGATATCTCCCGCGTCCTGCGCGGCGAGAATGTGCGTCATCTGAAAAAAGTCGCCGAGTTCGTTAACGGTGTCACGCCCGTGGATGCAACGGCGGTTGACATATCCACAGGTATCAACGGAGATCTCACTGCCACGGCCTACGTTCCACTGGGAACGCCCGACTGGGCCGTCGTGATCGAACTGCCGGTGGCGGAGGCCTACGGGCCGGTGATCCGCAGCACGGCGATCGCGGTGTTGATCCTGCTGGTCGTCGTCGCACTGGCCGGACTCGCAGGCGTCTATAGCGCGCGGCGATTGGCTGCACCGGTGCTCGCCCTGACCGACGTGGCTACTCGGATTGCCGGGGGTGAGATGAACCTGCAGGCAAGCCCGGCCGGGCCGGCCGAGGTGATCAGCCTGGCCGGCGCATTCAACGACATGACCGCGCGGTTGCGCGAACTCATCGCCAGCCTGGAACTGCGCACGCGCGAACTGGAGGCCAGCCAGCGCGTCACCTTCGCCGCCAGCGAGCGCGTTACCCCGGATGAACTCCTGGACCTGGTAGTCAACCTCGTCCGTGACCAATTCAACCTCTACCATGCCCAGGTGTACATCGTGGATCGGGAGCAGGGGGCGGCCGTCCTGCGCCAGTCCACCGGATATGCGGGCCGCCAACTCCTCCAGCGCAGGCACAAGATTCCGTTGGACGCCACTGCGCTCGTCACCAAGGCCATTCACACCGGCGAACCGGTGCTGGTGGCCGACGTGACCCAGGACCCCAACTTTATGCCCAACCCCCTGCTCCCCGAAACCAAATCCGAACTGGTGGTGCCGCTGAAACTCGGCGACGAGATCATCGGCGTGCTCGACGCGCAAGACCGCGTGCCGGGCCGGTTTGGGGCCAGCACCGTTGCGCTGTTCCAGTCCATGGCTGACCAGATCGCCATCCTGTTCGAAAACAGCCGCCTGCTCGAGCGCATCACCGAGCAGACCGAGGCGCTGACCATCTTCACCAACCAACTCCGTACCGCCGCCGAGATCGCCCGCCGCCTGGGCACCGTGCTCGACCCCCAGCAACTCCTGGAGCAGACCGTCGAACTCTTGCAGAGCCGTTTCGGCCTCTACCACGCCCACATCTACATGGTGGATGAGACGACCAGGCGGCTGGTCATGCAAGCCGGCTCCGGCGAAGTGGGCCGCGTGCTGCGCCGGCGCGGCCACGCTATCCCGCTCGATGTGGAAAAGAGCCTGGTAGCCCGCGCCGCCCGCGAGCAGGTGACGGTGCTGGTGAACGATACCAGCCAGGACCCCGACTTCTTGCCGAACCCGCTCTTGCCGCAGACCCGCTCGGAAGTCGCGATCCCCCTGGTGATCGGCGACAAGACCCTCGGCGTGCTGGACGTCCAGGACGACCAGGCCAACCGCTTCACCCAGGCCGACGTGGATACTTTCACCACACTGGCCGGGCAGATCGCTACCACCCTGCAGACCGCCGGCCTCTTCGAGCAGACACGGCTACGCCTGCAGATCAGCCGTGCCCTGGCGAGTGCTCGAACCGAGGAGCAGGTGTTGGACGTGTTGGCCGAACAGTCGGGCCTGTACCCTCAAGTGGGTGTGGACTTGATGACCCTCGAGCAGGAGAGCGGCGTTCCTACCCTGGTCAGCCGCCGCTCCTCGAGTTTCGATAGCGGTATCCCACAGACCCCTGCGGGAACGCGGTTCCCCGCCTCCCAGTTCCCGCTTGTAAGCCTCATTACACCCGACAGGTCGTTTGTATCACCCGATGTATTCCATGATGAGCGCGTGGATGAGAACACACGGGCGCTTGCCGGTCAGGAAGGGTGGACCAGCATGGCGATCATCCCCATCACAGCGGGCGATAATTGGTTGGGCGTGCTCATTGCGGTGTCCAAGCAGGCCGGATGTTTCGACGCGAACAAACTGGCTCTCTACCAGACTCTGGCCGAACAGGGTGCCATGGCCCTGCGCATCGCCCGCTTGAACGACGAGGTGCAACGCAGCCTGGCCGAGACCCAGATGCGCTTTGCGGTCAGCCAGGCGTTGGCCGGCGCGCAGACCGAGGAACAGGTGCTCGACGCAATGATCAAGGCAGCCGACTTTTACCCCCATGTGGTCGCGTCGCTGTTCACCTTCGCCCAGGATGAGGAGGAGCCTACGCTCATCGTGCGCCGGATCGAAACCTTCGGCACGGAAATGCCTATCCCGATCACACCGGGAATGCGCTTCCCGGCCTCCGCGTTCCCATTGAGCCAGTACGTCACTGCCGACCAGGCCTTTGTTTCGTCCAACGTACGCACCGATGAGCGTGTGGATGCAGCGACGCGGGAGATGCTTGGGCAGATGGGGGCTGTTGCTATAGCCGTCATGCCCATCACGGCCAGTGGCCAATGGCTTGGCGTGCTCAGCCTCTCGTCCAAACAAGAGGGCTACTTTGACGAGGGCAAGTTGTATCTGTACCAATCCCTGGCCGAGCAAGGTGCCACGGCCCTGCACATCGCCCGTCTGCACGAAGAGACCCAAAAGACCGCCGAGCGCCTGGCCGAGGTAGACCGGCTCAAGAGCGAGTTCCTCGCCAGCATGAGCCACGAACTACGTACTCCGCTCAATTCCATCATCGGCTATACCGAGATCATGCTGATGGGCATTGACGCCGAACTCGATCCGGAACTGCGCGAAGACGTGCAGGCGATCTATGACAATGGCAAACACTTGCTCAACATCATCAACGACGTGCTCGATCTGGCCAAGATCGAAGCCGGTCGCCTGACGCTGAACATGGAACAAGTCCCGCTCCAGTCGGTAGTAGACACGGCTGCCAGCAGCGTGACCGGCCTGCTGGCCAACAAGCCGATCGAGTTCGTCGTCGAGGCCAGCGAGAATTTGCCTGCCATCTGGGGCGACCCGGTGCGGCTGAATCAAATCCTGAACAACTTGCTCTCCAATGCGGTCAAGTTCACCGATGAAGGACGGATTACCCTGCGCGCTTTCACTCAGGACGGCTGGGCCTGCCTAGAGGTCGAGGATACCGGCATCGGCATCAGCGAGGCCGACCAGAAGAAACTCTTCGAGCGTTTCCAGCAGATTGATAGCTCCAATGCGCGCAAGAGGGAGGGCACCGGCCTGGGACTGGCGATCACGCGCCACCTGGTGACTCTGCACGGTGGCACGATCGGTGTGAAGAGCCAGGTGGGCAAGGGTTCCACCTTCACCGTGCGTTTGCCACTCGATGGACAGGCAACAGGGGACACCACGTCCGCCCCGGCTCAACCGGCTGCTTCGACCATGAACGAACCGGCAACGCCCGCAGTGCGAACGACACCCGCCAGGGCCGGCCAATCGGTCGTGGAATCGGAAGGGCTCGAGGAAGCCCTGGCCGAGGCAGCACGATCTGCGCCAAGCAGTATCGAGGAGGCTGCGCTGATCAAGGCGTTGACCACCTGACCCGAACAAGCCGGCTTGACCAACAAGCAAGAACTCAACACGTTAGGGCCTAGCGTTGCCCGGGCCATCCGAAACCCCGGCCCGCTGAAAGAGCAGTCGGTCTCCGTACTGCTCGGCCTTACACAGATGTCAAGACAGGTGGCGGAACCAACGGTACCTTCGAGCAGATAGTATGCAAACCCTGTTCAACGCTGTACACTGTCTGGCGTGCGGTTACGACATGGCCGCCGACCTCTACGCTACCAAGTGCGAAGCATGTGGCAATCCCTGGTTGGATGCCCGCTACGACCTGGCCGTTCTTCCGGCCAACTGGCCCAAGACCGTCGCCAAGCGGCCCCTCAACCTGTGGCGTTGCGCGGAACTGCTGCCCTTCCCGCCTGGTTTCCCCTTCGTCTCGATGGGCGAGGGTTGGACGCCGCTCACCCGCGCGGAGGGACTGGAGCGCGAGACCGGCTATGACCGGCAAGGCGGCGAGATCTGGATCAAGGACGAGCGCCAGAACCCTACCGGCTCGCTCAAAGACCGTCAAGCGGCCTTTACTATCAGCACCATCAGGGCACGCGGCATCGCCGAGATGGTCCTTGCCTCCACCGGCAACGCCGCTGCCGGCTACGCTGCCTATTGTGCGCGCGCCGGCATCAAACTGTGGGTCTTTTTGCCCAGCAGCGTCCCGGCCGAAAAGATGCGCGAATTGGCGCTCTATGGCGCCGAGGTCGTCAAAGTCACCGGCACCTACGACCAGGCCAAAGAGATCGCCGCCGATTTCGCCGCCCGCCGTGGCCTCTACCTCGACCAGGGCGCCAAGGCTATCCCCGGCAAGGAGAGCATGAAGACCATCGCCTTCGAGATCGCCGAGCAGTTCGGCTGGCGCGCCCCCGACTGGTATATCCAGGCCGTCTCCGGCGGCATCGGGCCACTGGGCGTGATGAAGGGCTTTATCGAATTACACGAAGCCGGGCTGATCGAGCGAGTGCCCAAGTTGGGCATCGTGCAGGTCGAAGGCTGTGCGCCGATGGTGCGTGCCTGGGAGCGGGGACTGGCGCAGGCCGAGCCGGTACAGCCCGACACCCTGGTCACAGTGCTCGCCACCGGCAAGCCTGGCCTAGCCTACGACGTGCTGAAGCAGATGACCGATCGGTTTGGCGGTGCGATGGTCGCCGTGAGCGATGGCGATGCCTTCCGCGCCATGCGCCGCGTAGCGCGTACCGAGGGCCTTTCGATGGAGCCTGCCGCCAGCGTCGCCTTTGCCGGCCTGGAGAAACTGCTGGCCGCAGGCCACATCCGGCCGGGCGAACGCGTCCTCGTCAACTGCTCCGGCCACACCTTCAGCGCCGAAAAGCACGCGCTCGAAGACCGCTACGTCTTCCAGTTGCAGGTGGGCGTGCCGCTTCCCACGCAGCGTGCCCCCGAAGGGTTGGCGATGACGTTGGAGCAGTTAGACGAACAGATCACCAGCATCGTCGTCATAGATGATAATCCCAACGACAGCCGCCTCATCCGTCGCCTCCTGCAGACCTACAAGCAGTACCGCGTCTTCGAGGCGCACAATGCCCTGGACGGCCTCGACCTGGTGCGCCAGCGCCGGCCCGACCTGGTCATGCTCGACCTCTCGATGCCGGGCACCGATGGGTTCGCCGTTCTGGAGGAACTCAAGGCCGACGAGCGCACCCGCGAGATCCCCGTCGTCATCATCTCTGCCAAGAACCTCACGCCCGATGAGTGGGCCTACCTCCGCCGCTACGCCGACTCGATCTGGCAGAAAGGTAGTTTCAGCGCCCGCGAATTGGTGAGCCACGTGACCCAGATGTTGGGTGATCAGACCGAGCCTGCCCTGTCCCGCCTGGCCGACAAAGATCGCCCGCTGAAAACATTCGGCCAAGGCCACCGTCCGCATATCCTGGTGGTTGACGACTATGTCACAGATGCCCGCTTACTGCGCCGCCTGTTCGAGGCCAACCGGCGCTTCGAGGTCACCGAGGCGCATTCCGGCAGTGAGGCGCTGGCGGCAATAGAGAAAGCCCGGCCCGACCTCATCATCCTCGACCTGATCTTGCCCGACATCAACGGCGAGCAACTGCTGGAGATGGTGCGCCAGCGCTCCGAGACGCGCGACGTGCCCGTCGTCATCGTCTCGGCCAAAGACCTCGATCCGGCCCTGCGGGCACAACTGGCCGCTCACGCCGATTCGGTGTGGTCGAAGGCGACGCTCGATCGCAGCAGCCTCTTGGCTCACGTCGAGACTATCTTGCCGGAGTAGCGTATGGAGCAAAAGATCGTCGTCTATGTCGAAGACAACTTTCACAACCGGCGCATCGTGCGCAAGATCCTGCAGTCGCAAGGCTATACCCTGATTGAGGCCGAGGACGGTGAATCCGGCCTGGAGATCATCCGCGAACTGAAACCACCGCTCGTCCTGCTCGACATCAGCCTGCCCGGCATGGATGGCCTGCAGTTGCTGGCCCACATCCGGGCCGACGAGAGGCTATGCCGTACCCCGGTCATCGCCATCACCGCCTCGGCCATGCGCGGCGACCGCGAGCGCTTCCTGGCCGCCGGCTGTGACGATTATATCCCCAAGCCGGTCCAGGCTCTGGAACTGATCGAGAAGGTTGCGGCACACTATCCCTCGAACGGCACGGGGCCGTCCCGTATCGCCTGATCGGCTTGGGGATCAGCCTGTCTGCCCTGCACGCCGTGCGCGCTGAGGCCGGTGTGCAGGGCAGATTTTCAGGCGCGAATCACGAATGACACAAATGAACATGCAAACCATCCTGATCATCGAGGACAACCCCGATAACGCTCGCATTGCGATGCGTGCACTCAGGCCATACGGTTATCGCCTGCTCCACGCGCCGGACGGCGAAAGCGCCCTGGTAATGGCCGCGGAGGAAAAGCCCGACCTGATCCTGCTCGACCTGGGGCTACCGGACCTGGAGGGACAGACGTTGGCAGCGCTGCTACGTGGGCTGCCGGGGCTGGCCGACGTGCCGCTCGTTGCCGTGACCGCGTGGCCGCTCGATACTGCCGTGCACATGGCCCGCGCCTATGGGTGTGACGGCATCATCTCTAAACCGATCAGCCCTCGAGAGTTCCCGTCCCAGATTGCGGCTTATCTGAACCGCGAGGACCGCCAGTGACCCGGCATAGTGGTGGTGACCTGGGCGCCCGCGCCGGCATACCCGGGGAGGGTTGTGTCCCTCCGCTGCAGACGGGGTGGGAGACGCCGACCGCTTCCCCCGCTCACGACACGGTTCCCGCAGTCGAGTTGCTGCCCGCATGCCGCTTCACCTACGAAGAACTCGTCGCGGCCTACAACCAGACCCGCGTGGACTATATCGTGCCTATGCCGATGAACGCCGTGCGTCTGCGCGAGTACGTCCACACCTATGACGTGGATATGGCAGCCTCGGCCGTCGCCGTAGAAGACGGCCAGATCCTGGGGCTGGCGATGCTTGGGGTACGTCCAGGGCACACCTGGGTTACGCGCCTGGGAGTGCTGCCCGTCAAGCGACGACGCGGCGTCGGCCGGTTGCTGATGGAGCATCTCATTGCTCATTCCCAGCGCCTCGGTGTAGCGTATGTGACGCTAGACGTCATCAAGCACAACGACCCGGCTTACTATCTCTTTCTCAAACTGGGCTTTTACGATGTGCGTCAAGTGCTGGTGATCCGTCGCCCGCCCGGCCCGCCTGCTATCGCTGTCGGCTCCTATGCATGCGAATCCCTCGAGGCTCGCCAAGCGGTCGAACTGCTGCGAAGACGTCGAGACAGACCCTCGTGGTTGAACGAGACGGCATCGCTGGAGAACACCGGCAACCTGAGGGCGCTGCGCGTCGAATTGACGGACGGTAGTTGGGGCTGGCTGGTGTACCAGGAGACGATCTTTCAACTGGGTCATCTGGTTTTGCAGACAGAGAGCGGCGAACCGCATCGTGTCGCCCTAGCACTCCTCCACGCCCTGCACACACGTCACCCGGCTCTTGATGCCAAGACCGAAAACCTCCCCATAGATAGCCCCTACTGGCCCGCGCTGCAGGAGATGGGCTACCTCGAATCTTTCTGCCGCATCGAGATGCGCCTCGATCTCCGGTAAGACGGATTGCCAATCTCGGCGGATCACAATTGCCCCCGCCGGATGACAATCCGGCAATCGGGACGCGGGCAGTCATCCGCGCGGAGCCTTCCATTGTGCTCCACTGAATCCGTCCTGCCGCTTGACTTGTTGACCTTCTCTCGTACAATATTCACATTGTGAATATATGCACGGTGAGACGATATGAGCGGTGAACGGCGATTGCCATTGGAACAGCCGATCCTGGGTTTTCTGATGCAGGGGCCGCTGCACGGCTACGATCTCCACCGCCGCGCGATGGATGAACTCGGCTCGCTCTGGTACATGGGCATCAGTCACATCTATGGGGCGCTCAAGCAGTTGGAACGAGGTGGCCTTGTCGAGTGCGTCGCCGGCCCCCGCGAGAACCGCCGCACGCGCAAGGTCTACCGCATCACACCGGCCGGGCGCAAGTCCTTCCGTGCTTGGGTGCGGCAGCCGGTGACGACGATGCGACGGGTGCGGGTCGAATTCCTCGCCAAACTGTACTTTCTCCGCGCGCTGGGCCTGGGGGGAGCCGCAGAACTGATCGCGGCCCAGGAGGCCGTCTGCCGGGAGCGGTTGGCATACCTGGAACAGCGGGCGGCACAATGTGCGCCCGGCGACTTTGACCGCCTGGTCTTTGACTTCCGGCGGCGGCAGGTAGAGGCGATCCTGGAGTGGCTGGTAGCCTGTCGGGAGGAGTGGAGCGCGTGATCGAGGTGCGCGATCTCGACGTGCGCTATGCAGAAGTGCACGCCTTGCGCGGGGTGAACCTCTCCGTCGCGCCAGGCGAGTTTGTGTTGATCGGCGGGCCGTCCGGCTCCGGTAAGAGTACGCTGGCCCATACGCTGATGGGCTTGATTCCCCAGGTGGTACCGGCGCGAGTGCAGGGGCATATCTCGGTCGCCGGGTGTGATCCACGGCAGACCGGGATAGCGCAACTGGCCCAGAAGGTGGGATTGGTATTGCAGAACCCGGCCACGCAACTGTTCAGCGGCACGGTCGAAGAAGAGGTCGCCTTTGGCCCGCGCAACCTCGGCCTTCCGGCGACAGAGAGCGCCGCCCGTGTGCGCTTTGCGCTGGAGGCGACCGGTTGTACGCATCTATGCTGTCGCGCGGTGCGCCATCTCTCGAGCGGTGAGCAGCAACGGGTGGTGATCGCCGCAGCCCTGGCGATGCGCCCGGCCGTGCTGATCCTCGACGAGCCGGCGGCGAATCTCGACGCCGAGGGTGTGCGGTTGCTGGTGGAGGTGTTGGTGCGCCTGCGCCGCGACTGCCGGGTAACGGTTATCGTCATCGAACACCGGTTGGCGCCGTTCATGCCGCATGCCGACCGGGTGGTGTGGCTGGCGGATGGGACCGTGGCCTCACCCCCACCCCCCTGCACCCCCCTCCCCCTCTCCCGCAGGGAGAGGGGGAGGGGGGATGGGGGGGAGGAGGTGAGGGCCCCCCTCGTCTCCCTCCGGCATGTCGCCGCCGGCTACGATGGCCGCTCTGTGTTGCAGGACTGCTCGCTCACGCTGTGCCGGGGAGATTTCGCCGCGCTGGTCGGGCCGAACGGGGCCGGCAAGACGACACTCGCCCGGGTGTTGGCCGGCATCTTGCGCCCGCGCCGGGGGCGGGTCGTGTGGCATACCGGCGGGCGAGGTCCGCGCGTGGGACTCCTCCAGCAGAACCCGCTCCATCAATTGGTGTGCGACACGGTCGAGGAAGAGGTGGCCTTTGGCCCACGCAACCTGGGTGTGGAACGGGCGGCGGACGTAGCAGCGGTACTGGCGCAGGCGGACTTGACCGGATTGCGACATCGCCCGACGCACGCGCTCAGCGTAGGCGAGCAGCAGCGCACCGCGCTGGCGGCCACACTGGCCCTGAACCCGGCGCTCTTGATCCTGGATGAGCCAACGATCGGGCAGGACGGGGGCCACCTCTTCCGGCTGATGGATTCCCTGGCCGATCTGAACCGGGCGGGGCAGACAGTGCTCTTGATCACGCACGATCGGCAATTGGTGGCGCAGTACGCCGACCGGGTGTGGGTGATGGATGAAGGCAGAATGGCAGAATACAGGTCCCCAATCCCTAACCCGGACAAGCCGGAAGCAAAAACCACTAAGGGCACGAAGGGCACACAAAGGACACCAAGAAAAAGCCCGTAGAGCGGCATCCCTATGCCGCTCGCCGATGCGTCAGGACGCGCCAGCACGGTCTTTTGAGACAGTTCCCAGGACCTTTGTGTCCTTAGCATAGTGCTCGGTACAAAACTAGGCCGGAGGCCCGGCTTCAGCCGGGAAAACCCCGATAAATCGGGGCGTCCGTCGCGTTTTGTACCGGGAACTAGCATAGCGTTGCCTAAGAACGTTTCTAGTAGACTCAGTAGATCCGGATTTCCAGGCGAAAGGAGGAGCGGTTTGACCAAAACGCACCGCAAGGCGTCATTCTGAGGCGCGAAGCGCCGAAGCGTGCCCTGAGCGAAGTCGAAGGGAATCTCGTTGCTGAAAGCCAAGAACGAGACCCTTCGCTCCACTCAGGG